>Ga0153916_10004079_pt1 | contig 10984 bp, 8 predicted proteins | sample Opewatmetagenome_FD_109642 | JGI IMG/M metagenome (GOLD analysis project Ga0153916, IMG submission 109642) | Freshwater wetland microbial communities from Ohio, USA - Open water 3 Core 3 Depth 4 metaG | ecosystem: Environmental > Aquatic > Freshwater > Wetlands | place: USA: Ohio, Lake Erie, Old...
ATATTTTGACTACGATTGGAGATGCTTTTGGGCGTACTGGAATGGGGGCGGTTATGGGATCCAAAAACCTATGGGCTGTAGCTGCGAGGGGTACTCAGGCTATTCCAGTGAAATACGTAAATGAATTAAGAGAAATCGCAGATAAGCACTATAAGAAGGTCTTTAGCAGTAAGGGGTCCAAGGCAACTTCTCTTTATGGAACTTTGATGCGGCTGAACATTTCCAGAACTCAAGGGCAGGAACCAGCACTAAATTTCCAATTTAACATGTTGGAATCAGCTGGAGAGGAATTCGATGCCGATGTCTTCGTGCGGAAGTATGAGTATGCAAAGATGTCTTGTTTCAATTGTCCAATTCATTCCAAACATCTTCACAGAATCCGCTCTGGGGAACATGAAGGTTTAATCGGCGCTGGACCAGAGTACGGGGGAGCCTTCGGTTTTGGTTCAGCATGTGGCAGCGGCAACTGGGAGACGATTTTGGAATGCTGGGATCTATGCAACAAGTATGGAATAGATATACTGACCACGGGATGCTACATCTCCTGGTTAATGGAACTATATGATAAAAAACTGATAGATGAAAAGGTTACAAGTGGGCTCTCCATAAAGTGGGGAGATCACCAAGCTATGACAGAACTCGTGCATCAGATGGGAAAAAGAGAAGGATTCGGAGGAATTTTAAGCGATGGGTGGCAGAAGGCAAACGCTCAATTTTTTGGCGACAAAGCTTCAGAATATGAAAAATACATTGTTACAATAAAAGGAATGACCGTTGATCAAGATACCAGAGGAACGAAGGCGATGGCTTTGGGGGCAGCTACTGCTACTCGTGGCGGCGGCTGTCATTTACGCGCTAGGTTCACTATGGAGGAGATGGATTTACCCCCTGAGGCAACAAAAAGGATTATTGGACGTCCTGTTAATCCAGATCCAGATTCTTATGAGGGCAAAGCATATCCAACCATTTGGACCGAAAAATTATGCGCAGTTGCAGATTCGTTGGGCATTTGTAAATTCGTCACCGTTTGGCTAAGCCCTGGGCTACTGAATTTCGATGAATTTGCTGAAGCGATTCACGCAGTTACTGGATTCAAATTCTCTGCTGAAGACTTGCTGGAGGTAGGCGAAAGAATATACAATTTAGAAAGGCTGTATCTGATCAGACAGGGCTTGAACAGGAAAGACGATAAAGTACCTGATAGGTTTTATCAGCCTTGGACCCATGGATATCAGAAAGGAAGCTGCATAGACAAAGAGAAATTCGAGAAATTGTTGGACGAATATTACGATGAACATGGCTGGGATCAGCAGGGGCGTCCAAAAGAAGAGACATTGAAGCGCCTTCAATTAACTGATGAACCATCTCACCTGCTCTAAGGAAAGTGAGATTATGAACAAAATTGTTGTTTATCCCGAGAATTGCACCGGCTGTAGACTTTGCGAGTCAACATGCGCCATCTACAATGAAAACATCAATGACGTGAGTAAGGCAAGAATAAGGACAGTTAAGAAAGATCAATTTGGATTAAGCGTGCCAATTGTATGCCATCAATGCCGAAATCCACCTTGCGCAGAAACTTGCGCAGTCAACGCAATCATAAAAGACTCGGAGACAGGTATAGTGAAAATCAACTATGAAGAATGCATCGGCTGCGAAGCATGTGTCCAAGCGTGTCCATTCGGAGCGATTATCGCATTAGAGGATAAAGTAGTCAAATGTGAACTGTGCGGCGGCGATCCTCAATGCGTAAGGTATTGTGCAACGGAAACCATCAAATATATGGATGCTTCTGAAGCTAGTCGGAAGCAAAGGGCGAAAGGCGCGGAAAAATCAATGCAGAAAAGGATGGAGATTTCCAAATCTCCCACTGAATGACCAGACAAGAATATGAATTTTCGGAGCTTACTCTTTCAGGTGTGATTGAATGGTTCAAAACCTGGAGATTATTTCTATTGGCGAAGAGCTGCTTCGGGGTAAAATATCTAATGTTAATGCGCGTTGGTTAGCTAAGCGTGCCACAACTCTCGGGCTGCATGTAGACCGAATCATTACTGTAGCAGACGACGCTGAAGTAATATCGAGTGTAGTGCGTGAGGCAGTTCGACGTAAACCCCGCTTGGTAATCACCACTGGAGGCTTGGGTCCAACTTCGGATGATAAAACCATGGAAGGCATTGCTAAGGGCATAGGACACGACTTGGAACTTAATGAGCTAGGGCTAAGAAAAATTGTGGAAAGGTGGCAAGCTCAGCTTCAAGCCCGAGAATCAGAATTCAGTGAGCAAGATGTGAAAAGAATTAAACAGATGTTAGCTGATCAAGAGCGCGGTGAGTATTCTCCGTATATTTTACGATGGGCGACAATTCCGAAGGGATCAAGAATTATTTTTCATCCGGATGTGCGCAGTGGAGGACTCGGCATAACAATGGAAGTAGAAGGCGTAACGCTGATAGCGCTTCCAGGAGTGCCTCAGCAAGTTAAAGCCATCTTTAGAGAATGGGTACTGCCACTATTCAGCGCAGCGACAGACAAAGTAACATTCTTGGAAAAAAGCCTAAACGTGAAAGGAATCGGAGAAAGCAGACTCTCGCCTCTTATTGATCAGGTAATGGTTGAAAACCCACAGGTCTACATAAAATCAAGAATCAAAGGCGACATGATCCGCGAGGGAATAGAACTTTATCTCTCAACCACCGCGGAAAATCCAAGAAAAGCCGAAAACTACCTTGATAAAGCATTGACCCAAATCGCGGAACTGATTCGAGAAATGCGTGCGAGGGCGCACAGCTTGAATCAACAAAGGCTTTTCGATGGAGAAAAACAATAGAAGAAAATGCAATCTCTACTCAGCGATTAGCTATGAGCGCTACTCACCGCTCCACTGAATTAGGCGTTCGTTTATTCTCATTCAGATCAGATATTTCTTGAACCATTCAAGACTCAGGTTAATTACTTTGTCCAGATGGTGACTTTTAGAGAAAACATGATCTGCACCTTCTATTATCTCTAGTCTTTTTGGTTCAGACGCTGCCGCATAGAGCTTTTGCGCATGCTCCAGAGGGACAATTTCATCTGAACTGCCCTGTAGAATCAGGATGGGAGGAGCATTTCGTACTGCTTCAATTAAATCATATTTTCGCAGGTCTTCATAGAATCCTTTTTTGAATCTCGCATCTGATGGTAACTCATAGTGCTCCCCTACTTCCTCAGGAATCTGAGGTTTGTCAAAGCGAGGTATCTTGTAAGGAGTTCCCATAGTCACCATAACCTTGACCCTTCTATCCCGAGCTGCTATAGCAACCATTCCGCCAAAACTGGAGCCGATAACACTCAACCTGCCCATGTCAATTTTGCCCGTATCTTGCAAGAACTGTAAAGCAGACTTGAAATCTGAGATTCTTCCAGTTAGAGTTACATCCTCAAACTTGCCTTCACTTTTCTCAGGTCCTTCTCCACAACCTTGAAAATTGAATCTTAAACATGCGTAGCCTTCATCACAAAGTCTTGCAGCCACTGTTGACCATTTCCCGCTGTCCTTACTGCTCTCTAAACCGTGCAAGGTAACTACACACGGTGATCCTTCGTATGGTAGATGAAGATTACCGAATATTCGCTGGGTTTCAGAATAAAATGTAACTAGCTCCGTTTTCATACACTGTTCCCTTTAATCTTCGGATATGATGCAACTCGCAAGAACATTAGGTTAGTTGCTCTTCTAAAAAGTATGTAACTTTGCTAGATAAAGTATGTCGCTAGAAAATCGTAAAAAAAAACAAAAGGTGCTAGAGCGAAGAAATGCGCAATCAGGTTTTGGGAATGACCGGGAGGAGCAGGTGCGATGGATATTTTTTGTCGCGGTAAATCCTATGGCATGTCGTTTTGCTACTGGGAAGATGATAGCTGCTTGCTCCCTCCACGTAATCTCTGCTTTTAATCTCCAATTTGATGCGATGCCCCGCTTTGAATAGGTTTGAGGTAGGTATAATCTCAATTGCGTACTCAATTATCTCGTCTGGTGGAACAGGAGTAGCTTCCGTGTGTAGATGATAAGGCAGCCAAGATTTGGATTTGGTTTCGTCAAGGGCTCTGTGCGACGCTTTGAGAAAGCCCCTCGTCAATTCAGTCTCCGAGCCATTTGGTCCTACATCTTTAAGGTATGCCATCCAATTTGTGTCATTCTGATCAATTGAAGCATAAAGATACAGTGCAATTGGTCCAGTGACTTCCAAGTCTTCCAGCAACGGACTTGTGGAGTAAGCAACGGAGTTTATTTCTCTTGAAACAGTATGTGAGGGTTGACCGAAACAGTCAGGTTCCGCATCATGAAGTACAGGTTCTTCTGAAAGACAGCTGAAGGTATTCAGGTAAAACTTTGTCCATTTGGTCTTTGCCAGGGGCCATTCATTCTCATAACGCCATTGATTAGCTCCCTGCACGAAGATCGTTACAGGCGGCTCATTCATTACGCCGTTATCGATTCCTTTGAGCCAATAATCATACCACTTCAACATTAGATCCATCAAGAATTTGCCATGCCTGTTTAATGTCCGTGGATAAAGTAACAGTTTCTTTGGCCCCTTGACTCCTAGATAATGCACAAATGCTGCAGTCAAATGAGCTGTATCGCCGCCTAATGCACCGCCACAGTAACATGGAATCTTCACTTTATCTAATTTAGTGTAAACCGATCTCTCCCAATAAAACGGACCGTCAAAAGGATTTAGCATATAGTCAAAGAAGGGCGGATTTATTTGCGGATTTGTGAGCACACGAAACCAGCTTGTAAAGGCTTTGATATCTGGGTCATTCATCTTCTCCTCTACCAGCCGCTCCACTTCCTTAGCTGGCAGTCGCTTAATTGTATCAGGTACACGAGGACTGGAGTAACTGATTGCCTGTGGAACGCCAAAAAAATGCGAAAGAAGGATGCCTCCCTCATATTCTTCGCGATATAGATCGTGACCATCATCAAAGGGAACAATGGCCTTCAGATGCGGTGGCTGTTGAGCTGCAGTGAGGAATTGTGTAACTGCAAAGTAGGAATAGCCAATCATTCCAATGTTGCCGTTGCACCAAGACTGTTTAGCAATCCACTCTACCACGTCATGTCCATCTTCACCCTCATAGTGAGAATGAAATGCGTACTCGCCTTCCGAGCGACCCGTGCCTCTAGATGAACCCAAAACGTGTGCATAACCCCTCGACACAATGTATTCGGTATCGCCAGCTTCGAAGTTAACCTCCTTCACATAGCCCGCTGTACCAAACAACGCCGGGAATTTTCCCTCAGCATCAGGACGATAGATGTCAACCGCCACATGCACTCCGTCACGCATCTCAACCATTACATTCCTTTCCAACTTAACCTTGTACTCAGGCTGCGACACTTCATTCCTCTCCTCTTTCATAGTCAAACCCCCCAAAATCATGAATAAACATCGAAAATTATAACGTTAAATTGTTAAAAACCTTTCGATTGATTCGCAGAACTTCACAGTTAGCTAGGCCTATTGTGACACTCTAAGCGCGTGCGCTTAACTCTCTTTTTATTGTTTTCTCAATTTCTCATAGTTCAACTGAGAGTCTTACGGGCGAATGTTATGTAGCCTGTGTGCCCAGTCATAAGGGTCTCTGGACGTGTCTTCCCCCTTTGGGTTTGCATTCGTCGCACTATGGATTCAATCGTTTGAATGTCTATGAAGTTGTTTTGTTCAAGGGTTTCAACTGTTTTCACAACTTGGTCGATGGTTGGGCTGAACGAAACTAATGTGCCGCTTCCTTTGAGGGCTAAGTAAGCGTGAGGCGAAACCAGCCACGGCGTCGCCAAATCGAGAACAACAGCATCCACTTCGGTTTCATCTATCCCCTGAGTAACATCTTTGTTTTTGAACTCGACAAAATCGAGCAAGCTTGCCCTCTTGAGGTTTTTCATCGCTGCTTGAGTGAATTCTGGTCGAATCTCGTAGCTGTATACACGTCCGCTTGGTTTAACATAATGTGCTAAGGCGGTTGTTAAAGCACCTGTTCCAGTTCCAGCTTCAACAACGTGACTGCCAGGTCCAATCCCACTGAACATTACAATGAGAGCTACGTCTTTAGGATAGGTTATCTGGGTTTTCCGCTGAGACTTAAATATAAAGTCGCTTAAGAATGGCTTCAAAGCTACGAACTCAGTGCTTGTATTACTTAGCACGTGGGTTCCAAAAGGCTTGCCAATCAACTGATCAAATTGTATAAAGCCTCTGTGCGTGTGAAAGCTTTTACCCGTCTCAACCTTGACTAAATAAGTTCTATTTTGGTTTAAGTAGAGTAAGACATCGTCGCCTTCGTTTATGACAGCCTGAGTCAACTTAATCATCCTGCGCCGTTTGTTCAAGCACGCGTTGATACGATATGAATGTTATATTTTGTTTATATGGATGAGGTTGTCGGGCAGAGTTAGCGCGCGCGCTACTCTTCAGGTTCACTATGCATACTCCGCCTAAAACAAGCGCTGATCCCAGAATGGATTCTATCTTGATGCTTTCTCCTAAGAGTAGCCATCCAAAAAGTAGAGCCACCACGGGAACAATAAAGATAGAGCCTGAAAGCACGGTTGCTTCTCCTCTTTTAAGGAGAATCATCCATATTGTCCATCCGAGGACTAACGATCCAACTGACGCATACAAAACTGCCCATACATATGTTGCTTCTGTTGGAAAAACAAAACTAGTGGTGGTTAGACTCAAGGCAGCAAGACAAAGGGCACCGATAGTCATCTGGAAAAAATTTGTGAAAAATGGATTTACATGATTAAGGTACTCCTTGTAATAGACTGTTGTTACAGCCCACAAGAAACCGCCGAATATCATAACAAGAGTTGAGTTAAGCGTCAAAGAGCTTTTCTTGCCCAAAAAGAGGACGACGATTCCTACAAATCCGATTACTGCCCCAACAAGCTTAATTGGAGTAATTTTCTCTTTCAAAAAAGGGATGGCTAAGCAAAAAACAAATAGCGGTTGAGTATAAGTAAGCACTGCGCCCACCCCAGAGCTTTCGCCCAGCAATCCAACGCTTGTCACGAGCAATTGTGCCACATTGATTACGCTTAGAAACAAAAGCTTACCCAGAGTACCACTGTCTTTTGGAATTCTTTTTCGCAATAGAACAAGAACTGGAAGAAGAGCAATAGAAGCAATCGTGAATCTCTGTAATACAAAAGCTAGCGGGGAAACAAAATTCAATCCTATCTTCATGACTGACCAAGTTGACCCCCAAAGAAATGCTAGAAAAACAAAAAGCAGCCAATCCTGAAGCTTCAAATCATTTTACCCCGCAGAACATTTCCAACACACTAAACGAATATTAAACCAACGCTCTTTCAAACATTTCTGAAAAAGATATGCGCACATGTAAGGTCCAAAAAACCCTATTTTCCTCAAGTAACATGCACGCTACCTGTAACTAACTGCAATCAATCAAGATTGGAACTGCCAATCTGGACACATAGCCATGATCGAGGATACTCGATAATTGGGGATTTCGCGTATCGAGGCAGAGAACTAACAGAACTCGTTAGATATTACTTCTATGAAGACTTTGGGTCAGATCGATTTTGGGCACTGCGCTACGACGGAACTAATAATCCGGTTAATGCAGAGATTTTGGAGATCTTAACATCACTTTTTTCGGCAAAAATGCACGCGCGCGCTTATGAATAAAGAGCCCCTATGGAGAGTATTTGAATGGATGTTTCGCTCTTTCCTTGTTTTCTATGATTTCTTTTCTTGTTGGTCTATTTTCTATAGCTTTTCTTATTGCGTGTCGCATTGCTTTGTAATTGTTAACATAAACTCTTTGACGATCAACCGCGGTTGGGTGCACAAAGACGCTGGCAATTATGATAAGGTCATCTGAAGCTGCTTTTGGTATTGTCCCGTCGACTAAGCTGTCGGCTACTGCTTTAGCCACCGCTGTTTGAGCTGGCCCATAAACCATGCTCGCTTGTCTCATACTCTTAATGGTGACTGTTGGAACAATTACAGTTGCAGGTTTAACGGCGAGATTAGGTTCAAGTATTGCTAAGAGGGGTTCATGACCTGGAGAAGGCGTTGTCTTAGCCTTCACATAGGCTTCACCCACTGGCCCAGTCTTTTCACCTATGATTAAGTCTATATGGGCGACTTCAGCGTCTTTCCCGGCTAGCGCCTCTCCTATGCGCAGTTTGAAGTCTTTTATCACCTTGGGTGTGATGTCAATAGCCATGAATCGTTCTTCAAGTGTTTTCTCTGCGATTTCAAATTTGACAGGCTTAGGTGTGATTTTGCCTATTTTTTCTAGATCTAAACGAAGTTCTTCTCTTTCCTCGTACGTGAGCTCTCCGCCAACGCTGAGCGGCAAGCGTACTGGTCCGACTTTTATGCGCATCATGTTTAAAGCTTCTTTTGCGCCAACTGCGCCGCTTTTGGCAATTATCCTCGCGATTTTCTGAACCTTAAACTGTAGTTCTCGGGCTGTTTGCAGGTCGCCTTTTTGAACCGCGTCAAAAATTTGAAGCCATACGTCGGGCATGAAGTTAGCGCTGGCTAATATGGCACCTGAGCATCCAACCGCTAAGGCTCCAGCGACTATTTCGTCGTGCCCGCACATCACGTTGATTTTGTCGCGCACTTTCTCCAACACAGCCATTATGTAGTTGAGTTGCCCACTGCTGTCCTTTAAGCCAACTATATTTGAGATTTGAGCCAAATCTTCAACCATCTGCCATGGCAAGAAAACGCCTGACGCCTGCGGAATATTATATAGGATAATGGGCAAGTCAACTTGGCTAGCGATTGTGTCAAAATGCTCGTAAATGCCTCTGTCCACGGGTTTCAAATAAAACGGAGTTACAATTAGCGCAGCGTCTGCACCTGCATCTTTGGCATATTTTGTCATTTCTAAGGCTTGGTCGGTTCCAGCTGCGCCTGTTCCAGCAATGACCTTGACCTTTCCATTTGCTTCATCAACTACGGTGTCGATGACCTTTCTCTTTTCTACATCTGTGAGATTGACAAATTCACCTGTGGTGCCACAGGGTACTACTCCGCTTACTCCCCATTCTATGCAGCGGTTAACGAGATTTCTTAATGCCTCCTCATTCACGTACCTACCATCTTCAGAGAAAGGAGTAACCAATGCAGGTAAGATTCCTTGAGGCTTAAACATAACTACAACTCTGGGTAGACTTATACTTATATTTTCTAAGAGCAAACACTGTCTTACATGAAAGTTGATTAACTCTACTAATGTGGTGATTCGTTTGGTTTATGACAAAAACAAGCTTATTCAAACTGTGAAAAAGAATGAGCAAGCAGAAATTGAATGCTTGAAGAAGTTAGTCAGCATACCTACATGCTACAACAAAAATCATGACATGAACCCAATTATCGCGCAGCTAACCGAAGAATTTGAAAAAAAAGGATACCGAGTTCAGATTTTTCAAACTTCAGGGGCACCTGTGTTGGTTGCGGAAATGAAAAGCAACTTCAAGAAGACTCTGATGTTTTACAATCACTATGATGTTCAGCCTGAAGAACCCTTAGAAGAGTGGAAGTCGCCGCCCTACGCTTTGACCAGCAAAAACGAACGACTTCACGGCAGAGGCGTAAGTGACAACAAAGGTCCGCTTGTGGCAAATCTATTTGGTATTCAAGCCGCCTTCGAGGCTGGAGCTGACCCTAAATGTAATATACGGTTCATTGTTGAAGGAGAAGAAGAAGCTGGAAGCATTCACCTTCAAGAATTTTGCAAGGCTCACATCAACCTATTAAAGTCTGACGGATGCATCTGGGAGAATGCCAACGCTGTACCAAACCAGCGAAGTACAGTACATGCGGGAGTTAAAGGAGACGTGTACTTTGAGCTTCACGCAAAAGGCTTTTACAAAGACGCACATTCAGGCGACGCGCCAATTGTAATTAACCCTGCTTGGAGGCTGGTTTGGGCTCTGTTCACTCTAAAGAATGAAAGAGAAGAGATTTTGATAGACGGTTACTATGATGACGTAGTTCCTCCAAATAAGCAAGAACTGGAACTATTTGCGAATTATCCTCCCGAACTCATAGAAGAGTATAGACAACTGTACAAAACGGATAAGTTTCTACTCGGGAGAAAAGGCGCGGAATTCTGGAAAGAACTAACCCTCAGACCAACATGCACCATATGTGGTTTGTCAGCAGGCTGGGAAGGGCCTGGCTCAAAAACCGTCATAGGAAAAGAAGCTATGGCAAAAGTGGATTTTAGACTTGTGCCTAACCAGAAAGTGGAGAAAGTCAAGAATATGCTGCGAAGGCATTTGGACCAACACGGATTTTCCGACATTGAAACGCGGTTGCTTTCAGGATATGAACCAAACAGAACGCCGATTGATCATCCATTCATTCAATTGCTGGCAAGGTTAGCCAAAGATTTCAGCGGTAAAGAAGTCGCCTTAATTCCTTCTTCGCAAGGGTCAGGACCAGCCTACCTTTTTGGAACCTACACTCCTTGGGCTTCGTGCGGCACATTTGATCCTGAAGCAAACATTCATGCACCGAACGAGAGCGTACGACTCAACGATTTTAGATACATGACTGCATTTATCGCCGCAACAGCAATTGAACTTGGAGGAACTTAAGCCGCTCACAAAAGAAAAAGGAAATACTATTTCGGGTTGGGTATAGCTAGGTCTTTGGCTCCCGTTTTTGAGAGCTTAGCTTGGGGATAGTTCCTGTCGATGAGCTCCATTATGGTTTCGGCGTTTTTGACTTTTTCTCGTGCGCTGAAGGCTAGGCTTTCTGGGCTGGTCCAAGGCTTGTACATGGCGGAGACGCTGGGGCCAGGCTCAATTTTGAAATAGCAGGGCGCTGTCACGCGGGCAATTTCAGGAGTTTCCCAGAGTCGGTTGAAACCTCCGAACGAGTCGAACAGGTAAACGTGCACGTCGACTGGTATGTCAACTGCCGTCCTGATTGCTGCCAGC
>Ga0153916_10004080_pt1 | contig 10984 bp, 9 predicted proteins | sample Opewatmetagenome_FD_109642 | JGI IMG/M metagenome (GOLD analysis project Ga0153916, IMG submission 109642) | Freshwater wetland microbial communities from Ohio, USA - Open water 3 Core 3 Depth 4 metaG | ecosystem: Environmental > Aquatic > Freshwater > Wetlands | place: USA: Ohio, Lake Erie, Old...
AAGGTTTTCCAATTTTACCAGTGAAAACCTGATCCTACACCTTTCTCTCCAACATTGGCATAAAGGTCAGGAGTGCCCTTAAGGCTTTAACAAGAAAGGGGTTTGGGAAAATCAGGGCTTTTAGACCTTGTGAAAACCCCGGGGGTGCCCTTCCCGGCGGCTTTCCCCCCATTCACTTTTCTGGTACACTGGATGGCTGGATTAATAAACTTGGTCTTTCAGAACAACATAAATCTATGATCCTGTTGGTAAAAAGAGCACTCCTGACTTTAGAAAAGCTGCCGAAAGGTTTTATCCATTCCAGCATGGGAAGCCGGTTAAACGGACGGAGAGTATTTCTTGGCCTCCTTTTATCTCTCCTGGCAGCCTGCAACACCAGCACTCCTACGCTAATAACCCTGACTCCTCCCACATCTCTCCCAAGCACCCTTCCGCCACCCATCTCGACACCTCGACCCACCCTCACCTCCACTCATACTCCCAGCCCTACTTTACCTCCCACGAGCCAGCCCTCTTCAACAGTACAGGCAGCCTGCCTCGAAACAAAAGGTCATATCGAAATCAACCAGCTTGTTACAGGGCTGCTACAAGAGCCTCTGGACTACCGGGTTTACCTGCCACCCTGTTATGAGTTTGATACAAACCGTCGTTACCCGGTGCTCTATCTGATCCACGGGCAGGGCTATAATGATGACCAGTGGGAGCGCCTGGGAACCGGTCAGGTTGCCGATGCCTTGATAACCAAGGGCGGAATCGTCCCTTTTATAATTGTGATGCCGCGTGACCGGGAGTGGAGCCAACCGAATAAAGACATGTTCGGCGAGGCGGTGATCCAGTCATTGGTACCCTGGATCGATTCGCAATATCGTACCCTGGCTGACCGTAAATACCGGGCCGTGGGTGGCTTATCGCGTGGGGCAGGTTGGGCTGTGCACCTGGCTCTTAGCCATTGGGAGTTGTTCGGGACTCTAGGAGCGCACAGCCTGCCAATCTTCTGGTTGGATACTGCTTACATTAAAAAATGGCTGGACGAAATCCCATTTGACAAACTGCCTCGTATTTATATGGATATCGGCGATGATGACCGCACCGAAGTGATGGAATCCGCGGTATGGTTCGAGAATCTCCTTACGGAGAGGGGTATCCCACACGAATGGCATCTATTTGCCGGCTCTCACGAAGAGATATATTGGCAGACTCACCTGGAGCAATACTTGCGCTGGTACACGGCTAACTGGTAAAACGTAGAAAACTCGCATGTTATAATGACATTTATGACCCTGTCCTTGGATGAAGTCGAGCACATTGCACAACTGGCTCGATTACGATTGACTGAAGCAGAAAAGACCCATTACCGGGAGCAGTTATCTGCCATCCTGGATTATGTCGCCCGGTTACAGACCCTCGATACCTCCGGAGTTCTACCTACCTCCAGTGTTTTACCCTCGCGCGGTGTCTTGCGCAGCGATGAGCCGCGCCCTGGCATGACCCGTGAGGATTTGCTTCGCAATGCCCCGGAAACTGAACAAGATCAGTTTCGAATACCTCCTGTATTTGAATAGACGGGATCAGGTATGCCCGAGTTGACCGATCTGTCCCTCCATTCTGCTGTGGAAGCCCTTCGCCTGGGAGAGTTCTCCAGCCTGGAGCTCGTGCAAGCCAGTCTGGAGCGCATCCAACGCCTGGAGCCCTCCCTGCAAGCTTTTCTTACATTGGTACCTGAGCAAGCTCTTGCCCAGGCGCGCCTCGCTGATCGGCGTCTGGTTGCCTGGAGGCACGACCCGGCAGCTCCTTTGCCCACCCTGCTAGGAGTGCCTGTGGCGGTTAAGGACGTACTTTGCGTGGCTGGCTTACGTTGCACCTGCGGATCGCGTATCCTGGAAAATTTCATCCCACCGTTTTCCGCCACCGCCGTAGAGCGCTTGCTTTCTGCCGGAGCCATCGTTGTAGGTAAAACTAATACGGATGAGTTTGCTATGGGCTCTTCCACTGAAAACTCAGCCTATTTCACCACCCACAACCCCTGGGACTTGGAACGGGTACCGGGTGGTAGCAGCGGTGGGAGCGCGGCGATCGTGGCAGCCCGAGGGCTGCCCGCGGCTCTTGGCAGCGATACGGGAGGCAGCGTGCGCCAGCCGGCCTCTTTTTGCGGCATTACCGGTCTCAAGCCTACATACGGGCGTGTATCCCGTTTTGGCCTGGTTGCCTATGGATCCTCCCTGGATGTAGTAGGCGCCTTTGGTCGCAACGCCTCCGACGTAGCCTTATTGTTTACCCTGATCGCCGGGCATGATCCTCTGGATGCCACTACCTCAGATATACCTGTGCCAATCATTCAATTGAATGGCAAGGGGGATCATAACCACCCTCTGCGAGGGCTACGCCTGGGTGTGCCAGAAGAGTATTTTATTAAGGGCATCCAACCCGAGGTAGAAAAAGCAGTGCGCGCGGCTATCGAAATTCTTGAAAGGCTGGGTGCGCAGGTAAAACCGATCAGCCTGCCCCACACAGAATATGCCTTGCCGGTTTATTACCTGATCGCCCCAGCAGAGGCCTCTGCCAACCTGGCGCGTTATGACGGCATCCGCTATGGACCACGCCTGCCGGGCGAGGCTATGTGGGATATCTTCTTCAATACCCGCGGGGAAAAATTTGGCCCCGAGGTTAAACGGCGCATCATGCTGGGGACATATGCCCTCTCTGCCGGTTATTACGACGCTTATTATGGACAGGCCCAGAAAGTTCGCACACTGATCAAGCGTGATTTTGAGCTTGCTTTCGAAAATGTGGATCTGATCGCAGCCCCTGTTGCCCCCACCACCGCTTTTCGCATTGGCGAGCACACCGATGACCCGCTGGCAATGTACCTGGAAGACATCTTCACCTTACCCGCTAACCTGGCAGGTGTCCCCGGCCTGGCTTTCCCGGTAGGTTTTGACCACCAGGGATTGCCAGTTGGAATGCAGCTGATGGGACCGCATTTCTGCGAGGATATTTTATTCCAGGTGGCGCATACTTACCAGCAGGTGACCGACTGGCACGAGAGGAGCCCGTTGCCCTGATTGAGGAAACGATGGACCGGCTAGAACATCGTTAGATTAGAGTTTAAAGGAGTAAAGGAGAAGATACCCAATGGCTCTCGACCAATTCTCAAAAACTATGATGGTGTGGTGGCGATTCGGCAATGAACACGGCGACGATGAATTCCGAGCCAACCCTCCCGATGTGATCGCCGCTCACATCCAACGTAAAGTAGATCGCTTCCGGCAGACACCCGCCGATGCCTGGCGCTGGTGGCAAGTCGATGACGACCTGATCGTTGAGCGCTGCGAAACTTGCACTGGCGATATCGGACCAGATACTCGCCTCTACTACCTGCTTAAACGCGGCCTCACGATCATGGAAAACATTCACTTGCCTCCCCCTGAGGATAATTGGAAATGGCTGGTGCGTATTTCTGATTTCCTGTACCGACCCGATCTGGCTTGCTGGGTGATGAAGGACCTGTTTTGGGATATCTGTGTGGAAAGCGATAACCGCACATACCATCTGTTCGACCTGCCCGACGTGGCCCAGGCATTAGATATTGGTCTGATCTCCAGCGCAGATACCAGAGATATTCTTAAACGGGTAGACTGGCTCGTAGGACAGGTGGCCAAAAACAAATTTCCAACCGATGAAATCCTGCGCGGCCAAGTTGCCTGTAGACAATTAGGTTGGGGATAAACTCCCATTTCTTGCTCACATAACATTCCTTCCACAAGGATTCTACATGTCACTTTCTCCCCTTCCCCAAAATGCCCTCGACTTTATGGATTGGCCCTGGTCCCAAATGGAACCCTATTACCAGGAGCTTGCTGCGCGCCCCTTGAACGAGGCGAACATCGCCTCCTGGTTGACTGAATGGAGCCACCTGAAGAAACTGGTCGAAGAGACCTATTCGCGCTTGCAACTGGCCAATTCTCGCGATACCGCAAATGAACAAGCCGAGCAGCGATATCACTCCTTCCTCGACCATGTCTACCCCTCCATCCTGGCTGCCGAACAGAAGCTAAAAGAAAAACTGTTAGCCAGTGGGTTGACCACCCCTGGCTTCGAGATTCCTCTGCGCAATATGCGGGTTGATGCAGACCTGTTCCGTGAAGCTAACCTGCCTCTGCTGGCTGAAGAGCATAAATTAGGCTCCGCCTATAACAAGATCACCGGCGCCCAGACCGTGCAATGGGAAGGCTCAGAGATCACCGCCCAACAACTGCGTCTCCAGGCGCAGACCCCCGACCGGGAGAGGCGCGCACGCGTTTGGCGGCTGTTATCTGCACGCCAGCTTGCCGACCGGGAGGCGGTTAACGCTTTGTGGGTAAAGTTCATGTCTCTGCGCGGGCAAATCGCCGCCAACGCTGACTTCCCGGATTACCGCTCTTACCGCTGGCAGCAACAGTTACGTTTCGACTACACCCCTGCCAACTGCCTCCAATTCCACCAGGCAATCGAAGAGGTTGTCGTTCCGGCTGCCACTCGGGTATATGAGAAGCTGCGCAGTCGCCTCGCAATCGACAAAGTCCGACCCTGGGATTTGGATTACGAGCTATACCCTATCCACCTCCCACCTCTGAATGCTTACAGCACCACTGCCGAGTTGGAAGAGCGCACCGCGGTCATCTTTCAACGCGTTTCACCAAAAGTGGGCGCTTATTTTGAGACCATGCGGCGCGAGGGCTTACTCGACCTGGAAAATCGTAAAGGGAAGGCTCCGGGAGCCTTTTGTACCTCTTTTGCCACGCTGGGACAGCCATTTGTGTTCTGTAATTCCGTAGGTCTCTCGAACGACGTGCGCACCCTTTTACACGAATCCGGGCATGCTTTCCATGTGATCGAGCGCTCAAAATTACCTTACTACCACCAGTGTAGGACGGGCATGGAGTTTAATGAAGTAGCTTCCATGACGATGGAGCTGCTTGCGATACCCTACTTACCCGCCCGCCAGGGTGGGTTTTATTCCGACGCGGATGCCCGGCGCGCCATCGTAGAGCAACTTGAGAATTACTTACTGTTCTGGCCCTACATGGCGATTGTCGATGCATTTCAACATTGGGTGTATGAAAATCATGCCGCTGCCAGCCAACCTTCCAACTGTGATGCAAAATGGGTGGAACTATGGCAACGTTTCATACCCTCTGTGGACTGGAGCGATCTCCATCCAGAGCTGGAAACCGGCTGGCACCGTAAGCAGCACATCCACCGCACACCCTTCTATTACGTTGAATATGGTTTGGCTCAGTTAGGTGCAGTGCAGGTATGGGCCAACGCTCTCCAGGACCAGGAAGGGGCGGTAGAGAGTTATCTCAGCGCGTTGGCGCTGGGAGGCACCCTTCCCTTGCCCAGGCTTTATGAAACAGCCGGCGCCCGGTTCGCTTTCGATTCAGAAACCCTGCGTGCGGCGGTCAGTTTATTGGAGAGTAAAATAAATGAGTTCGAGATCTAGCTCAGTATCTTGATTTAAAAAAAAGTGACCGGCGCCAATACAAGTTGTGTTGGCGCCGGTCATATGATAATGAGCTTGCGCTGCGGGGGCGGGATCAGCGCAAGCGGGCGACTTCTTCCGGTCCGAAAACAACCTCCTCCTTACCGGTCAGTTTTTCTTGGATTTTACTCACAATCAAATCTAAGTGTGGCGGGTGAGCCACATAATCCAGGTCATCGGCTGGTACCGTTAGCACAGGGCACAGGCTGAAGTTAGCAATCCAGCTTTCATACAACTCGCTAAGCTGTGCCAAATATTGGGGGGTAATTCTGGTTTCGTAGTCTCTGCCCCGTTGGGAAATACGGCTCTGTAACGTAAAAACGGACGCCCGTAAGTATACCACCAAATCGGGCGGCGCTAATAGCTCGATCAATGTTTGGTAAAGATCCTGGTAGGTCTGGAAATCACGTTCGCTGATCATCCCTTGTCGAAACAAATTTTGGGCAAAGACTCCCGCATCCTCATACACACTTCGATCCTGGATAACGGAGTTTGGATGATTCAGCAACTGGTAATGGATGCGCAAACGGTGAGCGAGGAAAAAGATTTGTGAATGAAACGCCCAGGCGCGCATATCCCGGTAGAAATCCGGCAAGTAGGGATTCTCAACTACCGGTTCATAGAAAGGCTGCCATCCCAGTTGCTCGCATAACATGGTAACCAGGGTTGATTTTCCCACACCAATGTTTCCTGCGACTGCCACAAATTTTTTCATATTTCCTCCTCAACAAGCTTTATCCAGCCCAATCAGACTTGATCGGGTGAGAGGAAAGCGACTGCCTTTCCCTTTTCGTCATCCATCACCAGATCTAAATGATAACCAGGACGGAAGGAATCCACATCAATCACTCTTAAACAGTCCGATAACGACGCTGCCTCGGGCATAATGTCCGCCAGGCTGTTAGGTGTTTTATAAAAGAAATCCCGGTTAAATACGGCATCCTCATCATCCAGGTAGATAGCCAACGGATAGATATTCGCCTCAACCAGGTCCTGGAAGAAATGAGTGCCAAAGGAAGGCTCAGGCGCTGACGGACCAATAACACTGCCGGTTAGCTCGATCAGGGAACGCGTATTATAGATATCTGAATAGCCGATGCTCACACCCAAATCAGGGTTTACTGTGCCCCACCGACCCGGACCTACGCAGATGAAGGATTCCCTTTTTAAAATCGCATTTAATTTACTGATCGTGCGACTCAATTCTGCCCGCGCTTCCGGGGTAGGCAAGGCATAGTATCCCTCTGGGTTGACAAACAACACTTTGCGGATACCGACCACTGTCCCTTCAGGCACCATCCGGTGGGTGGAAAAGATTACATCTTCAGGATAGAGTGTCTGCGGAATATGCGCGGCAGTCTCTTTCAAATGACTCTGGGGCCGGCATTGTAGCAGACAAATTTGAATTGGTTGGTTCGGCTCAGACGAGTCAGGTATATGCACTGTGAACTCAGTATCAACGGGAACCTTATAATGGGTCTCCAGGAGCTGTACCATTTTACGCAGCCTGTTTCCCAGGGGCGTGCGTTTAAATAATTCATCAAAGGTCAGCACCAGCAGGGCATCCTTCCCTTCCAGGAAAGAGCTGCGGATTGGCAGCAATGAGCCATCATACGCTATCTGAGCGAGGTAGCGTGCGACGGGATAACGGGGCGTCAGCACATCCCTTACTGCCAGGGTTTTTAAAGCATTATCCTGAAGGTCGATCAGATCCACATATTGCTGAGAATAACGTTGGATGGCTTTTGGGGTATTTTCCGGGCGCAGTAGAGGGTGACTAAGCGCTACCAGGCGTGGAAAATCATTACCCACCCGATCTACCGCCCGTGTACCTAACCCCCACACCATGCGCACGAAGCCATCCTCACGCCGGATCAGGGGTGACCAGCGATAGTAATTACGGCTAAAAGCCACTCCGGCCGCATGAGGTAAGAAATAACGCCCAAAGCGCTCTCCCTGTACAACCTGGATCAAGATCGCCATGCGCTCATCGTAATCCTGCAGCCCCTTGCCGCGGCGATACAAAAGCGCATCGGGGGTAAAAATGCTGGCATAAATACGCTGGATAGCCTGGGTGAGGTCGCGCAGGTTTCTCTCCGGAGTCCCCTGGTTAGGGCAGAAGTGGCTTTCGTATTTACCCGCGAAGGAAGTACCAAAGTTATCTTCCAAAAGGCTGGAAGAGCGCACAATCAATGGTTGCTGTTTCGCTTGATCCAACAAAGAACGTAACTGCTCGAGTGTGTCAGGGGGAAACTGCCCGGCTAAAAAGTCTTTTTGAAGCTGGGGATATTCTGCTCGGATTTGTTCCTCGGTCTTATATTTCTGATCCCCCCAGTGATTCAGACCATTGAGGGTCATGAACATATAGGTGACATCCGCTCCCAGGAAGTAAGACTCGGGGATGCGCAAGCAGGAATGGATCTCGGCATCTCCCACTTCATTCAGGATCCGGAATGCCAGGAGCATGCCGGCTGCTTTACCGCCGATTTTTCCCTCTCCGATCCTGCGCCTGCGCACCTCGCTCAGGTCTGAAATCGTAAACCATTCCTTAGCAATCGACACATACGCCAGTTGGTCACTGATCAGAGTTCGGATCAATACTACCTTGATCTCCCGTAAACGCGCTTCAGCCAGGGCGCGTTGCTTGGGGGGCATCTTCTCGATCGCCAGAGCCTGCTCAAAGAGCATATCCTGGGGAGCCAGCTCAGGGTTGAATGAAATGAGAAGATCTTGGGCCTGTGCGCCGCGTTCGGTGAGTGCATCGCGCACGATCTTTTCAAATAACTCATAGGGCAGGTTATTGGCAAAATAAAAATCGGTCAGGTGATCTCGCACCCGCATCAAGCGCAGCTCCCACACATGGGTAGGTTCTTCTCCAAAAGGGTCATGCAACCCTTCGCGCGACTGGGAGCGGATGGAGTACTCGCGCGCCTCTGATTCGAACTCTTGGGGGGTGACCACCCCACGCTCGAATAATTCGCGGCGCATACGCGCCCGAATCTGGGTGCTTAGAATAGGATATTGCGCTAAAGCCAGGTAGATGTTCAGCGCCCTATCGGTGGAAACAGAAGGCAAAGTCATGGGGAAATCGTTTTAAACAATAGGTTTAAAAATTGGAAGGTTACAAGTTATCGATCAACCTGGAACCTTCCAACCTATCAACCTTCCAGCTTTCTAACTTGCCAGGTGCATCGGCATAATCACATGCAGAAAACTTTCCTCGCCCACCGGTCGGATCACTCCCGGGCTGGTATCCACTGTGGTCTCCAGGGCTACATTGGGAGTCTTGACTACATCCAGTACTTCCCGCAAGAAGCGCACGTTAAAAGCGATTAAAATGGCAGGGCCCTCGACGCTGGCATCTACTACGCTTTGACTGGAGCCAGTCTCCTCCGATTGCCCCTGGATGTCGACTGTACCCGGTTGCATCTCTCCACCGGGTGTAACGCTGATTCGAGCAATGTGCGAGCCTTCACGGGCGAAAATCTCGGCTTGCTTACAGGCCTTCAAAAAAGCGCCCGTTGATAAGATCGTACGCGTCTGGTAGGAGCGTGGAATAACCTGTTCCAGGTCCGGATAAGTACCTTCGATAAGCTGGGACACCAGCTCAATATCTTTCATACTAAAGACCACCTGGCCGCGACCCGGGGGCACCAACATGGTAACTGCCTCTTCCCCATCGCTGGCGATGCGAGCCAGCTCGCTCAGGGCACGCGCCGGGATGACAGCTTTGATGGGACGAGTCACCGGTGTCGAAATATCAGCCTTGCGCACCGATAACCGGAATCCATCCGCCGCCTGGAGGCCGAGTTTATTACCCTGCAAGCTGAATAACACGCCGGTCAATATCGGGCGCGCCTCATCGTTCGAGGCAGCAAAGACCACCTGCTGGATCATCTCCTTCAAGTCGGCTACATTAATCTGAATTCCATTCGCCAAATCGGGCACCGGCATGGGCGGGAATTCCTGCGAATCGATGCACTTGATGTCGGTATTGGAAGGTCCGCAGCGCACATTGAGGGTCTGGGTGCGCACATTCAGCGTCATATCGACGTGGTCGTTAGCCAGCGTGCTCACCAGGTCGGTAAAGGTGCGCGCCGGGACTGTCGTCGAGCCTTCCTCTTCAATTTTGGCGCCGATCCAACAGGTGATTCCCAATTCCAGATTAGTCGCAGATAGGCGTAAGCGACCTTCGTCGGTCGCCACCAAAACATTCGCCAGCACCGGCAAAGTGCTGCGCGGAGAAACGGCGCGCGCCACGATACTCAATCCATGAGCCAGGTTTTCTTGAAGGACAGATACTTTCATTGGGGAAATCCTCCCTTAATTGAGTAGATACTCGGATTAATTTGGATTTATAGCAGTGTCAGATCGGGATAAGGCATTCCGCTCAGAGTATACAACGAGTGGGCTATTTTTACCAGTAAAAGATGGAAAGGACGTTATAATTCCAGGCTGTAATACCTGTTTTCGTGCCAGTGGTTACCCAGTATAAAGTGAGATAGTTTTCTTGTTATAAAATTGTCAACGTGCAAATGGGTTTAAAACCTGCTTTGGTATTCTTGCGCCTTTTAATGCTGTCTGCTGCACTCCCGTTTTTATTCTTGATGAAAGGTTGTGTGACCACTCATCCTGCACTCTTATCACCAACTGAAGTAAAGCCTCAGCATTCCCCTGTGCCCACGCCACTCCCACTCCCGACCCTGACCCCACTAAAGCCCTCCCCGGTTATTCTTACCACGCAACCTCACAAACCTACTTCCACTCGCTTTACCGAGCCAACTGCTGAACCTTTTACGCCGGTCATGACCGCAGCCAGTTTCTATCTTGGTTCCTGGTCGCCAGATAATCATTATTTAGTTGCTCAAGGGTGGTCTCAAGTGGGTGGAGAGGATGAGAACGTTATATACATTCTCAAGGTTACTTCTACAGGTAATTGACCAATGACCACCCACCGTTACAAAGGTTTTTTGATATTTCCCCGCCTCGTGCTCATTGCCACGTTTCTCTCAGCTTGCGCCCTACCCATCCCCACTTCCTCTCTGCCTCTCTCGATTACCCCAACTGTAACCTCTACTGATTTGATCGCGTCTCCTTCACCTTCCTCGACGAGCTATCTTGCTCCGTCCCCTTCTCTACCCACCGACTCCCTTACTGCATCGTCAGCCCTACCCACCAGTACTACCACTCCTACCGTTTCATTTACACCCACTTCCACCCGGAGTGTATCACCGGCTTCACTTTCCTCTTCCACCCATTACACCCTCACCCTCCAGCTTGATTACGCCGCCCACTTCTTATCTGTCAATGAGCAGATTGTTTACACCAACCCAACCACATATACCCTGACCGATCTGGTGTTTGTAGTGGAACCCAACCGTCAAAAGGGAAACTTCCAGTTGATCCAGCTGGCTTGGGAGGATGGATCTGAGATTAAAGATTATGTCCTTGAAAATAACCTCC
>Ga0153916_10004083_pt1 | contig 10981 bp, 8 predicted proteins | sample Opewatmetagenome_FD_109642 | JGI IMG/M metagenome (GOLD analysis project Ga0153916, IMG submission 109642) | Freshwater wetland microbial communities from Ohio, USA - Open water 3 Core 3 Depth 4 metaG | ecosystem: Environmental > Aquatic > Freshwater > Wetlands | place: USA: Ohio, Lake Erie, Old...
GGAAAGTCTACCCTGACGGACGCGAAGAGCGATTCGACGGCAAACGCAACGTGCCGCCCAAGGCCCTGCACGAAACCTTGAAGTACCGCCCCTCGATCGTCGCTGAACGAGTCAAGTACGCCAGACTCATCTTCAAGTGGTATACGACCGAATCCATCAGCGCTGGTCAGATTGCTGCCCGCCTGAATGACCTCGGGGTCTCGCCGGTGTTCGGGCCTCTCTGGCATCAGGGCGTGGTCAAGTATCTCTTGGGGAACGAGGTCTATGTGGGGAAGCCTGCCTATAATAAGGTCAGCAGTGGCCGCTTCATGGAGTTTGTCGGTGGTCAGGTCAAGGGCGCCGAGCGCAAGCCCGCCCGTCGCCATGCACAGTCCGACCACATCCGGCCGGATGGGGACGAATTCGAGCCGATCGTGGCCCCCGAGGTATTCGACAAGGCCCAGGCCAAACTCGCCGCCTCGAACAGCCGCGGCCGCAGGGCCCCCAAGACCGCCTCCCTTTGGCTGCGTGGTTTCGTCATGTGTGCCAAGTGCGGGAAGCGAATGCGGGGACTGTCCGGCAACCCTGGCAACGGCCTTCAGCCCGGCTATCTCTGTGCCGAGTACGGGCGGTGGGGCAAACGGGCCCCGTCCGGCTGCGGTCATTTCCGGGTCGAACATGAGCTTCTCGAATCCCTGGTTCTGGACTACCTGACCCAGACCGCGCCCCAAGTGAAAGCCCTCCTCGACGCCACGACGGCCACCGACCTGGAAGCGGCCCGCCCCCTCCTGGAGGCAGTTGACGCGGCGGATGCCAGCTTGGGCGGGGTCTGGCTGGACATGCTTACCTTCGTCGATGAACACTGGCCCGGCAACAAGGCTCGCCGTAGGACCCGGATGTCAATTGAAGAGCTTTATGGCTTCCTCTATGAAAGAGCCAAGCCCCAGCTTGAAAAGAGGGTGGCCGAGAAGGAGGCCGAGATTGAAGCGATCCTGGACGGGTTCGCCGGCCTGACCCCCAAAATGAAGGATCGGGTCAACAAGCGCCTGGAGGCCCTTCAGACGGAGCTGGACGCCCTGCGGCGCGACTTGACAGATTGGCGGGGCTCTTGGGAGTATCTACACGGCCTGCTGGCCGCCCGCCAGGAGGCCCTCCAGCGGGCCACGGCCGCCCTGAACCAGGAGGGCCATGTCCGCCAGAAAGCCGAGATGCTCAAGACCGTGGTGGACAAGATCGTCTGCCACTTCCGCCGCGTCGGGAAACGCACTACCCTGGAATCCATTGAGGTGATACCTGCGGAGGACGCGGCCATTCGGCCGCTTACCTTTCAAGGTTCTCTCCTAACGAATTCGTGTCTTGGCGCCTTTGCGTGAGATGCTCGGATCGATCCCGACAATGATGCTAGAGTCGAGGCGATCAGCTCTCCATCCCCCCCACGATCTCGCCCAGCAGCCGCGGCGTCCGCCCGAAACGCCGGCAGAATTCCTCGTAGCTCGGCAGCAGCCGGGTCCGCAGCTTCACCTCGTGGTGCAGGGCGATGTCGGCCAGGCGATGGTCCAGGTAGGGATTGGCAAAACGCTCCAGCGCCTGCTCGGCAAATCGCTCCGGCTCCTCCGTGCGCCCTTCGAGAACCGCCACGATCTCCTCGAACAAAAGCTGCCGCAGCCAGCCGCCGATCTGCGGGTCCTCGACCGCGTCGCGGACGGTCTGGAACCCCAGCGGCCGGGCCTTGGCCACCAGCGCCGTGTGGGCCCCGTTGAGGATGCGGACCTTGCGGAGATAGTAGGGCTCCAGCCGCTCGACGTGCCGCACCGCCGGATGATCGGCCAGGCCCGCCAGCGGCGACGTTCCCTCGACGAGCCACAGCGCGAACGGCTCCGCCACGGCCGCAAGCGGATCGGCGGCCCAGGGGTCGTCCGGCCGCGGCGCCGAGACGATGCGGTCCACGAGCGTGCTCGGCCACGAGCACGCGCCGCGGATCCAATCCACGAGCGGTCCCGCCCAGCCCCATCGCCGGGCCTGCTCGAGAACCAGCTCCAGCAGCCGGCCGCCGTTCCCCTCGAGCAGCTCGCAGGGGAGGATCGTCAGGCCGGATCGTGCGGCCTCGAAGCGATGAGCAAGCAGCACGAGGAGCTTGGCCGGGAACGAGCGCGGCGGGGCATCGGCCGGCCGGTCCGCCGGGTCCAGGGCATAGCCGGCCTCGGTCGTGTTCGAGACGATCGCCCGCAGCGCGCCAGAGCGGGCCACGGCGAGGACTTCCTGCCAGTCCGTGGCGGCGGCCAGGGCCCGGCGGACGCTCTGGACTTCGACCGTTTCGTCGATCCGCCGTCCTTCCCGGAGTCCGCGGATCGCCACGTGGTAGCGGCCGCGTTGGGCATTGAAGGCCGCGGCCCGCTCGGTGCCGGTCGATTGCAGGACCACGATGCGGCCGGTCGCCTTGCCCTGTTCGTTCAGCTCGTGGACGAACAGGTCGGCAAACGCCCGGAGGAACTTGCCGGTGCCGAATTGGAGGATCGTTTCGGGGGAATGGTCAGACATGATTGGGGGATTAGGGATTGGGGATTAGGGATTAGGGATTAGAGACTTGGGAAGCGGAGGATGCAGGACGACGAAAAAGGGGGCAGGATTCTCGGCTCGCTAACAGCAGGACGATCGCCCGAGTCACACTCCCTGACATGGAACTCGTTTCCCCCAATCCCTAATCCCCAATCCCTAATCCCTCGCCCCGATTCTCTCCAACAGCCACGCCATGTTCTCCGCCAGGTTGCGGATCGTGCTCAGTCCCTCGGCGTCTTCCTGGACGTGGCCCTTGTGCAGCCCGAAGGCGACGTTCCAGTAGGTCGAGCCCGGGACGATCATCTCGTTGATCAGGAAGAAGTAGTTGAGCTGGGCGAAGGTGAAGTTGTGTCCGGCGCGGCGGGCCACGGCGATCGCCGCGCCCACCTTGCGGCGGAGGAAATTCTCTTTGCACCGGGCGACGTAGCCGACGCGGTCCAAGAGGGCCATCGTCTGCGGCGTCGCCGAGCCGAAGTAGACCGGCGAGCCGACCAGGATCCCGTCGGCCGACTGGAACTTTCCGATCATCCCCTCGAAGGCCGGGTCCTCCTGGACGCAGCGGAGCCCTTCGGCGGTCGCACAGCCCCGGCAGGCCACGCAGGGCTTGATCGGCCGGTCGGCGAGCGAGAGAAACTCCGTCTGGAACCCTTTCTCCGCGAGGACGCCCAACGCCAGTTGGATGAGGAAATCGGTGTTGCCCCCGCGCCGGGGACTGCCGGAAATGCCGAGGACTTTCATCTAGGACCTCCAGCGGAAAGCGGATCACGCGGGCGTGGGGCGCCGGCATCGTGAGAGGACGCAGTCAAGTCTACCGTCCGCTGCCGTTTCGGGGAACCGCTCTCGGCGGAGCCGCACCCGTGGCCCAATTCCCCGGACCGCGTCGAGTAGAATGGCCGGCGAGGTGACCGATGGAAGGACTGAAGCGGCTTTCCCGGCGGCATCCCTGGCCGGCCGAGCCGCCGGACGTGCCCGAGGACTGGCACGGCTGGCTGGGGCCCGAGACCGCCCGGGCGCTGGCCGAGCATCTTTCGGCGCGGACGCGGCTGGTGGTCGAGTGCGGCAGTTGGCTCGGCGTTTCCGCCCGGGCGATCCTCGAGCTCGCCCCCGGTGCAGCGCTCGTCTGCGTCGATCACTGGCGAGGGTCCCCGGAGCACTATGGAAATCCCGAGTGGGCGGCGCGTTTGCCGCGCCTGTACGCCACGTTCGTCCGCAACCTGTGGCCGCACCGCCAACGGGTGATTCCCCTGGTGGCCGACTCGCTCGACGGCCTGGCCGAGGTCGCCGCGCAAGGGCTCTCGCCCGAGCTGGTCTACCTCGACAGCGAGCATTCGTTTGCCCGGGTCCGGGCGGAGCTGGCCTTCTCGACGGACCATTGGCCGCAGGCGGCGATCGTCGGCGACGACTTCAACAACCCCGCGGTCGCCCGCGCCGCCGAGGCCCACGCCCAACACACCGGCCGCCGGCTGGTTTCCTACGGGGCGGCGTTCTGCTTCCCGCCGGCCATGTCGTAGCTCAGCATCGGCACCTGGTAGTAGCCCATCGCGGCGCACACGACGTCCATGCGGTAGAGGCGGTCCTGCAGGAGGCACACGTGGCGGCTGGAGGCGGGGATCGTCGTGGTGTAGACCCGCAGCTCGCCGGGGAGCGTGGTGACGATCTCTTCGCGCCAGTCGCCCACGAGATCGACCACCGCGATCACGTCGCCTTCGATCCGGGGGGAGAGCGTGGGGCCGCGGTACTTGACGATGCGGCGGCTTTGGATCAGCTCGCGCTGCGGGTCGGCGTCCCAATAGACGGGCCGGGGGCCCAGGCCGCCAAGGTCTTCCGTCGAAAGAACGCTCCCCTTGCAGTCGCGGAGCCATCGCTTGTCTTTGAAGTCCCGCTCGCCGCTGTAGCACTCCGAGCCGGGATGGGTGGCGTCGATGTCGGAGCACATCCCGGAGCTGTGGACGTGCTGCGTCGGGCCGTCGTGCCCCCAGAGGATCTTCCCCGTCTTCGCGTCGACCAGGCACATCGTGTTGCGGGCGCTGCGGGGCTCGATGCCATAGTAGATTTCCAGGCCCGGCCGGCTCGGGTCGATGTCGCCCACGTAGCAGTGGTCGGGATGGCCCAGGCCGGTCGACCAGAGCGGGCTGCCGTCGTCGTCGATCACGCACGAGCCCAGCACGGCCTCGTCGCGGCCATCGCCGTCGACGTCGGCGGCGTGCATCCAGTGGGCCCCCTGGCCGCGAAAGGTGCGGCCCAGCTTCTCGTTGTCCCACCGCCACAGCTCGCGGAGCTTGCCGCAGCAGAACTCGTAGGCCACCAGGGTCATGGTGGTGTAGGTGCCGCGGCCGACCAGCAGGCAGGGCGTCTTGCCGTCGAGATAGGCCACGCCCAACTGGTTCCGCGAGGCGTAGTTGTAGCCCTTGGGGCCGAAGGGGGCTCGCGAGGGCCAGTCGACCCGGGTGATCGGCTTGCCGGTCTGGCCGTCGAGGATCGCGAGGTATTCGGGACCTTTTTGGACGCGGCCGTCGGGGTCGCGGGGGTCCCCCTCGCCGGTCTTGACGGCCACCTCGGCACGGCCGTCGCCGTCGAGGTCGTAGACCACGTAGGGTGAATACCATATGCCCCGCTCGATCGCCCAGCCGAGGTCGCAGCGCCAGAGGAACCGCCCGTCGTGGCGGTAGGCCTCCAGCTTGTAGGTGTCCGGGCTGGGGGTCCAGTACTTCTCGTAGGGATCGATGTTCTGGTTGGGCTGCTTGATCACCAGGTCGAGCCGGCCGTCGCCATCGAGGTCCGCGATGCCGACCTTCTGGAACGTGTGCTTGCCTTGAAGCGGGATCCTGAGATGGGGCATGGCCGGATCATTGGAGCCGAGGGGCACGCCGGGGGAAAGCTCGCCTTCACGCCCGGCGATCACCGGCCGCACGGAGTAGCGGAGGTCCTCTCCCGGCGGCGCCGCGGCATCGACGAAATCGGTCGTCTTCCGGATCGGCTCGCCGTTGAGCTTCACCGCGGTTCTATCGCCCTCCTGGCGGAACAGATCGAAGGCGATGCCGGCCGGGTCCGACTCCAGCAGGCGCCAGCCGACGTGGACCTTGCCCTCCCCGGCCCGCACGGCGACCAGCCCGCGGTCGAGCTTCTCGCGGACCGGTTGGCGGGCGTAGCCTTCGACCTTGGGCTTGGCGCCGGCGGGACTGGCCGCGGGAGCTGCCGGCGGGTCCGCCGCCGAAACGACGCTCGTGAGCAGCCCCAGGACAATCGCCGTAGCCAGAGCTGACGCAGTTCCCAGAGTACGCCGCATGGTGAGGTCTCCTCGAACAAGAGCCGGGGGGGCAAGAAATGAACCAGGCCGGGTCCGCAGGGCGGATACCCGCCCGTGCAATATACCCGAGAAGTGGAAGACCTTCTAGCCGGCCTTGGCCCGCAGGGCGCCGCTGTCCGGCTCTTCGAACTCGGTGCGGAGCTTGAGGGTTGCCCCGGGGGGGAGCCGCCGCTCGCAGGCGATTCCCCGCGTGGTGGTCGAGAGGAACTGGTAGAAGCGGGCCGCCAGCCCGTCGCAGAATTCGTCGCGGAGCCGTGCGAGGATCTCGTTCCAGGACAGTCCGCTGCGGTAGATAACGCGATAGGCCTCTTTGAGCCGGCGGACCTCCGCGGCGCTGTGGCCGGCGCGGCGCAGGCCGATCTGGTTCAGACCGACGACGTAGCTGCTCAGGCCGTCGACGGTCACGAACGGCGGCACGTCCTTGACGATGTGGGCCTGGCCGCCCACCATGGCCAGCGTGCCGACGCGGCAGAACTGGTGGACCGCCACGGCGCCGGAGACGTAGGCCCGGTCGCCCACCGTCACGTGGCCGGCGAGCATGGCGTTGTTGGCGAAGATCGTGTTGTTGCCCACGCGGCAATCGTGGGCGAGGTGGACGTTGACCATCAGCAGGTTGTTGTCGCCGATGGTGGTGACCTCGTCCTCTTCCAAGGCACGGTGGATGGTCACGTTCTCGCGGATCGTGTTGCCGGCGCCGATGACCACCTTGCCCGGCTGGTCGGGCACGTGGACGTGCTGCGGCAGCCCGCCGATGACGGTCCCTTCGAAGACGTGGTTATTGGGGCCGAGGGTCGTCCCATTCTTGATGACCACCCGACTTTCCAGCTTGCACCCGCCCTCGATCGTCACCTCGGGCTCGACGACCGAGAAGGGGCCGATTTCCACGTCGGACCCGATCTTTGCCAGAGGGCTGACGAGGGCCGTGGGGTGATGTCGTGTCGGGGACGAGCCGAAAGCAAGCCGCATCCTCGATGGTCGGTGCACAGAAATCCCCCCTCGGTGAGTAAGTGCGCGCTTGGACGAGGGCGTCGCTCGCCCTCCCGGCCGTGTACGCAAGGGCCTCGCGCGGCAGTTCTTATCGGTTGCACAAGGGAAACCAATTCATGTCGATATGCCGCTTTTGCCTGTTCTCCCGCGCATGCGGTCTGTAGCGATCGGTTAGGGCGGATGGGCCTGGTGGGGAATCTGGGAAACCCGCAAGCAGGCAGGAACATGGCGAAGAATTAGGGCCTGCAATACCGACGCTCCCCCCTGGCCCCATCGGGTTGGGATGAATAGACTTGGAAGGCACTCGATCGCCGGTGACCCCTTCAATCCCCAGACCCGCCTATCGGAGGGAGAGAGACTGTGATGTCGACCAGTGACGCCATGTACGATCAAGCGATTGAAATGCAGCAGAAGGGGGACTTGGAAGGGGCGGTGGCCAGCCTTCGCAGGCTGATCGAGCAAGACCCCGACTTTGCGCTGGCACACTCGGCACTGAGCGCGTTCTACAGTCGCACCGAGCAGTACGATCAGGCGATCGAGCACGCCATGAAGGTGTGCGAATTGGAGCCGGAAGACCCATTCAGTTTCATAGCCCTGAGCCTCATTTGCCAGAAGGCGGGGCGGATCATGGAGGCGGAGAGGGCGATGATGCAGGCCCGGCAAGCCCAGGTCGCCGCACGTCTGGACCGCTAGCGGCCCAAGATCGCCGAGGTTTCCAAGCCGCGGTGAAGCAAAAGAGGGGCCTTTGCGGACGGTCGGCAAAGGCCCCCCTCCAGAGTGTTCGCCGCGGCCGGGGTTTAGCGTGCGGGCTGGTTCATGAAGCCCGGGCGGACCCGCTTCTGCACATCCGTCTCCAGGACCCCAAAGGTCGCCTCGTGTCGCTGGACGGTGAGCGTCAGGGCGTGGAGCATCCGCTTGGCGGTGAAGAAGTTGGTGATGATCCGCTGGGTGATCACGATCGGCTGCGTGGGGACCCCGACGGGCTGCGGATTGAGGCCGAAATCGATGATCAACTCCTCAGGGGTGCCCGTCACCCGGCAGAAATTGGCATAGCTGGCCAGGGCTTTCGCGTCGTCGATCTGGACCTGCACCCGCATTGGCTGCTGGGCCGGGGCTTCCGGGGGCGCCGCGGGCGTTTCCGGAGGATTCTGAGAGACGGCTTCCTTCTCTTGTTCCGGCTTGCTCTGTTCTTTGGCCACGAATCGTTCCCTTTCCTTGCTTTGTGTGACTGATTCCGGCGCGCGGCTCCTACCGCAATCCGATAGTGATCGCCTGATCTAGGCGCGGCTGCCAAAGCGGGCATTATAGACTTATACCCCAAAGAGAGAAAGGATGGGTCCGCCAAACCACAGAAAAGGCATTCTGTCGGCATAAACTGGGAGGTTGGCGCTAACCGGGACCACCGAAGGGTGGGGCCCCGTGCTAGCTCAAAAATGCTGGTTGCCCCACCTACGCTCCCTCGGGCGCGAACGCTCCTCTGATTAGCCGGAGTGCTTCTGCCATCTCGGCCAGGCCGCGCCAACCGCTAGCCCAGAGGTGGCCTCCGGCTTTACTTCTCCCCCCCACGGGCCCATACTCCGGATCGCCGAGCGGTGTCCGCGAGTTCGCGGCGGCTGTCGATTCACCCTTGTGGCAAAGGAGATGGCATTATGCGGGGCATCTGTGGCGGGTTGGCAATCCTGGTCCTGGGAGTGGTCCCCATCGCGCACGCGGCGGAAGCGGCCGGCGGTGATCGGGCCGTGGCCGTGCGGCCCGAGGACAACGGGGCCGTGCTGGACAATCCGGGCATGGGCTGGGTCTTCCACTATTACGACAACGTGCCGGCCAACTACGGATCGAAGCTGGCCCCGTCCGACACCCTCGACGACTTCCCCGGCCTGACGGTAATCTACCTGCGGATCCCGTGGTCCTACCTGGAGCCGGAGGAAGGGCGGTTTGCGTGGTCGGTCCTCGACACGCCCGCCCAGCGCTGGATCGCCAAAGGGAAGCAGATCGCGCTGCGGATCTCCTGCTCGGAGTCGTGGATGCGCTACGCCACGCCGGCCTGGGTCGAGAAGGCGGGGGCGAAGGGCTACAACTTCCGCGCCGGCAAGGGGGTCGTGGCCGACGGGCCGTTCTGGGAGCCGGACTACAACGACCCCGTCTTCCTGGAAAAGCTCGACCGGTTCCTGGCGGCCCTGGCGGCCCGCTACGACGGCTCCCCCGAGGTGGCCTTCGTCGACGTCGGCTCCTTCGGCGTCTGGGGGGAAGGGCACACCTTCCATAGCTCCGCGATTCGCTATCCGGCCCAGACCGTCATCCGCCACATCGACCTCCACCTGAAACACTTCAAAAAAACCCTCCTGGCGGCCAACGACGATTTTACCTTCGCCCAGGAGGGCCAACGGGCGATCGACTACGCCTTTCAGCGCGGGCTGACCCTCCGCGACGACAGCATCCTCGTGCAGGCCGGCAAGAACGCCTATTTCCACGCCGACCTGGCCCAGCACGTCTGGCCGCGGCTCCCCGTGATCCTGGAAAGCGAGCACTACGGCGGCTCCCGCGACCGCGGCTGCTGGCAGGACGGCGGCCTCTACCTGAAGGCGATGGAGGAGTATCACGCCAGCTACGTGTCGATCCACTGGTGGCCGCGGGAATTCCGGGACGCCAACAAGGAGCTGATTGCCCGGATGAGCCGGCGGCTCGGCTACCGCCTCCAGCTCGCCGAGGCGCGGTGGCCGGCCAAGGTCAAGCAGAGCGGCGCGATCCAGTTGACGACCGCGTGGCGCAACGCCGGCGTCGCCCCCTGCCTCCCGGGAGGCTATCCGGCAATCACCCTCAAGGACGCGAAGGGCGGAATTGCCGCCGTGCTGGCCGATCCGGGCCTGGAGGTCCGCTCGCTGGCGGTCGGGCCGCCCGGCCAGGCCCCGGTCAAGTCGAACGCCGCCGACCTGCTCCTGCCGTTCCAGTTGACGCCGGGGACGTATCAGGTCTTCATCTCCGTGGGGACGTGCACGGGGACGCCGCGAATCGCGCTGCCGTTGGACGGGGGCGATTCGCAACGCCGCTACGCGATCGGCAAATTGGACGTTGTCGCGCCTTGACATCGTGGTCTCCCTAGGGTAATGCCGGACGCATGGCAAGGGGAGGTCTTATCGGGGACTCGTCCCGGATCGGGCCATGGAAGGCCGCTTTTCCCCCTTACCTTGCGAAATCCCCCCGGCCGGCGTATATTGAAGGTTTGCCAATCCGACCCGCCTGGCCGATAATCCCTTGGGGGTCCCGGGCATTCCCGCTCCGCGTGGCAGGCATTATGACCTTTCTGGACAAGTTCAAAAGCGTACTCCCCGCACGCAGGTTGGACGTCAAATCGCGGTTTGAAATCGTCCGCGAGGCGATCTCGGCCACGATGTCCAAGTTCTACGTGGTCCGGGATCGCCGTACCCGCAAAATCCTGGGGCTGAAGGTCCTCGATCTGAAGAAGACGGCTGCCTTCGAGGCCCGCTTCAAGGGGCTGAATAAGCCGAGCGAGGGGGAGATTGCCGTCCGCCTCAAGCACCCGAACATCGTGGTGACGTACGAGCACGGCGTGACAACCAAGGGGTCCCCTTATCTGGTTATGGAGTATCTCCCAGGACCAGGGGTCAACTCCCTCATTGCCGCCAAGGACGCCCGGCTCAATGGCCGCCGGGTGGACTTCATTCGCCAGGCGGGGGAGGCGCTGGCCGCCGTGCATCAGGCGGGATTCCTCCATCGCGACGTGTCGCCCCGCAACCTGATGCTGGCCGGTGAGGGGGAAACGCTCAAGTTGATCGACTTCGGCCTGTCAATCCCCGCCCAGGAGCCGTTCTTCCAGCCGGGCAATCGGACTGGCAACCCGAACTACATGGCCCCAGAGCTCGTCCGCCGCCGCCGGACCGATCTCCGCGTGGACGTCTTCGCCTTTGGCGTAACCGCTTATGAGATATGCACTTTGGAGCTTCCGTGGCAGGCCGGCATGACGGGCCAGGTGGCGATGTCTCACGAGAAACCGCCGACGGACATCCGACGCCTCCGCCCACGGATCCATCCCGCCCTGGCCCAGGCGATCCACTGGTGCGTCGAGCCGGACGTGACGAAGCGATGCCCCTCGATCGAGGAGTTCTTGAAGGCGATTGCCGAGGTCGACCACGA
>Ga0153916_10004084_pt1 | contig 10980 bp, 6 predicted proteins | sample Opewatmetagenome_FD_109642 | JGI IMG/M metagenome (GOLD analysis project Ga0153916, IMG submission 109642) | Freshwater wetland microbial communities from Ohio, USA - Open water 3 Core 3 Depth 4 metaG | ecosystem: Environmental > Aquatic > Freshwater > Wetlands | place: USA: Ohio, Lake Erie, Old...
ACGACACTTGCTGCGAATGTTGTTAATTCGTCATTGACATCTGTTGGTACACTTATATCCTTGAATGTATCTGGGCCTACCACATTTACAGGATCAAGCCCTCAGATAACACTCGGAACATCAGCCGGTGTTGCCGGTGGAATTGTTTCGGCATCTGGCACAATTGGCAGTCTACTTTCTCTAACAAGCGGTACCGGAACCGCAGGTGCTGCTGGTGCTGTAAATATTACAAGCGGTGGTGCAACTAATGGTAATGCTGGAACAATAAACATTACCGGTGGTACTGCAATTACCAGCACATATTCTTCTGGTACCGTAAATATTACCGGCGGTATTGCAGGGTTTGGTAATACAATTGCGGGAGATGCAACATTGTCAGGCGGTGACGGTAGTGCTACAGGTACTACTGGTGGAAATGCTGTTGTTTCTGGTGGCAATGGAACAGGTACATCGACAGTCGGCGGCAACGTTACAATAAAGGGTGGCATCGGCAATACAAACGGTGGTTATGTAGTGATCTCTACAGCACCGACTACCGCGCAAGTTGAACGCCTCCGCATACTTAACAATGGAGCATGGTCTGTTGGTTCAAATGGAACGTCGACTGGTTCTGCCGGGCAAGTACTTGCATCAACTGGTGCTACTACACCACCGGCATGGACCAGTACACCAACATTAACTGGTACAAACTTTACAGGTATCCCAAATAGTGCCTTAACGAATAGTTCTGCAACAATTGGCTCCACGGTGGTAACACTTGGTTCTACAGTAAATGCACTTGCTGGATTAGTGTCAGTTACAGCAACAACATTCACTGGTTCTTTGTCTGGTAATGCAACAACAGCAACTGATGCAACCAATGCAACCAATACCGCAATCATTGAAGATACAACAACTGCTACCTCGGTATATCCTACATGGGTTACAGCAAATACAGGTAATCTACCACAGAAAACAACAAGTACACGTCTTAGTTTTGTACCAAGCACCGGCGTTCTAACAGCAACTCAGTTCACTGGCTCCGGTGCAGGTTTAACATCTATTCCTAATGGAGCACTAACGAACAGCTCTGTGACAATTGGTACAACAAATATTGCACTTGGTGCAACGAGTACTACACTTGCTGGATTGACATCGGTTACATCAACTACGTTTGTTGGGTCATTATCTGGTAATGCATCGACCGCAACCACATCAACTAATATCGCAGGGGGATTGACAGGTAATATTCCTTATCAGACCGGCGCAAATGCAACCTCGTTGCTTGCAACAGGAACATCAAGTCAGGTTCTTGTATCTGGCGCAATTCCGTCGTGGACTAATACACCAACATTAACTGGCACCAATTTCAGTAGTATTCCTAATGGTGCATTAATGAATAGTGCTGTAACTATTGGTACAACAAATATTGCACTTGGTGCCACAAGTACAACACTTGCTGGGCTGACATCTGTCACAGCAACCACATTCTCCGGAACAGCAACCAATGCAGTCAACATTGCAATTATCGAAGATACAACAACCGCTACCTCAGTGTATCCTACATGGGTTACGGCAAATACAGGTAATCTACCGCAAAAGACAACCAGTACTAGACTTAGTTTTGTACCAAGTACCGGTGTTCTAACAGCCACTCAGTTCGCCGGCTCCGGTTCTGGATTGACATCCATTCCAAATAGTGCATTAATAAACAGTTCTGTAACAATCGGTTCTACAAGTATTGCTCTTGGAGCCACAAGCACAACACTTACCGGATTGGCATCTGTTACCTCGACGAGTTTTACCGGTGCTTTAACCGGTGCGGCTTCATCTAATGTATTAAAAGCCGGTGATACAATGACTGGTCCGCTTATCCTTAATGCAGATCCGACCTTAGCACTCGGCGCAGCCACAAAACAGTATGTTGATACTGTTGCATCTGGTGTACACATACATGGTGCATGTGAGACAAGCACAACCGCAGCTGGTAATCTACCAGCTGCGACATACAATAACGGAACCGGAGGCGTTGGTGCAACACTTACCGCCACTGCTAATGCCAACTTAAACAGTTTAAACAGTGGCACTGGTGTCGGTGGATATAACACCCTTTCGGTAGGGTCACGTGTTTTAGTTAAAGACCAGGCAACACAAACCGAAAACGGCATTTACGTTGTCACTGCCCTTGGTGCTGATAACATACCGGGGCCTGGTGCACTATGGGTGTTAACTCGCGCATCTGATTTCGATGGATCGCCGACAAGCGAAGTGCAAGCAGGTGATTTAACATATATTCAGGAAGGTACACTCGCTAAAACTCAATGGGCACAAACGGCAATTGGTACCGGTCATAATGTTTCACCAGCATATGATTATATTATTATTGGCACCGACAATATTATCTTTAGTCAGTTTGCTGGTGCCGGTACCTACACTGCTGGTAGCGGTATTAATATTGCAAGTAATATCATTTCTAATACTGGGGTATTAAGTCTTACTTCAAGCACAGCAAACCTTACGTTGTCGGCATCTTCTGGTGCAATTACACTTGGCATGCTTTCGGCACCAACATTAACTGGTACAAACTTTACAAGTATTCCCAACAGTGCATTGACGAACAGTTCTATCACAATCGGTACCACACCGTTTGCGCTGGGAACAACAAGTACAACATTGGCTGGATTGACATCTGTTACCTCAACAAGTTTTGTTGGTACATTAACAGGTAATGCATCATCGGCTACAACTGCAACGAATGCCACTACAGCTACAACTCTTCAGACAGCAAGGGCAATTAACGGTGTTTCATTTAATGGTTCTGCAGATATCATCGTACCAACAATTTATGATAGTGGATATAAGGCAATCATCAATCCGCAACCTGCCCAATACACTTCTACGGCTCCTACGGTTAATGGTGCTATCGCAATCACATTACCGGTTGCAACAAATTCGATGTTTCAGCTTACTATCAAGGTGTATGAGTATGTTGCTGGTAACGCATTTGAAATTCATTGTGGTGGATACTTTTATACAATTGGCAATACCTGGGCCAACAATCCGTATGCCTACATTGTAAGTAATCAGAACACCGATCGTCGATTCACTATTCGTATGGGTTATACGTCTGGCAACCAGCCGATTATCTACATCGGTGAGTTAGCATCAGCATGGTCATATCCACAAGTCTTTGTTACTGAATGTTTGGTTGGATATTCTGGCCAAAGTGTAGCCCACACAACCGGCTGGGGAATGGGGTTCGAAGCAACAGCCTTTCAGAATGTATCAGCTACTATAACAAATCCACAGGTTGGATACGCACAAACAACTAACGTTGCGAATTCTGTAGTCTTGCGCGATGCATCTGGTAACTTTTCAGCTGGTGCAATTACTGCAACATCCTTTACTGGTTCTGGCGCCGGATTAACATCCATTCCTAATACCGCATTGACAAATAATTCTTTTACACTTGGATCTTCCACAATATATTTAGGTGATTTCGTTACATCGTTAACTGGTATAGTTGGTGTTACTTCCCAGGCTGTTACCTCCAACCAATTCATAACATCGAGTACACCGAATGGTATAGCGTTCTATCAGAATAGTACTCTACCTGTGTTTAGCGGGTATAGTTCTGCATTTACATCTAATTCAATATTCGCTGCATCGGCCAACAATGACACAATGACGTCTTTTGATGTTCAGAATACTACTGTTCAGTCTGGAACATTCACAGGGTTGAATGCATACGGTGTAAGAATACTTGGTTCGAATTGGTTAAAAACAGGTACAGGTACAGTAGCAAATGCGTATGGTATATATGCTGGTGCACCTACAATCGGTACTAATAACTATGCAGGATATTTTAATGGGTCTGTTACAGTTAACGGAACGTTAACTGCGACAAACTTAACAGGTACATTCGCTGGTAATGCCTCGACTGCAACTAATATTACAGGCGGTGCAGCAGGTAACATACTATACCAATCGGCTGCCAGCACAACCTCATTCCTTGCAACAGGCACATCGAGCCAAGTACTTGTTTCGGGTGCTACTCCATTGTGGACTAATACACCAACATTAACTGGTACGAACTTCACAGGTATTCCTAATGGAGCATTAACAAACAACTCTGTAACAATTGGTACAACAAATATTGCACTTGGTGCTACAAGTACCACGCTTGCTGGTTTAACAGGAGTAGGCATTGCATCTACGTCCAATTCGGCGATTTCTATTGCTGGTTCCGCAGCTGGCGCCCGCTTAGGTGTGCAGATTAATAATACCTCTGTAACTGGCTATGCCGGTATTACGTTAACTGCAAATGGTGTCAATAAATACATTCAGTTAAACGGTGCATCCAACAATCTTGAAATTGTTAATAGTGCCAACAGTGTCGTTATTGTATCTGTGACTGACACAGGTGCAGCAAATTTCAATAGCACTGTAACAGCACCAACATTCTCTGGTAATGCAACAACAGCCACTACAGCAACCAATATTGCAGGTGGTGCAGCCGGTGGCATTCCTTATCAGACGGGTGCAGGTGCTACTTCTCTACTTACAGCTGGAACCTCAGCTCAAGTTCTTATTTCTGGAACAGCGCCATCGTGGACTAATATTTCATCATTATCCGTATCAAGCGCATCTACAGCAACAACAGCAACTAATCTTGCTGGTGGTACTGCCGGTGGCGTTCCTTATCAAACTGGCGCCGGCACAACGGGTATCACTGCTGCTGGTACCGCCGGCAATGTATTAACATCTAACGGAACAAGTGCACCAACATGGGCAGCACCTGCGGCAGCAGCAGCAGGGACATTAACTGGTACAACACTTGCATCGAATGTCACTGCATCATCACTAACGTCGGTTGGCACACTAAATGCTCTGGCAATATCGGGTACATCACAGATTGGTGTTGGTACAAATGGCTATATTATAGATACCCCGGGAGATACTACCCACACCGGTTATGTTGCATTCTGGTCGCCAAGTGGTGCAAACCGTCAGGGTTACATCGGCTATTCATCAACTAATGCAACAACTGATACAGGTACTATTCCATATGTTGCAGGTACACATTCCTTTTCTGGCGCAATTTCGTCGAACAGCACCATTACAGGTACATCATTTACTGGCGCCGGCACCGGGTTAACTGGCACAGCATCAAGTTTAAGTATAGGTGGTAATGCCGCAACGGTAACTAATGGTGCATATGTGAATGCAAATAACACATTCACTGGTGCTAACTTGTTTCAACAGGCAACCAACACTCTGGTTACTTCTACTGGCGGGAATGGTTACGGCGCCTTCCAGGCAACTGGTAGTGGTACTAATAACTCTTACATGTTCTTCGCCGATGGGACTAATGGTGAACGTTCGCGTATTACTGTCACTGATGCCCGTGTGTTATCTATTAGTAATAACGGTGGTACAACACAGCATTTTACATTTGATGCATCCGGTAACTTTACGGCTACTGGAAACGTAACTGCCTATTCGGACGTTAGACTTAAGACCGATTTCTCTAAAATCGAAGATGCTGTTGACAAGGTAAAACAACTTACCGGTTATACATTCACAAGAACAGATACTGGAGAACGGCAGACTGGTTTAATCGCGCAGGACGTGCAGAAAGTAATACCTGAAGCAGTTATGCCAACAGGTGAATATCTATCTGTCGCTTATGGTAATCTGGTTGGTCTACTGGTCGAAAGTATTAAGGAACTATCTGCTAAAAATGACGAGTTGATGACTCGTATTGCAAAGTTGGAGGCTCGATAATATGACCTTACCTGCATCGGGTACAATATCGATGTCACAGGTTAATACCGAGCTTTCACAGTCAGCTACGGCTATTATTACCCTAAATGATTCAAACGTAAGAACATTGTTTGGTGTACCTAGCGGTACGATTTCGATGTCGAATGGTTACGGTAAATCAGTGGGATATACATTCAATGCAACAATTTCTGCTAACACACAAAATTATAATCTAAAATCGGCTGCCACTGCAGCCGGGTGGAATGGAACTACTGCACTAAATGCCACGGTTACTATTAATACCGGTGTATATGTTGGTTCGTCTAGCACGGCTGGTATTGCTTTCGATACTGGTGTCACTTTCCCAACCGGTACAACATTGTCATTAATAAATAACGGTTATATAGTCGGATGTGGTGGTGGTGGTGGAACAGGCGCGCAAGGTACCGTCGCGGCCACCGGTGGCGCCACCGGTGGCTTAGCCCTGAAAGCACAACAAGCAATATCTGTTACCAATAATAATATCATTGGTGGTGGTGGTGGCGGTGGTGGTGGCGGTGGCTACGCTTCTGTTGTATCGGGTAAATCTACTATCTCATATGGTGGTGGTGGAGGCGGTGGTGGTGCCGGTTATAATGTCGGTACCGGTGGCGCCGGCGGAACCTCCCTTGTGAGTTTCCCTGGTACCGGTGGCAATGCTGGTACTTCCTCAACCGGCGGCGCCGGTGGTGGTGGCGGTACAGACGGTGTTACTTCGGGCGGATCTGGTGGCGCCGGCGGTGGCCTCGGTAGTGCTGGTTCTACCGGCGGAACCAGCACTACCGGCGGTGGCGGTGCCGGTGGTGGTACCGGTGGCGGTTGTGTAAGCGGTAATTCAAATATTACTTGGGTAGCAATAGGTACACGATATGGTAGTATTGTATAACATTATTTAGAGAAAGATTATGATTAATATTGTTTATCATTATCATGTGGTAAAAACTGATAATCAGAATAACCATATGGAAGTCGAATATTCTGCCGATGGGCACGATACTGTATTGGTCGGAATGCCATTCCCACTTGAAGGTGACAACCTAGAATCTCATTTTCGAGCTTATGCACCCATATATCATTGGGTTATATCTAAGAAAAAACCACAAAAAATCGAGGTAGGTTTTAAAGGAACTATTAGTCCACCGGCTAAAGAACTTCCAAAACAAGAAGTAACCAAAGAAGATATCGAACATTTAATTAAATCTCTTATTGAAAGCCCACCAACATTGTGAATAAGAAACTCGGATATTATACATGCGATAATATAGTATTTGAATCAAAATACAAAGCAATGATATATGCTAATCCAAGAAATTTGGATATTCAGTGGCATTTCAATGATGAACTATTTAATACATATAGATGGGATATAGAACCTGACCTATCACTTGACGAATTATATGATAGACGGGCAAGGCAGATACGGGAGCAGTATGATTATGTAATGCTCAGTTATTCTGGTGGATCCGATAGTAATAATATATTAGAAAGTTTTATCCGTCAAGGATTACATATCGATGAGATTGTAACTAATTGGCCTTTAGACATTAGCGAAAAATTTCTTGTATATTCGCGCGAAGAAACATCAAGTTGGAATCATTATGCAGAATTTAGACTTAATGTAACCGAAAGACTTAATTACATTAAGAATATGTGTCCTAACACCAAGATTACCATTAACGAAACGTCAAAACTGTTAATCGATAATTTATTAAATACAGATGATCCAAGCTGGTACGAGAAAAGAAGTGATACACTTAATATTACCGGGGCTGCAAATTATAATCTACTATATTTCAAAGATTTAAGGCACAGCCTTGACAAGAACAAAACTGTGGCATTTGTATTAGGTGTGGATAAACCAAAATTGGTCATAGATAACAAGAACAAGGTATATTTAATGTTTATTGATAAGATGACTAATATGATTTCAGTGGGTATGCACATACAGGAATATTCAAATACCACACCATTATTCTTTTACTGGGACCCAGATTGTATGGAGTTACTTGCCAAGCAGGCACATATTATGTTGAAATTTTTCAGCATCAATTCTCAATTGGTCCGCGCTTGGAATAATGCCGATTTTGAGATGCAAAGGTTAGTACAAGAAGAATTTATGAAATTTGCATTATATTCAAGTACTTGGTCAGCAAAATATTGGCAATCTAAAAAAACAACAAAAGAGTGGGACAGCCAACTAGATTACTGGTTTACTCGCGGAATGCAAGGATCCAAAGAACACATGTTATGGTTACGCGGCCTTCTGGATTTAGCTCCCAAAATTAGTAATTTCTTAACACGTGATAAAGATGGCATAATCGACGGATCCCGAGCATATATGTCAAAACTCTATTATATTGGTGAGATTAAGACTAAATGAAAAAATATATATTGTCACTGATTTTTCTATGTGTAATGCATACTGCCTATGCTGACGAAACATGCGGGCTGGTAGTGCCAGCGACACCAGGCGGTGTCTATGACACCTTTGCACGTCTCATCCAGAAACACAACCCAGATATGCAAATTGTTTATAAACCAGGTGCATATTCTGCTAATGCGATAGCATTCATGAAAGAAAATAAAAATTACGCATTGCTGAGTCTTCCCTCGATGTATAGTAAAAATAATAAAGGAAGTGCCGACAGCATAGAACTTTTTAAAACTATTGCAAGTCCTGATCAACTAATCCTCACTAATAAAAACATCACATTCGAAAAACTTCTTTCGGGAAAAGTGAATATAGGGGTGCCACTCATAGGCACTGCTGGTCACCTAATTGCACTTCAACTAACAGATTATAATCCACAAATCAATATTATTCCGTTCGGTGGTGATGCAAAGGCATTGCCATCCTTAGATTCTGGGGAGATTGACGCATACATTACCGGCGCACCCACTGCATTAAAATGGATTAAGAATTTCGAATATAAGACAGTGCTTTATTTGCCAGCTAACAGAATTATATCACAAAGCGGCGTTATTATTAGGAATACCACTGCATTGAATAGCATCTTCTTCTATAAATCTGCCACGATTACACAGAAAAAGAAGTTGGCTGCCTGTATCAATGCAGCAATAACTTCAGAAGAATGGGTTAAAGAGTTAGCGTTAAATGGCACACAAGCAGTATTGGTGTCGCAGGACGAGAATAAGAGACTTCTTCAATCTTATATAAATTTGTTGAATAGATATGATTACTGATAAGTTTATTGCAGATAGATTATCATACGAGACAAGAAAGGGATATTGGAAACTTAATAATCATTTTTTCTTCAATAAGGCAGAATGCCTGAGATATGCAACAGAAATAAATAGGCCCGATGTTACTTTTCATTATTATGATTTTATCTATGATTCGTTAGATTGGTCCACAAATCCAAACGAATCATTAGAACATCTTTATAAAGAAAGGGCACAACAACTAAGGGACAAGTATGATTATCTGATACTATGCTTTAGTGGCGGATCAGATAGTACAAATGTTTTAGATACTTTCCTTAAGAATAATATAAAGTTAGATGAAATTGTTACTTATTTCCCGATCACCGCGATAGAAAAACTTATTAGCACATTTAACAAAAATGATCGAAGTGACAATAATACAATATTTGAATATATTGAAGTAGTTCGTCCTCGTCTACAGAAGATAGAATCAACTCATCCCGACATTAAAATTACAGTGATTGATAATACTGAGATGTCGTTAAAAATGATTCAGGCGGAACAATATTATAAGATCTTCATGGGCGGCATTGCCGGTGCCCCAAACACGTCGGGTCAATATGCGGTAGGCGAGCTTGCAAAGCAAAGACAAAATATGGGTAATGTTGCTTGTATAACCGGAATAGATAAACCCAGGTTGGTATTTGATTCGACAAACAAGAAATATGGTATGTACTTTATGGATTCATCCACGAATTTTTATGGATCATTTGAAAAAGGAATCTTCAAAGACTATGAGCCTGTATTTGAGCATTTTTACCTCACATATGATTTACCGAAATTAACACAAAAACAATGTTTTGAGATTAAGAATAATTTAATTAATATTTTACATGAAAAAATAATAAATCTCAAAGATTTGATCATATCTAATTTCGATGGAATATTTGTTTTTAATTCAAACCATGATATATTTAAGAGGATACTCTACAATAGTTGGGATCTTAACACATGGCAAAGCAAGAAACAACAGAGTCTTTTCTATCAGGGGTTGTCCAACTGGATGTTAGAGACAGATTTAACAGATAATAAGGTAAAGGAATATTTTACCGGGCAGGTTAATGAATTAACCTCTGGTATCAATGAAAACTTAATTACTTATGATAGTCGGGGTAGAGTAAATCGATTAAAATCTTATTCGACAAAAACAATTTGGTTCTAATTTATTACAGTTTTGACACCGGAAATTAACACAAGGTCAGTAAAATTATTAAGTATTATACACAACTGATAAATCTGTTTAAAACATAGAAGAGTTATATTATGATAAACATTACATACAAATACGAGATTAAAAAGGTGGATGATATATCAAAGATAATGGAAGTTGAATATTCATCACTGGGGTATAACAATATAACAGTATCAATGCCATTACCTTATACTGATATTTCTGTTGAGGATCATATTAGAACTTATGCTCCTTTGCATCACTGGGAAATGTCTAAAAAAACATATCAAGATGTAAGTGCGGGTGTTGTTGGAATTATAGAACATAGACCTAACAATAATTCACACGACTCTGGCACAACTTCAATGAGTGAAGAAGAAGTTTTAAAACTCATTAGCGAACTTAGAATAGGTAGCCGATAATCGGCGCATCTTAGATGTTTTACTATTCTAGCAACGGATTAGTTTTTCAATCAAAGGTAAAGGCACTTGAATATCAAATAAAGACCGGAAACGAAATTTGCTATTACTATTTTGACCATATCTATTCAAAATTAGATTGGACAACCGAACCATCCAATACACTTGATTTTTATTATCGAGAACAGGCACAAAGATTAAGAGAAAAATACGATTATCTTATTCTTGCGTATTCAGGGGGCTATGACTCGACTAATATTCTTGAGACTTTTCATTTTAATAATATCAGACTCGATAAAATTGTAATAGTTGGCGCCTTTGGACAGGATAGTGGATTTGGTGCAGATGAAAATTTAAATGGTGAATTATATAAAAATGCAT
>Ga0153916_10004085_pt1 | contig 10980 bp, 10 predicted proteins | sample Opewatmetagenome_FD_109642 | JGI IMG/M metagenome (GOLD analysis project Ga0153916, IMG submission 109642) | Freshwater wetland microbial communities from Ohio, USA - Open water 3 Core 3 Depth 4 metaG | ecosystem: Environmental > Aquatic > Freshwater > Wetlands | place: USA: Ohio, Lake Erie...
ACGCACTGTGCGGAAGCTATTTCCTCCAGATTTCCGACAGTTGACAGGAGAATAGTAAACTCTTTCGTTGCGTTACGTGCGAAGCAGCAATTTAACTTTTGCACCAAGTGGTGATTCATCAGATACTCACCTGTATCTGTATAAACATGAAAAATATGGGGCGCTTGAAGTGGAACAAGTGCCCTGTTTTTTATTCGACATCAATAATGATTACATTGCTGACTTTAGTGTAATTGGTTGCTCTCTTCTTTCCGGAACAGATAAAAGTCCGGGATTGTTGTTCTCATTTTCCAAGCGCAGGTGGTTAATAATTCTTGATTTGCTTTAAATATGTACTTAGAATCAGCCTTAATTGCTTTAGTTGTGCGGAGACAAAATGGATCTCATAAAATGCCCGGAATGCGGCGCTGAAGTTACGAAACAAGATGCAACATGTTCTTCATGCAATCATATATTGAAAGCCGGACATGAAAAGCCTGCTGCTGTCAATTGGACTAGGATATATATCGTTGCAGTCCTGGTTTTGAATTGTGCGGTACTGTTTCTTGTCGTCACCGGTGAAAGAAGGAAAGTTTTCTGGCTGATGATAGCCGTTATGGCGTTCATGACTTTTGTCCTGGCCAGGCTCAAGATCAAGCGCACTCGCTGATAAAAGTCAGTATCCAATTCGGCAACGAGTTAAGGAGGTGCAGTCATGAGCGAACTGGCGAATAAGCAATGCGTACCCTGCAGAGGTGGGGTTCCTCCTCTCAAGGGCGATGAAATTCTGGAGTTCCTGGGGAAGCTGGGCGGCGGATGGCGGGTGGTTGACGAGCATCACCTGGAAAAAGAGTACCCGTTCCGTGATTTTTGCGAGGCCTTGAAGTTCACCAACAGGGTAGGGGAGCTGGCCGAGGCCCAGGGCCACCATCCCGATATTTATCTCGCCTGGGGCAAGGTTCGTCTGACCGTCTGGACACACAAGATCGATGGCCTGACGGAGAGTGATTTCGTTTTTGCGGCAAAAGCGGATGCGTTGCTGGAAAAATGATATTAGGGTAACATGTTCTTCACTTTACCGGTTTGCAAGTGAGTCGTTTCATTTTCCTCGGTTTTGATGAAGCTTTACGAACTATGATCGGGTTACTTGAGCGACTGCAAGAGGAGCTCTGCAAGCACTTTTTCCTCCTCCGAAAGCCCGGCATAACTCCGGAGCTGCATCCCGGTCAGAGTTGCCTTTACCAGTGCGCAATGACTCGCATATAGGTTATGTACGTTTTCCGGTATAAGAGGCAGCCAGCGCACCGCTTTTGCGTCACTGCCCGCCTGCAGGTTCATTTTGTCCGCGATTTCCGGAGCCAGGTGCAGATGTTTGGCCGTGGTTTCCATCCAGGCATGGTCGGTATTTCTCGGGTCGTCCACATACCCACGGTAAATAAAATGCCCCTCTCCCATGTTCAGCTCTATACCGGTCTCTTCCTGCAGCTCCCTCGCCAGCGTTTTTGAAACCTCTTCACCCTTATCTACCATGCCGCCAGGTATCGCCCACTGTCCATTATCCCGACGCTGGATGGCGAGCATCTCGATCTGGCCGGTCTGTGGGTTGATCCTTGTAATTATCGGGTCTGCGGCATAATTGGGCCCCCATTTCCCGAGCAGCCCCCGCCCGGCAATACCGGTCCTGCCTATGGGGTTTAGAGGACGAGCAGCTTTATCGAAGCTTAGAGGTCCGGAAAAACTTTCAACAGGGAGTCTGACTGCTGAAACATCTTCAGGATCGGCCCATCCGGCAGGGTTAATTGTCGAATCATTTTTCAGCACAACCGGGGAAACGTAATAGGGTGGCTCATAGCCAGGGAAAACTGTTTCCCAAAGTACGTATTCATCCGGGACGGGGAAGCGTTCAGGATATTCTGGTGGCTTTTCAAAGCGGGCCTTCACATGCCATCCTCGGGCAGGATGGACGGCAACTGCAGCTGTTTCATTGTTCAACTTTTCCATATTTGCTCCTCGCGAAAGGATTACCTAACCCGGACAAGCCGGAGCCAAAACATTATTGGCCACGCTTGCGCGCCGAAGCGCTACAGCGCGCAGGCACGGATGAACACTGATGAAATCTTAAACCTTAAAAGCTTCTTTATGTTTTTCAAATACATAATATTTTTTTGCCTTTATCCGTGTAAATCCGTTTGGATTTGTGGCTAACAACGGTTTTCAGGAATTTATTTTCCAATCTTGCCACGTATTGACTGATATGTTACTAAAGAGCGTCCCACGCCGTCTTGGGCGCCCCGTATCAGAAAGTAACTTGAAGTTCATATAACTATAAGTCAGAGGCAGAATTCACAGTGAAATTAAAAATTCTTTTGGACGCAGAAAAATCGGATGATCGCAGATCAAGAAAAGTCAAAGGCCATGTTGTTTTTGAATTCAATCCGCTTTTTCTGCGTTAATCTGCGTCCCGTTCATTGTCTTATGTTATTGGGTTCCGGTTTAAGTTACTTAAGAGTTCCGGGGATAAAAGCCTTGCAGGATAAGCTACCTGCTGTTGGAAGATATACCGACAGGTTTATGTGATTATTGGTGTTTATTGGGTCTTTCTCCTCAAGTAGCTGAGGAATTCCTCTTTGGATAACTCTTTTTTTCTGACCAGATGGTCAATCTGACGGCTCATTGCCATTCTTTCGCCATGCTTCATGGTTTCTTTTATCAAGATAAAAAAAGGAACATTCCTGGTGCGCGGGTAGAGCCGAAGCCTTTCCAGTAATTCGAAGGCGGACATGTCAGGGAGCATCAACGTGCTGAAGGCCATATAGAAAGGCCCGGTCGATGCGAGAGCTAACCCTTCCTTGCCGGTGTACGCCTTCACTACTTCGAAATCCATTGCCTCCAGTGCGCGGCCGAGGTCTTCCTCGCCGCTGCGGGAGACAAGCAGGGTTCGCAGGTCCCACATCTGGACGTCTTCTGTAAGCCCGAGAACTGCCAGTCTTTCCGCCAGGAACTCGGGGTCGATGGGAAGGGTAAAAAAACCGGCGGTGGGGAAAACTCCCCCCACCTTACCTTCCGGGCTCAGATATAACGGCAATATTGGTATATTACGTGTTTTCGGATTTGCTTTAAGCTGAAGCAGAATTCCCCACCCATCCGTGGAAAAGGGAGAAATATCCAGCAATATGCCTTGAGGTTTGCCGTCTACCAGGTTCTCAATCCCGGCGGTACGTGCTTTATAGCCTGCGTCCGCCAAATAACCGCAAAGAATCTCTCCCCTGCCTGCACAGCCATCAATCCCCAGAATCCAGATTTCCCGATCAACCTTTGAGTCGGCCATGAGCACTCCAGTCGCTTTGTTTTATGTTCTCACGACTGTTAGATACCACATTTTTATTGAAGCGCAAAGAAACTTTCATTGAAAAACACCGTGTAATTGAAAACAGCTCGTTTCTGTGGTAGCGTCTAGCATAATGTTGAGGTTGAGGCCAAGGTTGAGGTTTAGAAAAGATTTTTACCTGATAAAGCATTTAGCCATAGATAAACTCATATAAAACGAGATGTTACAAACCTGTAACTATCAACTAACCTGGTGATCAAGGCTTTTCGTCTGGCGCATTGTTTTTCTTTATGCACTTTGAGTCTGGTGTGGGAAACTGCTGTTTTTTGCTTAACCTTAACCCGTGGGTAAAGCGACCAAGAACCTTAAGCTGATTTAAGAATAGCGAATACGGAGGATTACCATGTCCAGTAAGGTTTTTTTTACCGATATGCGAGCCGGGGAAAAAGAAAATCTGTTTGCCAAAATCGGCAGACTGCTGCACAACTGTGGCTTGTCGGAGAGGATTGCTCCTGGTGATCTTGTGGCCGTGAAGATCCATTTCGGTGAAAAAGGCAATCATACCTTTGTTCGCCCCGTCTTTCTCCGGAAGATTGTGGAAGAGATCAAAGTCTGTCAGGGGAAACCTTTTCTTACAGACTCTTCGACGCTCTATCCAGGGGCACGCAAGGAAGCTGTTTCGGCCCTGACCTGTGCCATAGAGAACGGCTTTGCCTATGCCGTAGCAGGTGCGCCGCTTATCATGTGCGATGGCCTGCGGGGGCATACGTCGGTTGATGTGCCGATAGAGGGTGAGATTTTGCGGAAAGTGGAAATCGGCTCGGAGATTTGCGAGGCCGACGCACTGGTGGTTGTTTCCCATTTCAAATGCCATGAACTGACCGGATTCGGCGGGGCGCTGAAAAATCTCGGTATGGGTTGTTCGAGCCGGAAAGGCAAGCTGCGCCAGCATTCAACAGTGGCCCCCGAAGTGGCGGAAGAGTTCTGTACCGGTTGCGAAGCTTGTCTCATGTCCTGTGTCCACGAGGCGATTGCTTTCATCGAAGGGAAAGCACGGATCGTTCCGGATAAGTGTTCCGGTTGTGGCCGCTGTATCAGCGTCTGCCTGCAAAAAGCAATTAAAATCAAATGGAATGCGGCGGCTCCGCTGGTGATGAAGAAGATATGCGAGTTCGCCCTGGGCGCAATCAAAGGGAAAGAGAAGAAATCGCTCTACCTCAATTTCATAACCCAGGTTTCGCCGGCTTGTGATTGCTACAGCCATGCGGACGCGCCTATCGTCAACGATATCGGTATCTGCGCTTCTACAGATCCGGTGGCGCTCGACCAGGCCTGTGCAGACCTGGTTAATGCCGCTCCTGGAAACCATAATACGGCGCTGAGCAGCGGCTTCGAACCCGGAGGCGACAAGTTCAGGGGGGTCCATCCGGATATTGACTGGGAAATCCAGCTGGAGCATGCGGAAAAGATCGGCGTCGGATGCAGAAAATACGAGTTGGTGAGGTTATGACGGTTTCTGGCTTCGAAGACCATAGGCCGCATCATCGATGTCTTTCCCTGGGACAGCCAGTAGCAGGTTGGCACCATACCTTGCCGACCGACCGGCGCAATAAAGAGTTTCCATCCGGAAACGGTCTTTTCCCGCCCTGGCGGCGTCAAACTGCGGGCTTACTTGTGCGGCGTACCGATGTACGCCTCCGCGCAACCCCTTGATTTCCTGGCCAGGACGAAAAAATTCTCGTTTCCGAGTTGGAAACCAATAGTTTCTCATCCGGAGTCTCCGGATGGAAACTAATTTAATTCCCTGGAAGTGTTCCCCCTGTGGCGCCTGTTCCGGTTGTGGTGGTAGTTGCCCCCAACTGACCCGTGGTGGTTCCCGGCTGATAAACAAACTTCCATTCGCTGTACCTGGTTTTCCCTTCGAATTCTTCCAGCCCTGTGGGAAAGTTGGCCTGCTTGATAGGTTGCTTCCGGCTGGAGCTGATTGTGCTGAATACGCCGATAATCCCTCCGGTAGTCCCGCCCCTTATTGTCACCCAGTCCTCGTCGGTCATGGGATCTTTATAGAGGTTACGCAGATACCTGGTGTTGGATAGCGTATTGGGGTCCTTCAGCAGGTCCTTCAGGTCCGTGAGCGCCGGGGGAGGGCGCTGACCCGGTCGTGGTTTATACCAGCTGGTAATTGCATCCTTATACTGGCTGCCGCGAAACAGCAGCTCCTCTTCGCGCTCCCGGTCCATGAGCATCTTCCAGCTTTGCCCGACAGCGGCGAGCATGATCCCCATGATTACAACTATCACGAGTGCCATGATATAGGTAAAGCCTGCGGATGAACGGAGAGGGTTTTCCGTCATTGCTATTTCCTCGTCAGGACCTCACGGGCCGCATCAGCCAGGTCTTCCGGAGTAAGGCCGAAATATTTCATAAGCTCCTCCGCTTTGCCCGAGGTGCCGAAGCGGTCGTGAATACCGACCCTTTTGACAGGAGTAGGGTGCTTCTCGGCAAGGCATTCTGCAACTGCGCCACCCAGTCCACCTATTATGGAGTGTTCTTCCGCGGTGACGATAGCGCCCGTTTCCTCGGCGGCCTTCACGATAATATCCTGGTCGAGAGGCTTGATGGTGGCGATGTGCACTACCCGGGCGGAGATTCCTTCCTGCTTCAGCAGGTTGGCGGCGCTGACCGCCTGTGCCGTCATGAGCCCGGTAGTGACAAAGGTCATATCGGTACCGGGAACAACTTCAATTCCTTTGCCGATTTCAAAATAATAGTCATCGGAAAAAACTGATGGAACCTTGTTGCGGCCCAACCGTATATAAACCGGTCCCTTATATTCCGCGGCAGCCCTGATTGCCTTTCGGGTTTCCACGGCGTCGGCAGGTACCATGACCGTCATGTTGGGAATGGCCCTCATTATGGCGATATCCTCCACCGACTGGTGGGAGCCGCCGTCCTCACCGACGGTTATGCCGCCGTGAGTGGGGACTATCTTGACATTGGCCTTGGGATAGGCCACCGACTGGCGAATCTGTTCCCAGGCGCGCCCGGCGGCGAATATGGCGAAGGTGGAGACGAACGGTATCTTGCCGGCGGCGGCCAGGCCGGCGGCGGTGCCGACCATGTTGGCTTCGGCAATCCCCATGTTGAAAAATCGTTCCGGAAACTGCTTCCTGAAAACCGCGGTCTTGGTCGAACCTGACAGGTCCGCATCCAGAACCACGATGTCTTTATTTTCTGCTCCCAGCTCTGCCAGGACCTCGCCGTAGGCGTCTCTGGTCGCTTTCATATTGCTCATTAATAAACCCTTTCCATGTTGTGAAGCTGTTCTACGTTGGCACTTAAAACCTCGAACCTCGATGTCAGATCTGTCAGTCCTCGAAACAGCCGAGACAGATAAGGGCAGTATTCAGTTCCTCATCATTGGGGGTTACGCCATGATAAGAGGCCTTGTTTTCGAAGATGGAAACGCCTTTGCCCTTTACTGTTGCAGCGACAATTACCGTTGGTTTTCCTTTGATATCTTCGGCCTTGTCGAGGGCTGCAACGATAGCTGCCATGTCATGTCCGTCAATCTCCAGTGCGTGCCAGCCAAAAGCCCTGAATTTGTCGGCAATGGGGGCAACGTTCATCACTTTTTCTACTTCGCCGTCAATCTGCAGCATGTTGACGTCAACCAGTGCACAGAGGTTGTCAAGCCGGTAATGGGCGGCAGCCATGGCCGCTTCCCAGACCTGTCCTTCCTGCAGTTCACCATCACCCATGATAGCATAAACCCTGGATTTGCCGGCATCAAGGCGAAGCCCGAGGGCAATGCCGTTGGCCATGGAAAGACCCTGACCGAGGGATCCGGTACATACTTCCACGCCCGGCGTCACTTTGCTGTCGGGATGTCCCTGCAGGTGACTGCCCAGACGGCGCAGCATCATAAGGTCTTCCCTGGGGAAATAGCCATGTTCGGCGAGCGCCACATATTGTGCCGGTGCGGCGTGTCCCTTGCTGAGGATGAACCGGTCACGGCCTTCCCACTTGGGATCAGCGGGATTGTGCCGCATCTTGTGGAAATAGAGAGCGGTTACCATATCGATAACGGACAGTGAACCGCCGGTATGTCCCGATTGCGATTTGTGCAGGGTTTTTACGATTGAGACCCTCAGATTCCGGGCCATTTCTTCCAGTACGGCAATTTTTTCCTTCTGCAAATTAATTCCTTTCCTGCTCTTGAAGCGGTTTTTTTTATTTGTCCCCTTCGGAAGCCAGGTAATCGAGGATTACTTCGTCAAGGCTCTGCTTAAATTGATGTACCTGTTCCTGCTGGGCGGGAGGAGATGAAGGCTCATCCTCTTTCAATTGCGGAACCGATGCCTGCCGGTCGGGAAAGGCACGGGCATCAAACTCGCCCGCCTTGAGCCGGCGGAGTATGTCCTTGTGCTGCTCCTTCATTATATCTTCCACCACTTTTTCCAGCATTTCCACCTTGACAATATCCGCATAGGATGTCTTTTTAGAGGCGATTATGGTCCCGTCGCGATAGAGAAGAGTCGTAATGCAGGGGTTATTTATGCCGCTGTCCTCGGTTTGAACGTGAAAAACTTCCCCTTTGTACCTGATATTATGATTGAAGCCAACAACCATGAACGATTCCTGCCTTAGGGACCCGGAACAAATCAGATTGTTCCAAGTGCCTTAATGAGATTTGCTGGGCAGTAACCCCAGTTCAGTTCGATTCCAATTCGGAAACTATTTAATTTCTGCAAGGTTCGGTGATCGCTAAAAAATTAGCATGCGCAACAAATAGTTGCAAGAACTAATATGTTCAGGACTGCTGATTGTCAGGCTGTTTTTTCAAGGATTTTCTTGATCCGGGCGACCGCTTCCATGGCATCACGGGCGTAGAGATCCGCTCCGATTGAGTCGGCATACTCCTGGGTCACCACTGCTCCACCCACCATGGTAAAGGTTTTGATCCCCTGCTGCTTCAGCTTTCCGATGACGTTCTCCATTTCCGACATGGTTGTCGTCATCAGCGCGGAAAGTCCCACTGCATCAACCTTCTGTTCCCGGGCCTGGGTTATGATTTTTTCGGCCGGTACGTTTTTCCCCAGGTCGATAACCTCGAAACCGTGGTTTTCCAGCAGCGTACAGACGATATTCTTGCCGATATCGTGGATGTCCCCCTCGACTGTTGCCATGAGTATTTTCCCTTGGGAAACGAAGGACTCTCCCTGCATTTCCTGTTTCAGCCGGGTGAAGGCGGTTTGCATCGTTTCTGCGGAGAGCATGACCTGGGGAAGGAAAACCTGGTTCTTTTCAAAGCGTCGGCCTACTTCTTCCAGACCGGGCAGAAGCCCCTCATTGCTGATCTCAAGGGGGGAAAGGCCGTCTGCCAGCGCCCGCTCGATCAGGGTAACGATATTGTCCCGGTCGCCGCTGATAACGGCATTTGCCAGCAAACCCCTGGTGTCTAACGATTGCTGAGCCGGCTGCGGTTCTCCCTGAGTGCCGGTAACCGCGTCTTTGTATACGTCGATGTAGGCCGCGGCGTGGGGATCCCTGTTCAGAATGACCATGGCCGAGCGCAAGGCATCCATCATCGCCTGTTCTTTCGGATTGATGATTGCGGCGGTCAATCCTGCTTCCAATGCCATGGCAAAGAAAGTTGAAGAGATAACCGGGCGACGGGGGAGGCCGAAAGATATGTTGCTCACACCCAGAACGGTATTGGTTCCCAGCCGTTCCCGTACAAGCCGTATGGCCTTGAGGGTTTCTACAGCCTGTTTCTGTTCGGCGCTTACGGTCAAGGTCAGGCAGTCAATCAGAACATTTTCCGTGGAGAGACCGTTGTCATGGGCGGCCGTGAGGATTTTCGAGGCGAGGCCGGCTCGCCCTTCGCCGGTTGCAGGAATGCCGTGCTCGTCCAGGGTCAGTCCGAGCACTGCTGCGCCGTATTTTTCAGCCAGTGGAAGTATCCTGGCGAGACTTTTGTCCTCAGCGGAAACGGAATTAATCAGCACCTTGCCGTCCGCTGCCTTGAGACCCCTCTCCAGGGCCTCCGGATTGGATGAATCGAGGACTACCGGCACGGAAACCGCTCCGGTAACGCAGAATACCGCCTGCTCCATGGCAGCTGGCTCATCGATACCCGGCAGCCCGACATTCACATCGAGCAGGGTTGCGCCGGCGGCGACCTGCTCCACGGCTTCGCGGCGGATATAGGAGACCCTTCCTTCCCGCAATTCCGCGGCGAAGGTTTTTTTGCCGGTGGGATTGATCCTTTCGCCGATGACGGCTGCCGGATTGTCGCCTCCTATGGCGACAAAACCGGTCCTGCTGGACAGGAACGTAATACCTTGGGTATGGCAGGGGGGGCAGAACGGCACATCCTTGCCGACGAGAGCTTCCCTGATCGCCCGGATATGGCCGGGTGTCGTGCCGCAGCATCCACCGATGACGCGGACACCGAGCTGCAGCATCCTGTCGTGGTAAGCGGTCATCTCTTCCGGCGTGCCGGGGAAAATCGTCTTGCCGTCCTTGAGTACGGGAAGTCCGGCGTTTGCCTGGGAGATCAGCGGCAGCGCCGTGACCCTGCGCATGGCGCTGAGGACTTCATAGATTCCCTCCACGCCGAGTCCGCAGTTGGAGCCGATTATGTCCGCTCCTGCGGCCTCCAGGGTAATGGCCGCGACTTCCGGCGGGGTGCCTAGTACGCTCCTGCCGTTATCATCGAAGGTCAGCATTGCGATTATCGGAATATGGGCAGAAACTTCCCTGATGGCGATAACGGCAGCCCGGGCTTCCTTGATATCAAGAAATGTCTCCAGGGTAATGAGGTCTGCTCCGGCATCGATGACCGCCTGTGCCTGTTCGCGAAAGATCGCGGCCATTTCGTCGAAGGTGACGTCACCAACCGGCTCGACAAACTTGCCGGTGGGTCCCAGCGAGGCGGCCACATAGGCCTTGTCTCCGGCGACTTCCCTGGCAATGGCAACGCCTTTGGCATTTATTTCCGCCAGCCTGCCTTCCAGGCCGTAGTGGGAAAGTTTCTCCCGGTTGCCGCCGAAGGTATTGGTTACGATTATTTCCGCTCCGGCTGCAAGGTATTCCCGATGCACGCCGGCGACGACGTCCGACATGGTGAGGTTCAATTCTTCCGGCGCCTGTCCCGGCTTCAGGCCCCGCTCCTGGAGTAGGGTTCCCATTGCACCGTCAAGCACCAGGACACGATTTTGGATCGCTTCTAAGAAAGGGGGATTCATATGGGGGCCTCCGGGATTCGTTTCGTCAAGAAAAGCTTTTTAGTCTCTTACGACTTGAAAGTTTATACTTACTGAGCAAAATATCTGGCAACTTCTTGATTCAAAACTATTTTCAGCTTCACGATTACTTCAAGAGTACACAAGATTTTCAAGATAAATCCAAGTAATCATGAGGTAATTGTGAGGCAAAAAAACTTTTCTTGTTTGGTTCCGGCTTTGCCGGCTTTGGCTTGAGTTTTTATCTGTGTTCATCTGTGGCTGACAATGTTTTGTCCAGGTCTGTCCTACTTCTCGGGAGCGGCCACCTGGTTGTTTTTATTTTTTTCCGGAGGGAAATCGGGTTCGATGGGGATCCTGAGGTCAAGATGTCCCTTCAAAGTTTCCGCATCATGTCCGTCCAGCAAGAACTTCACTCTCTTG
>Ga0153916_10004086_pt1 | contig 10980 bp, 8 predicted proteins | sample Opewatmetagenome_FD_109642 | JGI IMG/M metagenome (GOLD analysis project Ga0153916, IMG submission 109642) | Freshwater wetland microbial communities from Ohio, USA - Open water 3 Core 3 Depth 4 metaG | ecosystem: Environmental > Aquatic > Freshwater > Wetlands | place: USA: Ohio, Lake Erie, Old...
GCCTTTTATGAATATATGCTGGAGACTTCCCGCCAGGCGCACCAGGCCGGCTTGAGAAATGCGGTGGTCTCGGCGGGCTTCATTGACCCTGAACCCTTACAGGAATTGTGCGGGTCGGTCGATGCGATCAAGATCGACCTGAAGGGCTTCGATGAAGGTTTTTACCAAAAAGTATGCCAGGCCAAGCTGGAACCGGTGCTGGAGTCGATCCGCACGATCTACGCCAACGGCGTCCACCTGGAGATTGTCAACCTGGTGGTGCCCACGTTGAATGATAACCTGGAACAGCTGCGGTCGCTGGCGCGCTGGATAGTGAGTGAGATCAGCCCGGATATTCCGCTGCATTTTAGCCGGTTTTTCCCACAGTATAAGCTGGATAACCTGCCTCCCACCCCCACCGAGACGTTGGACAAGGCTTACCAGATCGCCCAGGAGGAAGGTTTACGCTTCGTGTACGTGGGGAACGTACCCGGGCACCAAGGAAATAATACTTATTGCCCAAAATGCAAAAGGTCTATCATCGTACGAGAAGGATTCACAGTATTGGAATATCACCTGCGCGGCAATATCTGCGAATATTGCGGCGAGATTATCCCAGGAGTATTTTGGACAGATAAGCCACCCGGAGGAGTTAAATGAAAAAAACAGGGATGAGTTTATTGCTTTGTATGCTCTTCATCTGCGGATGCACGGCAACACCCGCCGCTCCCACGGCTCAACCTAGCCCAAGAGCGCCGTTCACCGGGACAGCCACCTTATCATCGTCTATCTCGCCCGAGTGGATCCAACCCGCCAGCGTGGCAGGCAGCTGGTACCCAGCCGACCCACAGGAATTAGCCGATACAGTGGATGGTTACCTGAACGTCGTGACCGCAGTGGAGGGTAAACCAATCGCCCTGGTCGTCCCACACGCCGGATACCCATTCTCGGGACCGGTTGCAGCTTATGGGTTCAAGCAAATGGAGGGCGGCGACTATGAAGTAGCCGTAATAATCGCGGCCGACCACCAGCCGCCGATCTCTAACCCCATATCGGTATGGGCAAAAGGTGGCTTTGCGACGCCCCTGGGGGTAGTACCGGTGGATGAAGACCTCGCCCAGGCCTTGATCAAAGCCGAGCCTAGAATTTCGTTCGATAGCGCGGTTTTCAAAGGAGAGCACCCGATCGAGATCGAGCTGCCTTTCATCCAGAGAGTCTGCCCGGCATGCAAGATCGTGCCGGTGTTGATGGGTACCGAGGACGAGGAGGATATCCAGGCTTTAGCCAAGGCTTTACTGGCAGTGCTGCCTGGTCGGAAGGCGGTGGTGATCGCCAGCTCTGACCTATCGCATTACCCCACCTACAAAGACGCCCTATCGGTCGATCACGCGACCTTGTCTGCCATTGAAACAGGGAATCAGGAGCAACTGCACAAGACCACCGTCCAGATGATGAGCCAGGACATGTCGAACCTGGTAACCTGCGCATGCGGCGAGAGCGCCATCCGTGTCACGATGTTGGTGGCACAGGGTCTGGGCGCTGATAGGGTGACTACGTTACATTATGCTAACTCCGGCGACAGCCCTCAGGGAGATAAGAGCCAGGTAGTGGGTTATGGAGCGGTAATGTTCTGGCATAACCAACCATCCGATCTGACGAACGATCAGAAAACAACATTACTTAAACTGGCACGCGAGGCTATCTCCACTTACCTCACCTCGCGGAAAATCTCCGATTACATAACCGACGATCTAGGCTTGCTACGCAAGTCGGGAGCTTTTGTGACATTGAAAGAGAAGGGAGAATTGCGCGGTTGTATTGGGCAAATGCAATCTGAGCTGCCCTTATACCGCCTCGTACAGGAGATGGCAGTGGCAGCTGCTACCCAAGATCCGCGCTTCCAACCCCTGGCGAAGCCAGAACTCAGCCAGGTCACCATCGAAATTTCGGTCTTATCCCCACTGCAGCTGGTCACCGACTTGAAACAGATCGAGATCGGCAAGCATGGACTGTTGATCGAACAAAACGGTCAGCGAGGGGTGTTCTTACCCCAGGTGCCGGTTGAACAAGGCTGGGACCTGGGAGCCTACCTCGAGAACCTATGCTACAAGGCTGGTCTGCCAGGAGGTTGCTGGCAGAATAACCCTACCCTCTATTCCTTCACGGCGCTGGTGTTCGGGGAGAAATGAAGCTTTCACTGGCTGCGCTCGGTTTTACTGCCACCATCGCCCAATTAGTATTGATGCGTGAGCTGGTAGCAACGTTCTATGGAAATGAGCTGCTGTTTGGCCTGGTGCTGATGGTCTGGATGGCATGGGTGGCGATCGGTTCATGGGGGTTGGGGAGATTGGTCCGCCCAAGGCGATCAGGCAAGGGGGTCTATGCGGCCGGATTGGCGGGTATGGGTGCCATACTCACTCTCCAACTGGCGCTGGTGCGCGGTGCCAGGCAGATATTGGGCGTTCCGTTGGGGGCTTCAATCGATATCCTCCCCATGGTTCTGGCGATCCTGGTCATCTTGGCTCCACTTTGCCTGCTAGGAGGCTGGTTGTTTACCCTGGGAGCCCGGTTGGCGATCGACCAGGGTTTTACGGCTGGACAGGCATATGTGTGGGAAAGCGTCGGGGCAGTATCAGGTGGAGGCCTGTTCAGCTTTGTACTCATCCACTGGTTGAATCCTTTCCAAACTGCTTTAGCGGTCTTGGCAATGAACCTGACAATTGTTGCCCAATCAGGATTCCTGTCGCGTAGACCGGCGCACCGCCTGGCGAAGATAATTCCTCCCGGCCTCCTGGTTGTCTTGCTATTGCTCTCAATCCCAGTGGGGCATCGCCTCCACCAGGTCACCCTGGGCTGGCAGTGGAAGGACCTGATATTCGAAAGCGACTCTCCTTACGGGCGGATCGCGATACAGAAACGTGACAGCCAGCGGATATTCTTCGAAAATGGTCTGCTGGCGTTCGAAACCCAGGGGACTTTCCCCGAAGAGGTGGTGCATTTCCCATTACTCTCCCATCCAGATCCAAAGGATGTCCTCCTGATCGGCGGTGGGATTGCCGGCGACCTGGGCGAGATTCTAAAGCACCCTGTCGAGCACCTCACCTATGTCGAGCTTGACCCGACCCTGATCGAAGCCGCCAAGACTTACCTCCCCCCTGAAATGGCAACCGTCCTTGACGACCCCCGGGTCAGCCTGGCTCTAACGGATGGACGTTTGTATATACAAGGCGCTGCTCCCCAGTCTTTCGATGCAATCATCCTGGACTTGCCCGATCCGGCCACCGGAGCCCTGAACCGCTTTTACACCCAGGAATTCTTCCTTGCCGCGCGCCGCCTGTTGAAGCCAGGCGGGATCCTGGCGACCGGGCTGCCATCGACGGAGAATTACTGGAGCCCCGAGCTGGCACGCCGTAATGCCAGCATCTATTGGACGCTTAAGGCAGTCTTCCCAGAGGAGATAGTGCTGCCGGGTGAGCATAATTTCTTTCTGGCATCGGATCTGCCCTTACAAACCGATCCAACGATACTTACACAGCGGTTGAAGCAACGCGGTATCGAAACGCGCCGCGTGACCCCTGAATACATCCGTTATGTGCTGACTACCGATCGCTTCACAGAGATACAGCGCCAATTAGAATCTACCCGCGCGGTGCGGATCAACACCGACCTGGCGCCGGTCTGCTATTATTATGACCTGGTTTTGTGGATAACGCGCTTCTATCCAGACCTGGGCGCAGCCTTCTCGTGGTTAGGTGGGGCGAATGGACTGCCAGGCTGGGGGTTTTTATGGGCAGCCGTACCCTGGCTGGTAATCGTGGCGGCGGGACGCTTGAAACCATCCTGGACGGTTCCCATCATTATTGCTGAGACCGGACTGGCGCAAATGACGCTAGAAATTGCCATTTTGTTCGCCTTCCAGGTGCTGCATGGCTCCCTGTATGCGGAGGTAAGCCTGATCGTGACTGCCTTTATGGGTGGGCTGGCGCTTGGAGGGGCACTTGGGAACCGGTGGGGTATAAATAGAAATGTAAAGAAGCTGCTACTGGCAATCCAGGGTGCAGTGATGATTTATAGCTTGCTCTTTCCGCTGGTTCTAAGGATAACTATCCCGGTTCCTGAGGCGGCATTCCCTTGTTTTGCGTTGCTGGCAGGGGGCATAACTGGGATGGCTTTCCCACTGGCGGTCAAACTTGCCAAGGGAATGCCTGACCAGGCGGTGGGCATGCTGTATGGGGCTGACCTGGTCGGTGGGTGCCTGGGGGCATTAGTGGGAGCAGCTTTCCTGATCCCATTGATAGGGATCCCTCAAACGTGTTGGTTGATGGCGCTGGTGGGATTAGCAGGGTTGCTTATATTGGTATGAAAGCATTATGTGAAATCAGCTTCCTTGCGCACCCTTCGTAAGAAGGCGGGTGTATTCAAGCCGCGCTCCAGGAGGTAGGTGAGGTAGTGCTGAGTGAGGTTTTCCATCTCACGGTAGATGGATTCAGGCGGGTGGGCGCGGCAGGCTTCAGCATAACTGCTACGCTGGAAATGGCGCAGGTACCGAAGAGCTTCCATGGAGATGGGACGAACCCCTGGCCTGTTCAAACCGCAATCCGGGCATATTATGCCCCCGTCGGCAGCCGAGAAGTACTGGTCCTGGGGCTGGATATCATTCCCGCAGACGACGCAGGTAAATAACTGGGGTCGGAAGCCCACCAGGTCCAGCAAGCGCACGTCGTAGTAACGAGTTGCCAGGGACAGGTCACTCTCCTGGCTAAGATGCACCAGGGTATCGACCAGTAAACGATAGAGGTTCCAGTTTTCCCCTTCCTCGTAAGTAAAGCGGTCCAGGAGCTCGATGACATAAGAAGCATATCCTACCCGCACCAGGTCCTCGCGCAGGGGCAGGAAGGCATCTACGGTTTCAGCCTGGGTAACGATCCACATATCGCGGCCGCGCGCCAGGAGCAGGCTGACACGCGTGAAAGGCTCCAGGTGACCCGCCTTGCGAGAGCGTGGCTTGCGCACGCCTTTAGCGATAGCGCGCACCTTCCCCATCTCGCGCGTATACAACCACAACAAGCGATCGGCCTCGCCCCAGTCGCTATGGCGCAGGACGATCGCTTCGGAACGGATGGAACGCTCACGGGATGGCATTGTTTCATTATAACTGATCGTTGACGACTGCAACCCCTTATAGTAAAATCCCCCTGCCCGGAGCGTGGTACCCTTCGCCCGGGCACGATTCTCACTGGAGCCTTGAGATGGGATAATACCCACCACTCAAGGACCAAATTATAGAAAGGGCTTGATGAATTATGAAGGTACTGTTGTTAAAGGATATTTATAAGTTGGGACGCGCCGGCGACGTCAAGAAGGTCGCTGATGGTTACGGGCGCAACTACCTGTTGCCTCAGGGGCTGGCTGTGCTGGCAACCCCGGGTGCGCTCAAGCAGTCAGATAACATCCGCCAGAAAGCGGCTGAGCAGCGCGCCATCGTCAATAAAGAGATGGGCGTGATTGCCGATAAAATGGTGGACCTGACGATCACTTTCTCGGCGAAAGCCAGCGAGACCGGCAAGCTGTATGGATCGATCACCACCCAGATGATCGCCGAGGCGATCGCCAATAAGATTGGTGTCGAGATCGCCCGCCGCCAGATCGACTCTCAGCCGGTGCGGGCACTCGGTGAGCATAAAGTCAAGGTGCGCCTGACGGTTGACCTGATTCCCGCCATCAAAGTCATCGTGTTGCGCGAGGGTGAGGCCGGCGGACAGGTCGCGGAGGTTGCTCAAGTAGAGGCAGCCCCAGCAGAGACGGCTCCGGCGGAGACTCCGGCAGAGGCTGAAGTGGAAGTAGAACAATCCGCAACGCAAGAGACGGCAACACCCGAAGCAGCCGAAACAGCCACCGAAGAGGCTTAATCAGATACTATGTAAAAAGGCAGCAAACTTAGGGTTTTTCAGGCGCTTTGCTCCTGTAAAATCCTAAGTTTGCAAGTATTCCACCTTCCGTATGAATGAAACGGTCGGAAAGCAACTCCGCCAGGCACGCGAAGCACGCAAAATTTCCCTGGAACAGATCGCTCAAGCCACACATATCCGCCTGCACTACCTGCAAGCGATTGAAGCCGGTAAATTCGATGCTTTGTCTTCTCAAGCTCAAGGACGTGGGTTCCTGCGAGCCTATGCCAGTTATGTCGGCCTGAATCCGGATGAAGTGTTGGCATCCTTTACAAGTGAAACGACAACCGAGCCTCCACCCCAGGAGCCAACCAGGTCTACCAGCCAATCCGATGGAGACACCTACCAGGCTGAGGCTATCTTCAACGAGTTGGGCCAGAGGCTATCCCACCAGAGGGAATTGCTCGGTTTGTCTCTGGACGATGTCGAACGGCATACTCACCTGCGCGTGCATTATCTACAAGCATTGGAAGCGGGCAACCTGAAAGGCCTGCCTTCACCAGTGCAAGGTCGGGGGATGCTTTCTAACTACGCTTCTTTCCTGGGATTGGATCCCGAGCCTTTGCTGCTGCTCTTCGCAGAGGGGCTGCAGGAGCTCCTGGCAGCCCGGCGGGCGTTTCAGCGGAAAGGACGCCCATCCGTAACTCGCAAGCGGCGCAACCGACCATCCTTCTTGCGCATTTTCCCCCTGGACTACATCCTGGGTGGGCTGGTAGTGATGGCGCTATTGGCGTTTATTGTATGGGGCGGGATGCGCATCTCCAGATTACGCTCCTCCAACCCATCCCAGACACCGCTCTCGTCAGCCCCCTCTATCGCAGAGGTACTATCAGTTACCAATACTCCCACCCCTTCACCCAGCGCCGCGACCGACCTGCTGACGCCCACCGCCCAGGAAACTCAACCTCTCTCATCCCCTAATCCAGGCGGCGTTGATACGACCAGTCCACCGGGAACAACTCCGGCAGGCAATGGTACTCCTACCCAGCCAATCGCCATACCCACATCTGGAAACGCCGCCCTGCAAGTATATATCATTATCCAGGAACGGGCCTGGATGAGGGTGGTTGTGGATGAGAAACTGGAGTTCGAAGGGCGAGTGGTGCCTGGAAGCGCTTATTCCTTCTCTGGCGACAAGCGGATCGAAGTTTTGACCGGCAACGGAGCCGCTTTACAGATCTATTTCAACCAGACCGACCTGGGTGTAATGGGATTGTATGGGGAAGTCATTTTCCGTATTTTTACGTTACAAGGCGTTTTTACCCCAACCGCCACAATCACCAATACACCTTTGCCAACCGCCACCAAGACTCCCCAGCCAACCACAGAACCGTAATATAAAGGATAATTTGGTCAAGAAATTCCACCTCATTTCGTTGGGATGTGCGAAGAACACCGTTGACTCTGAGTCGATGGCGCAACTGCTGGGTGCCTCCGGCTACCGGCTGACAGAAGAGCCAGCCCTGGCCGATATCTTGATCGTTAACACCTGCGGTTTCATCGGTCCGGCGAAGGAAGAGTCCTTTGAAGTGTTGGAGGAACTGGCTACCCACAAGCTGCCCGGGCAGGTGCTGATCGCGGCGGGCTGCCTGACCCAACGCTATGGGGAAGAGGTGGCGCGCAGGGTGCCGGGCATCGATGGCCTCCTGGGAACGCGGCGCTGGATGGATATTCTGGAGGTAGTTAATGGACTACGGAACGGCGGTCAACCTGAGCCACTCTACCACCTGCCAGAATCTCCCACTATAGGAAAAGACGAAAAAGGTGTTTTACGCGCAGCCGTTCAAGGAGCCAGCGCCTATTTAAAGATCGCCGATGGCTGCCGTCGCCCGTGTGCCTTCTGCGCCATCCCACTGATCAAAGGGACGGCAGTCAGCCGGCCAATGAAGACCATTTTGGCAGAGGCGCATACCTTGCAAGATAGGGGAGTACGAGAGATCATCCTGATTGCCCAGGATACCTCCGATTATGGGCACGATCTGGGGATGAAAGATGGGCTGCCGCAACTGCTGGAACAGATAGTCAACGAGGCGTCCGAGGTGGACTGGTTACGGGTGCTGTACACTTACCCGGGTTATGTCACCGACCGGCTGATCGAGGTCATGGCTGCCCACCCGCAAATCCTGCCATATCTGGATATGCCTCTGCAGCATGCTCACCCGGCTACCCTGAAGCGCATGCGCCGTCCAGCAAACATGGAGTGGGTTTACCGCACCCTGGAGAAGATGCGCACAGCCATGCCAGACCTGGCTTTGCGGTCCACCTTTATCGTTGGTTACCCGGGTGAAACCGAGGGTGAATTCCAGGCTTTAATGGACTTTGTAGGCGAGATCCGCTTTGACCGGGTGGGGACATTCCAGTTCTCATTCGAGCCCGGCACACCCAGCGAACCCTTGGGGGATCCAATCCCAGCCGAAGTGAAACAAGAGCGTTATGACCGGTTGATGAAGCTGCAGCAAGGGATATCGCTCAAGAAAAACCAATCGTTAATTGGCAAAGTACTCGACGTTCTGATCGAGGGGGAGGGGGACGGTCTGCTGGTAGGGCGCAGCTACCGAGACGCCCCCGAAATTGATGGAATGGTCATCATCGAAGACAGCGCCCAATGGAAAGGTCGTCCTACAAAGGAAGCCCTGATTGGGAAAATTATCCCCGTACGCATCACAGGGGCGATGATATACGATCTAAGTGGAAAGGTAGATACCCAAAGTGGTCAATGATATCCAGGAGGTCCAGTTCTACCTGGAACTGGTGGTAAAGTATTTCCCACATCTCCAGATCCGGACCGCCACCCCGATCCAGGCGGGATGGAGCTCATTTGTGCTGGATATCAACGGGGAGTATATCTTCCGCTTTCCACGCCGCCCAGAGATCGAGCTATTACACGTCCACGAGCTTGGCTTACTACCTGAGCTGGCAAAATGGTTGCCTGTACCCGTCCCGAAGATTGAGTTCATTTGCCCCCCAGGAGATGATCGTCCTTTTGGGTTTCACGGCTACCGGAAGATCCAGGGGGTCCCGATGACGAGTGAGGCGCTGGATAGTAGCGCTTCACTGGCTACACAACTAGGAGAGTTCCTGACAGCCCTGCATCATTTTCCGAACGAGATAGCCGCGCAATATGTGCCCGTCTATACCACAACCACCTGGCGGGAGCAGTATGTGGAATTCTATGAATGGGTGAGGGAAAAGCTCTTCCCCATTCTGGACGAGTCCATGCGGATCAAAGTAGCCGCATTCTGGGAGGACCACCTGAAGAATGAGACCAGTTTCAGCTTCCAGCCGGCTTTGATCCACCGCGACTTGTGCCCTGAGGATCACATCTATTGCGACCCAGGCTACCAGACCCTTACGGGGGTGATCGACTGGGAGGACGCCTCCATCGGGGACCCAGCCATGGATTTCGTCGGACTGTTGGGCCTGGGAGGCCGCCCGTTTGTGGAAAAGGTGTTAAGCGCCTACCAGGGATCATTAGGAGCCTCTTTCTGGCACAGAGCGGCTTTTTACCTGGACATTGGTCCTTTCCACGAGCTGCGTTTCGCCCTTACTGTGCAAGACCAGGTACATTTACAGCAAGGCCTTAAGAATGTGTACCGGAGATTCGAGTGAATAAACAAACCGCCGAAAGTATGAAGAATTATGCTTAATTTTAATAATATTGAACTTGAATTCGCCTTCGAGACGATCCGTAAAGCTACCCTGTTGGTTAAGCAAGTACAAGCAGAAATGGTAACTCCGGCTATGACAAAGGACGATCGCTCGCCGGTAACCATTGGCGATCTGGCTGCCCAGGCGTTGGTCGGGAAAATGATCTCCCTGTCTTTTCCGGGCATTCCCCTGGTGGCAGAGGAAGATTCCAGCGCCCTGCGAAAACCAGAGGGGAAAGAGACATTGGACCAAGTAACCCATTTTGTGAAACATTTCGTAGCTGAAGCAGATCCAGCGGCAGTGTGCGACTGGATCGACTACGGACAGTCCACGCCGGGGGACCGTTTCTGGACCCTGGACCCGATCGATGGCACCAAGGGTTACCTGCGCGGTGACCAATACGCCGTAGCCCTGGCGCTGGTGGTCAATGGGCGCGTCCAGGTGGGTGTGTTAGGATGCCCCAACCTGAGCGATGGTTGCCGCCCGGAGATCAACGGGCTTGGATCGCTGGTGGTCGCGGCGCGTGAATACGGAACCTGGAGAACATCTCTGACTGCGCCGGGAGCCTTCGAGCGCATGTTAGTCTCTGACCGCCACGACCCCACTCAAATGCGGATCCTGCGCTCCTATGAAGGTGATCATACCAACGTCACCCAGACCGATCAGCTGGCTCAGAAGCTTAATGTTCAGGCTGAACCGGTGCTCATGGATAGCCAGGCAAAGTACGCTGTCCTGGCTTCTGGGGAGGGCGACCTGATTATCCGGTTGCTGTCACCAGCAAAGCCCAATTACCGTGAAATGATCTGGGACCAGGCGGCTGGCTCGTTGATCGTCGAAGAAGCAGGTGGGCGCATAACGGATCTGACCGGAAAACCGCTCGATTTCACTACCGGGCGTAATTTGACAAATAATCGTGGGATATTAGCTTCCAATGGGTTTCTCCATCTGCCGGTCATAAAAGCCCTTGAAGAGATCAAAGCCTGATGTAGCCAGCCCTTTCCCCGCCGATGAAAATCACCGAGGCGGAAAGCTGTCTTGGAGGCTCATTTTCACTCCCAGCCGGATCGCCTTGTCCCTTAGCCTGCTCGCAGTGCTCCTGTGCGGGCTGGTAGCCGATCGCATCTTCGAGGGTCTGCCGCATATCGAGGATGAATTTGCCTACGCCTGGCAGGCAGCGGTCATTGTAAAAGGTCGCCTGACGATCCCCTCTCCGCCTCATCCGAAGAGTTTTTTGATACCATTTGTGGTTGATTATAACGGGCAACGCTTTGGAAAATACCCGCCGGGTTGGCCGATCGTGCTCAGCCTGGGGGTCTTTTTGGGAGTGCGTTTCCTGGTCAACCCATTGTTAGCCGGCCTGGGGGTGTGGTTGACCTATCTCCTGGGGAGACGCCTCTTTAGCGAA
>Ga0153916_10004087_pt1 | contig 10979 bp, 8 predicted proteins | sample Opewatmetagenome_FD_109642 | JGI IMG/M metagenome (GOLD analysis project Ga0153916, IMG submission 109642) | Freshwater wetland microbial communities from Ohio, USA - Open water 3 Core 3 Depth 4 metaG | ecosystem: Environmental > Aquatic > Freshwater > Wetlands | place: USA: Ohio, Lake Erie, Old...
CCTCGAATTTGAAATCGAATATGCTGCCCACCGCCGGGTTGATCCGCATCCCCGGCAAGGGGCGAGGCTCGCGCGACAACTGTTCGTGCACCTGGTCGAGGTGGTTGAGATAAATGTGCGCGTCGCCCAGGGTATGTACGAAATCGCCGGGCTGCAGGCCGCACACCTGCGCCATCATCATTGTGAGCAGGGCATAGGAGGCGATGTTGAATGGCACGCCGAGAAAGATGTCGGCGCTGCGCTGATACAGCTGGCAAGAGAGCTTGCCGTCCGCCACGTAGAACTGGAAAAAGGCGTGACATGGCGGCAGTTTCATTTTGTCGATTTCGCCGACGTTCCACGCGCTTACGATGATGCGCCGCGAGTCCGGGCTGGTCTTGAGTTGCTGCACCACCTGCGCAATCTGGTCGATGTGGCGGCCGTCCGGCGTTGGCCAGGAGCGCCACTGGTAGCCGTAGATAGGGCCGAGGTCGCCGTTTTCGTCGGCCCATTCGTTCCAGATGGTTACGCCGTTGTCGCGCAGGTACTGGATGTTGGTCGCGCCCTGCAGAAACCACAGCAACTCGTGAACGATGGAGCGCAGATGGCATTTCTTGGTGGTCACCAGCGGAAAGCCGGCGCCGAGGTCGAAGCGCATCTGATGGCCGAACACGCTAAGGGTGCCGGTGCCGGTGCGGTCGCTCTTGCGGTGGCCGTGGGTGAGCACGTGTTGCATCAGGTCAAGGTATTGGCGCATTTTTTGTCGGGCTTTAATAAAGTGTCTAGGATAGCCGAAGTGGGCTTTGCTCTCATCTGATTTCTGGCGTCACGGCCGATCTCGCAACTCCCTGCGTGCCGCCGTTGCCCAGTTCGCTGGCGAAGAATCTTCCACCCGCCGTGGCGAGGTCCGTCTCGAAGAAATTGGCAAAAGCGGCATCGAAGTCGCTCTTGTTTTCGACGGCGAGCAAGAAATCCCTGAAGCGGTCTTCGGCCAGGTTTTTGAGGTAACCCACGAACATCATGGACTGACGATAAAACAGAAATGGGGTGAGCCCAGCGCGCTCCCCCCTGTTGCGCGAGTCGGCGCTGTCGTGGGCTGCCGGGTCGAAGCGGCGGCCTTCGCGCATGGCCTGCACGGACTGGGCTTCGCTGGCGAATTCGGCTCCGCCGCCGTGCGATACGTAAGCCGCCAGGCCCTCGTGGAACCAGGCCGGAACGGTGGGCGAGAAGTGACCAATCTGCTGCCCCAGATGCACATGCGAAAGCTCATGCGTCAGTATCGCGGGCAAGCGTTGCGATTCACGGGCAAACAGGCGTGGCGCCAGGAACAGCCGGTTGTTGGGGACTACTGCGGCACTCAGGTTGGGAGAAACGACATGGCTGGCGAAGCATTCTTCCGTGCCGCAGACATAAATGCGCACCGGCTCGGGGAAGGGGCGGTAGTGCCCGGCTTCGACATCGGCGATGGCTTGCGGCAGATGGCGCGCAACCTGCTCGGCTTGGTCTTTGGCACCCGGTTCGAACAACACGCGCGCGTCGGATTCCAGGGGAATGAATGGGGCTTCCGTGGTCAGCATGGTTTGCCGATCCGACACGTTGGCGCAGCCGGATAGCGCAGCCGCCGCCAATAGCAGTAGGGCGACCAGTCCCTGCTGCATGACGCCGGAGACCGTTAAACGGCCGCCCCTCCATCGCGCGCCAGCGCCCATACGTGTTATCCCGTTAGCCATCGATTTTGCGAGTTTACCATAGCGGAATCTGTCGCCCGGTTGGTCATGTTGCACTTAGTCCGGGCCTCGCAAACGCGGCCGCATCAGGGTTTGTTCAACCTCCTGACTGGCCTTCAGCATGAGGCTGTCGGCCGCTTGCACCTTGAGCGCCAGCGCTTCGCTTTCGGAAGCGTCCTTGACGATGTGGGGCGTGATCAGGATCACCGTTTCCGTGTTGCTCAGGCTGTCGGTGGTGCTGGAAAATGCCATCCCCACCAGCGGAAGATCGCTTAGCAGCGGTACGCCACTGCGCTTGTAGTCGGTATTCCTCTTGATCAGGCCGCCGATGAATATCGCCTGGTCGTCTTCGGCGAGCAGTTGCGTCGTCACCTCCGTGCTCTTCTTCGAAGGTATGCCGGAAGCCGCGATCGAGGCCGAGCTGACCTCGGGGTGGATTTTTAGCAGGATGCGGTTGTGTTCATCCACCGAGGGCGTGACTTTCAGGATCACGCCGGTTTCCAGGAACTGGATGCTTTCGGTGGTGACCTGGTTGATGGTTGTGGTGACCTTGTAGCCGGTGCGGTCGCCGATGACGGTGCTCGCCTCCTGGTTTTCCAGCGCCAACAGCTTGGGCGTGGACAGGGCCTGCACGCGCCCCTTGCCGTTCAGTGCGGTGAGGAACACGTTGATGTTGTCGTTGACCAGGCCGAAGAAAAATCCGGGGGTGCCGGTGGGGGCGGCCAGGCCGGTGGTGCCGAAGCGGTTGCTGCCGTTGGCGCTGAAGACCTTGGTCCAGTCGATGCCGAACGATTCGTTGCGATCCAGCGTTATTTCCAGGATCTTGGCTTCGATCAATATCTGCTTCGGCTGCACGTCGATTTCCGCGAGCAGTTTCTGGATGCGCTCCACAAAATCGGGCAGATCCTCCACCACGATCAGGTTGCGCTCGCTCATTGCCGTGATCTTGCCGTAGCGCGAGAGGTGTTTGGTGAGGATTTCGGCCACGGTTTTCGGGCTGGAATACTGTACCTTGAAGGTGCGCATTTCGGTGTTGGCGTTGACCGCATCCATGCCCGCCTGGCTGCGCTCCAGGATGACGTAGCTGTCGCCGCGCTGCTCCGCCACGTAGCCGGCGGCGTCGGCGATGGCCTGCACGGCCTGGCGCACGCTGACGTCGTAGAGGTTGACCGAGACGTTGCCGGCCACGCCCTTGCCGAGCAGGATGTTGACCCGTTCGTTGCGCGAGAGCATTTCAAAGACTTCCTGCAGCGGCGCGTCGCGGAAGGTCAGGGTAACATTGCGGGCGCCGGCCGGAGCCGCGGTAGTCTCTGCCGCCAACGGGTCGCAAGCGAGCAGCAACCCGGCGCAGAAGAACGAGACAAGCAGGTTAGTTTTGCGGATTGGCATACTGTTAGTGTTCCTTGTTGCGGTCTATCGAGAGCGTCAAGCGGGTGCCGTTCTTGACGAATACGGCCTCCCTGTCGCGCACTTCCAGCAGACGAAATCCATCGACCTTGCCGCCCAGCTTCACGATGATCCCACCCACGTCGGCCATGGAGCGGTCGCCGGCCACCAGCACCGCGCGCAACTCAGGTCGCCATGCCTGAGGTGCTGCAGCCGTTTGCTCCGGGCGCAGGCCAGGTTTATGGGACCTGTGCTGGTCGAATGGGTCGTTGCGCAGCTTGCTCGCTCCTTCCCCGGCGGCGATGCAGACTGAAGCGGCCGCGCCCAGGGTCAGTGCCAGCATGTAGGTTTTGAGAACTCTCATGGTTCGCTCTCCATGGTGCTGACGAGGCGGTACGAGGCCATCTTCAGACGCATATCCAGCGCTTCGCCGGGGCTGTCTTTGGTGATGCCGAATTGCGTGACCACCAGCGGAGCGAGCTGCTCCTCGGCGTCGCGCAGCCAGTCGAGCAGGCCGAAGTAGCTGCCCCTCACCTCGATCTCGAAGGGAACTTCCTCAAACATTTGCACGCTGCGCCCCAGTCCCGGTCTGACGCTGACCAATTCGACGCCGTAGCGTGGCGCAAGACGATCAAGTTGCTGAATGATGTGCCCGGTCATCTGGCCGGCTGGCAGCAGCGGGCCTTCGCCGTGCACCCGGCGTGTCAGCAGGGCGACCTCCTGCGTCAGCGCGTGCATCTGCGTCGGCAGGCTTGCCGATTCGCGGATTGCGACCTCCAACGAGGCCCGCGTGCGCAGCAGTTCGCGGTACTCGGCCACGGGTTTCTTGAACAGATAAAGCCACGCCGTCGCCGGCACCATCAGCACCACAGAGAGCATGACGAAGAGCAATAGCTGCGGGCGCACCCGTGCCAGGCGTTCGATCATTTGGCCCTCCCGGCGACGCCGTTGATCACGGCACCCACCTCGAACTGGACCGCGGTCGTTGCGGAATCGTCCTGGCGCGCCGTATTCACTACACGCACATCCCTCGTTCCGGGTTCTGCCGCGAGATTCTTCGCAAACTCCGCCAGCGCGGAGTGGCTAACGGCCCGTCCCTTGATCTCCAGCTGATTCAACGGTCGTTTCGCGCCGGCTGTGGCGTCATCTCCGGGCGGCGCATTGGCGGCCGGGTCAGCTTTGGGCGCCGCATAGTCCGCGCTGCGCACGAATTGCAGTTGATCGAACCAGACGCCGTCGTTGATGGCGCGGTCGATGGCGCCTGATATCTGCTCCACGGTAGGCCCGCCGCGCAAGCCGGCCAGCACGGACAAATTCCTTTCGGCTTCGGATTTGCGCGCGCGCAGCGCCTCGACCGCAGCCAGTTGGGCGGCCACTGCATGGCGTCCGCGCTGCAGCCGTTCCAGTTTGGGCTTTTGCACGCCCAAGGTGACCAGCAGCCACACTTGGGTCACGACGATTAGCACCACCATCGCCGCCATCGCCGCCAGAAAGTTTCTGCCCCACAGGCGCACGCGTAGTTGTTCCCGATAGCTTTGCGGGATCAAGTCGATGTCACTCATCGGCGAGCATTCCGCGTAACGCCAGGCCGGCGGCAAGGGCTATGCCGCTGCCGGGAATGGGGTCGTTCGGCGCGGCTCCCGCGGCAAATTCGAACGCGTTGAGCGGGTTGAGAACCTCCACCGGAATCTTGAGCAGCTCGTTGAGAAACTCGGCGACGTGGGGGTAGCGCGCGGCGCTGCCCAGCAGATACACCTGCTCCACCGACTTGCCATGGGTTCTGGATGCCACGTAAATCAGCGTCTTGTTGATTTCCTTGGCAAGTTCGGTGAATTCCGGGCGCAATATCTCGGCCATCGTGCGCGAGATGTCGCCATCCTCGAGTTCCGGCCGGCTGCCGATCGTGTTCTGGAATCCATGTTCATACAGCAGCTTGGTGACCAGCTCACCCGGAATGTCGAGATTCTCCGCGAGATTGCCCACGAGCCAGTGCTCGCCGAAATCGATTTCCCGGTCCAGCATCAGGCGTCGGCCCCAGACCACCGAAAGGTAGCTCTTGAATCTGCCAAAATTGATCAACAGCACATTGGGGTGCGACCTGGTGGTGTCCAGCGCGGCGACGAGGCGCGTCAGTGCGGCTGGCCCGATGTCCAACGCCACAGCCTCCAGTCCGGCGCGGCGCAGCACTTCCAGGTACGCAAGCACCTGTTCGCGCCTGGCGACGGCGACGATGGCGCTTTTGGCTGTTTCCTGGCTGTCGGTGTTGCGTATCGGCAGATAGTCCACTACCGATTCGTCCAGCTCCTGGCGCATGCGCTCGCGCAGCTCCTTCAGCAACGCATCGGCGTCGCCTTGCCCATCCAGTTGCTTGTATTCCACGAGCAACAATTTCAGTTCGTAGGGCGCGATGCAGGCGACAACGCGCTTGCCCACGAACGGGCCTGCCCGCAGTGCTCGTTTAACAAAGGCCTTGAAGAGTGGCGGCGATGCCAGCAGGGCTTCGCGCTCGCAGGGGTAGGGAACCGTGGCCGCCGCATGGATGATTGGCCCCCCTGGGACTTGCTCCATCTGCACCATGTGCAAATGCTCCATACCCAGGTTAAATCCCACGGGGCGGACTTGCCGCTTGCCGGCGATGCGCCACAATGCGGGGATGGCCTGGGCGAAATTCACCACGGCGCTTTTCCCGCAGCGCCCGCTTGGCGTGGGCGTGCGGCCGACTGGCCATCCGTGCGGGCGGATGGCGGTGTGGGTGCAACATGGGCAGATGTTGTGCACATTCTTGGCGGCATCACGAGCAACTAGTGTTAGAAGAATACAAGCCATGCAGTGGCGCAATGCACAGGCGTGAGGCGGCAGAGAACACGGACAGCCGCAACTCCAGTTATCGGCGCAGGCCGCGCTATCTTTAGCCGTTCGCGGCGCTTTGCTGGAACATAAATTGCTTTGGATGTATTCCGGTCAGAGAGCAGTCGAAAAATGTGACGAATGCGGGGGCCGGTTCACTACCACTCGATAAAGAGATGCGTTACTATTTGCCTCTGGCTGGTAGCTAAGCGCCATATGACAGTCACATTGCATTATGTCGAATGTAAGACGTGATAGTCATTCGGGCGGCGCGCAAACCATCTTCTTCATGTGTTAAATAACGATCACGGTTCATCAGGATGGCAGGCTGTTCGCCATCGAACTAACCCAGGCGCAACCTGGCTACGGTGTACGGTCGCTCGTCAGATTGTTTTGGCGGATTTGTGGAACGGCAGATGGTGTTGAATCCGGAAGCCGCTAGTGACTGCCTTGAAAATGTGTCTCAAATTTTAGGATGAAACCATGACGACTCTGCTGTTTTACGGAAAACCTCTCCCCCTCAACCGCGACGCGCACCGCAACACCCGTCTGAAGGCCGAGGCGGGCAACTTCACCTTCGCCACCAGCACCAACTCGGTGCCGCTGGCCGCCATCGAATTTGCCGACACCGCGCGCGAATACCCCATCGTATTCACCGGCGAAGAAGGCGGCGCCATGTTCCCGGCGGCGCTGCTGGGCGTGCGCCACAACGAAAACCTCTTTGTCGCGGACGACGGCCGCTGGGATGCGCGCTACGTTCCCGCTTTCGTGCGCCGCTACCCCTTCGTTCTGGCCGAGAAGCAAGCCGGCGACGACTTCGACGTCTACATCGACGAATCCTATGCCGGGTTTGGTGCCGAAGACGGCGAACGCCTGTTCACCGACGCAGGCGAAAACACTCCGCTGCTCAAGCAGGCGCTCGATTTTCTCAGCAACTACCAGGGCGAGATCAAGCGCACGCGCGCTTTCGTCGAGCGTCTCAAGGAACTCGATCTGCTCACCTCCAAGATACTGCAGGTGGAACGCAACAACGAAAAGCCTCTGGTCCTGCAAGGCTTCAGCGTCGTGGACGAACAGCGTCTGGTCGCCCTCAGCGACGCGCAGCTCGGCGAACTCGCGCGCAGCGGCTATCTGGGCTGGATCTATGCGCACCTACTGTCGCTGGGGCAAGTGTCGCGCCTGTCGGAACGGCTCAACGCGCGGCTGCTCGCCGCCCAGGCGGCCAAGAGCGGCAGCACCACCCACTAGCACGACAATATCCAGGCGCGTTGGCGCCTGGGGAACCAGGAACCAGGGCGAAATTGCGACACTACTGACGAAAGTACGTCCCCTGATTCCCGGTGCAGCGCTCAAATAAAACACCGCGCGTGATCGCCACGGCACGCGGCACAACAAGTACTTACCAAAGGGGAAAGCGTATGACTGCAAGGAATGGAAGAGGCCGCCACGGACTGGGCGCCTGCGCGCTACTGCTGGGCTGCATGAGTGCGACAGCCGTACAGGCCGAGAACCTTGCGGACGTCTACGCGCTGTCGAAAGCGGCCGACCCCAAATACAAGGCGGCGCGCTACGAATTCGAAGCCGTCCAGCTCACGCAAACCCAGGCGCGTGCCGGCTTGCTGCCCAACGTCGCCTTCGAGATATCCCACACCAAGACCAAGCAAGACATCCTCGACAGCAAGAACACCGTATTCAGCAGCGGCAGCTCCGACTTCCCCACCGACAACCGCACGCTCACCATCACGCAACCCATCTTCAAGCTCGCGGCCTGGCGCGGCTACACCCAGGCCAAGGCCGCGGTGAAACAGGCGGCGGCCACCTTCGGCGCTGCCGAACAGGACCTCGTGCTGCGCACAGCCACAGCCTATCTCGATGCACTCGCGGCGCAAGACGCCCTGGTCTTCGCCAAGGCGGAAAAAGACGCCATCAAGCGCCAGTTCGACCTCACGCGGCAAAAAAAGGAGAGTGGGCTGGCCACCAAAGCCAATCTGCATGACGCCGAAGCGCGCTACGCGCTCAAGGAAGCGGACGAAGTCGCGGCGCAAAACGATCTCGCCGACAAACTGCAAGCGTTGCAGGAACTCACCGGCAAGCCCATCACCCAGCTCGCCGCGCTGCACGAACAGATCCCGCTGGCGCAGCCAGAGCCAGCCGACATCGGCCAGTGGGTGTCCTCTGCCATCGACCACAACCTCACGCTGGAAGCGCGGCGCCAGGCGGCCGACGTCGCACAAAAAGAAGTCGACCGGCAGCGTGCCGGCCACTATCCGGTGCTGGACCTCACCGCCACCAAAAACCGCCGCACCACCGGCGGCAGCCTGTTCGGCGGCGGCAGCGACGTCGACACCACCGACCTCATGGTGCGCTTCAACCTCCCGCTCTACGCCGGGGGCGGCACGCAAGCCATCGTCGAAGAATCGGCCAAACGCTATCAGGCCGCGCTGGAAGACCTCGAACGCGACCGTCGCCTGACCGAACGCCAAACCCGTGCCGCCTACCAGGGCGTGACCGGCGGCATCGTCCGCGTCCATGCACTGGGCCAATCGGTCCTGGCGCAGGAAAGCGCACGCCAGGTCAAGGAAGAAGGTTTCAAGTCCGGGCTTGAAACCGTGCTCGCGGTGCTCGACTCCGAACGCGACCTCTATGCCGCCAAGCGCGATTCGGCGCAATCGCGCTACGACTTCCTGCTCAACAAGCTGCGCTTGAAGCAAGCGGTCGGCACGCTCAGCGAAGCGGACCTTGCCGAAATCAACGAACTCATGAAATAACACTCCCGGCCACGGGGGAGAGCGGCACAGCCGCTCGCGCAGTTTAAGAAAAAGCGTAGCGGGGTATCGGCCCCGCTGCGACAACAAATACGGAGAGCAGCACCATGGCACGCACAAAAAAGCCGAACCAAACCTCGACCCTGACGTCCCGCCTCATCAAGCGGTTAGGTTTGAGCGGATCCGTTCCGCAGCCGGTGCGGCGCAAGCCACTGTTCGAAGCGCTGGAGCCACGCTTCCTCCTCTCCGCCGATCTCGTCATTCCGCCGCAAGACCCCAACCAGCCGGCAGCCATCGAAGAACCGCTTCACATCGACAGCGCGGGCCAGACCGAACTCACCATCGCGTCGCAAGCGCCGGCCGCGGGTGCGGCGGCGCAACAGGCTGCTGACCAGCAAGCCCCTGCCGACCCCGCAGCCGTCCAGGTCGCCCCCGCGCCTGCCAAGGCGGCCGCCGCTGACGCAAGCGCGCCGACCGCCGCCTCGGCCCAAGTTGCCACGCCGGCTGCGGCACCCACGCCCATGGCGCTCGCCGCCTATGCCGCCTACGTGGCGAGCCAGCCTGCCGCCAGTCAGGTCGTCATCGTCGATGCCGCAGTCCAGCACTACGAAACTCTCATCGACAGCATCCTCAAAGGCAATTCCGCGCAGTCTGCAGTGGTCACCGTTGCGGCCACTGCACCGGTCAGCCCAACCCAGGCGGCACAATCCGATCCCGCGCCTGTGGCAGAGGCTGCGCAGCAATCGGCCGTAACCCAGGAGCCGTCCACCGTTCAGGCGACCAAGCCGGCGCCACTCCCCGCCGACGCGCAAGTGCAGGTGTTGCGCCGCGGCGACATCGAAGTGGTGGTGCTCGACTCGCGCTACGACGGCGTCGATCAGGTCGCCGGCATCCTCTCCGCCTACCACGGCCTGAGCGCGGTACAGATCCTCTCGCACGGCGCTGCCGGCACCCTGCGTCTGGGCAGCACCCAGGTCAACAGCGGCAAGCTGGACCAATACAAACAAGCTATCGCGGCCTGGGGCAGTGCGCTCAAGCCGGGCGGCGACATCCTCTTGTACGGCTGCGACGTGGCCAAGGGCGACAGCGGCGTCAGCTTCGTGCAGAGCCTGGCGCAGATGGCCGGGGTCGATGTCGCGGCGTCCAGCAACGAGACCGGCAGTGCCGCGCTGGGTGGCGACTGGAGGCTGGAGTACAACACTGGCGCAATCGAGGCGCCGCCGCTGTTCATGGGCGACGCGCTGGCGGACTATGGTTTCGTGCTCGACAGTCTGGTCGGAACATTGGACGTTGACACCCTGACCAGCACGGACGGCAACGACACGCTGACCGGCCTGGGCGGAGACGACACCTATCAGTTCTACGATGCCTGGGGCACCGACAGTGTGGTCGAAGGTGCCGGTGGCGGCTCGGATACCCTGGATTTCTCCGGCGTCACGACGGACCTGACCTTCAGCATCAAAGCCGACGGCAGCGTGCAGGTCAGCGACGGCACCAACATCCTGAATGCGAGCAACGTCGAGAACCTGATCGGCGGCAAGAAGCAGAACACTTTCGTGTTCGAAGACCAGGCTGCCCTGGCCGGGACCATCGTCGGCCTGGAAGAGGGCACGAACATCCTCGATTACAGCGCCTACGCGACGGCCGTGACGGTCGATCTGCAGGCGCAGACGGCGACCGGCACCGGCGGCATCAGTTACATCACCAACCTCATTGGCGGGTCGGGCAGCGACACGCTGGCCGGCGTCAATGCCGCGAGAACCTGGTCGATCACCGGCGCCGGTGCCGGCAAGGTCAGCGGGCTGACCTTCAGCGGCATCGAGAATCTCACCGCCGGCACCAGCGCCGACACCTTGTCCTATGCGGGTTACGGCAGCGGCGTCAGCGTCGACCTGGCCAGCGGCAGCGCCACCGGCTTCACCGCCATCGGCGGCTTCCGCAATGTGGTCGGTTCCATGTACGACGACACACTCAGCGGCGACGCCAACGACAATACCCTGACCGGCGGCGCCGGTGCCAACACCCTGACCGGCGGTGGCGGCAGCGACACCGTTGCCGAGGCGCGCAACGCCGATTTCACCCTGACCAATCTCACGCTTACGATAGGCACCGAAGGCACCGATACCTTGTCCGGCATCAGCCACGCCGCTATCACCGGCGGCGTCGATGCCAACACCATCGACGCCAGCGCGTTCACGCTGGGCAGCGTCACGCTGGTCGGCGGCGGCGGCATCGACAACCTCGACGGCGGACTCGGCGTCAATACCGTGTTCGA
>Ga0153916_10004088_pt1 | contig 10978 bp, 8 predicted proteins | sample Opewatmetagenome_FD_109642 | JGI IMG/M metagenome (GOLD analysis project Ga0153916, IMG submission 109642) | Freshwater wetland microbial communities from Ohio, USA - Open water 3 Core 3 Depth 4 metaG | ecosystem: Environmental > Aquatic > Freshwater > Wetlands | place: USA: Ohio, Lake Erie, Old...
CACGATCCTGACCCTTCTGGTCTCGCTCCCGCTCTCCTACTTCCTGGCCACCCGGGCCGGCCGGCGCAAGGGGCTCTTCATCCTCCTGCTGGTCATCCCGTTCTGGACGAGCTTCCTCATCCGGACCTACAGCTGGCTGATCGTGCTGGGCAAGGGCAACCTCGGGGGATTCCTCGGCGGCCTCCTGGGCGATCCTGACTTCCGGCTCCTGGGAACGCCCGGAGCGATCCTGCTGGGCCTCGTCTACGGCTACCTGCCGCTGATGATCTTCCCGCTCTACGTCACGCTCGAGCGGATGGATCGCTCCCTCATCGAGGCCTCCAAAGATCTTGGAGCCGGGCGCTGGGCGACGTTTCGCCAGATCACCCTGCCGATTGCGCTGCCCGGGCTGGTGACCGGCAGCATCCTCGTCTTCATCCCGATGATGGGCGAGTACGTCATTCCCCAGATCCTGGGCTACGGGCGGACCTTCCTGATCGGCAACGACCTGGTGCTGGACTTCCTGGAGGCCCGGAACTGGCCGCTCGGCTCGGCCAAGGCCGTCGTCCTGATCGGGATCATGCTGGCCACGATCACGGTCTACGTCTGGTTCGTGAATCGCGGGCGGCAGGCCCGTGAGGTGAGCGTCCTGTGACCGCGCCTGCCGTCAGCGCGCCCGGCGTCGCTACGCCACGGGCCGGGCGCGGCCGGGCGCTCATCGCGGCCGAGCGGGTGAACGGTCTCATCGACGGCCTCTTCCGGACGCAGGCCGTGCTGGTCTACGTGTTCCTGTACCTGCCGATCGCGGTCGTCGTCATCTTCGCCTTCAACGCCAACCGGCTGGCGACCATCTGGACCGGGTTCACCACCAACTGGTTCGGGGTCGCGCTCAGCGACGCGGTGGTCACAAAGTCACTCGGCAACAGCGCCATCATCGCGTTCTCCAACGGCATCCTGGCGACCACGTTCGGGACGATGGCGGCGCTCGGCCTGCAGCGGGTCGGAAAGCGGACGCGGCAGGGCTACGACGTGCTGACCTACATCAGCATCATCGTGCCAGAGATCGTCATCGCCCTGGCCACCTTGGTCTTCTTCGCCTCGACCTTCGACGTCGTGAACCCAGTCCTGGCCGGGCTGCAGGGCGGCGGCAAGGGCGGGTTCAAGCTCGGCTTCGGGCAGTTCACGATCATCGCGGCGCACGTCCTGTTCAACACCAGCCTCGTCCTGCTGCTGGTCCGGGCGCGCCTGTCGGGGATGGACCGGACCCTCGTCGAGGCCAGCCAGGATCTCTTCGCCACGCCCTGGCGGACGTTCCGTCAGATCACCTTCCCACAGCTCCTGCCGGCGATCGTGGCCGGATTCCTGCTGTCGTTCACGTTCAGCTTCGACGACTACGTGATCACCAACTTCGTGACCGGACCCGGGTCCACCACCCTGCCGATCTACATCTTCGGCCAGGTCAAGCGCGGGGTGAGCCCGGAGACCAATGCGGTGGCCACGATGGTCCTGGCGTTCACCGTCGGCATGCTCCTGATCGGTCAGGCGGTTCTGGCCTGGCAGGGCCGCCGGAGTGGTCGCCGCGATGCGTCGATGACCGCCATCGTCACGGAGCGCTGACCCGACTCGTGGCCCCTCCCTTCGCGCTCGACAACGTCGACAGCTGGCGAGGTCCCACGGCATCGCAGGCGAGCGGGCTGACTCTCGCCGCCGCGCGGTCGGTCATCAGTGCCGCTCAGTCCGTGGCTCGCGACCTCGGAGTGGCGATGAGCTGCGCGGTCGTCGACTCGGGTGACCAGCTGGTCGCCTTCGAGCGGATGGACGGCGCGGACCTGGTCGGGATCACGCTGGCTCGTGACAAGGCGTTCACCGCGCTGACCAACCGGATGCCGACCGCCGACCTGGCGCCGATCGTGCAGCCGGGCGCCGAGTTCTATGGCTACGCCTCGGTCGCCGGCGGCCGGACGATCGTGTTCGCCGGCGGGATGCCGCTGGAACGCGACGGCGTCCTGGTCGGCGCGGTCGGGGTGAGCGGCGGCGACGCCGCCCAGGACCAGCAGGCGGTCGAGGCCGCCGTTCTCGCTTTCGGGAAGGGTCGCTAGGGCGTCTGCCCGTTCAGGCCGACAACCGCGCCGGCGAGTCCGCCTCCGGGTCAGGCAGCCCGGCCTCCGAGGCCAGCAGCGCGGCTTTGTCAACGCGCTCCCATGGCAGGTTCAGGTCCGGCCGGCCGAAGTGTCCGTAGGCCGCGGTCTGGCGGTAGATCGGCCGCCGCAGGTCGAGCGCGGCGATGATCGATGCCGGGCGCAGGTCGAAATGGCGCTCGATGAGCGCCTGGATGGCCGTGTCCGGGATCCGTCCGGTCCCGAATGAATCGACGCTCAGGCTGATCGGATGCGCAATCCCGATCCCATAGGCCACCTCGACCTCGAAGCGATCGGCCAGGCCGGCCGCCACCACGTTCTTGGCCACCCAGCGAGCCGCATAGGCGGCCGACCGGTCGACCTTGGTCGGGTCCTTGCCACTGAACGCCCCGCCACCGTGGCGGGCCATCCCGCCGTATGAGTCGACGATGATCTTGCGACCGGTCAGCCCGGCATCGCCCATCGGGCCGCCGGTCACGAAGCGACCCGTGGGATTGACGTGCATGACCGGGTCGGCGTCGCGCAGGTGCACCGGGATGGACGGCAGGATCACCGTTTCGACGATGTCGGAACGTAGTCGCTCGGAATCGACGTCCGGATCGTGCTGGGCGGAGACGACAACGGTCCGGACCCGGACCGGAATCCCGTGGTCGTATTCGACGGTCACCTGGGTCTTGCCGTCGGGCCGCAGGTAAGGCAGCTCGCCGGCCTTGCGAACGTGCGCCAGGCGCCGGGCCATCCGGTGGGCCAGGGCGATCGGCAGGGGCATCAGCTCGGGCGTCTCGTGGCAGGCGAAGCCGAACATCATGCCCTGGTCGCCGGCCCCAAGCTCGAAGGCAGACGCGCCGTCGTCGCGGACCTCGAGCGCCGCGTCGACGCCCTGGGCGATGTCGGGCGACTGCTCCTTGACCGAGACGAGCGTGCCGCAGGTCAGATAGTCGAACCCGTAATCGGCGCGCGTATAGCCGATGTCGCAGACCGTGTCGCGGACGATCGCCTGGAAGTCCACGTAGGTCTGGGTGGAGATCTCGCCGAGCACGAGGACCAGGCCGGTCGTGGTGGCCGTCTCGCAGGCGACTCGCGCGGTCGGATCGTCACGGATGATCGCGTCCAGGATGGCGTCGGAGATCTGATCGCACATCTTGTCCGGGTGGCCTTCGGTGACCGACTCGGACGTGAACAGGTAATGGGCAGCGTCGACGATGCTCATGGCCGCGAAGCCTAGCACGTGGCCGTCAGGCCCCCGGGCGCAGGGCCTCGACGGGACGTGCCGCTGGGCGTGCGGAACCGGCGCGCCAGCGATCCAGACCGGGCATCTCGAGCGGCTCGAGAGGATCCGCCGGGACGTAGCCGAACACCTGGCCGAGGAACGACAGCTCGGCTTCCAGCGACCGACGGATCGCGACCGCGCCGCGGAAGCCGTGGCCCTCGCCCTCGAACGTGAGGTACGCGTGCGGAATGCCGTTCGACTGGAGCGCCGCCACGATCGCCTCGGCCTGCGACGGCGGCACCACGTGGTCATCGAGCCCCTGCATGACCAGCACCGGGCAGGCGATCCGGTCGAGGAAATGGACGGGGGAGCGCTGGCGATACAGCTCGGCGGCCTCCGGGTACGGGCCGACCAGCCGATCCAGGTAGCGCGACTCGAACTTGTGCGTGTCGCGGGTCATGGTCTCGAGGTCGGCTACCCCGAACAGGCTGATCCCGGCCGCGAAGACGTCCCGGAACGCGAGTGCACATAGGGTCGTGTAGCCGCCGGCGCTGCCCCCGGAGATCGCCAGTCGCTCGGGATCCACGTCGCCCCGGTCGGCCAGGACGCGGGCGGCCGCCACGCAATCGTCAACATCGACGACGCCCCAGGCTCCGTTGAGGACAGAGCGATAGGGCCGCCCGTAGCCGGTGCTGCCGCCGTAGTCGACGTCCACGATGGCGATCCCGCGGCTGGTCAGGAGCTGCTTGCCGAGGTCGAGCGCGGTGGACGCATTCGAGGTGGGCCCGCCGTGCGACTGGACGAGGAGCGGCGGGCGCTCTCCGTCCGGCGCCACGAAGCCCGGGTTGCGCGGCGGGTAATAGAGCGCGTGGGCCATCCTGCCGTTGGGCATCGGGAAATGGAGGGCCTCCGGAATCGACACGACCGCCGGATCGAGCGCCACGCTGCTCGCCCGCCGGAGGATGCCGGCGACGGCCAGGGTCGCCGGATCGAAGCGGGCGATGACCGTGGGCTCCGCCGGCGACCCGACCACGGCCACCATGCCACCGGCCGCCACGCACAGCCCTTCGAATTCCGTGTATGGCGATGCCACCTCACCGACCAGGTCGTCGGGCCGGACGTGGAACAGGTGGTCGCGCCCGCCGGATCGACCGGTCGCCGCCAGTGACCCGTCGGGCAGGAACCCGTACGAGGAGCGGCCGAAGATCCAGGCGGGGTCGGCGAATTCGGCCTCCATCGGGCCGAGCGGGTCGAGGGCCGGGCCGTCCAGCAGGCGATAGAGGTTCCACCAGCCGGTTCGATCGGAGACGAAGTGCAGGACGCTGTCGGGCGACCACTCGGGTTGCGCGATCGACTCCTCGAGGCCACCGGCGGCCAGGACGGGCGCCTCGAGCGTCCCATCCGCAGTAACGCCCGCGGTTCGAAGCCGCGAGCCGTCCCATGGCATGTCCGGGTGATCCCATTCCAGCCAGGCGAGGCGACCGCCATCGGGCGACAAACGAGGCGCGGCGAAAAAGTCCGGCCCACTGACCAGGACCTCTGGCGGGGAGGCCCCGTTGAGCGGAATCGCGACGATCGCGGCCCTGGCCTCGCCGCGGCCGGAATGGGCCTCGCGCACGGCCAGCACCCGGAGCCGGCGCGGATCGATGCGCAGGTCGGCGAAGCGCCACGGGCCCTCGGGCGTGATGGCGACCGGCTGCTCGTCGCCCGGATCCAGACGGTACAGCCGGTTGTCGGCGAAATTGGAGAAGACGATCACGCCGCCCGAGACCGTGTACGATCCGCCGCCGTACTCGTGGACACGGGTCCGTACGTTGAACGGCCGAGGCGTCAGGTCGGCGATCGTCCCGTCGAGCGCCAGGCGGACGAGGACGCGCCGACCACCCTCCGACGGCCGAGCCTCGAGCCAGTAGGTCTCGTCACCGTCGAGCCACGGCTCGGCCAGGCCGATGAGGTCGCCGACGACGTCATCGACCCGGATCGGGGACGCCCAGGCCCCGTACGGCGCGATCGCGGGGTCGGTCATCGGGCTAGGTTCCGTGTCGCCAGGACGCCACGTATGCAGCCTGCTCGGCGGTCATGGGATCGAGCGTGATGCCCAGGGCTGCCAGCTTCAGCCGGGCGACTTCGGCGTCGATCGCTTCCGGGACCACGTAGACCCGCGGCTCCAGCTCAGCGTGGTGGAGCGCCACGTACTCGGCCGACAGCGCCTGGTTGGCGAAGCTCATGTCCATGACCGCCGCCGGATGGCCCTCGGCCGCGCCCAGGTTCACCAGCCGGCCCTCGGCGATCAGGTTGAGGCGCTTGCCGCCCAGGTCGAACTCCTGGACGTTCTCGCGCACCTCGCGCACGTGGCCCTCGGCCAGGGCGCGGAGGGCGGCGAGGTCGAGCTCGGCATCGAAGTGGCCGGAGTTAGCCATGATGGCGCCGTCGCCCATCGCCTCGAAATGCTCGCGCCGGAAGACGTTGATGTTGCCGGTGGCGGTCACGAACAGCTCGCCCCAGGACGCGGCCTGTCCCGCGGTCATCACGCCGTACCCGTCCATCAGCGCCTCGAGCGCACGGACCGGATCGACCTCCACGATCGTGACGTGCGCACCGTGGCCGGCCATCCGCGAGGCGATCCCCTTGCCGACCCAGCCGTAGCCGGCGACCACGACCTTGCGGCCCGCGATCAGGATGTTGGTGGCGCGGACGATCCCGTCGAGCGTGCTCTGGCCCGTCCCGTAACGGTTGTCGAAGAGGTGCTTGGTCTGGGCCTCGTTGACCGCGATGACCGGGAAGCCGAGGGCGCCGTCGGCGGCCATGGCCCGCAGCCGGATCACGCCGGTGGTGGTCTCCTCGGTGCCGGCCAGGACCTCCTTGACCTGGGCGGGCCGGCTGCTGTGGAGCAGCGAGACGAGGTCGCAGCCATCGTCCATGGTGAGCTGGGGGTGCGTGTCGGCGACGGCATCGAGGTGCGCGTAGTAGGTGTCGCGGTCCTCGCCCCGCCGGGCATAGACCGAGATCCCGAACTCGGCGACCAGGGCGGCCGCGACGTCGTCCTTGGTCGACAGGGGATTGCTGGCCGCCAGGACGACCTCGGCGCCACCGGCCTTGAGCGTCCGCATCAGGTTGGCGGTCTCGGTGGTGACGTGGAGGCAGGCGCCGATGCGCAGGCCGGCCAGCGGCCGCTCGCGCTCGAACCGCTCGCGGATGAGGCGCAGCACGGGCATCTCGCGCTCCGCCCACTCGATCCGCCGGATCCCCTCGCCGGCCTGGCCGAGATCCGTCACGTCGTGGGCTGGAGTCGTTTGGGTGGTGGTCATGAGCGGTCGGTCTCCCTGCGGTTGAACCAGCGACGGAAGGAGGTCGCGATGTCCGGCCACGGGGACCCGAGGCGGTGGACGAGTCGCTCCTCGAAGCGGACATGCTCGGCGTACCCGAGCCTGCGGTAAGCGTTGAGGGCAGGCGGGTTGTCGGCCCGAACGTTGAGCACGACCTGGTCGCAGGTTCGCAGGAGCTCGGCGGTGACGGCGCCGGTCACGGCGGTCGCGAAGCCTCGCCCGCGAAAGTCGACGTGGGTCAGCACGTTGCCGACGACCGCCAGGCGGGCGGTCCGGCTGATGACGTGCGTGCCGGCGGCCGCCACGAGCTGGCCGTTGACCCGCAGGCCGTAGTACACGCCTTCGGCGATCGTCGAAGCCGGCAGCCACGACGCGAAGCCGAGCTGGTAGAGGCGATTGAGGTCCCCGATCTCGACCGGCAGGAGTCGCTGGACTGTCGCCGGATAGGGTCGAAAGCGCTCCCGGTCGACCCACATCCGGACCATCGACGGGCCCGGATCGACCCGGTACGCGGTCGCGATCGCGGGCAGGACGGCGGCCGGCGCAGCCACGAAGGCCACTCGTGGCCGGATCAGGTCGCGCAGCACGACACCGATGCCGTCGTGCCGGCCCATGACGAACAGCGGTTGTGGCGTGGGGCCGCTGTACTCGAGCACGAGGGCCACGGGCGCGTCGCCGTCCCAGGCCAGGCCCCAGCGCGTTCTCGAGAATTCGCGCTCTTCCAGGTCGCAGATCGCGTACGCCGCGTAGAGCCGATCCTGCTCCAGGAACGAGCGCAGCAGCGCCCGGTCCGTCGTCACCCGCGCGACGATCGCGTCGCGGCGGCCGACCGCGACGGTGGCCATCAATCGGCCCCCGATGCCGGCGCGACAGGCGGAGAGCCGGGGGCGGGCGGAGGGCTGGCGTCGGGCGGAGGGCTGGCGTCGGGCGGAGGGCCGGCGAGCGATGGCGTCCCTGTCCCCCAGCGTGCGCGGGCACCCGCGACGGCGTCGCGCAGGCCGGCCTCGAACGGAGCGCGGACGACCCCTTCCTCGGTCACGATGCCGCTGATCAGCTCGGCCGGCGTGATGTCGAAGGCCGGATTGCGGACCTCGGTGCCGGCTGGCGCCAGGCGCACGCCGCGGACTTCCAGGACCTCCTCAGCTTTGCGTTCCTCGATCGGGATGGTCGTGCCGTCCGGCGTGTCGAGGTCGACCGAGCTGGTCGGCGCGACGACGTAGAACGGGATCCCGTGGCGGGCGGCCAGCACGGCCAGGGTGTACGTCCCGATCTTGTTGGCGGTATCGCCGTTGGCCGCCACCCGATCCCCACCCACCAGGACCACGTCCACCTCGCCGCGGGCCATCAGGTGCCCGGCGGCAACGTCGGGGATCAGCGTGTGGGCGACGCCGGCCTGCGCCAGCTCCCATGCGGTCAGCCGGGCGCCCTGGAGGTACGGCCTGGTCTCGTCCACCCAGACGTGCAGCGGCCGATCGGCGTTGTGAGCGGCCTGCACGACACCGAGCGCGGTCCCGAACTGGCCCGCTGCCAGCGGACCGGTGTTGCAGTGGGTCAGGATGTGCACGGGCCGGTCTTCGGGCACCGGCAGCACCTGAAGGCCGAAGCCGGCCATGCGGCCGTGGTCGGTGGTGGCCTCGAACACGATGGCATCGGCCTCGGCACGCAGCGCGTCCGCGATCGCGTCGCCGTCCTCGGACAGGTCGCCGATCTCCGCATACCGGGCCATCATCCGATCGACCGCCCAGCGCAGGTTGATCGCGGTCGGGCGCGAATTGATCAGGGCGCTGGCCGACCCGCGCAGCGTCGCTCGCCGAGCGTACGGTCGCGAGCCGCGCATCTTCTCGGCGGTCAGGGCCATGCCGATGGCTGCCGCCTGGCCGATCGCCGGCGCTCCGCGGATGACCATCTCCCGGATCGCGTAGGCGACCTCGCCGGCCGACCGGCACGGGTACTCGACGAGCGCGTCGGGCAGCAGGCGCTGGTCGATCAGGTAGAGGACGCCGTCATCCTCACGGAACGGGGTCCGGAACCCATGCGGCGCGTCCGGAACGCGGGCCGACTTGTTGTCGGCGACGCCGAGGAGCCCGGCCGCCGACGCCGGATCGAGGATGGCACTGGCCGCTTCGGCCGATGCGCGCTGGAGCGCCTGGGCGGTTCCGGCGACCGTTGCGGCAGCCTGGATCAGCTCGCCGGCAAAGGCTCGGAAGAACCCGCGTCGCCCGAGATCGACATCGGGCGGCGGCGCCGAGCCGGACTCGGCCGGCGGCGTGGGGTCGTGGGCTGGATCGCCGACTGGCTCAGGCAATGACGTGGCCTCGATGGTCCGGCCGTCAGTACTTGATGACGCTCGTGACGCGCCGGCCGTTCAGGCGATCGCGGCCCTTGAGGAACTCCAGCTCGACCAGGAATGCGAGGCCGACGACGTCGCCCTTGAGTCGCTCGACGAGCTCGATCGTGCCGTGGACCGTGCCACCCGTTGCCAGCAGGTCATCGACGACCAGGACCTTCTGCCCGGCCTGGATGGCGTCGCGGTGGATCTCAAGCGTGTTCGATCCGTACTCGAGGGCGTACTCCACGGTGATCGTCTCGGCCGGCAGCTTGCCCAGCTTGCGCACCGGCACGAGGCCGGCATTCAGCTGGTAGGCCATCGGCGCACTGAAGATGAACCCGCGCGACTCCATGCCGACGACGACGTCGATGGGCTCGCCGGCATACGGCTCGAGCATCAGGTCGATCGCCTCGCGGTAGGCCGCGGCGTCCTTCAGGAGGGTGGTGATGTCGTAGAAGAGGATGCCGGGCTTCGGGAAGTCGGGAACCTCGCGGATCTTCGCGCGCAGCTCCTCGGCAGACACGGTATCGAGGCCTCCATGATCCTGGGGCGCGCGCCGTGAGCGGCGGGCTTGAGCGCTCCGAAGTCTACCGCAGGCGCCGCGACGGCTCGGGCTAGGACGCCTCCACCGGCTGGACGAGGACGGAGACGGCATGCGTCCGCAGACGGCCGGTCAACAGCAGGCCACCGAGGCCGACCGCGAGTGAAACGGCGAACGCGATGGCCAGCCCGGGCACCGGCTCGCCATTCGTCCGCACGCTGGCCGCCACGATCGCCCCGGCGACGCCGGTCCCCAGGGCCGTGCCGACCGAGTCGGTGAGCGACAACGCGCTGGACGCTGCGCCCTGGGTCTCCGGGGAGGCCTCGCGCAGCACGATCAGGGCGAGCGGCGAATACGCCAGGCCCATGCCGAAGCCGGCGAGCGCGAAGGTCGGGATGCCGACCAGCCAGCTGACGTCCTGGCGGAGCACGACCATGAACCCGGCCAGCCCGAGCAGCGCCGCCGCGAACCCGACCTGAACGAATCGGTAGGTCGGCCAGCGATGGGTGTTCCGGGCCTGGACCCACGACCCGGCCGTCCACAGGACGGTCGTTGCGGTCAGGGCGATCCCCGATTCGGTCAGGGATCGGCCGCGCCAGCTGACCAGCACGAGCGCCACGAAGACGTCGACACCAAAGAACATGAACGTCAGCAGGCCACGCAACAGCACCGCAGCCGGCAGGACGGGCCGGGCGGCGAGCGTGCCGGGGGGCGTGAGTCGGCGCAGGGCGAACAACCCGACGGCCGCACCGGCGAGGGACAGGACGATCGCCTCTGCCAGCTCGGATGCGGTCAAACCCACGGTCACCAGTCCCACGCCGAGCGATACGAGGATCGCCAGCGGGAGGCGGCTCTGATCGGGACGCCCAGCCTTCCCCTCCGTGGGCGCGTCTGTCGGAGCGGCTGCCACCACCCTGAGGGCGCCCAGGGTCATGCCACCGACCAGCGCGATGAGCGGCAGGAGGCCGAGGAAGACGGCACGCCAACCGACCCATTGGCCCACCGCGCCGGCGATCGCCGGTCCGATGACCCCGGGCAGGACCCAGGCCGTCGACATCGTGGCGAACATCCGGGCGCGGAGCGTTTCGGGCAGGCTCCGACCGATCGCGACGTAGGCGATCGGCGGGACCGTGCCGCCACCCAGCCCCTGGACGAATCGAGCGGCAACCAGAACGGGCATCGACGGCGCCAGCCCGCCGACGAGGAGGCCGATCGCAAACAGGCCGAGCCCGATCCCGAACGGCAGGGCCAGCCCACGGCGGTCGATCGCACCGCCGACGATGACGATGCCGATCAGCGAGCCGAGCAGGAACGAGGTGAAGACCCAGCCGTAGAGCTCGAGGCCGTCGAGCTCCCGCGCAACCTGGGGCATGATCGTCGAGATCGCCAGCGCCTCGAAGGCGACGAGGGTGATCGTGAGGACCAGGCCGATCGTCAGCGAGCGCCGTTGCGGCG
>Ga0153916_10004089_pt1 | contig 10976 bp, 10 predicted proteins | sample Opewatmetagenome_FD_109642 | JGI IMG/M metagenome (GOLD analysis project Ga0153916, IMG submission 109642) | Freshwater wetland microbial communities from Ohio, USA - Open water 3 Core 3 Depth 4 metaG | ecosystem: Environmental > Aquatic > Freshwater > Wetlands | place: USA: Ohio, Lake Erie...
AACAGGATTCAAGGGATCGAGGATCCGAGTGAAATGCATAGAATAAATTCTCCACCACTTGAACCCTGGAATCCTTGAACCCTTTTTTCTGTTTAGAATATCATGTTTTTTAATAAATTCAACTTGATAAATTGAAGATCTCTGCAGTAAACTGCGGACAATCTTCGATCCTTAAGGAATAATGTTGCTACCCATTCGCTCACTTACCCCGCAGCAAGCTACGGGGTATGCGCTCGCTACAGGATTCAACTTGACTTTCATAATATAGTGGGAAAATATCGTTTAAAATGTCAGTATGATAAAAATAGTATTCTCCCTTTCACCCCTCCCACCAAAGAAGGAAAAAGAGAAAGCCTCTTCTTGATGAGAGAGGTTTAATGTGAGGGTGATTTTACAGGTTTCAGGAGATACAAGGCAATGCCAGCTAATTTGCCGCCACAATACTTCGAGGCGGAACAAAGGTTCCGGGAAGCAAAGACACCGGAAGACAAAGTTGAAGCCCTGGAAGAGATGCTCGCCATCATGCCGAAACACAAGGGCACAGACAAGCTCAAGGCTATGCTGCGCGAACGTATTTCAAAATTCAGAGACCAGGTACAGAAGAAGAAGGGGGCAGGCAGGCAGAAAACAGCGTATGACATCGAAAAAGAAGGAGCCGGCCAGATTGTTATCATCGGTCCTCCCAACACAGGCAAATCTTCACTTGTGAAATTAATTACCAATGCTGTGCCGGAAGTGGCAGCTTTTCCCCACACCACTCATAAGCCTACCCCGGGAATGGCGCAATATGGAAATATCCAATTCCAGCTCATCGACACCCCTCCCCTCACCAAAGACTACACAGAACCCGCGTTTATCGATCTGATCCGCCGGTCGGACATTATAGTCATCCTGCTCGACCTCGCTGCCGACCCAATACAGCAGTTTGAAGATACCCTCGTCATCCTCCGATCTTTTCGCATTTATTCAGCGGCATGCTCCATCCCGGATGACTTGAAGAAACCTCCCTGGATTAAAAAAATTCTCGTGGTTGTCAACAAGATGGATAAACCCGAGGATAAAGAAACGCTGGAAATATTTCTGGAACTATCCAGCATTAAATTACCCTGCCTGGGTGTTTCAACCCGTACCTGTCAGAACGTCCTGGTGTTTTTGGATAAGCTCTATGAACTTTCCGGCATTATCCGGGTTTACACTAAACCACCGGGGAAAGAAGCGGACAAGAAGTCACCTTTTGTCATCCCTGCAGGCAGCACGCTGGAAGATTTAGGAGGAAAGATTCACAACGACTTCGTAAATAAGTTGAAATACGCCAAAGCATGGGGCAAATCAGTCCGCGACGGGCAGATGGTGCAAAGGGATTATGTCCTTCAGGATGGCGACATCGTCGAATTTTCTGTGTGAAAAACCATGAGTCTGTTTAATATCTCCCCGGAGAAGGAAAAAGCTTTAAGCGAGCGCATGGAGCGGCTCGGGATCTCAGAAAGTGATTTCCGGGAGACATTCATCCGGTCATCCGGTCCCGGCGGGCAGAAGGTAAATAAAGCTTCTTCCTGCGTGCAACTCGTCCACATACCATCGGGGCTCTCCGTGAAGTGTCAGCAATCCCGGTCCCAGGCGCTGAATCGTTTTCTGGCAAGGCGATTGCTCCTGGACAGGATTGAACGGTTGCAACAGGGTATCGTAGACAAGGAAAGACAGCGTGTAGAAAAGATAAAGCGGCAGAAACGCCGTCGCTCCAGACGGGCCAAGGAAAAGATACTGACACTGAAGCATATGCAATCGGAAAAGAAATCCCTGCGGTCGAAGACTTCCTTGCCTATGGAATAAGGAACAAAAAACTGCTATAAGCTATTATTATGTTAACTGAGATAGAAAAGAAAATCGCCCGACTCATCCAGAACGACATCCCGCTCGTAACGAGACCCTTCAAATCAATCGCTGAACGGGCCGGGACTTCAGAAGAAGAAGCCCTTACAGTTATCCGCGGCTTGATGAAGGCGGGTATCGTCCGAAAGTTTGGAACTATCCTGAGACATCAAAAAGCAGGTTTTACCCACAATGCCATGGTAATCTGGGCCGTGCCACAGGGAAAAACTGACGCAGTAGGTCACACTCTCGCCTCATTCAGGGAGGTAACGCATTGCTATGAGAGAACCCCTCCCTTTGCAGGGAAATACACTATTTTCTCAATGGTTCACTTCCGGGAAGAAGAGCAGAAAAGCATAATCCAGAAACTCTCAAAGGCAGCGGGAATCAAGGATTTTAAAATCCTCATGAGCGAGGAAGAGTACAAAAAAAGCAGCATGGAGTATTTTGCGGATGTCAAAAAAATTTTCTAAATCTCTGTATGAAGAAGCAAAAAACTATATACCAGGAGGTGTGAACAGCCCCGTAAGGGCCTTCAAGTCCGTTGCATCGACCCCCATTTTCATAGAGAGGGCCTCCGGTTCCAGAATTTATGATGTTGAGGGACGGGAATACATCGATTATGTATCTTCATGGGGTCCCATGATTCTGGGTCACAGCCATCCCGAGATCGTCGCCGCTATCCAGGCAGCGGCAGAAAGGGGAACCAGCTATGGCGCCCCTACGGAATTGGAAACAGAATTGGCAAAGATGATCGTCGAGGCATTCCCCTCCATGGACATGGTAAGGATGGTCAGCTCCGGTACCGAGGCGACCATGAGCGCGATCAGGCTCGCCCGCGGATTCACCCGCCGCGAAAAGATCATTAAATTTGAGGGATGCTATCACGGCCATGCGGATTCCCTGCTGGTGAAGGCCGGCTCCGGCGTAGCAACCCTGGGGATACCGGGAAGTCCCGGTGTTCCTGCTAAACTGGCTGAACTGACGATTACCCTTCCCTTCAACAACATAGAGGCGGTGAGAACAGCCGTGGATACATATGGAGAAGAGATCGCGTGCATAATCGTCGAACCGGTTGCGGGCAACATGGGTGTCGTCCTCCCGAAAGAGGGGTTTCTGGAGACGCTCCGGGATATAACCCGACGGCACGGAATACTCCTCATCTTTGATGAGGTGATCACGGGCTTCCGGCTTACCTACGGCGGCTTCCAGAATATATCGGGAATAGAACCTGATCTGACCTGTCTGGGAAAGATAATCGGAGGGGGGCTGCCTGTCGGCGCTTTCGGGGGCAGGAAAGAGATCATGGAGCAGCTTGCCCCGGCGGGACCGGTGTATCAGGCAGGTACGCTCTCGGGAAATCCTCTCGCCATGTCTGCGGGAATTGCGACGCTGAACATTCTGAAAAAGAGCATCGGAGAGTATAGAGTGCTGGACAGCAGGACATCTCTATTGTGCAAGGAACTGCAGATATTGTTTGACAGGCGGGAGATACCTGTTCGTATTAATCGGGCGTGTTCCATGTTTACAGTATTTTTTACCTCCGAGAAAGTTGTTGATTTCTTGTCAGCAGCAAAAAGCAACACAGAATTCTATGGACGTTACTTCCGCGGTATGTTAACCGGGGGAATCAGTCTGGCGCCGTCCCAATTCGAAGCCTCTTTCCTCTCTTTTGCCCATACAGATGAAGACATAGGAAAAACGCTCGATGCCTGCCGTCTCACACTGAAAAACTGGTGAAGACTTTTGACAAGGAGCAGACATTATTGTAGAGTCATGCCTGAAAAAAAAACGGCAGTAATGATTCCATGAATAAACATAAACTCACCATATCTAATCCTGCACAGGGAGAAAAAAAACTACATGCCCTGAGCACAGGCGCTCCGATCACCTCTCTAATCGCGTATGAAAATCCCCTATCTGAATACCAGGCAGCCTTCATGGACAGAGCACAGCCTTTTCTGCACTTTTATGCATTTGAGGAAGACAAGGTACAGAAGCGGGTATTGACGAGAGGGGAATTTTGGGATCTGGCCTCCCTGGGGGCGGCCTATCTGACAGAACAGGGTTTATCGAAGGGCGACCGGATTGTTCATGGCTTCTCTGACAACAGTCCGTATGATCTCATAATCAGGCTCTCGGCTGTTATGGCCGGGTGTGTCCCCGTAACGATAAACTGGCAGGCAGATGAAAACTAACGCCTTATTTACAAGGCTACTGTAAGCGGCGCGAAAATATTCATATATGACCGGGGCTTCGCAAAAAGGGTGGAAGAGATCAAACCCGATCTTCCCGGTATGATATTTTTTAACATTGAATTACTTGATACCTACGAACCGGCTGTAACCTGGATGTCTCCAAAGCTTGGCTATGATGATGAAAAGATGATAATCTTCACCGCCGGCACGACGGGGCTTCCCAAGGGGGTGAAACTGTCGCATAAAAGCTACCTGGCAAACCGGCTCACTTTTGAAGAGTATTTCCGTTTATCCATATCCACGCCGCTGGACTTATTGCTGGTAAATCCCCTGCACCATACTAACTCATCCGCCTTATCCGACTGGGGCATGAGGCGCATCGGCGCTAACATTCACCTCATCCAGCGATACTCTACACCATACTGGAAAATCCTGGCCGAAATTGCGCGTACGAAAAAGGGCTTATTTGTTGCCCCCCTCGTCCCCCGTCATATCGATTTTCTGGAAAACCTTGTAGAAACAGCAAGGCTCCCCCTTGAACCAGACCACCTACGGGCGGCACTGCACGAGGCGGATATTCTGATAGGCTCGGCGCCGGTAGGACCGACTACAATTACGCGCATCCTGAAACTGAGCGGCCGTTATCCCCGTGTCCGCTTCGGCTCTACGGAAGTATGTCTCCAGGTGACCGCCACGCCGACATCGATGACGGAAGAAGAAACGGCGGCGGCATTTGCGGCGGGGTGGAATCACAAACATGGCGGCGAAAAAATTATAGGATATTATATCGGGAGAGATCACTTCCCCTTTACGAGGGTCAAAATTGTAAAACAGATTCATCCTGGAAAGAAGGGTTTTATGGAACCTTGTGAAATCGGTGAACCGGGCTATATAGTAACCCAGGGCGCCAACGTCATGAGTTGTTACGTCGGTCAGGAGAAGGCATCGAGGGAGGTTTTTCGAAAGGGATGGTATACCGGTTTTAGGGATATCGGTTTCGCCCTTCGCGGTAGAGGCGGCTGCCTTGACTATTACTGGATGACAAGAGACTCGGCGCTCCTCATTCGCGGCGGCGCAAACTACTCTTATGAGCAAATTGCCTCGGACCTTTCCATGGTTCTTATTGAGGATTACAAAATGAAACCCGAACATTTTAAACTCGCCGTTGTGGGGATATGTATGGAGACTGAACATGAGGACAGTTGCTGTGTGACGATAGAACTCACCGAAGAAGCGGCCCACATGCAGCCATTACTGAAAGAACAGTTTATCACCAGAGCATCCTGCAGAGTGTCCAAGGGCAGCAGGCCCGATTATGTGAGGTTTGCACAGATACCGGTGAGCTTCAAGGGGGCAGTCCTCTTTCCCCAGCTGAAACGGGAATTTAGTGAAGCGTTAAAATCAAAAGGTATAAATAGATGAAAAAAATCCTTGTCACCGGGACCGCCGGCTTTATCGGTTTTCATGTATCAAGACGCTTTTTGGAAGGCGGTAATACCATAGTCGGTGTTGACAATCTGAACGACTACTACGATGTGAACCTGAAAAAAGCAAGGCTTGCCCTCCTGGGAAAAAACTCCGGTTTCCGCTTTATCAAGGCTGATATAGCCGACAGAGAGCGCATTGCAGCTCTCTTCAAAGAGGAAACCCCGGAAATAGTCGTGCACCTGGCCGCACAGGCGGGGGTGAGATACTCCCTTGTGAATCCCTATGTGTATGCAGACAGTAACCTCACTGGATTTATTAATATACTTGAGGGCTGCCGGCACCAAAAGATCTCGCATTTAGTCTTCGCCTCATCGAGTTCTGTGTATGGAGCAAATACACAGATGCCCTTTTCCGTACACCATAATGTGGATCATCCCGTCAGTCTCTATGCCGCGACGAAAAAGGCCAATGAACTGATGGCACACGCATATGCGAATCTCTACAATCTTCCCTGCACCGGCTTGAGGTTCTTTACCGTGTATGGCCCCTGGGGAAGGCCTGACATGGCCCTTTTCTTGTTCACAAAGGCCATCCTGGAAGACAGGCCCATCGATGTTTTTAATGAAGGAAGAATGTCACGGGATTTCACCTATATCGATGATATCGTTGAAGGCATTTTCAGGGTCGTGGATAAAATCCCGGAACCGGGCATAAATTGGAATGGCAACAATCCGGACCCGGGCACAAGCTTTGCCCCGTATAAAATATACAATATAGGGAATAACAAGCCCGCAGAGCTTTTTGAATTTATACGTACACTGGAGAAGCAATTGGGCAAGAAGGCAAAGATGAACCTGCTTCCCATGCAGCCGGGAGATGTGCCGAAAACATTTGCCGACGTTGATGATCTCATGAAAGATGTAGGTTTCAAACCGGCGACACCAATAGAAGACGGGATCAAACACTTTGTAAAGTGGTACAGAGAGTATTATAAAACCTGAGGAGTGTTGTAATGAAAAAAGCGTTTATCACAGGTATCACAGGACAGGATGGCTCGTATCTGGCAGAAATGTTACTCTGCAAGGGGTATGAAGTTCATGGTCTCATCCGCAGAGCAAGCACTTTCAATACGGATCGGATTGATCATTTATACAGGGATTTCCATGATCCTGAAGCTCGTATATATCTGTACTACGGCGATCTTTCCGTATCGGGACAGTTGACGGACCTCCTGCATACGATCATGCCCGATGAGATCTATCACCTGGGCGCTCAAAGTCATGTCCGGGTAAGTTTCGACATGCCTGAATATACGGGAGATGTTACCGGCCTTGGCACACTGAGGCTCCTGGAAGCAATTCGTAAGACCGGTATTAAAACAAGATTCTACCAGGCTTCCTCGAGCGAGATGTTCGGGTCAGCCCCGCCTCCTCAGAACGAATTAACCCCCTTTCAACCCCGGAGCCCTTATGCAGCCGCGAAGGTCTATTCCTACCACATGGTGCAGAACTACCGGGATGCATATAATATCTTTGCGTGCAATGGCATCCTCTTCAATCACGAATCCCCCCGACGCGGCGAGACTTTTGTCACCAGGAAAATAACCCGTGCGGCAACCCAGATCAAAATGGGCCTTAAAGATACACTGTACCTGGGAAACTTAGATGCGAAGAGAGATTGGGGATTCGCCGTTGATTTCGTTGAAGCCATGTGGCTTATGTTGCAGCAGGATGAGCCTGACGATTATGTGATTGCCACAGGAGAAACCCATTCGGTGCGCGAATTCGTGGAAAAGGTTTTCCAGAAACTCGGCCTTGACTACAGGAAACATGTCGCTATCGATCCAAAATACTTCCGGCCTACAGAGGTTGATGTCCTTCTGGGAGATGCAGCCAAGGCAAGGAATAAACTGGGATGGGAACCGAATGTTGGCTTTGATCAACTAATTGATATGATGGTAGAATCCGATATGGAACTGGCAAAAAAAGAAAAAACGCTGAAAGACGCGGGGTACATGAACTGTGAAGTACGCTAATATGTCGTTAAAAGATAAAAAGATAATCGTAACCGGCGGCAGAGGGTTTCTGGGCCGGCATGTAGTAAGGAAGCTTGAAGAACATGGGTGCCGCTATCTTGATGCTTTAAATTCTTCAGACTATGACCTCACACATCTGGATGACATCAGACGGATGTATGACGATAAAAAACCGGATATTGTCATACACCTGGCCGCCAGGGTGGGCGGCATCGGGTATAACAAAGAAAATCCCGCAACCCTGTTCTATACAAACCTGATCATGGGCACCCAGCTCATCCACGAAGGATACCTGAGAAACATTGAGAAGTTCGTCGCTATAGGAACAATCTGCGCGTACCCGAAGTTTACTCCTGTTCCCTTTAGAGAAGACGACATCTGGAACGGCTATCCTGAAGAAACAAACGCACCATACGGCCTGGCAAAAAAAATGATGTTAGTCCAATCCCAGGCCTACCGGCAGCAGTACGGCTTTAACTCCATTTTTCTTCTGCCTGTTAATCTCTACGGACCTGGCGATAACTTCAATCCTGAGTCTTCCCATGTTATTCCGGCTTTGATTAAAAAATGTATAGACGCAAATCTGAATAATGAAAAAGAGGTTTTCGTCTGGGGAACCGGAGCGGCTACGCGTGAATTCCTCTATGTGGAAGATGCCGCCGAAGCCATATTGTTAGCTACGGCAGTATATAACAAAGGTGAGCCTGTTAATGTTGGCGCAGGCTTTGAGATATCGATAAGAGACCTCGTATTCTTGATCGCTGAACTCACACAATTTAAAGGACAGATTACCTGGGATGAAACAAAGCCTGACGGTCAGCCTCGCAGAATGCTCGACACCACAAGAGCTTCCCGGGAATTTGGGTTCCGGGCCAAGACAAGCCTTCGGGATGGGCTGAAAAAAACTATAGACTGGTATTATACGTCAAATTTAGAGGAGTAACAGATATGGATGATATGCATGAATTTGACGAGATTGCCGAACAAAAGGAAATTCAGCGCCTACAGGATTTACTGCAGGATATCACAGATGCGATCAATGCATCAGAGAATATACAATCAGTCATCGAAGGTACGAAAGATCATATTTTAAATCTCTTCAGGGTTGAAGCAGTGAATATATATGCTGTTGACCGAGTAAAAAAAGACATGTACACCTTTTACGTTGACGGAAATAAATTAGAAGAAATGAGGCTTCCCATCAGCAAACGAACCATACCGGGCTATGTGGCTGCAACCAGAAACCCCATAACCATAGCTGATGCATATGATAAAGATGAGCTGAAAAACATTGACAAAGATCTGACTTTCGATACTGATATAGACATTAAAACCGGTATTTGTACGAGGCAGATGATGGCTGTGCCCATTTTATATAACAACAATATAATGGGTGTTATTCAGATAATAAATAAGACTGATCCTTCCGTGGAATTTGCTGAGGAAGAACCGGTGATGCTTCATGACATTGCGGAGGCATTGGGTATAGCGTTTCATACGCTCCAAAAAAAGTATCCGCCAAGAACTAGGGGGGAAAAATTTGGATACCTCATCAAACAGGATTTAATCAGTGAAAAGGAATTGAATAAAGCAAAAAAAGAAGCCCTGGCCAATAAGGAACCACTGGAAACTATTTTGATAAAAAAATACAACATTTCCAAGGACAATATCCATAAATCGCTGGAAGAATATTATCAATGCAGATTTATTACGTTCAATCGCAATACTTCAATTCCGGATTGTCTATTAGAAAAACTCAAAAAAAGGCTTCTGCTTCGCAACCTCTGGATCCCTTTTGAACAAATTGATGGCTATATGCATGTCCTTGTTGATGATCCCCATAACCAAAAGAAACGGGATGCTATTGAAAGTGTTTTAAATTCAAATGCGGTTAAATACGATGTCGCCTTACCGGAAGACATTATTAAATTCATTAATCATTCATATCAGGAAGATGTAGCTGAACCGCCTGAAATTGATACTGCTGAAAAAGGCGACAATGATGAATCCTTATTGGATAGCGAGGCAGCCGTCCAGGACTCAGAAGAAGAGATGATGAAACTTGTTGATAATGGAGAATCCTCTGATGAGCAGGAGCAACTAGCCAGGGAACTTGAAAGCAAGGTTATCACTGAGTCACTCAATATGGCCCAAAAAGCTGCCATAAGGGAAACATACATCAAAGAATCCGACAATGAGATCATACAGCTTGTGAATAGGATTATCAATGAAGCATTTACTAAAGGCGCTTCGGATATTCATATTGAACCTGACGCAGCAGCAGGAAGCGTGGGCATCCGTTACAGGATTGATGGCGCATGTATAAATCATCTCACTGTACCTTACAGTTACACAGCTGCTTTAATTTCCCGAATTAAAATCATGTCCAATCTCGATATTACTGTCAGAAGGACACCTCAGGATGGGAAGATAAAAACGAAGGGCCCTGAAGGAAGGACCATCGAACTTCGCGTGGCCACAGTGCCGACCACGGAAAATCTCGAAGATGTAGTGATGCGGATTTTAACATCAGGGAAATTTCTACCCCTGGAAGCCATGGGTTTAACCAAAAGAAATTATAAAGAACTGCTGAAGATCTGTGAAAAACCATATGGGATGATCCTTGTGGTCGGACCTACCGGATCCGGAAAAACAACAACGCTGCATGCAGCATTGCGCCATATCAATACGCCGGACAGAAAAATATGGACGGCAGAAGATCCGGTTGAAATTACTCAGCGTGGACTACGACAGGTTCAGGTGCACACTAAAATTGGATTCGATTTTGCTGCCGCCATGCGTGCTTTCCTTAGATCTGACCCTGATGTCATCATGGTCGGTGAAATGAGAGATTATGAAACATCTAAAATTGCGGTGGAAGCATCTCTGACAGGACATTTAGTGTTCAGCACCCTGCACACGAATAGCGCTCCGGAAACTATTACGAGGCTTCTGGACATAGGGATTGATCATTTTAACTTCTCGGATTCTCTTCTGGGCATTCTCGCACAGAGGCTGGTAAGGACACTATGCAAGAAGTGTAAAGAAGCGTATCACCCCTCGCCAGAAGTATACAAAGAAATGGTGAGTGCCTACGGAAAGAAATTGTTTGACAAATTGAACGTCCCTGACCAAAATAATCTGACGCTTTATCACCCCAAAGGCTGCGATGTGTGCGGTAATTCAGGGTACAAGGGCAGGATGGGCATTCATGAACTCCTCATCAATACAGATGTAATCAAAAGACTAATCCTCAAACGTGCGTCCATTGAGACAATACGAGATAACGCCATTTACGAAGGAATGAGAACACTGCTGCAGGATGGTATATCAAAAGCTATAATAGGCCTTACCGATTTGCGGCAGGTTTTTAGGGCATGTATAAAATAGAAACTTTTGCATGATGTGCAAAGGTTGCACAATCTATGGCAAACATGTTTTTTTAG
>Ga0153916_10004090_pt1 | contig 10976 bp, 6 predicted proteins | sample Opewatmetagenome_FD_109642 | JGI IMG/M metagenome (GOLD analysis project Ga0153916, IMG submission 109642) | Freshwater wetland microbial communities from Ohio, USA - Open water 3 Core 3 Depth 4 metaG | ecosystem: Environmental > Aquatic > Freshwater > Wetlands | place: USA: Ohio, Lake Erie, Old...
TAGGCGCCGGTCGCAGGTGTGGGCGACGCTAGCCGCCTCAATGACGCTGTGGGCCGTATTGAATCCGTAGAGCCAAAACTCGCCCATGGGGACGTCGGCAACAGCCCCCAGGGCCATGTCCGCGCAGGGCGTCATGTCATACGGCTCTATGGACAGGCCGAAACCGTGGCGGCGGCCGAGCTCCTTAAGATGCAGGGCGTGGTTTTCAACGACCAATTCCTGCGCCGTCAGGCGGAGGTCCCAGAGGAACCGTTCCGAGACTTCGAGGCTCTCCACAACACGGCCCGTCAACGCCGGAAGATAGGGAAGGAGGTCGTATCCCCGGCGGCGCCGGAACTCTTCCCTAAAGGCGCCGGTCCAATTCTGGGCGCCCATCTCCCAGCTGTCGATGTGGAGGAAGGTCCAGCCGGCATTGGTGGAGGTCCGGCGAGGACCGATCTCGCGGAGGAGCGAGCCGATAAAGGCGTCAAAGTGGAAATCCAAGGCGGCTTTGTCGAGCTTGTCGCACTCGAGGCCTAAGCCGGGAACGGGTGCGGGCCGGGTGTTCGCTCCGTTAGTCGTCCGGCCGAATCGTAGAACGGTCCAGCGGCCGTCCGGGACGTCCCAGACGAAGCGTCCGTCGGCCGTGAGCCGATCGGAGAGGTCCATGACCCGGTGGCGCTCAATCGCCGCTCCGACGGGGAGGGAAGGATAATCCGCCGACATCGGCAGGAAAGGTCTTACCCCTGGCTGGGAAGAGTAGGGGGCCCGGACGTAAAGCGCCTTCTCGTCGATGTCGGCGATAAGGGCTTCGCCCACGGGGGTTGGGAAGGCCAGCACAGCCACGTCCAGATAGTATTCATTTTTTGCTTTTTCTTGTTCCGGCGGCAGAGCCCCCTCGCCGAAAAATGCGGGCCGGCGCTGCGGCCGGGACAGGAGGCCGGCAAAGCGCTTCGGGCCGGTGATCTCGATCGCACTCGCGACGAGATGTTGCATCGACCGGTCCGGAGTTACCCAAGGACCGCCGCTTCCGGTCCAGCCGGGCCCGGCGTTGAGGGTGACCTCGAGGCCTAGACGCTCGGCCTCCCTGACCACATGTTTGAAGAGCTTCTTCCATTCCGGACTCATGAACTCAACCGGCCCCCTCGGGACTCCGACGTTCACTTCGCAGATGATGACACCGCCGATCCCGGCCTGCCGCATCGCTTCGAGGTCCGCCGTGATCCCGTCGCGGCTCAGGTTTCCGTCCATCCACATCCAATAAACCCACGGCCGGGCCGAGTCGGGAGGCGAAGCGAATTGACGCTCCAGGCGTGAGGATTGTCCGGGGGCGCAGGCAGCCCCTGTTATAAAGAGCGCGAGAGCAAACAGCCCACGACAAGATCGCTTTGCGGTCATAGCACCTCTCCCTCTGCCTTTTTTATTGAAAATCAAAGATAAATTCAACTGTCTCGGGAAGCATCCCCAACCATGTGATGAACAATTTGGGAATGGAGAAGCGACCTCGGAGGCTTAACTGAGCCGAAACGCCTCCAAGGCTCTGTTCTGAGGCCATTAACCATCCCTACCCTTCCTGACCAATCAGGAAGGGCCTGAATACGGTCGGCGTTCCGGACAATGGTCGGAGGATGCGAAGCGAGTTTCCTCGCCGGGGAAACGAGCGGGCTGACGAATCCCATACCCGAGCCTTATTTGCCACGCCCAAAGGGCTGTGATAAAGTCTTTCCCTCATGGAACCGGCCGCCGCTAACACAGAGCCGCGCTACAACCTCGGCTATGTCTGGCTCATCTCCATCGTCGCCGCCATGGGCGGCCTACTCTTCGGCTACGACTGGGTCGTTATCGGAGGAGCCAAGCCGTTCTTCGAGCCGTTCTTCAACCTGACCCGCGAGTCGCTCCGCGGCTGGGCCAACAGCTGCGCGCTCCTGGGCTGCCTGGCCGGCGCGGTCCTCTCGGGCGGGATCAGCGACCGGTTCGGCCGGAAGCGCCTGCTCGTCGCTTCCGCCCTTCTGTTTGCCGTGTCGTCGGTCCTGACCGGCTGGGCGTCGAGTTTTAACTGGTTTATCGCGTTCCGGATCCTTGGAGGAGTCGCCATCGGTATGGCCTCTAATCTGTCCCCGATGTATATTGCCGAGGTCGCCCCGGCTCATATCCGGGGACGGTTGGTGTCCACCAACCAGCTCACGATCGTCATCGGCATCCTGTCCGCCCAGATTGTGAACTGGCTCATTGCCCGGTCCGTGCCAAACGGAGCCACCGCGGAATTCATCCGTCAGTCCTGGTACGGGCAATACGGCTGGAGATGGATGTTCACGGCGGTAGCGGTCCCGTCGCTGCTTTTCTTCGCCGGGTCCCTGATCATTCCGGAGAGCCCACGTTGGCTCGTGAAAAACGGCCGTCCCGACAGGGCGCGGCGCGTTCTGGCCAAGATCGGGGGCGCCGCCTTCGCCGAAGCCGAGGTGCGCGACATCCAGAGTACTTTGACCAAGCAGGAGATCCAGCGAGTCCGCTTCCAGGACCTGCTCGAGCCCAAAATGATCAAGATCCTTATCGTCGGAGTCACGCTGGCCGTGCTCCAGCAGTGGAGCGGGATCAACGTCATCTTCAACTACGCCGAGGAGATCTTCCGCGAGGCCGGATACGGCGTGAGCTCGATCATGTTCAATATCGTCATCACGGGCGCTGTCAATCTCTTATTCACCTTGATCGCGATCCAGACGGTGGACCGTTTCGGCCGCCGGGCCCTGATGCTCGTCGGCTGTGCGGGCATCGCCTTTTTTCATACGCTCATCGGCCTGGCTTACATGCTCCACCTCAAAGGCCCGGTCGTCGTCGCCCCGGTGCTGGCAACGCTGGCCTGCTATGGCTTCTCCCTGGCGCCCATCACCTGGGTTCTGATTTCCGAGATCTTCCCCAACAGGATCCGCGGAGCGGCCGTCTCGGTGTCCACCTCGGCTCTCTGGATCGCTTGCTTTATCCTGACTTATACGTTCCCGCTGCTCAACGGGGCGCTCGGCGCGGCCAAGACATTCTGGCTCTACGCCCTCATCTGCGCGGCGGGCTGCGTTTTCATCTTCCTGCGCGTTCCTGAGACCAAGGGCAAGACGCTGGAACAGATCGAGCGCGAGCTGGTGGACTGAAGCGGCACGAATCCAGGCAGAGAGGAGTTCCGATGATGGATTTCTCAGCTCTCGACGGTTTGAGGAGTCATGGTTTTAGGCCGGTGACAAGGACGCTGCGCCTCGTTGTTATCCTGGCCGCTGCAGCGCTGATGTTGCCCAACGTGGTCAGCTCCCAGGAAGCGGCCGCAGCCGGCGGCTATGGCGACACGCTCTATCCTTATGTCCACGAGTACGATCAAGTCCTTGTCTATAAGATCGCGGTGGACTATTGCCCAGCTAACTCGATGCCGCCCCTGAATGCGGCCCAGACGCTCGACGTCATCCGCCGGATTGACTACCTGACCAGGGGGATTCCCAAGATCGTCTACCTTGTCGGCTGGCAGTACCAGGGCCACGATACCGGCTATCCGGCGCTGGACAAAGTCAACGAGCGCCTCAAGCGGCCCGAGGATGCGAACGCTCTCGACAGCTTGCGCTGGCTGATGAGGGAGGGCCCCAAGTACCATACCTTGGTCTCCCTTCATGTCAATTTCTCCGACTGCTATCTCGATGATAACCCCCTCGGTCCCTATTACAGGGAGCGCGATATCATCGTCCGTAACGGCGACGGGACCCACCGGCAGGGCTATAAGTGGTGCGACCACATGGCTTATCGGGCCAGCAATTTCCGGAACTGGTACCAGGACACATTCAAAGAGAAGCAGATCGGCCCGCTGTTCGCTATGCTTCCGGAGCTGGCGGCCAGTGGAACGCTCCACCCGGACGCCTGGTACAGCATCGATGACCCCTACTACGCGATCACGGACGCCATGGACTGTGAGGCGATGCGCCAGATGACCGTCTACGTCCGGAACACCTACAATGTGGACTTGACCACGGAATTCGACCGGCGCCGACCCCCCAAGACTGACTTTGTCCTCTACCATCCCATGCTCTGGCATATCGCCTGGGACGAGAGGACTCCGCCCGACCCTATGAAGATCCCTTCCTATTTCCTCTCCGGAGTCAACGCCAAGACGTGGTCGAACTCCGCCGAGACCGTCCAATCCAAATTTTTTGGGGAAGGGGCCCCTTTCGAGAGCGAAGTTGAAAAGGACCCGGTCAAGATCCCGGGCGGGTTGAAATCCTTTGCCACACGAGCCCTCCCCTGGTATTACCTGAACCGGAAGCTCCGGCTTTCCTTTGACGGGCAGACCGCCCGATTCACGGACGATGTGGCCACTTCCTATCCCGGGAAATATGTCATCAAGCGCGGGGCTGATTTTCTTCAGGACGGGGGCGATGTCTGCATCCCCGCCCTCTGGCGGACCGACAAGGAGGTCATAGCCTACAGCGCCGATGGTTACGCCCGCCGGTCCTGGAAACTGCCAGATGATTGGGCGAGTGTCCGCAAGGCCGACGTTTACATGATAACTCTAGACGGCCCGGTTCTTAAACGAAAAGGCCTGGCCATCGCCACGGACAGAACCATCATCCTTGCGCTCGACAAGGACGAAGGCGTGAGCATCGTGCCGGCCGGCGCCGACCCGAACGCGGATCCTCTTCCTTCCCAGTCCGGGTCGGTTTCCTTCTTAGGCGAGGATAACATCACCAAGGGCGCCTGGAAGGGGAAATACGGGGCCGACGGCTTTGTCGTCCTCGGCGCGGGAGAAAGCCTGCCGTCTTATGCTCGAATTCAGTATGTCAACGGCGCGGAGCGGGTCTGGAGTCCGAGCACCCGGGACGTCCAGGCTCTTGAAAAGCCGTCTGGCTCCGACCGCGTCGCCGCGGCCCGTCTGGCCGGACTGCATGAAATCATCGACTTCGAGATCACCGACGGAAGCGCGCGCCAAGTGGCTCTCTATGTCGTCGACTGGGACCGTACCGGCCGTTGGACCGTTGTCGATGTAATCGACGCTGGGACGCGTCGGCGGCTCGATTCCAGAAACTTGATCGACTTCGGGTCGGGTCGGTATCTGAAATACCGGGTGAGCGGCCGCGTCCAGTTCCGGATCACCAACGTCTGGACCAAGCGCTACCAATCCTCTCCGGATGCGGGTTTCTCGGGGCTGTTCTTCGACTCGGCCCGCTGATTTTTGGGGAGGACCCGGGTTGCGCGAAGGGCTCGAGCAAGAAGATCAGCGACTGTCCTGGCATACGGACGTTGTCTTGTTTCTCCATCTGGGCTAGAATGGATAAGGTCGTTTTTCACTGGCAAGATCGAGGTGTTACATGAGAAAACCGTCACTGGCTATAATCGTTTGTCTTGCGCTCGTCCTTTGTTTCGGCCCGGCTGCAGGGCAGAAAATCAAGACGGTCGACGGCGTTACCGTCGTTTCCAACGGCAAGACACCGATCCCCGTCAAAGGGCAACCCACTAAAATCAAGCTGGCCGAAGACTTGGCCATCGGAGGCGGCGGCAACCCGGACGAATCCCTCTCCCAGGTGAGCACGTTCGTTGTGGACGGGGAGGGCGGGATTTTCGCCCTCGATTTCAAGGAGCAGAAGATCAAGGTGTTCGATAAAACCGGCAAGTTCCTCCGCCAGATCGGCCGACCCGGCCAGGGCCCGGGCGAGTTGGGGATGGCCTCGGGGATCCAGCTCATGGCCGACGGGACTCTTGTCGTCGAGGACGCCACCAACCGCCGGCTGGCCCAGTTCAAGCCCAGCGGCGAGTTTATCAAGAATATCTCCACATCCGGAATGCTGGGAATGGTCAATATCCTCATAGACGGCCGGGGGAACGTCCTCGGCAGGGAGATGGGATTAGCCGAGGGAAACGCCAAGATGTTTTTCGAGGTCAAAAAATTTGACGCCAACCTCAAACCGCTGTTCACTCTCGATAAAATTGAATTTCCGATCCCCATCCCGGGCTCCGGCACCAAGATCAACATCCTGGAAATGATTTCCGCCTACCAGTTTGACCCGGCGGGCAACATCTATTATGGCCGCAACGTAGACTATGAGATTAAAGTTTTCAGCCCGGAGGGAAAACACATACGGAGCATCCAGAAGGAGTATGACCGAGTGAAGGTCACCCAGGCGGACATAGATGAGATGCTGGAAAAGATGCCGAACGCAACGCCCGGCGTCAACATCAAGGAGATGTTCTCCTTCCCCGAATACTTTCCGCCATACCAGTCCTTCTTTCTCGATGACCAGGACCGGATGTATGTGCGGACCTTTACCAAAGGAAAAGCCAAAGGCGAGTATGAAATCGACGTCTTCGATCCCGACGGAAGGTTCATCGCTCAATTCGTCACCAAGTCGGACCTCCGGCTCTGGAAGGCCGGAAAAGCTTACGGGATCGAGGAAACAGACGAAGGCTATCAGGTGATCAAGAGGTACGCGGTTTCGACCGATTAGCCGGGGGTTTTGTCCGCCACCCAACTCCAGATCAGGAGCGCCCACAGGTAGGATTAGTCCTAGCGGCGTCCCAATCCCTTCACCCGCTTGGCGATCCTCTTCCTGATCTTCTCGTAAGAAAGAGGTGGGCCTATACGGATCTGCTTCTCATCGACGAACAGGGCATCGGAGATTCCCCATTCCAGAATAGTCCCGCGGTCGTACGCGTCTACAGGAGTAAAGATCACCCCGTCGCCCAACTCTGCGGCCGCCCGCCTGGCCCGCTCGATCGTCATGTTCATCGAGGGGCACCACCCGTGGAGGAGAGCCGTGACGGTGACTTTGCCCGGGATTTTCTCCGGAATCTTCTTTGGTTTGATCCAGCGGGGAGGACTGGCGTCATTGCTGAAAGGCTTCCAGAGCAGGACTTGCATTCCCATCCTATCTGCGGGTTTGTATCCGTGCTTCTTGAACCAGGAAGCCCTCATGAAAACGGGGATGGACATCCCCCAGGCCACCATGCCCTTGGCGCCCCTCTCTCTGGCATCCTTTTCCGCCGCCTGGAGCAGCGCTTTTCCCATTCCCTTTTTCTGGAAATTGCCCCGTCCCTTTTTATGGCCATGGACCCAGATGCAGAGGATGAAATAGAGACCCTTCCCTTCGGCGCCGGGGGAGAGTTCGATGGGCACATACTGGATCATGCCCCCGACCTCACCCCTGTCGTCGAGCGCCAGCTTGACCCCGAGTCCCCGGTCTTTCATCTTCTCGTACCACCGGGCTTTGTGGTCTCCGGCTTCCCGGATCTCCTCCGACCAGTCTTCCAAGCAGACAAAGTATAGGGGCTTGTGATCATCCCTCAGATCAACGATCTCCATGGCCGCCCTCCTGTCTTTCATCTTAGGAAGATTACGCCGGAATTGCAAACCTGGGGCGCTTTACCGGGACGAGTCGTTATGGTATATTCCCTCATTCATCCATGCCCAGGATTTTCGATTACGGAGAGCTCGAAGAAAAGGATTACCTCGAGCTCGGATTCAAATCCGGCCTGGAGATCCACCAGCAGCTCAAGACCCAGAAAAAGCTCTTTTGCCGCTGTCCCGCCGGGGACTACTTCGAGGACTATGACGCCGAAGTCCTCCGCCACATGCGGCCGACCCTCTCCGAACTCGGAGAGTATGACGGCACCGCGCTGATGGAGTTTAAAACCCGCAAGGAGATCATCTACCAGCTCAACAAGCGCAACGTCTGCACGTACGAAATGGACGACACGCCGCCCTTCGAGCTCAACCCGGAGGCCCTCGACATCGCCCTCGAGGTCACCCTGCTCCTCAACTGCAATTTGGTCGGAGAGCTCCACATCGCCCGCAAGCAGTACCTCGACGGCAGCATCCCGGCCGGGTTCCAGCGGACGACCATCCTGGGAACCGACGGCTGGGTTCCTTACAAGGACAGGCGCATAGGCATCCGGCAGCTTGGCCTGGAAGAGGATGCCTGCCGCGAGGTCAGCGACCGGGGCCACCGCCGGGTCTATAAGACGGACCGCCTCAGCATCCCCCTGATCGAAACCGTGACCTATCCGGATATGCGCGCCCCCTGGGAGGTGGCCGAGGTGGCCGAGCTGCTTCGCGAGCTGGCTCGCTCAACGGGCAAGATGAGGACCGGAATCGGCCGGGCCCGGCAGGATGTAAACGTCAGCGTTGAAGGCGGGACGCGGGTCGAGATCAAGGGTGTCCATCGAATCCCCTACATCCCGCGTCTCACTCATTTTGAAGCCCTGAGGCAGGCCAACCTGCTGGAGTTGCGAGGCGAGCTCCACAGAAGAGGCGTGACCAAGGAGACCTTGAAGTCGAACGCGGCCGAAGTGACCGAGGTGCTGAAAAACACGGCCTTCTCGCCGATCCGCCGCGCCCTGGAGAGGGAGTGGCGCGTTATGGCCGTCAACTTGGCTGATTTCAAGGGACTGCTGGGTTTCCCGCTCCAGCCGGGCCGCGATTTCGCCAGCGAGATCTCGGACCGCGTCCGCGTCATCGCTTGCCTGGACGAACTCCCCAACATCGTCCACAGCGAGATGATGGACAGCCCGCTCACGACGACCGAGTGGAAGAAGGTCGGCTCAGCCCTCAAAGCGAAGAAAGATGACGCCGTTGTCATCGTCTGGGGCGACCGGAAGGATTCGGAGACGGCGGTCTCAGAGATCATCATTCGCGCCCGGGAAGCCGCGGACGCCATCCCGAACGAGACGCGACAGGCCTTTCCCTCCGGTATAAACGGTTTCGAGAGGATCCTGCCCGGGCCCGACCGGATGTACCCGGATACCGATATGCCGCCGGTGCCTCTTTCCGAGGAGCGGATCGAGCGGGCCAAAAGCCGGCTGCCGCACGCCCCCTGGGAACGCCGGGCCTATTACAAGAAGCTGGGCCTGTCTCCGGAGATCATCGAGGACCTGGTTTCAGACCGGCGGGCGCCCTTCTTCAAGCAGGTCGTGGAAACGCTTCCGCTCAAGCCGACCTTGGCAGCGGTCATCCTCAGCCAGACCTTGAAATCCCTGGAGAGGAAGGGTTTCCCGACTGCCCATTTGGAGGAAAATGCACTGCTCGACCTGCTGCGCCGGTTCACGGACGGGGAGTTCGCCAGAGAGGGCTTCCCGGACATCCTGAAGCTGATGTCGACGGAGGGCTGGCGGCCGGGCGAGGCGATCGCCAAGTTGGGGTTTGTCAGGTTGAACGATGAGGATGCGCGGGAGATCGTCCAAATCGTGGGCAGAGTGGAAGAGAGCCTCGAACCCCGGGACCCAGAGAAGAAATGGCGGTACCTAATGGGCGTTTTAATGGCTGAGCTCAGGGGCCGGGTGCCCGGGGAGAAGGTCGCGTCCCTGCTCCGGGAGGTGTTGGGCACGGAAATAGAAGGCAATCGTCGGCCGATAAGAGAAGGCAGATGAATGATCTATATAAAGGCTACAGGGGAGAAGCAGTCGCTCTCCTTAAGGCGCAGGGCGTCCGGGTCTGGAGCGACGCCGATGTGACGACGACCCGGGGGAATTTCACGGGAATCATTTTGCCGCGGTCGGAGACGGCCGACGATCAACACATCGTCCTCAAACTCCGCAACGGCTACAACGTCGGCATCACGGTGAACACGGTCATCGAGATCAAGGAGATCGGATATAAGGAAGCCCACTACAAGATCCCGGAGAAGGAATTCCCCTTCGACCCCCGGAAGCCGAGGGTTAAGCTCCTGGGGACAGGCGGGACGATCGCCAGCCGGCTCGATTACCGGACGGGCGCGGTCATCCCGGCGTTCACCCCCGGTGAGCTCTACGGCTCTGTCCCGGAACTGGCCGACATCTGCAACCTCGAGACCGAGAAGCTCTACGGCGTCTTCAGCGAGAACATGGGTCCGGAGCAATGGGTGGGCACGGCCAAAGCCATCGGCCGGGAGATCGAGAAAGGCGTGCAGGGTATCGTCATCGGGCATGGCACGGACACCATGCACCACACGGCCGCGATCCTGTCATTCATGGTCCAGAATCCGCCGGTGCCGATTGTCATGGTCGGCTCGCAGCGGTCGAGCGACCGGCCCTCCTCCGACGCGGCGCTCAACCTCATCGACGCCACCAAGACGGCCGCCGAGAGTGACATCGCCGAGGTCATGGTCTGCATGTTTGGCCCGACCAGCGACCAATACGACCTGCTCCATCGGGGGACGCGCGTGCGCAAGATGCACTCTTCGTACCGGTCGACTTTCCGGACGATCGGCGACATCCCCATCGCCATGGTCAGCCGGGAAAAAATCATTCTCCTACGGGATGACTACAAGAGGCGGCGAACCGATAAAAACGTCATCATCAATACGGACTTCGAGGAAAAAGTCTCGATCGTCTATTATTACCCCAATATGAAGCCGGACATCATCGAGTCCCTGATCGACAACGGCTACAAGGGGATCATCATTGCCGGGACCGGCCTGGGTCACGTCAATAAGCCCCTCTACCCGGCGCTGCGGCGGGCCCAAGAAAAGGGCATCGCCGTGTACATGACGGTCCAGACCCTCTGGGGCTATGTCCAGATGTTCGTCTATGACACGGGCCGTGACATCATGGAGCTGGGGGTTGTGCCGGCCGCGAACATGCTTCCCGAGGTCGCCTACATCAAGCTGGGCTGGGCACTTGGGCAGACGTCGAATTTGACAAAAGTCAAAGAAATCATGCTCACCTCAATCGCCGGCGAAATCACCGAGCGCGAGCCTCACAACGGCTACCTCATCTACCAGGGCGGGATTCCCGAAGTCGAGCGCTTCGTCTCGAGCTACTGGAAATAGACTCAAGCCCGGGGCAGGTCAGGGCCTGAAGGTCCGGGGATTACTCTTCATAGCCCATTTTGAATCTCAGCCAAAGATAGGGAAAACGACTGACCCGGCCTGTCTCGACTGTGAAATAAACAACCTTTTCCTCGGTGCTTCGTTTCATCTTCAACCTCGGTTTTTGAGGGATGTTAGGATCTGTCATCTTGGACATCCCGTGGGCTTCATATTCGAGCCGCTCCCCTTCGATAA
>Ga0153916_10004091_pt1 | contig 10975 bp, 13 predicted proteins | sample Opewatmetagenome_FD_109642 | JGI IMG/M metagenome (GOLD analysis project Ga0153916, IMG submission 109642) | Freshwater wetland microbial communities from Ohio, USA - Open water 3 Core 3 Depth 4 metaG | ecosystem: Environmental > Aquatic > Freshwater > Wetlands | place: USA: Ohio, Lake Erie...
ACTGATCAGCAACGAGAAGGCACCTTGTCCGCGTAGCGTGGCGAAGGAACCGGTGCCCTCGAAGACTTCCCAGTGTCCCGGGGCGCTGCCCCCGGAGAACGCATCGGCCGCGGTTTCGAAGCGCACGATGAACGTGTCTCCCGCTCCCGGTCCAGTGTCGCAGGTCAAGGCCTTCTGGTTGTTGCCACCGGGCGTGTCCACGAAATGGCCGTGCGAGCAGCCCAGGATGCTCGATCCTTCCGTGACCTCGTAGGTCCCATGGATTGGCAAGCTGGAGAAGTCGATGGCGGTCTTGATTGTCACGGGGCCTTGGGGTCTCGCTCCACTCACCGCTGGCACGAAGCTCACGCTAACACCGGCAGCCAAAACGGACAGAAGTACTGCGACGAGCCTCGCTCCGAAAACGTGTCGATTCATGCCTCCCCCTCCTTGGACGTCCCAGATGGACTTTGGGTCGTAAGAACGCTCCGACAACTCGGATGCGGAAAGCGGACAATCAGGGAGTCGGGGTTCGGACCCCGACCGGGGCGTTCGTATGGAGGCGACCTCTCCCCGACATCTGATGAATCGAAACCAAAACGAAAGAGGGGAGGGGAGCGGTCCCTCCCATGAAGCCTGCCTAGTTGTCCAGGACCACGAACGAACCCGTCATCGTCGGCAGGTGATATACGCACCGGTAGGCGAAGATTCCCGCCGTGCTGGCCGTGAAGCTGAACGTCGTCGTCGTGTTGTACGGCAGCACCCGGTTCATCGTATACGGCGCCTCCATCGTGAACGTGTGATCCTCGGGCTCCTCTTCCGTGTTGAAGAAGTGGATCGTCACGTTGTCGCCCTGGTAGACCGTGATCCGGTCCGGCGCGAAGTAGTCGTGAGGAGGCATCCCTGCTCCGCTGTCGTTAAAGGGCAGCACGACCGTGAACACCCAGAACACGCGGTTCTCGACCGGGTGATGGATCGGTTTCGGGGCCGTGAGGGATCCCGCCCCGAAGCCCGCGCCGGCTCCGATGATGGCCGACACCACGATCGCGATCAACAACGTCCTGCCCACACCTGACGAACCTTTCTCCATCGCTTCCGCCATGTAAACCGCTCCTGCCCTGTTCAAGGCACCTTCCTGAAGACGGCCATCCGGTCCCCACCCCTATAAGTGCCCAGGACGATTCCCAGGGCTGGCTCCCACCGGTGGGAATGAACCTCCATGCTCATTAGGGACCGACGAATCCAGCAGGCGCTCCTGAGGGCCTTGGCCGACGAATCTAGCGCCCGAATCCTCGCTGCGACGGCCTACCGCACGCTCTCCGTGATGGACCTGACCCGCGAGGAGGGGATTGCGAGTTCGTCCGCCTATCGGCACGTGCACGAGCTCGAGCATGACGGCCTCCTCGTGGTGGATCGGACGGTCCTCACCCCCGACGGGAAGACGTACCAGATGTACCGGGCGACGTTCCGAGAGGTGAACGTGACGTTCCATGCGGGAGAGTTGGTGGTCCAGGCGACGCCGAACCTGGACGCGGTCCAGAAGGCCTTCCGCCTCTTCCACTCCTTCACGGAGGAGCTCTGATGGCCTTCGAGCACGTCTTCCTGGCCGCGGCCAAGGTGGTCGTTCTCCTCCTGGGGACGGCCATCGCTGCATTGGCCTGGCTCGCCTACCGCCGGAGCGGGGAGCGGCTGATGCTTGGCCTTGCCGTCGGCTTCGTCCTCGTAGCCGTCGGCTCCTTCCTCGAAGGCTTCCTCTTCGAGATCCTGTCGTGGGACCTTGTGACCGTCCACCTCATCGAGTCCGTCTTCGTCCTCGCAGGCCTCGGGACGATCGCGTTCCTGCTGCGGCCTAGGAGCGCGAAGCCATGAACGTCTGGACCTTGCTCAGCGCCGTGGCCGTTTTGGCCGCCAGCGTCCCACCGCTCTACTTCGCCGCGCGGCTCAAGCGGTCGAAACCGTCCTTCACTGCCCTCGTTCTCCTCTTGGCGGCATCCCTCCTCGTCCACGGTGTCTTCCACCTCTTGGATGCGTTCTCCTTTCCCGTGGATGCCGTCCACGGCGTCGAAGCGGTGTCCGCCGTCCTGATCCTCGTCTTCGCGGTCGTGTATTGGCCGCTGCGCGGAGGGACCGAACGGTGAACGCCGATGTCCTCCTTGAGTCAATCACAATCACGAGCCTAGCCGCGACGCTCGCGATCTTCACGCTTCATCTCGTCGGGCGGAAGCGGAGCCCGAGAAAGGAGTCCGTCGACTTCGGCATGGCCTTCTCGGTGTTCATCGCGGGATGGATGGTCACGGAACTCCTCGAGGCCCTTGCACCCGCGGGTTGGGGAGACGCGACCGGGGTCCTCCACGTCAGCGTCCTTGCCGCCTTCGCCGTCTGGATGAATGCGCGGTGGCGGTGGGCGCTTCGCCGCGCCCGGGAGGCAGCATGAACCTCCACGACGCCCTCGTGGCCGTGCGCCTCGGTGTCGTCGCGGTGGGCGGCGTGGCGAGCCTCTGGAGCCTGCGCCTGGGCCTCCATTCCACTCGTGGCCGGTGGACGTACTTCCTCCTTGCCATGGGCCTCGGTCTCGTCGCACTGGGAGCGGTCGTCGAAGGTATCCTGTTTGAGTTCGCTGGATGGGATCTCGTCGCGGCTCACACGACGGAGTCCGTCGTAGGCATCGCGGGCTTTTCCGCCATCCTCCTCTCCATCCTGCGGAGCCGGGTGTGACGCGGACGGCTGCATTCTTGGGGCTCTGCATCCGTCTCATTCCGGTCGCTTGAGGACCCGGATTACGTCGAGGCTCTGTGGGAAGGTGCCCCCCGGTCGTTCGGGGGAGCGTCGTTGATCGAGGGGACCCGCGGAGCGGACGCCATGCTTCAAATAGCCTGTGGAGTCTCCCCCGGCCCGATGGCGCGAAAGGAAGTACGACTGACGCGGGCCGGTCGGCGACGGGCTCGTCGCCGCCATGGCGCGGGTCCTTCTCATCGGATCAAGCGGCGGCGCCGGTAGGCGCGCGTCGGCGCGGCCTCTGCTTCACGGCCTATGCATTGTACTTGGACAACCTTCTTAGAAGGGGCACCCGAGTGCACCTCGGGATGCGTATGGAGTTCGCCCTCGACCGCCCGCATGACGAGGTCCGGAAGAAGGTCCGAAGGTTCGTCGAGGAGCACGTCGCTCCGCACGCCGACGCCTGGGACCGGAAGAAGGAGTTCCCGCGCGAGGCGTGGAACGCGCTCGCGAAGGCGGGGCTCGCCGGTCTCCCGTTCCCCGCGAAGTACGGCGGCGCCGGCCGGGACATCCTGAGCTACGCCCTCGCGGTCGAGGAGATCTCCCGGGCGTCCGCCGGCTTGGGCGTCACCCTGGCGGTCCACGTGTCCCTCGCGAGCCAGCCGATCTTCTGGTACGGGAACGAGGCGCAGAAGCGCCGTTACCTACGGCCCCTGGCCCAGGGGAAGGAGCTCGGATCCTTCTGCCTGACCGAGCCGGGTGCGGGCAGCGACGTCGCAGCGATGGAGTCCAAGGCGGTGCGGGAGCGGGACGGCTTCGTCCTCTCGGGTCGCAAGTACTTCATCATGAACGCGCCCGTCGCGAGCACCCTCGTCGTCTTCGCGATGACGGACAAGTCCCTCGCCCACCGTGGCATCTCCGCCTTCATCGTGCCTCGGAAGTCCGCCGGGGTGCGGATCGGGAAGATCTTCGACAAGATGGGCATCCGCTCGTCCGTCACCTCGGAGGTCATCTTCGACGAGGTGCGCGTGCCCGCGGAGAACCTCCTGGGCCGCGTGGGCGACGGCTTCAAGATCGCCATGGACACCCTGGACTGCGGTCGGATCAGCATCGCCGCCCAGGCGGTCGGCATCGCCCAGGCGGCGCTCGACGCGGCCGTGCAGTACGCGCGCCACCGGGTGCAGTTCGGCAAGCCGATCGCGGACCTCGAGGCGATCCGCTGGATGATCGCGGACATGGCCACGGAGATCGAGGCTGCGCGCCTCCTCACGTACCGCGCGGCATCGCTGACGGACCACCACAAGCGGCACACGATGGAGGCGAGCATGGCCAAGTTGTTCGCCTCTTCCACCGCGGTCGAAGCGACGCGGAAGGCCTTGCAGATCCACGGCGGGTACGGGTACATGACGGACCTCCCGCTCGAGCGATACTACCGCGACGCGAAGATCACGGAGATCTACGAGGGAACCTCGGAGATCCAGCGGCTCGTGATCTCGAACGAGCTCCTGTGAGGTGAGACGATGCCCCTGCGGACGAAGGAGCGGTACGTGGAGAGCATCCGGGACCTGGACGCGGACGTCTACATGCTGGGCAAGCGCGTGCCCGACGTGACGAGGAACGGGTTCACCCGGCTCGCCCTCGAGGGGATCGGCGCGATCTACGACCTCTCGCGGGACCCGCGGTACCGGGACCTGCTCACCCAGCGCGACGGCCGAGGTCCCTTCAGCGTCTACTGCTCGATCCACCGCTCCCGGGAGGATCTCGTGAACCGCGTGCGCGTCGCCCGGTTCCTGTGCCAGCGGACCGGCGTCTGCACCGCGAGCCGTTGCTGCGGCTGGGACGCGATGAACGCGTTGTGGCACACGACCTTCGAGATCGACGCGCGCCAGGGGACGGACTACCACCGGAGGCTCCAGCGGTACGTCGCGAAGGTGCGCCGCGAAGACCTCACCGTCGCGGGCGCGCTCACGGACCCGAAGGGCGTCCGCTCCCTGAAGCCGAAGCACCAGCCCGACAAGGACGTCTACCTGCGGGTCGTGGAGCAGGAGAAGGACGGCATCGTGATCCGCGGGGCGAAGAGCATGATCGGCGGGGCCGTGGGGTCGCACGAGATCCTCGTGCAGCCCGGAAGCGGGTTCTCCGAGGCGGAACGGGAGCACGCGGTGGCCGCCGCCGTCCCGCTGAACGCCGAGGGCGTGGTCCAGGTGGTCGACCGCCAGATGGGCGATGACCGCAAGCTCGAAGACGGCTTCGACAAGGGCAACGTTCGGTTCGGCTCCTCGGAGTCCCTCGTCGTGTTCGACGACGTCTTCGTGCCGAAGGAACGCGTCTTCATGTGCGGCGAGCACGAGTTCGCGGGGGACGCCGTCGCCAAGTTCGTCCTCCTCCACCGGATGACCCTTGGCGGTTGCCTCGCCGGGTGCGGGGACGTGCTCACGGGGGCGTCGGCGCTCCTCGCGGACTACAACGGCCTCTCGCGTCCCTTGATGGACCGCTTCGTCGAGATGACGTACCTGTCCGAGTCCATGTACGCCCAGGCCCTCGGCGCGGCGTACGCGGGTCAGGAGACTCCGTCGGGTGCGTGGTTCCCCGACCCCCTCTTGGCCAACGTCACGAAGACGAGCGTCACGCGTTTGCCCTTCGAGATCCAGAGGCTGGCCGAGGACGTCGGCGGGGGCATGGTCTCGTGCATGCCCTCGGACCGCGACCTCCACGCGGACCGGATCGGCGCGTTCGTGGAGAAGTACTACCGCGGGATGCGGGACGTCACCGCGGAGAAGCGCCTGCGGGTCGCCCGCCTCATCGAGAGCATGGTCTTCGGCCCTGGGAAGCTCTCCGCGCTGTGTCTGCACGGAGGCGGGTCGCCCGCGGCCGCGCAGATGGGCATCCGACAGCTCGCGGACCTGGAGAGCAAGAAGGAGATGGCCCGCCGACTGGCGGGCGTCGAGGGATGACCGGCGAGCCGGGTGCGGCTACCCGTTCAGGCCTTTCAGGATCTGCTCCCGGAGGATCGCCGTTGGGGACGTCGCGGGGATGCCAAGGGCGTTCGCGGCCGCCGTGACCAGATTGTCGGGCACCTTGTCGAGCGAGCGCGCGATGTCGAGTTTCAGCTGGAGATCGCTCTTCCCCGCGGTCGGGACGCCGAGCGCCTGCGCCGCGTTCTGCTCCCTCGTCCTCGGGTCGGCCGTGCTGGCCGAGAACTGCTGGTTGATCTCCCGCTCGATCTCAAGACGTCCCCGGCGGAACTCTCCGAGCGCTCGCCCGATGCCGCGCGCCATTTCGGGCAGTTTGCTCGGTCCGAACAGGAAGAGCACCGCGATGACGATCAGGAGCACGATCCACTCCATTCCTTCGATCTGGGCCGTGATGCTGAACAGGTTGCCAAGGCTCATGCGTCGTTTCCCCTTCACCCCATGCGGGGCTGACGGTACCCCTCCCGGCTCCGGGGGTTAAGTAGACGTCGTACCCCTTAACTCGTATTCTGCGGATATCCGCGCTTACCCCGCTCCCTCGTTCAGCCACGCCCGGAACGCGTTGAAGCGCACCGGGCGGCCGAGGAACGAGCGGACCATGTCCGCCGCGGGGCGCAGGCTCGCGGCCTCGAGGATCGCCCTCCGGTACCGCCGCGCGAGCCTCGGGTCCAGGATCGATTTCTGCTTCGAGAACGCGCTGAAGAGGTCCTTCGCGATCACGAGGGACCAGAGGTACGTGTAGTACACCGCCGAGTAGCCGTTCAGGTGTCCGAAGTTGCACTGGAAGTGGGTCCCGTCATACCAGGGGACCGGGTAGTAGCGCGCGTTGAGGTCCTTCGCCAGCGCGGTCGTGTCGAGCCCCACGGGGTCGCGGCTGTAGTACTCGAGGGAGAGGGCCGCGAAGTAGTCCTGCCTCGCGGTCCACATGCCCCGGGCGACGGCGTGGGCGCGCTCCATCCGTTCCACGAGCTCCTCCGGGATGGGCTCGCCGGTCTCGTGGTGCTTCGCGAAGCGCGCGAGGGTCTCGTGGCGGCGCGCCCACTCCTCGAGCATCTGCGAGGGCGCCTCGATGAAGTCCCATTCGATGCCCTCCAGGCTCGTCTTCAGCCATTTCGAGCGGCCGGACAGGATCGTGTGGAGGAGGTGTCCGAACTCGTGGAAGAACGTCTCGACCTCCTGGTGTTCCATGAGGGCGGGCCCCGCGGAGGTCCTCGGGTCGGGGAAGTTGCAGAGGAGGGCCGCCTGGGGCCGCTGGACGCCCCGGAGGCCGATGACGAGGGGGAACATCGCGGCGTGGCTGAACTTGCCCTCGCGGGGATGGAGGTCCAGGTAGAATCGCCCGAGACGCTCGCCGTCCTCGTAGACATCGTAGACCTCGACGGACGCGTGCCAGACCGGGACTCCCGCGACGCGGCGGTATCGGAGGCCGAACAGCCGGCCCGTGATGTCGAAGAGCCCGTCGCGCACCTTCTCGAACTGGAGGTATGGCCGCACCTCCTGGGAATCGAAATGGTGCTGTTCCGCGCGGACCCGCTCCATGTAGTAGTTCGCGTCCCAGGAATCCAGCCGCGTCGCCTCGGGCGTGTCCTTCCGCTTTCGCTCGACGAGGATCGCGTAATCCTTCGTCGTGCGGTCCCCCGCCGCCCGCGCGACCTTCTCCACGAAATCCGAGGCGGCCTTCGCGGAACCGATCATCTTGTCCTCGGTCACGAAGGCGGCGTAGCTCTCGTGGCCCAGGAGCCGCGCGAGCTCGTGGCGCTTCTCGAGCAGCCGGCTCAGGACCTCGAGGTTCTTCGGGTAGCCGCGGTCGAGGAACTCCTTCTGCAGACGCTGCCGCACGCTCGCGCTCCGAGCGTACTGGAAGACCGGCAACGCGTCCGGGTACGCCGTGGTCAGGGTGATTTTGCCCTCCTTGGGCGCGTGGCGGGCGATGTAGTCCGCGGGCAGGCCCGCGAGCTCCGAGGCGTCGTCCACCTGGACGGACCGCACGTCCTCGTTGATGTTCCGGTCGAAGGCCGAGCCGATCTCGGAGATCTCGTCGTTCAGGGCCTTGATCCTCGCGCGGGTCGCCTCGTCCCGGTCCACGCCGGAGCGGCGGAAGTCCCGGAGGATCTTGAAGACCGCGAATCGGGTCTCCGTGTCCTTCCGGGTGACGTTCAGCGCGGAGAAGGCCTCGTACAGCGGTCGGTTCAGGCTCAGCTCCGTGGCGAAGCTGTCCGCCGCCAGGTACGCCTTGTTCGCCGCATCCCGGACCGCGGCGACCGTGTGGGCGTTGAAGAGGAGCTGGCTCTGCAGGGCGACCTGGGACACCAGGTTCGACAGCTCGTTGAAGGGTGCCAGGGTGTTCTCCACGGTCCTCGGGCCGTGGGTCTTCACGATCCGGTCGAGGACCTTGCGCGCCTTGGCGAGCATCCGGTCCGAGGTTTCCGTGACCGCCTCCGGGGACGTGAGGAACAAGAGCGTCGGCTTCGTCATCTTCGCCACGGTCGTTCGTTTCGTTCGAGCGATGGGAACCCCTCCCGGACGGACGGCGCGCGGAGGGCGGCGGTGCGATAAGAAGGTATTCCACCGCGGGTCGCGGCGGACCCCTCCCCCGCGGCAGCGGACCTTTCTCAAATCGGCCCCATCCGTGCGGACCCGTCGAGCGACGGTCGAATGCTCAAACCCGCGGAATGAATTTCGGTTACCTTAAAAACCACGAAGGTGTGGCGCCCGCGATGAGTCAGCAAGTCGAGCAGATTGCCTCTCCCGTCCCGGGAGCCGCCCCCGCGACGGGGGCGAAGGCTGCCGCTTCGGCCGCTCCGGGCCGAAAGGTCATCACGAAGGCCGACGCCATCCTCCTGGTCAAGTACCTCAAGAAGGTCTTCGACCCGGACATCCGGGCGGTCGACGGGATCTCGTTCAACGTCAAGCGCGGGGAGATCTTCGGATTCCTCGGGCCGAACGGCGCGGGGAAGAGCACGACGATCAAGATCATCACGACCCTGATCCAGAAGACTTCGGGCACGGTCTTCGTCGACGGTCTCGACCTCGAGCACCAGCCTGCGAAGATCCGCGAGATTATCGGGTACGCGGCGCAGGACGTCGGCGTGGATGACGATCTCACGGGCCGCGAGAATCTGAGGCTGCAGACCCGCTTCTATCACATCCCTCGTTCCGAGAGCGAGGACCGTGTCAACTTGATCATCAAGACCGTGGGGCTTGAGGATTCGGCGGACCGCAGGGCCGGTACCTACTCCGGCGGCATGCGCCGACGCTTGGATCTCGCCATGGCGCTCATCTCGAAGCCAAAGCTCCTGTTCCTGGACGAGCCGACGACCGGACTGGACCCGCAGAACCGGATCTCGGTCTGGAACTACATCAAGTCCCTCAACGAGCAGGGGATGACGATCTTCCTCACCACGCAGTACATGGAGGAGGCCGACCGCCTTTGCGACCGGCTCTGCATCATCGACCACGGGAGGATTATGGCGCAGGGCACGCCGGCCGCCCTCAAGTCCGAGATCGGGGCCGACGTGATCCAGATCGCGTTGAAGTCCGACGGCGAGAAGAAGGTGCAAGATATCGCACGGGAGGCGCTGCGGCGCATCCCAGGCGTCCAGGAGGTCCAGAACTACGACGCCGGGGTTGCGGCCTACGCGAAGAACGGCCCGAGCCTCGTGCCCCAGATCGTTCGCATGCTCGACGATGCCGGAGTGCAGATCGCCCAGCTCACCCTCTCCGCCCCCTCCCTCGATGACGTCTTTCTCAAGCACACCGGGCACCAGATGCGGTCCGAGGAAGTGAAGCCCCCCAGCCGCATGATCTGGGGTGCTCGCCGGAGGCCGAGTCGATGAGCGTTTCCAACTACCTCGTTGAGGTCAACGGGATCTTCGGACGCTGGATCAAGAAGACGCTCCGCCGCCCGCAGTTCCTCTTCTTCAGTCTCGTCCAGCCCATCGTCTGGTTCGTCCTGTTCACGCAGGCCTTCTCGTCCATCACGAACATCAGCGTGCCCATCCCCGGGACGTCGCCGCAGCTGTTCAAGACGTTCAAGGACTTCGCCGGGACGAGTTCCTACCTGACGTTCTTCAGTGCCGCGGTCATCATCCAGACGGTCATCTCCTCTGCGATGCAATCCGGGATCGGAATGGTCACGGACCTGGAGAGCGGATACATGGACAAGATGCGCGTCGCCCCGATCCATCGCTCTGCCATCCTGATGGGCAAGGTCCTGAGCGACGGAGTGCGGATCCTGATCCAGACCGCGGTCATCATGATCCTTGGGTTCGCGCTCGGCGTCACGGTCGCCACCGGCGTGGGCGGGTTGCTTCTCCTGTTCGCGATCGCCATGACATTCGGGATCGCCTGGTCTGGGATTTCGACGTTCATCGGCTTGGCCACAAAGAATTCCGAGGCCACCCTGATGATCAGTATCCTGACCACGTTTCCGTTGCTGTTCCTGTCCACGGCCGTGATGCCAAAGCCGTTGCTGCAGGACTGGATCCAAACCGTGGCCACGTACAACCCGATGAGCTACGTCGCGGACGCGCTCCACGGGCTCATCATCACGGGATTCGACTGGGTGGGGCTCGGATATGCTGCGTTGATCATCCTCGCGGTCGGCGCAATCAGCCTCTCCGCGACGACCTCCATGTTCCGCCGCACGGTTTCCGGGTGAGCCGCGGGAGACGCGGGGCAATCCTCAAGCCCTGCGCCCCGATGGTCCTGACTGCGGGGGCGGGACGCGATCGTCGACGACCGTGCGCGCGGGATCTGGGACGAGGCGCCGGTCCGCCTGTTCGTGGCCGCGCTCGTGCCCATGGCGGTCGCCGCGCCCCTGCGCATCGTGCTCTTCCCCGATTCGGATGCGGTCACGGTCCTCCTGCTGGGCCCCGCCATCGAGGAGAGCCTCAAGCTGGCGGGAGTCATCATCGTCCTGACGATCGCCGCGACCGCGCTCCGTGGAGGGCGCGATCCGTCCCTCGCCCTCCGGTACTGGCTCTTTTTCGTCCCCTGGATCGTCGGCGGTCTCTACGGTATGCTCGAGGGCGTTCTGGTCTACCCGGGCCAGGGAGGCCTCGACTTCACGATGCGGGAGTTCGCCCACGGCACGTTCGTCGCCCTCTCCCTCGCGGGCGCCCTCGGGATCTGGCAGCGGCTCTCCGCGCCGTTCTTCGGGATCGGATTCGGGTTCGCCGCCGGCCTCTCGGCCCACCTGTGGTTCAACGCCCTCGCCCTCTTCTCCGGCTACGTCGACGTGACGTTCATGGACCAGGTGACCTACATCGCCCTCGCGTTCGCGATTGCCGTCGTCGTCCTCGCGTCGG
>Ga0153916_10004092_pt1 | contig 10975 bp, 15 predicted proteins | sample Opewatmetagenome_FD_109642 | JGI IMG/M metagenome (GOLD analysis project Ga0153916, IMG submission 109642) | Freshwater wetland microbial communities from Ohio, USA - Open water 3 Core 3 Depth 4 metaG | ecosystem: Environmental > Aquatic > Freshwater > Wetlands | place: USA: Ohio, Lake Erie...
TAGAGAGCGGGACGAATCAGATCAGTCATCCCCGCATCAAGTATTACAAAATCAGTATTAACACCTTCTTTGACATACAACACCCGGGAAATCAGACTCCCGCACTGTGCTACAAGCGAACGTCCAAGTTCAAAGTGAAGTTCCTGGTCGGGTTTTAATTCAAGTATGTCATTAAAAATTTTGAAGAAAGATGTAAAATCATTTACAGGATTATTATCAGGTTCCTCATAATTAACGCCGAGTCCCCCTCCTGCATTTAAGTGACTGAAATAAATATCATGTCTTGCAAACCAATCCTGTACTTCGTTCACGTGAATACAAAGACTCTTAAATACCTCTAAATCTGTTATTTGCGAACCAAGATGAAAATGCAACCCAATGACGTTAAGATGTTTCAATTGTTTAAGTTTTTCAATTATACCTTCAAATTCCCATCTATTGATTCCGAATTTATTTTCTTCAAGTCCTGTAGTGATATAATGATGCGTTTTAGGATCAATATTGGGGTTAATTCTTAAGGCAATATCTGCCCTCTTGTTCTTCTGTGCAGCAAGTTCATTTATAACCTCCATTTCCTGAAGAGATTCACAGTTGAAACAAAAAATTCCTTTGTACAGCCCGGTAATTATTTCTTTATCCGATTTTCCTACTCCTGCAAACACAATTTTATCCGGAGAAAATCCTGTTTCAAGAGAACGCTCAATTTCATTTCCGCTGACGCAGTCGGTTCCAAACCCATATTCATTTATAATTTTCAGAATTTTTCTGTTTGCATTTGCTTTAACTGCATAATGAACTATATAACCGTATTTGTTAATCTCCTTTTTCACAGCAGCAAGTGTCTTTTTCAGAAGCGAAATATCGTAATAATAGAATGGTGTGTTGAATTCCCTGAATTTATTTACGAGTCTTTTGTCAAACATCTGCTATTCCATAAACAGGCTGGAGTGTAATGACTGCAATACATTTATTTTATCTTCAGAATTTATCAGCAGTGAAAAGCTGTGCCGGCTTCCGCCGTAAGAAATCATGCCTACCGAAATATATTTTAAAGCTTCAAATATTCTTGCGATATATCCTTTTTGTTCAACGATATTGTTTCCCACAAGGCAAATAATGCTGTTTTCCCCTACTGCTTCAACCGAACCGTAAATCTTTAATTCCTCGAGAATTTTATCCAGATAGGTAGTATCGTCAATAGTAAGAGATACTGCAACCTCGGAAGTTGTAATCATATCAATCGGCGTTTTAAATCTTTCAAAGACTTCAAAGATCCTGCGTAAAAAACCATAAGCCATCAGCATTCTTCCCGATTTAATTTTTATTATTGTTATTCCGTCTTTGACCGCTATTGCTTTAATTCCTTCTCCGGAAGATTCAAAAGATATAAGCGTGCCTTCATCCTCAGGCTGCATCGTGTTTTTTAATCTGACGGGAATTCCTTTAAGCTGTGCGGGAAGTATACTTGACGGATGAAGTATCTTTGCACCAAAGTAAGCGAGTTCTGCAGCCTCATCAAAAGTAAGATTATATACCGGCCGGGTGTTTTTAACATAACGGGGATCATTATTGTGCATCCCGCTTATGTCTGTCCATATTTGTATTTCCTCGGCTCCGATAGCAGCACCGATTAAAGAAGCCGAATAATCACTCCCCCCTCTTTTAAGATTATCCACCTCTCCGTATAAATTTCTGCAGATATATCCCTGTGTAATAAAAAGATTATCATCAGGATATTTATTTAATTCTCTCTGAAGGTTTTCCCTGATATAAAAATTATCCGGTTCCCGGTTGGTATCTATTCTCATGAAATTCAAGGCAGGGAGAAGCACCGACTTAATCTTCTGCTCTTCGAGATAAAGCTGGAATAAAGCTGTTGAAATTAATTCTCCCTGGGCAAGTACAGCCCTTTCCTCATAGTGTGTGAACATATCCTGTGTAAATGATTTGATGTACGTAAAATGAGTTGTAATCAATTCATCCGCTTTATTAATATATTCCCTTGTTGAATATAAGTCATTAATGACCTCAGAATATTTTGTTTCAAGGCTGTCCACTATCTCAAAGAATTTTTCATTTTCTTTTGAAAACAGATATTCCGTTAACTGTACGAGTGTATTCGTGGTACCTGCCATAGCAGAAAGCACCACAATTTTATTATCGTTTCCGGAAATAAGATTTGCGACTTCTTTCATCCGAACTGCCGAACCAACAGATGTGCCGCCGAATTTAAGTATCTTCATTTCAATTAATAAAAATATTAAGAAATTGAAAGATGAATATAAACATTAATCAAAAAATAACAGATGAAATTATCAAAGAATATTATCTTATAGTCAACCTTACCCATTTTGAACGGGTTACGTCGATTTTCATAAATGAAATTCCTACCCTTTGATCTTTGACCTGCCAGTACTGCAAAATCTTGGCGGTAAAATCACGTCTGAAATCAGACGGTAAAATTACGTCTCAATTTTACCTGGAGACTGTTTATAGACTTGGAGAAGGTATGGAGGTGAATGAAAAAAATTGATGAATTTTTGAACAAGGTTGGAATGAATCTCCGGATTCTATTCGAAGTATTTTCAACTAATTTTGACTGTTTTTGTTATGGGGTAAGTTATATTTTCACATTTAAAGAAATTAAATAATTTGGTTTAATAATTAATTTTAGTGTCCTCTCTGTATATTAATACAGAATGAATAAATTTATTTGCATATTATTTAAAATCTGTATTTTATCAGCGACAACTATCTCTGCACAAAACCTGGAAAGCGGGGTATTTGCAGCACCGGTATTAAAATATACCCGGCTCGTTAACCAGCCGGCACTGATTATTGGTGTTAAAGGCTGCTGGATAATTAGTAAGCAGCTGGTTCTTGGAGCAGGGTATTATGCCTTAACCAGCGATGTAAAATCAAATTATTTTGATACACAGAACAATCAGGATGTGTTGCTGAATTTTAATTACGGGGGATTGGAATTCGAATATCTATTATTTAATGACCCGCTTTTTAACTTGTCATTGGGTATGCTTACCGCCGGAGGTGGGATTGAATATTATGTCCCTAACAGGAGTAAAAATTATCCCTACACTAACCTGCTTGTTTGGGAACCTCAAATTAACTTTGAAGTTAAAATTTTCGAATGGCTTCACGCAGATACCGGGTTAAGCTACAGGATAATATCAGATATTTACAGACTCTTTAATGTGACTAAGAATGATATGCAGGGAATAAATATATTACTAACATTTAAAATCGGAGAATATTGAAAACCCATCCTGAAAAAGACAACTCTTTGACTGAAAGAATTGTGAAATCAATTAATTCAAATAAAAGAATCTCTATATTCTTTCAATTAATTGTCTTCGCTTTTTTATTATGGGTACAAACAATTTCGCCGCAAAGCACAGATTCCATAAGCAATGCAGACCAATCTAAATTTCTTTCTCCCGAAAAATTTACGTATGCCGGAGAAAGACGCTATACTCTTGATGGAATGCTCCCGAACCTTAAGACTGAGATCCGTACCACCAATGCCGCTGTACTGGGAGGAATTTATCTCGGAACTCTTACATGGCTTCATTTTAACCAGGCAAATGCCTGGTGGAAAAAGGACAGAGGGAAATTTCATTTTGAGGAAGACTGGGTTTTCGCATTACAGGTTGATAAGGCTGGACATTTTTACGGCGGTTATCTGTTTTCGTATGTATTTAGCGAAGCATTGATTGCATCGGGGTTCTCGTGGGATGAAGCTGCAGATTGGGGCACTGTGCTTGGAATTGCCTATCAAACATATATAGAAACAGAGGACGGATTTGCGAAAGAGTGGGGTTTCAGTCCCAGTGATTTTTATGCCGATGCTATGGGTTCATTATTTTTTATTGCACAGCATTATGTGCCCGCACTCCAAAACGTAACACCTAAATGGCAGTATGTTCCTTCGGAATGGATAGGAAAACCTGTTATAAACAGGCCAAGGACTTTTATAGATGATTACAACAGCTCAACATTCTGGTGGTCGGTAAATCTTTACAATATCCTTCCACAGAATTTAAAGCGGTACTGGGTTCCATGGCTGGATCTTTCATTAGGATATGGAGCCGATGCAATAGATGCACCAATAGGTCCAAGCGGACATCCTGATGAATTAGCCTCAAGAAGATATATAATAGGCATCGATTATAATCTTGTTAAATTATTACCTGACGGCGGGTGGTTCTGGAACTGGTTCAGGCAATCATTGAATTATATCAAATTTCCCTCTCCTGCTATCGAGTTTCAAAACAATGCTACCAGATTTCACCTATTTTATCCCTTCAGGATTGCCATCGGCAGTTTCAAATTCTAGAAAATTTCTTCACCTTAACTATTACCAGAAATTTTATTCGATAAGATAAATTTCTCTGAATCCACCTTCTACAAGATCTATATATCCTTCCATGATTTTGATAAATTCGGGATCCATTCCGGGACCGCCTCTTACTTCTCTTCCGAATTTACCGAGATCATCTGTCTCGGATTCAATTACAACCGTCCAATAACTGGTTGCGATATCAGTCATCACCCTCACGCCCTGCATACCGCCCTTTTCAAAATAAGGTGCTGCCTGCTTGAATTTTTTTACCAGTTCTTTGGCTTTCCCGGGTTTTGTATGAAAAACATCACGAATTAAAAACATTCTGCCCTCCTGCAATTTTAATTATTCATTCTTCAAGTTCTTTACAATAATAACCCATGCTCATAACTTCTTTCTCAATTTCCTGCACAGAAAGTGAATCGGATAAGATCCTAAGGACTTTATCAATGTCCCACAGATCGATAGTACATTCTTCAATTTGATTTCTTCTGCTTAGTGCCTTTTTAACTTTATCAAATTCTTCTATTGATCCGATATTTGTCCTAAAGATCAAAGTGTTCATTTCTAACTTCTCTGTTTTCATTTTATCTATTATTTTTTAATTGTTTACTTCAGGTAATGCATTGCGACAACACCTGATTTAAATACCTGTGTTTCCAGGAGCTTTAGTTTTGCTTTTATATCAATCTCATTGAAGAGACGCCTTCCACTACCCGATACAATCGGATGCACCAGGAACCAGAATTCATCTATCAATCCTGCCTTCATCAAACTTGAAGAAAAACTGATTCCTCCAGTTGAAAGATTTTTCCCGGGCTGCTGTTTAAGCCTGGTTATTTCTTCCAGCACATTATCCTTAACCAGTTTGGTATTATTCCAGGCAACCTGATGAAGGGTTTTTGAAAAGACAATTTTATGCAGCCCGTTTATTTTGTCTGCAAATCTTAGCATACTCTTTGTACTTTGGGGATCTTTATCTGCCGTCGGCCAAAAACTTTCAAAAAGCTGATATGTTTTCCTGCCGAACAGAATGATATCAAAGGAATTTAACAGATCAGTATAGAAATCATGCAGTTCATCATCGGCAATTACTGAAGTGTGATCGGCAAATCCATCTACAGTTATATTTATTGCAAAAATTAATTTCCTCATTTCTTCACAACCTTATAAAACAGATGAGTAACTAAAGATGAATCGATCACATTGCTTACCTTCAGCGAGAATTTTTCTTTATCGATTTTATCGAACAACTTAATCCCCTTCCCAAGAAATAATGGTGCAATGTGGATACCAAATTCATCAACCAGGCCTGCGTTAAGATATTGTTGTATCGTATCGGCCCCTCCCGAAATTCTTACATCCTTTTGTCCCGCATCCTTTTTTGCTTTTTCCAGGACTTTTTCAATATGCTCATCGGTAAAATAAAAAGTCGTTCCGCCTTTCCGTTTCCATGGTTCACGCTTCTTATGGGTCAATACATATACTGGCGTATGGAATGGTGCATCTTCGGGCCAGCTGACTTCACCTTCCTCAAACATGTGACTGCCCATAATATTAGCACCGATTCTATTAAATACCTCTTCAATTAAATCATTATCCTGATTATTATCTTCACCGCCTTCCATTCCAAGATGTTCTCTAAAACTTTTTTGAATAAACATCCAGTCGTGGATTGCGAGTCCGTTGTCACCTATTGGATTTTTAGGTCCCCGGTTTGCTCCGGCAATAAAACCATCCAGTGATATGCCCACATCAAAGAAAACTTTGCTCATACCTTTATATCCTGTCGTTTATTTATAGGAGTAAGTCTTATTCCTGCATTAAGGGCTGCAGCATACCGACACGGTTACCCTCAGTATCTTTGAATGAAACATATTTACCGATTCCCGGAATATCTGCAGGATCTCCTAAAATTTTACCGCCAGATTTCTTGACCTTTGAAATTGAAGCATTCAAATCTTCAACGGCAATTACAACTGAAGGATGATTCATATCGGGATCTTCCATTTTCTGATAAAAGCCCCCGCCGATATTACCTGGTGTTTTGGGATGTCCTTTTTCATCAGTTTCAGATGTTCTGACAACAACGTAATTTCCCATATCGGGACCAAGCATTTCTGCCTTCCATCCAAAAACTTTGGTATAAAAGTCGGCCATCCTTTTTCTGTCCTCGGCGGCCATTTCAAAGTGAACTACGGGACTCATTTTCGACATAATTTTTCTCCTTTAATTTTATGATTAATATATATCCAGATCATTGAAAGCAACTGGTTGTAAATCAGAATTGCCTTTGGCTTCAGCCAACGGGTAGAATATTCAAAAAAATCCTGGCTTTAGCCACATTCACCCAATTTCCTTTCTCTTTTTTCATTTATCTTGTCTTTTAAAACTTTAATCTTTTATCTGTTTCTGCTGACTATCATACCCCGCTTTCCGCCTTAAGCTTTTCACGTCTTTTAAGTTCGGCTCCGGTTGGATTCTCTAATGCAAAAGAACCAACTTTAAGTTCACCGCTGGGTTTATAAGTAGATATAATAACACCGGTATCGGAAATTCTGCTTTCAAGCAATTTAAAATCTGCAGGGATTGAACCCTCTCCGAACAATCTTTTTCCATTACCGACAGTAACAGGAAATATCCATAACCGGTACTCATCGGCCAGATTATTTTTTAACAAAGTCTGAATAAGGTTGCTGCTGCCGTGTACCTGTATTTCGGGTCCGTTCTGAGCTTTCAATTTCTTTATTTCCTGGACGATATCTCCATTCAAAAGAGAAGAATTATTCCAGTCAACCTTCTTAAGACTTTTAGATACAACGTATTTTTTTACTGAGTTAAGGATTTTTGCAGCAGGTTCTTCTTTGCTATAAGGCCAATGTGCTGCAAATATGTCATAAGTCTTTCTGCCCAGCAGAAGTTCAAAGGGCTTCGACATATAATCTCCCATAATCTGACCCATTAAACCATCCCAGTAATTAACGGACCAACCGCCGTGTTTGAAACCGCCGGAAGGATCCTCTTCGGGTCCTCCCGGTGCCTGCATTACTCCGTCAAGAGTAACAAAAGAATTTACGCTTAATTTTCTCATTTTATTTTCTCCTGTTAAACCTGCACACCGCGGGCGGCGTTCTTCAATTCTCCAACATCAATTTTCTTCATCTGCAGCATTGCCTGCATTACTCTTTGAGATTTAGCATGGTCCGGATCACTCAGTAATTCCATTAATTGAACAGGGATTACCTGCCATGATACCCCATATTTATCTTTCAGCCATCCGCATTGCTGGGCTTTTTCGTCACCGCCTTCCGACAGTTTATCCCAAAAATAATCGACCTCTTTCTGATCTTTGCAGTTTATGTAAAATGAAATGGCTTCATTGAATGTAAATTTATGATCGCGTGCACTCTCCATTATAGCAAAAACCCCTCCTTCCAGAAAAAAATCTGCGTACGCAATCGATTCTTCTTTATCCGGCTCCATGCCTGGCCCGTACCGGAAAGTGCTTATAACCTTTGAATTATCAAAAAGAGAAGTGTAGAAATTCATAGCTTCTTCAGCTTTTCCGCATAAATCGCCGGTAAACATCAGCGAAGGAACAATTTTTTGCTGCACTGGTTTATCTGAATAAAATAATTGCCATGATATTCCATACTTATCCTTAATCCATCCGTATTTTTCACTAAACGGATATTTATCGAGAGCCATTAATGCATTACCGCCATTAGAAAGTTTATCCCACAGAATTTGTATTTCATCTTTATTCGTGGAATTCACAAAGAATGAAACAGCGGGTGTAAATTTGAATATAGGACCGCCGTTTAATGCTGTGATTTTGTATCCTTCTATTTCAAACGGGACCGTCATTACACTTCCTTTCGGTCTGCCGGAAACAGCTGCGTTTGCTTCATTATATCTTAGCGCATTTCCTATTTTAGAATTCTTAAAAAGAGAGGTGTAAAATTTTACTGCCTCTTCGGCATTATCATCAAACCAGAGGAACGGGGCTATCTTTTGCATTATTTTATCCTTTCAATTTATTTATTTGCGTTTATAAATATTAAGTACAATCCCGCAGTTAAACCTTCTGCTTTCAATAAGATCCATACGAGACAGGCTGTCAACCTTATCAAAAATAGTCAAGCCTTTTTCAATTACTGAGGGGTTAACAAACAGATAATATTCATCGATTAAATTATTATGTACTAAAGAAGAAACAAACCCGGCACCGCCATAGACGATCATATCTTTTCCGTCGCGATTTTTCAAATCATTTGTCTCTTTGATCAGATCTCCGGTTGCAAGTGTAGTATTCGGCCATTTCGATTTTTTCAGAGTTTTGGTAAAAACTACTTTCGGAATATCCAGCATTTTTTTTGCGAATGGATACTCATTGTTATTCGGATCTGCAACTCTTTCCTTCCAGGCTGAAATAAATCCATCGGTCATTTTTCTCCCCATCAAAATAGTATCAACGGATTCGTGAAGATCGTTCACATAATTTTTTATATCGTCAGTCCAGTTCCATTCCATCCAATCAAGTTCACCATTTGGTCCTCCTACAAATCCATTAATGCTCATCTGCACCTGCAATTTTAACTTTCTCATCTCCTCCTCAGAATGATTATAATTGACTCTAATTTATTATGATTTAGGCGGTGTATAACTTACCATCCACTGGATACCGAATTTATCCTCCAGCATACCGAAATAAGAGCCCCAGAAAGTATCCGCCTGAGGCATTGTTACTTTTCCGCCCTTTGAAAGACCTTTAAATACCTTCTCGGCTTCTGCTTTACTTTCGGTTTCAACTGAAAGGGAAAAATTATTCCCGGTTGTAACTTTGTGTCCCATCGATTCAAGAGCATCCGTAGCCATCAAAGTATTACCCTTCCCTATAGGTAAAGAAACGTGCATCAGTTTTTCTTTTTCACTTTTATTAAGCTTGGATCCTTCCTGGGTATCTTTGAAACGGGTTAAACCGACAAACTCCCCTCCGAAAACCGATTTATAAAAATTGAATGCTTCTTCGGTGTTTCCCGGAAAATTCAAATAAGGATTTATAGTTACCATTTTAACCTCCTGATAAATATTTTATTATATAAATTATTTTTCTTCAACGACTGATATTATATTTCCTGCGGGATCCTTAAACCATGCAATCTTTACCGGACCTCCACTGGAAATTCCTTTTTTATCTGTTTTCAATTCATCATATTGTTCAAACCGGATACCCTTACCTGCTAAATCATCAACGGTACTTTCAACATCTTTAACAGGAAAATTCAGAACCGTAAAGGTTGCAGGAGTATGGTTAGGTTTCTCATACAACATCACCTTGCTGTCCTTATTTATATTCAGATAGAACATACCTTTCATTTGAGGCTCTTCGGAAACATTTAATCCCAGTTTTTCCGAATAAAATTTTCTCGCTTTAGCCAGGTTATCCACCGAAAAGCTGCTAATGGCTTTTGTTACTTTAAACATTGGTATCTCCTTTCATAATATTTATTTATATTCCTTCATTCATTTATCGAAGTATCAACCATATAAGTGGTTATTTCTTTTATTTTCCCATTATTGATCCGATAAATATCACAATGTGCCGGATTATGACTACTGTCCCTATTTAATAAAAAATCCTGATTTTCAATTACTACAAAATCACCTTCTGCTATTACATGTGTTTCACCTCCGGCTAACGAATTTATTCCTTTAAGTGATGATTGCCAGACTTCCATCACTTCCAGGGCCTCAAGAAAATTTTGTTTACCATTAATCGGCGGCATACCTACGATATTCCATTTAATATCATCAGCCAGATATTTTACATATGAATTATAGGCTCTTTTATTAAATTCATTTAAAAATCTTTCAACAATCGATTTATTACTTATCGACATTACCATTCCTGTAATCCTGATTTTCGTCTAGTTGGTTGATGATGATTGTTATCCATTTTTCAGCATCCGGTTGCGATGCCAGATCAGTAGGATAAAATTCTGTAACTCCACCTATGGTTCTTATATCGTTCTTTTCTTTCCATCTGGTAAGTTCAGAATGAACATTGGGCAGATTTGAATAGGGACCTGTGTAAGTAACCTCAATATAAGTTCCTGAAGGAAATGCTCCCTGATGAATACGCTCATCCCCCTTAACCGGTTTATCAACCGGAATACCTACCTCTACCTTCATCTTTTCGCCTTCCATTTCAGAATATTTGAAGAATGGAGCGCCGGCAGGTTTTAATTTTTTCATCCTCAGCCAGTTAAAAATTTCAGGAATTAACGAAGGTAAAAGATCCGGGATTTCCTTCTGCCTGACCGTCGATGTAATTGCAACAAAATATTGTTCTTTACGATATTCAGTTTTAGGTTCTGAAATCATTTCTCTGATCCAATTTAATTTTGTATTAAGATTTAAGCTCACGGCAAATCTAATTTCATGAATTTAAAGATGGAAGGTCTGATTACGGCAAATTATAGGGGCAATTGCGTCATATATAATTGCTCACATTTTACTGGTTTGAACTTGTTTTTAATGAGAAATGTAAAGATTTACACCAGTTTAAATAGATATGCACCAGCAGAGCCTTTTTTTTGAATTTAAATCACA
>Ga0153916_10004093_pt1 | contig 10974 bp, 14 predicted proteins | sample Opewatmetagenome_FD_109642 | JGI IMG/M metagenome (GOLD analysis project Ga0153916, IMG submission 109642) | Freshwater wetland microbial communities from Ohio, USA - Open water 3 Core 3 Depth 4 metaG | ecosystem: Environmental > Aquatic > Freshwater > Wetlands | place: USA: Ohio, Lake Erie...
ACCCCTGTAATTATAGGGATGAGCATCCAACCATGAGTGGAGTGGAGTCAGTAAATGGAGTGCGGTGAGCCGGTCCGACAGGTACGGGTGAGGGCAGGCATGACGGTGGGAGAACTAATAGAGCAGCTGGGGGAAGCCGGCGCGTACAACGGAGGAGCTCTCTCTCGGGCAGTGAGGATTTATGAACGGATGCTCCGCGATCGCGATGCGACCCGGTTCTTCGGACTCGCCGGTGCTATGGTACCTGCGGGGATGGGCGGTATCGTCACTGACCTGATTGAGCAGGGCTTCATCGATATCCTTGTCTCTACCGGTGCAAATTGCGTGCATGACATCCTCGAAGCGATTGGCTGCCATCATTATCACGGCACGTCACTCTGTTCCGATGTGGAGCTGCGGCAGCACTCCATCAACCGGATCTACGATGTATATCTCCCAGATGACGCATTCGAGCATCTTGAGGCGTTTATCCAGGGCGTCCTGGGCGATCTCCCCTCAGGTTCGACCATGACCATTGCAGAGCTCCTTGCTGAGATCGGGAAACAATTACCCGGAGGCATTCTTGCCACCGCCGCAAAAAAACAGGTTCCTGTTTTTGTCCCGGCACTCCAGGACTCTATGATTGGGCTCCAGGTCTGGCTTTTCTCCCAGACACATCCATTCACTATTGATGCTTGTGGCGATATGAAAGGTCTGATCGACCACTGCTATGGGGCGACACGAGCTGGCGCACTCATCATTGGCGGAGGAGTACCAAAAAATTACATCCTCCAGGGAATGCTTCTCACTCCTCGCGGATTCGATTATGCCATCCAGCTCACCGGTGATCGCCCGGACCTCGGCGGCCTTTCTGGTGCCACCCTTGATGAAGCCCGTTCGTGGGGAAAGCTGGAAGGGGAAGCAGAGGCCGTGACTGTGTATGGGGATGCTACCATCACCCTCCCCCTCCTGGTAGCAGCAACCTTGGAGAGGATCTCCCATGACTGATCTGATCCTTGCCCTTGACGTGAAAGAGAAGGAACGGGCTCTCACGGTTGCTTCTGCCTGTGCTCCCCATCTCGATGCTATCAAGGTGGGGTACCCTCTCGTCCTCGCTTCAGGCCTTGCTATTGCCAGAGAACTGGATCCCCTGGGTATACCGCTGATCGCCGATTTCAAGGTAGCGGATATTCCAGCAACCAACCGATTGATCTGCGAAGAGGTCTTTGCCGCAGGGTTTGAGGGGGTGATTGCCCATGGATTCACCGGGAGTGATGCAGTACAGGCCTGCGTCGAAACGGCCCACGAACATGGTGGGAAATGTTATATCGTCGCTGAAATGAGTCATCCAGGTGCGATTGAGTTTATCCAGGTGGTGGCAGAACGGATTGCACTCCTCGCCATACAATGTGATGCTGATGGGATTATTGCCCCTGCTACTCGACCGGAACGGATTGGGAAGCTACGGGCGATTGTGGGATCAAAACTGATCTATGCTCCTGGTGTGGGTACCCAAGGTGGTGAGATGGAAAAGGTTGCCCCGCTGGTGGATGGGGTGATCGTGGGCCGGACGATCTACGAAGCTCCTGACCCTGCAGCAGCAGCACGTACTCTCGCAATCATCCGCCGATGATGAATGTACCGTCCTGAGCGATGATGAACCCTATGAGTCCCTGAGGCGGATGACGAGGCTATCCCCTTATACACTCTTAAACGGGCACAGAACGGACGTAGAACAGGTTTCCAGGCCCCTGCACACCTGACAGACTTGACGCCAGATTGAACACTTGGGGCAACAAGAAATGTTGCGGATACTGAAGCGACGATTGCAGATCTGGCAGAAGGTTTTTATTTGCTCGCACTCGATTGCGGTGGTTGTGATCATGACACTAGCAATGATACTGTACACGAACGCTTTTAACAACTTTTTGGTCAATCGGAATATCTGAAGGACTTTTTACAGCCAAAGGCTCACAGAGAACGGGATATTTTCATACCTGATACGTAATGTTTAATATCGTACCACACCATCGAGCTGTATGCACTGGACGCCAGAACAGCAGAAGATCATGGGGAATTACCGAAAGCTGGAGGATATTCCCGTCAATGAACGAAAATACAAGTGCCATCGCTGTTACAACATTGTAACCTCCACACCATGTCCAGTGTGCGGAGAGACGCACCTGCCGATTATGTGTCCGCTCGATCATCACCACTGTTACCATGAGATGACCCCTGGTATTGAATACTGCCCCCTTTGTGGTGCCGCTATCTGTCCCCAGTGTGGCTGCCACGATGTAGTCCAGATCAGCCGGGTGACCGGGTATCTACAAGACGTCTCCGGATGGAATGCCGGTAAACAACAGGAACTGAAAGATCGGGTCCGCTACGACCTCGCATGAGATATTTTATCCGAGGGTCAACCCTTTTTATCCGTGGTTCCTTTCTAGCGGCAAGTACCGGTGTTAACGGCGGACTTCGGCGCATCTCCACCATTCTAAATCACACTGTCGCTCTTGATTGGGATCATCAAGAGCCGTTCCGCTCGATGGAGCGAATCGTAAGCGAGCAGGGATTGCCACGTGATTTTTTCGGACTCCTGACCGCTGTTGAGATGCGCAACCTCTGCATTCTCCACTTTGATTTCATCACTGCCTTCATAACCGCCGGTGTCAGTAATCCAAACCCTGAACCACCCCATACGATCAACATCGTCATCCATAGCAGTGAAGGGCTATCAGAAGGGGCGATCCTGGAGACGATCATCACCGCGACCGAGGCAAAGACACGAGCTCTTCAGCTGATGGGGTATACATTTACCGGTACCACGACTGATGAAGTAGTGGTAGCCTGCGAGGGGGATGTACACCACGTGTATGCAGGAACACTCACTGAGGTGGGAAAAAGGGTGTACGCGGCAGTTCTTTTCGGAGTACAGGAAGCGCTCAAACGACACGAAGAGATGGTGCACCGGACAGAACCTTCACTCTTTATCCACAGCAGGTATGATGGCAGTCACTGGGTTGAATGGTCTGCGAAAGACTGCCCCTATTTCCCGTGCCACTTTCAGGGACAATCCTGCAGTTACTGCTATTGTCCGTTCTATCCTTGCAGAGATGAAGGTCTGGGGCAGTGGGTGGAGAGTTCCAGCGGGGGCACTGTGTGGAGCTGCAGCCAGTGTACACTCCTTCATATACCGGACGTAGCAGCATACCTGAAGAAGAATCCTGAAGCAACGCTCCGTGAGCTGCGAGCGGTCAGTGAACGGTTATAAAAATAGGATCTTATTTTTCCTGAATTCCGAGGGCGTCAAGGAGTTCCTGTAGTGGAATCCCGTGTGCCATAGCTGCCTCCCGGACGGTTTCCCCGCGGGCAACCGCACATCCGAGACAGCCCATACCGAACTTAAATAAAACCTGTGCAGCTTCAGGTTTCTCGTGGATAAGATCCATAATTGTGCTGTCGGCCGTAACTGCCATATCTCATCATTTTAGCGGCGCTGCTACTTAAGCATTGGTTCAGTAGCACCGCAGTTTCGCACCACAGAACCATGGTTTATATGCTAGGTAGAGTCGATAATCGGATGGAGATGTTGGTATGAACCTTACAGAGGTTGTTGAAAGAATCTCCCATAAAATTGAGTCGAAAGGAAAATCTGCCGATAAAAAAAAGATAGAAGCCAAATTAAAACGTCTTGTTGAAGAATTTGGCGTCCATATCACTGAGGCAGAGAGAACGGTCCTGAATGAAATGGCGAAGGAGTATTCCATCTCTTCCCTTGGCCCTCGTTCCGCGGAGCTGAAGGAGATCGGCACCCTCGTGCCAGGCGAGTGGGTGACGGTGGAAGGAAAAGTGGTATCCCTTTCTTCACCACCCACCCCGGCAATCGCCCAAGCGGGAATCATCGCGGACACCAGTGGAGCAATCCGTTTTGTGGTATGGGCACGAGCGGGTGCACCTCCCCTTGACCAGGGTTTGTGGTACCATTTTGACTCTGCGGTTGTTGATGAGTACAAAGGAGCTCCCAAGTTGAACATCCATTCGGGTACCACCATCACCAGGATGGAACAGGATGCCCCCCTCATCCCTGCAGTGGTTAAGATTGCAGAACTGGGGCCCGGTGTGGGGAGTACCCGTGCCAAGATGATCCAGGAATGGGAACCTGCCCACCCCCGAATGCTTCAGACCGGGCTCCTGGGGGACGAATCGGGAACCATCAAATTCACGATATGGGAGGAGAACGGGAAAGAGAAGCTCACCCTCAATACGGTCTACTCCATTTACTATGCCCAGGTGGATGAATTCAATGGCCGCCTCTCTCTGAACCTGACAGGAGCGATCTCCGTACCGGAAGATATCGACCTCCAGGTGAGAAGCGGGGAGATGATCTCCGGGGCAATGGTGCACATTGCACTGGGATCGGGGCTGGTGAAGCGCTGTCCGGTCAACGGGTGCAACCGCGTTCTTTCTCGTCAGAATTATTGTCCAGTCCATGAGATCCAGAATACCTTCAGGTATGACCTCAGGATCAAAGGGGTGATCGATGATGGCACCAAGACCCACAATGTGCTTATCCCTCGTGAGCCGGTGGAAGCTCTTTCCGGTCTGATCCTTGATAAGGCCGTGGAAATAGCAGAGAATAACCCTCTGGGCATGGATGAGGTTTTTTTCCGGATCCGTGATCTTCTTCTAGGAAGGTATTACACCTGTCGCGGAAGCGAGATGGAGGATCGTATCCTCGTTAAGGAGTGTAGTAAGCGAATCTACGATCCAAAAGACCTGGCCACGCTCCTGAACAGGGCGGGGGAAGTAGTATGAACGGGCAGGGGAGTTCACCTCGTCAGGGAGGGGGGTTTGAGCGGGAACCGGCACGCCGGGTGTTTGCTCAGGAGCTGCGGGAGAGTAGGCTGCATTTCCGTGAAACGATGGAGGAGAAGAGCCCGGGCTTCATCCTTCTCCCCACCGGTGTACGGGCCAATAGGGTGTTCATCGTGGGTACTCTCACTGAAAAAGAACGTAGGGGAGATCAGAACCTCTTCTACCACGCCCGCATCGCTGATCCCACCGGAACGTTCTTTATCATGGCAGGGAGCTACCAGCCGGATGCAATGCAGCAGATTGCTCGTATTGAACCCCCCGCATTCGTGGCAGTGGTGGGAAAACCGAATGTCTATGAATCCCCCAGCGGAGCAGTCCTTATCTCGGTGAGGGCTGAGTCAATCACCTCGGTCGACGCCGAGACCAGAAACCTCTGGATTCTCGATACTGCCCGGAGCACGCTGGACCGTCTGGATACACTGGGGAAGGATGAAGACTCGCGGAAAGCGCTTGAGCATTACCACACTGATCCCTCCTTGTATCGTACAATGGTGTACAATGCGCTTGCTCAATTGAAATTGTAATTTTTTTTGATGAATTCGCACAATCAACCACTCCATTATGTGTGGGCTTGGCAGACAGAAGGGATTAGCCTCATCCTTTCCGGCAAGGGGGAACCCGATTTCATTCAGAAACCGTCGTTTCCCTTCAATAGTCCACTCCATTCAGAATATAGATTGAAAAAGGAATTCTACATTCATACCATAGACGACAATTCTTCACATGGTTTGGAATGAGGAACAGCCGTTGTGATGCTCGATGTCAGAGTGGATACCCTCGTAACGCCCCCCGTGGGGAGTCAGGACAGGAAGAGTGCGATGACCAGACTCGTCCAGCCGATGAAGTACGTAACCACGTATCCCGCGATAATTCGTGGGATAATCTGCTGGAGGCGACGATTTTTTGCCAGGAATGACTTGAACCGGGGGACACCTGGAATTCTGGAGATAGTACGGTCAAGAGGGCTCACAATCAACTCAGGAAGGAGCATCCCGATTGCCGTCGCTACGATAAGTTGGAGTCCCCAATCAGGGACAAAGGGATTGGTGAAGAGAAATGCAATAACGAGAAGGATATCCTTTAAGAGACTCATATCGCACCGGCGGGTTCAGAGTACTTAGAAGCTATGCTGTTCCCAGCAAAAGTTTATGTGGAGAGGAACGGTATTCACGCTTGGTGATCGGATTGAAAGAAGCAGAGCTGAAGAGCGTGATCAAAGACATCAGCGCCAAGGATTTGAAGGAAGAGGCTAAAAAAAGGGGAATCTCACTGGGGCGTTGCCCGAGTAAGATGGATATCGCGAAGAAACTTCCTGAAGAGGCCCTCAAAAAATTAGGAAAGAAATAGCTCACCCTTGTATTAACGGTCCCCGATGAGGTGGAGAAGTTCATCCCGGGCAGTATCCCACCACTTCATCACCATCTCTCCATCAACAAAGACAAGTCCGTGACGTTCTGCATACGCCATAGCATCATCACGGTTCATGGCGAGACCGGTCTCATCATCCAGCATCTCACAGATCACCATCGCGGGAACTACCCCCGCCCCTAGTGCCAGGGCAACTGAGAGTTCTGTCTGGCCATGACGCTGGTCCAGGAGCCGGTCTGCAGCTCGGAGGATAGCGACATGCCCGGGTGTCCTGAACTGTGCCGCGAAATTTGCTCCACCCCCATTGAGCGATTGTCTCACCTGGTCTGCAATTGCGTTGATGGTCGCAGCCCTGTCTCGATCAGTGATACCGGTGAAGGTGGATCGGTGATTTACCCACAGAGAGAACGATGAGCGATTTTTAGGGTCATAGGGAACCTCCCCTATCTGTTCCACCACGCCTGACTCCCGTAGCAATTCATAGGCAAAGGGAAGGTGGAGGCGTTTCGCCGCTATGGGGTGGATAGCGGTGCAGATGAGCCCCCCTCCATCTTTCCGCATAGTCCGAATATGGGTGGAGGTGAGGGCATCGGCACAGATGGCGAAATCGGTCTCCCGCTCCCTGGAATCAAAATCATAGAGAAGGATAAATTTCCCCTCGCGAATCGCCTCAAACGCCGCCTCTATCTGGGTCATGGTATTACCTCCACGCTGATCGAATCCCCATCGGTGAGGCCGAGCACCTTCCTCAATTCGACAGGGGCGATAATTTCGATGATATCCTCAGGGTAGTGGGAGCGGCCAGGAACGACAATCCCGCAAGCGATATCACCGATCCGGCAGGGTAGGGACCTCGCATCCCCAAACGTTCTGTTCTCCGATGTAAAACCCTGGATGCGTGTCCACTTCAGGGCGTCCAGCTTCTTGCGGATCTCAACACTCGCCGGGGTAAGCCGGATATTCAGGGTGCCGGGATAGGGAATGAATCCCAGTGTATCAGCGAACTGGGTACGATAATGATCCAGGCTCATGTAGTACCGTCCCTCTCCCAGACCGCTGATAACCACACCGGACATGACAAATTCTCTTCCCAATCGCTCAAAGATGCTGCAGTACTCAGTGAATTCACGGTGGAGGATATCCTCACCCAGCCGCGTGATGGCTATCTGCTGTCCATCAGGGCGCATAAAGCGGGTGATGGCCATCTGTTCCTCGAGTGATTTCAGGCGCCTTGAAGCGGTCTGGGGACTGGTTTCGAGAGAGGCGGCGAGCGTCTGAGAGGATACCCATACCGGGCCCCGGCAACCGCCCATGATGCCAATTGTTTTTAGGCACTGCAGGTCTTCGGGAAGCATCTACCTATCAAAATTGAGATGCATACTATATATGGATTACCAGTGAGAGGTTCGTGAAATGTCGAAGTATCATTCGTTAATTATTTAACACGGGGGGTAAACAATAGAGGGCAATGAAATCAGACCTGCGGTACCAGCTCGCAGAGAAGATGGCTGGCGAGATCACCCTAGCTGATTCCCCTGGAAAAGCGCTGAAAAAGTGGCGCATCAGTTTTAATATTCCGCAGGGAATCCTTGCAGATCGCCTGAGCGTCTCTCCCTCCGTGATCAGTGATTATGAGAGTGGGAGACGAAAGAGTCCTGGCACGGCGGTGGTGGGAAAGATAGTGGATAGCATCCTCGCCATCGATGAGGATAATGGCGGAAAAAACATCAAAAAATTTGCGAGAATCCTGTATTCTGATTTTGACGATGGTGAGGTGATTTATGATCTTCATGAGTACGCATCACCGGTCCCTCTTACGGATTTTACCGATGCCATTGAGGCAAGCCTGATTGCAGGGTCACTCGATCAATCCATCTATGGCTATACCATCATCAATAGCCTGAATGCCATTCTGCAGCTCTCTTCCAACGAGTTCAACCGCATCTATGGGTGGAGTACTGAACGTGCACTCATCTTTGTTGATGTCACTAATGGAAAATCACCGATGGTGGCTATCCGGGTAACACCGTTCAAACCGCGGTGTGTTATCCTCCAGGGAATCGTTCCCGAGCAGGTACATCCGCTGGTTCCACGGCTGGCTGAAAAAGACCGGATAACGGTTCTGTGCACCGGTATGGGAGTGGAACAGATTATCCAGAATTTGAGGGAAAAATCATGGTAGGAATCATTACCTATGGCGTCTATATCCCCCGATTCAGGATCAGAGTAACCGAGATCGCGAGGGTATGGGGAGCAAACGCTGAAGATATCATGGGGGGTCTAGGGGTCTATGAGAAGTCAGTACCCGATCTTGACGAGGATACTGCGACCATCGCGGTCGAGGCAGCCAGGAACGCACTGAAGAAACGGCGGATCAATCCCCAGACCATCGGGGCCGTCTATGTGGGGAGCGAATCCCACCCGTATGCAGTGAAACCAACAGCCTGCACGGTAGGGGAAGCCATCGGAGCCACCCCTGCTATGACCGCAGCAGACATTGAATTCGCCTGCAAAGCAGGGACTGCCGGGATCCAGATATGTATGGGTCTGGTGATCAGCGGTATTATCGAGAATGGGCTCGCGGTTGGTTCAGATGTTTCCCAGGGAGCTCCCGGGGATGCACTGGAGTACACTGCGGCAGCAGGGGGAGCAGCATTCCTCATCGGTAGAGAGGACCCTATCGCCATTATCAACCGCACCTGTTCGTTTACCACGGACACCCCCGATTTCTGGCGGAGGAGTGGTGAAGAGTATCCCCGACACGGAGGAAGGTTTACTGGCGATCCTGGCTACTTCCGGCATGTGCAGGGAGCGGCTCGTATGCTTATGGAGCAGATAAGCACCAGCGCACAGGATTACGACTATGCCGTCTTTCACCAGCCCAATGCAAAATTTCCCCGCAAAGTAGCCCAGCTGCTTGGATTTTCTGCGGAACAGATCAAACCCGGGCTGGTAGTGCCCCACCTGGGTAATACCTACAGCGGCTCATCGATGATTGGGCTTGCTGCCACCCTGGATGTGGCCAAACCAGGAGATCGAATTTTCGTTACTTCATTCGGATCAGGAGCAGGGAGTGATGCCTTTGATCTCCAGGTCACCGATATGATTGAATGCCGTGACCTGTATAACCGTTCTGGGGCACCCACCGTAGAGGACCTGTTGAAGGATCCTATCTATGTTGATTATGCCCAGTACGCCAAGCATAAAGGAAAATTCGTGATGCAGGCATGAAGGACGTTGCAGTGATTGGAGTCGGGTGCACCACGTTCGGAGAGAAGTGGAACCACTCGTTCAGGGACCTCTTCATTGAGGCAGGGGCACTCGCCCTTGAGGATGCGAACCTTTCCGGTGAACAGATTGATGCCCTTTTTGTGGGAAATATGAGTGCCGGACGGTTCATCGAGCAGGAGCATATTGGTGCGCTAATCGCCGATTATGCAGGATTGGCGACAAAACACATCCCATCCACCCGGGTGGAAGCTGCCTGTGCATCCGGAGGTCTTGCCTTCAGACAGGCGATAACAGCAGTTGCAAGCGGCATGTCAACCATTGTGGTTGCGGCCGGAGTGGAGAAGATGACGGATATCACCCCTGGCCAGACCGTTGACACACTTGCCAGTGCAGCGGACAGGGAATGGGAAGGATTCATGGGTGCCACATTTCCCGGACTGTACGCGATGATTGCCCATGATTACATGCACCGTTATCCCCTCACCCGAGAGCAGCTGGCGCAGGTAGCAGTGAAGAATCACTTCAACGGGGCCCGAAACCCCATTGCTCAGTTCCAGCAGGAAATCAGCATCGAGACCGTACTCTCTTCATCTCTTGTGGCGGATCCTCTCCGGCTTTTCGATTGTTCTCCGATCACCGATGGTGCCGCAGCGGTTATCCTCGCACCACTGGAAATCGCAAAACAATTCACCGATACCCCCATCAAAGTCTTGGCCAGTGCACAGGCCAGTGATACCATTGCCCTTCACGATCGGCGCGATATTTCCACCCTCGATGCAACGGTAGAAGCAGGAAAGAGAGCCTTCCACCAGGCAGGACTCACTCACCGGGATATCGATCTCGTGGAGGTCCATGACTGCTTCACCATCGGCGAGATATGCGCCATCGAAGACCTGGGATTCTGCACCAAGGGTGAAGCGGGACAGCTGACTGAAGACGGGGTGACCGCTCTTCATGGCGACCTTCCCGTGAATACCAGTGGCGGCCTCAAAGCGTGCGGTCATCCGGTAGGAGCGACCGGTATCAAACAGATCTATGAGGTGGTCCTGCAGCTCCGCGGGGAAGCCGGTAAAAGGCAGATAGAGGCAGAGAGGGGGATGACGCACAACGTTGGTGGTACTGGTGCCACTGTGGTGATACATATCCTGGGGGCGTGCTGATGTCGGTTGCCCGATTCTGGAGGAAGATACCCCAGCGATATAATCTAATTGGGACACGATGCGTCGCCTGCGGAAGGTACTTTTTCCCCCCGCGATCATTCTGTCCATCCTGCCGGCGCAACGGAAAGATTATTGATTACCAATTCAAGGGAGAGGGCACCGTTATTACCTATACCGTCATCCGTACGGCAAGCGATCAGTTCGAATATGCTACACCGTATGTGCTGGCCATCATCCAGCTGGATGAAGGCCCCCGATTGACCGCGCAGATATCATGCCCGCCAGAGGAAGCGCACATCGGGATGCGGGTCAAGAAGGTTTTCCGCCGGATCGGGTCAGATGGTAAGAGCGGCGTCAT
>Ga0153916_10004094_pt1 | contig 10973 bp, 11 predicted proteins | sample Opewatmetagenome_FD_109642 | JGI IMG/M metagenome (GOLD analysis project Ga0153916, IMG submission 109642) | Freshwater wetland microbial communities from Ohio, USA - Open water 3 Core 3 Depth 4 metaG | ecosystem: Environmental > Aquatic > Freshwater > Wetlands | place: USA: Ohio, Lake Erie...
GCTTTTCCAATCCCTTGGACCTATTGCTTTCCAAACCATTTTCCCTTTCTTGTCGATCAAAAAGGTAGTTGGGATTCCTTTTACTTCAAAAAGGTCGAGGGTTTCACCTTGCGGATCGAGCAAAACGGGAAAGGTGTATTGATGTTTATTAATGAATTCTTGGACGGGTTTTATCCCTTCATAGTCAACAGAAATGGTTAACAAAAGAAAATTCTTCTCCTTAAACTGTCGGTGCAGAAATTCCATGCCGGGCATCTCTTCTTTGCATGGACCGCACCAAGTGGCCCAAAAATTGAGAAAGATAACCTTCCCTTTGAATTGCTTTATTTCAACCTCTTTTCCCTTCAAGTCTTTCAAGGAAAAATCTGGGGCCTTTTTATTGCCCTTGATCGGATTGATTCTCATTTTTGAGTAGAAATCATCCTCGCCTCCTTTTGCTGTGAAAGAAAAGCTGACAAGGAGGATAAGGATTACAGAAAAACAGCGAAGAAAGGCTCTTCCGCCCATTGCTTTCTCTTTATATCATCTTCCAAAATCATGTTTCAATGGATTTTTATCCACTTTCTCGCAAGGGCTTTTTGATGATGTTGGGGGCATTGGATAGGTTTGGTCCTCCCGCATAAGATGATAACCAACAGCCTTGCGGGGTAGATCTCAGTAGAGAAGACACCTTGCATGAGAAGAAGCCTGGCGACCATAGATCTTTCAAAAATGCAGGATGAGGTTCGCAGATGTGAGGAGGATGCATTTCTATCGGGTGTCCTAAAGGAATCGCCAAAAGGAAGCAAAAAAGGGTTGTTTACTGACTCATCCTTTTTTATAATGATGAGATGCAGAAATCCAGTTTTGAACAGTTCGAAGCAACCTCCCTTTACTGCCCCAGGTGTAAAGCGGCAGTACCCGTCAGGAAAAGGTTGCTTTTGGTCTTACCCGAAGGGGAGGAGTTCGAGTATCTCTGTGCTTATTGTTCTTCCTCGGTGGGCACAAAAATTGATAAGAATGCTCCCCAGATCGAGATGATTATTAAGCCCTGATTCCTTCGACAGGATCCTTGCAAAATCAGTTTATGGGTGATCCATCTCTACCGAGACAGGGCTCGCAGCTCTGCCCCCCCGTTTTCGTGACCTGGGTTTTGGGAGCAGGCAGTCCCTTCATTGGTCCAATTGGAGGAATTCCTGAGAGTCTTTCGGGTTTATCGTAACTCTTCCTGGGGCAACGCCCGGACGGGCTGCAGGAAAGGAATGATTCTGGCCGGTTAATCTCTTGCTTCGGCCACCCGACCGATCATGGGGATTGGTCGTCTTTTCTATTCACCTCCTCTTTCACCGGTTTCTTGACCGTGTTAGAAGGGGCATCCATAAAAGGATTGGGCCTGACAACAACTAAAAAGTTGCTTTCTATTCGATCACGGCAGAGAGGGGGACGATCTCAATTCCCTTCTCCTTCATCTTGGGAATCATCTCTTTGATGGATTGGATCGTGGAGGGATGAGGGTGGCCAATCCCGATCGCCTTGCCTCTGGAGAGGGAGAGTTGAATCAACTGCTCCAGTTGTTGTTTGATATCTTCTTCAGTCGAAGAATTGTCGATGAAAATGCTCCGTTCCATGGCCTTCAACCCGACGGATTGGGCAACTTGGAGACCAATGGTCTGGGGAGTGGTCCGGCTGTCTAGGAAGAAAAGCCCCCTTCTTTTCAATTCCGAAAAAACGATCTTCATCTTCTCAGAATCTTCCATCAATCGAGACCCCATATGATTACTCACCCCTGTGATGTGAGGGACCGCCTCAATATCTTTGGTGAGTTGGCGAAGCAATCTTTCTTCATCCATCTCTTGAAGGAGAACTCCCTCGCCCGGCCGGATCTGCGGATAGCCCCGAGGCTCCATGGGGAGATGGAGAATGACCTCCTTTCCCTGTCGGTGAGCCTTTCCAGCAAGTCTTTTTGAAAAGGGAGTGAAGGGAAGAATGGCAAAAGTGATGGGGAGATCCCAACGAAGAAGTTCTTGAGAGATTTTGTCCTTGCCCCCGAGGTCATCAATCACAATAGCAATCTTAGGGCGGAGGGCGGCTTTCAGAGTCGAGGGTGTAGAGGGGACAAAGGTGAGCTGATGGGTCACCCGATTCAGAACCTTGATGTCCAGTTGCAAGGATTCTGTGGTTTTGGAGGATTGAATCGAAACGGTTTTCCCGAGAGTGGAGAGGCTCCGTCTAAAATCTCCTTCGATCGAAGAAAAAGAACGGTGGGGGAAAACCTGGACCTTCAAGGAAGATTGTTTCCAGGTCAGGCCTCCCGCCTTTCTTGATGAGGACTGATGAAGGAGGATATTCTTCTTCTGAATCCCCATCTCGTAAAATTGGCCTTGGATGATTTGATCGACCAGAAAAACTTTTTTGGAAAAATCCTCTTGAGAGAGAGGTTTCTCTCGCGTCAGATAGATGTATCCGCCAAAGATAAGGAGGGCACCGAGGAGGAATGAGAAGAAATAACCCATCCACCTTCTCGATCTTCCTCGCCTGTGTGGTTGTTTGCCCATTTCACTCCGTAAAACCCCTGTATGATATCCTGTAGGGAATGGTTTCAAACCGTTCCCTACCCTCGATCATTTATTCCCTTCGGCCATCTTCTTAAAAATATCCCAGCTCTTGAGGAGTTCCAGCGCTCGTTCCAGTTGATTATCGACTGGTTTTTTCACTTTGACCTCCTCTTTCTTGGGTTTTTCTTTCTCTTTGATCTCCTCTTTCCTGGGCTTTTCTTTCTCTTTGGGTCCCCCCTTCTCTAAATCCATCAGATGTCTCTCCAGATCCTTTTCTGCAGGGAGTTTTGGGGTGACGCTCTCCTTCTCCTCCTCAGGCCGTGAAGGTTTGACGATGATATCCGGCACAATCCCTTTGGCCTGGATGGAACGACCACTGGGGGTATAGTATCTTGCGGTGGTCAGCCTCAAACCTGATCCATCCTTCAACGGGATAATCGTTTGAACCGATCCCTTCCCAAAGGTTTGAGTCCCGACGAGTATTCCCCGACCATGATCCTGGATGGCACCTGCCACGATCTCTGCGCCGCTGGCACTGCCGCCGTTGACGAGGACGACCAAGGGATATCGTGTCACGGTCCCGTCAGGATGGGCAGGCCATTTTTGCTTCACTTCTTCTCTTCTTCCATCAATGGAGACGATGATACCGGAGTCGATAAAACGATCTGCTATTTTGACGGCTTGATCCAAAAGACCTCCAGGGTTGTTTCGAAGATCGAGGACCAAACCCTTCAGGGCTCCCTTGCCCTCTTCCTCCAAAGCCTTCATTGCCTTCTCAAAATCACTGTCTGTCTTCTCTTGAAATTGGGAGAGGCGAATATAGCCGTAATTTTTTTCTAATAATTCATAGCGGACACTTCGGACGGGGATGACTTCCCGAACCAGCGTGAAATCTTTAGGTTTCGCGAAACCCTCACGCATGATGGTGATCGTAACCTTGGTCCCTCTTGGGCCTCGCATTCGTTTCACGCTATCCATGAGGGTGAAATTTTTTGTCGATTCTCCATCGATCTTAATAATCTGATCCCCGGCCAGGACCCCGGCCTTGAAGGCTGGAGTACCTTCGATGGGAGAGACCACGGTGAGAATTCCGTCCTTAACGGTGATCTCGATTCCCAACCCCTCGAATCGACCCTTTGTCTCCTCCTGCATCTCCTTGAACATGCTGGGCGGCATGAACGCGGAATGGGGGTCTAAGGTTTCCAGCATCCCTTTGATCGCCCCGTCGATCAGGTCTTTTGATTTCGTCTCCTCGACATAATCCTTCTGAATGAGACCGATGACATCCGTAAAAACCTTCAGGTCTTCATACATATTATTTGAAAGGGCTGAAACCTTTTGAGATTGCCCCGACCCGATGAGGACTCCGATGAGGAAGACCGCAAAGATCACCGAAGCGATTTTAAGATTTCCGATTCTTTTCCACTGAGACATATCATCCTCCTTTAGTATCCCTTCCTCCCTTTCTTATTCTCCTCCGGAAGGGAAACGATTCGATCTAAATGAGAGAGCCATTCCATGGGATCCTGAGGTTTCCCATGACGGCGAATCTCGAAGTAGAGACAGGGACCTTTCAAAGACCCCGAGCTTCCTACCAGGGCAATCGCTTCCCCCTGGGAAACAGCGTCTCCCGATTTCTTCAATAACTCTGAACAGTAGCCAGAGACAGTGAAGGTGTGATCCCCATGATCGATGATCACGATATTTCCAAACCCCTTGAACCAATCCGCATAGAGGACTTTTCCAGAAAGGACCGCTCGAATCTCAGTTCCCATCGAGGCTTTGATTTCAACCCCGTTCTGGCCTTTCTCTTTGAACGAACTGATCACTTTCCCATGGACAGGCGGGGTCAACTTTCCCTTGAGGGTCTCGTGTTTCGGTTTCCCGTAAGCCAGGAGGCTTTTCTCTCGTTCCAGTTTATCAACGAATATTTGAAGATCCTCCGCTCTCTCTTCTAATTCCAATATGACCTTCTGGTAGACCACCCTTTGATTCTGGATGGACTTGAGCAGTGCCCGTTTTTCCCCGCTGACCTTGGTGATTTCCTTCTTCTTCTTCTCTATCTCAGAAATGCTTCGTTGCCATTGCAACTGATCCTGAATCAACTCCTCCTGATATCGCTCTTTCAAAACCACTTGATAACGATAGGTCTCGACCAGGCGGGCATCGTAATCAATAATGACCCTCAAATATTTATCCAGCCTCAAGAGATCGGGGTAAGATTGTGAAGCGAGAAGGAGACCCTCCGTCGGAACCCTTCCCATCTTATAAAGGGCGATCAGCCTGGAAAAAAGCTCCTCCTTGGTCTGTTCCATTCCTTTGCTGAGGAGGACGATCTGGTGCTTTGTCTGATGAAGCCTCTCTCGGGTTTCGGACAACGGGGTCTCCATCTGGTTTAATTCTTTCTCCTTCTGGTAGAGCTCAGCTTCGAGGAAATGGAGGTTCCCAAGGATGGAGGATTCTTTTCCCCGAACCTCTTTTTCCTTCTTCTTGGTCAAGTTAATTTCTTTCTTAATGTCCTTGAGGTCTTTCTTTTTTTGAGTGATGTCCTTCTCAATCTGATCGGTTCGGGCGGCCCAAGGGCCCGGGGTCCCGAAGAGGAACATCCATCCCATCAGGAAACATCCAATCCACATCCATCTTATACTCAACGGCCCTCTCATTTATATTTCAGAACCCTCATCGAAGCAACGAAACTGCCGAAAAAACCAAGAACCATTCCCCCCAATAATATCCAAGCAATCGTCTCCGGTGGTAGGAAAAGGACTGGAATCTTTTCCATCCACGCCTGCATCGATGGGGGGATGTAGAGAAAAAATCCTTGATGCAATAAAAAGAGAAAAAGAATAGCTAATCCACCTCCGAAGAGGCCTTGAAGAAGTCCTTCCACGTAAAAAGGGATTCGGATAAAGCCAGGGCTTGCCCCCACCCAGTGCATGACCTCAATTTCTTCCCGACGGGAGGAGATGGTTAATTGGAGGGTGTTGGACGTGATGAAGACGATCCCGATGAGAAGAAGCCCTCCCAGTATCCATTGGGTGAGGCGAAGGATATGGACGAGCACGGAAAATGTCTCTACCCACTCTTGGCCATACTGAATTTCCTCGAATTGCCGAATCTTTTCTAAATGAGCGACCACCTCTTTGATCTTTGTAGAATTCCGATAATCCTTCTTCAATTGAATTTCGAAGGAAGGCGGAAGGAGCGCGGGTTGAATCCCTTCGAGAAGGCTCTTTTGCCTCCCCAACTTCGTTGCCATAAAATCCATGGCATCATAGGGAGAAACATACCTTACGACCTCCACCCCTTCAAGGAGGCGAGTTATGTTTAAGAGAGGCTCCACCTCTCTGGAAGAGGTTCCTTGCTTGAGGTAGGCAATGATCTCGATTTTGTCTTCCCAGATCTTAAGGAGGTTGGTCAGATTGAAGGCGATCAAAGTAAAAGTCGAAAAGATGAGCATGGAGATGACGATGATGCTGATGGTGATGAAATTTGGGAATAAGTTTCCCATCATGTTTTGAAAAGTCCGTCTGATCACATACTGAAGAAAAAACCTCATTCCCCTGGTTTCACCTCTGGAACTTGAGTGGAGTCCACCTTTCGTCCGTTCAAGATTTGCCCGTCCAAAATCCGAATGACACGATAAGAATAACGTTTAACGAGCCCCGTAAATTGAGTCGCAAACAGAATCGTAGTCCCTTTTTGGTGCAGATCGGTGAGGGTCCCCATGATATCAAGGGTCATCTTGGCGTCCAGGTTCCCGGTGGGCTCATCGGCCAGGATTAAGGGCGGTGAATTGACCAGTGCCCTTGCGATCGCCACCCGCTGCTGTTCACCGGCGGAGAGGGCGAGAATCGGGTCTTCCTCCCTCTCTTCAAGCCCGACTCGGCTCAACATATCCGAGGCCTTACGTTTCGCCTCCTTCCGAGTATGACCGGTTACTTCCAGAGCGAAGGCGACATTTTCGTTAACGGTCCGATCCCGTAACAATTTGAAATCTTGCGAAACGATCCCCATCGTCCTCCTCAATTGATAGATTTTCTTGAAGCCGGGATCGGTGATATGCATTCCATAAACGACGACCTCGCCACTCGTCGGCCTTTCCGCACAGCATAGGACGCGAAGAAGAGTGGTCTTCCCAGAACCGCTGGGACCCGCAATGAACGTGAATTCTCCTGGTAAGATTTCCAGGGTAATATCCGACAGAGCAGAGATCTGACTTGGATACGTCTTAGAAACATGGTCCATCTCAATTATGGCTTCATTCATAATTCAAACAAAACTAACACGAGTCCTCTTTTTTTTCAAGAAAATGAGGGGGTTAATAATTTGGAGTTGAAGTTTCTTAGGAAGTTCACAATCTTAATAAGGAAGGTTTTTCTGATTAATGATGTGTTTAGAGAAACGGAGTTTACCTTACTGACAACCCTTTTCTTGGGGGAAGCTAAGTTAAACGTGAGGTAGGTAAAGCCCTTGGGGGATTGTCCAAGCACTTTCGTTATTTAAGGAGGTGAATCACAATGAAAAGCCTATTCTACTCATGGATGGTATCCCAATTACTAGTAGGCATCTGGATGTTCATCTCACCATTTGTGTTCGGTTTCGGAAACGCTCATTTTGCTGCCAATAACATGGCCTTCGGAGCCGTTGCGGTCACTCTCGGAGTCGGGACTGTCTTCTAAGAGCTGTACCACAAGGAGAGATTTGAGAGGGAAACAGTGGCTGGGATGGCCAAGTCCTTCAGTTCACAATGACCTGAAACGATTCTATCTTTTCTATTTCTTGTTTTCCTGTTTTTTCTCTTGCTTATTCTCTTGAACTGAGATCAGTTCGACCTCGAAAATCAGGGTCGCATTGGGTCCGATGAGGCCGCCCGCTCCACGCTCACCATAGGCAAGGTTCGGGGGAATAAAGAGCTGCCATTTCGCCCCCTCTTCCATCAGCGGTAATGATTCGGTCCAACCGGGGATCACGCCCGAGACAGGAAAGGTGGCAGGTTTCCCACGGCGAAAGGAGCTATCAAATTCCGTGCCGTCAATCAGAGTGCCTCGATAGTTAACCATCACCGTATCATTCAACTTGGGCTTCTTGCCGGTTCCTGCTTTGATCACCTTATACTGCAGGCCGCTTGGCAGGGTTTTGACGCCCTCCTTTTTCTTATTCTCAGAAAGGAAAGCTTCTCCCCGTTGCTTCTGTTTTTCCGACATCTCCTTCTGAAGAGCGACCATCGTTTCCTGAATTTCCTCGTTGCTCAATAAGGGATTCGCCCCGGAAAGGGCATCCTGGATCCCCTTGGCAAGAATATTCGGTTCGATATCGATCGACTGTTTTTTCAGATCACTCCCCAAGTTCCTTCCAATATTCAAGCCGATGCTATAACTCACTTTTTCCTTCTGATTTTTCAGGACCTGTTTCTCCTGTGCATCCACCTGGCTTACTAAGAACAGAATCCCTAATACCATGATCACTCTTAATTTCATTCAAACTCCTTCCCTGTTATTTATTTTTTCTATGGAAAGTCGATCAACGATATCATAACCCAGGACACCCCCTTCATGTCAAACTTGTTCATCTCAATCTGGTGATCTTGCAAACCTTTATATCCAGCGCCTTAATTAAATCCCCCGGTGAAATAAAAATTTGGGAGCCCCGCACCCCGGCACTGATCGATATCAAGGGAAACCTCATGGCGCTCTCATCCAAAAAAATGGGATAGTGTTTTTTTGTCCCAATCGGCGAGACACCTCCCCGGATATAGCCTGTTAACTGCTGAATTTCTGCTACGTGAACCATCTCCGCGTTTTTGTTGCCGCTCGCTGTCGCCATCGCCTTCAAATCGAGCTCTGTATTTCCCGGGATACAGGCCATCAACACTCCTGTTTTGTCTCCGCGGGCGACCAGTGTTTTAAATACCTGCTCTGGAGGCAGATCTACCTTCTTTGCAACACTTTCGGCGCTGAGGTCTGACTCATCGACTTCGTATTCCACAAGCTTGTAATCAATTTTTTGACTATCCAGATATCTTGCTGCATTCGTTTTTTTCATGGCCTGAAGCCCTGGTATGGTGAACCAGAAGTTCGTTTCCCTGAAAGTCTTCTTTATGACACTCCTAAACAGTAAAAGTTTTTGAAATAATTTCTGAGACGCGATGTTAGCGAAAGAACTGTTTAATCTCCTCAACATATTCGGGGAATGGAGCAGGAGTGAAGGAGAGGAAAAATGCGAGAAAAACAAACCCTCCGAGTAACTTTCTTTTCCAATCAAGGGGTGTGATGTCATCAATTGGGGGTGGATGCCGAAAGCCAAAGAGGATGATAAGGATAAGAAGGAGGAACCATCCCGGATTGTAAAATACAGTGATAAAGGCCATGACAACAATGGCGATGAGGAAGATGACGCGACTCCTTCTTCCAAAGAGACCGTAAGCGATGTGGCCTCCGTCCAACTGTCCAATGGGAAGGAGATTGAGTGAAGTGACGAAGAGACCAACCCACCCAGCAAATCCAACGGGGTGGAGAAAAATCTCATAATTCTCTGAAACCTCTCCCAAGACTAAACGCTGGATGAAGGAGAAGAGGAGAGGGTCTGACAAGCGGAGCGCTCCCTCTTTAATGTGTGAGACAGGAACTACGTTGGAAAGCCTTAACCCGATTACAATTGCAGGAATACTCAGGATAAGACTGGTAAAAGGCCCGGCCACACCGGTGTCGAATAGAGTCTTTCGAGAGGACACTGTGCTTTCCATGCGAATCACTGCACCCAGCGTCCCGAAAGGGGGAAGGGGGAACGGCAAGAAAAAGGGTAAAGTCGCCCTTATCCCATACCTTCGCGACACCAAATAATGGCCCATCTCGTGTCCAAGGAGGATGAGAATAATCGTAAAGGAATAAGCAGGGCCTCCGACGATCCACGTGGAGGCCACTGTCAAAATGAACAGGATAAGATGAATGGTATATCTTCGCATTAAGAACGATTATTTCTTTTTCTTATGACGATCCCGGTCTAGTTGCTTTTTGTGTTTATGCTTTCGCATCTTCTTTCGGCGCTTCTTGACCACGCTTCCCATGATCTCCCCTCCTTTCCATTTATGCAGAATTCAGGCATCGCCTTTCCCCCTCACCCTCACCCACCGGGGGAGAGGGAACCAAAGGGACGACTCATTTAAGAATCCCTCCCCCTTGATGTGGGAGGGAAAGGGTGGGGTGATTTATCAATCCACAATCACATTGGTTTGAGTTCTTAGCACACCGGAGAGCCCCTGGATCTTCGTGACGATGAAATCCCCAAGGATATTGATGTCCGGAGCCTCCACCAGAACGATGACATCATAGGGACCCGTCGTTGCATTGGCTCGCTTCACTCCCTGGATCTTTGAGGCTTCCTTCGCCACATCCCTGGCCGCCCCTGCGGTGCACTCAATAAAGACATAAGCTGAAATCGGCATACCCTCACCTCCTCCCTGGAAAAGATTATATCAAACCTCATCCGATTTCAAGTTTAAAATGTTGCGAGGCGGAAATAACTATTTGAAGAGGAGCTTCGGTATCACCATCGTCAGCCACGGCCAATAAGTGATTAAGAGCACCGTGACAAAATTTACTCCTAAATAGGGAATAAGGGGTTTGGCAACTTCATTCACGTTAACCTTCCCAATGCTGCAACCAATAAAGACTCCGAGACCAATGGGAGGCAGGAAAAGGCCGATCCCCATATTGGCAATCAGAATGATTCCGAAATGAACCGGATCAATTCCGAACTGAGTCGCAATGGGAAGAAGAATGGGGACGGTCATGATGAGGGCAGGGACTCCTTCCAATACGGAACCCAGAAAAAGGAAGGCAATGTTGATGAACAAGAGGAACAGGACTTTTCCGCCTCCCATCGAATGGATCACGTTGGCGAGAGCCTGTGGGACCTGCTCGCGAGTCAGGATCCAGGCAAAGACAGAGGCCATTCCCACCATGATCATCACCTTCCCTGTGACGATCCCTGTTTCTAAAAGGATCTTGACGAGCTTTGAAAGATTAATTTCTCGGTAGACAAATATACTGATCACAAGGCCATAAGCAACCGCTAAGACTGCCGCCTCCGTAGGAGTACAAATGCCACCCAGGATGCCGCCAAAGATGATGACGGGCATCAAAAGAGCGAGAAGCGATTCTTTGAAAGATTTGGCGAGGGGTTTGATGCCTTCCCATGGGCGTGGTGCAATCCCGGCTCGACGTGCCTGAAGGTTGAGTTGAATCATCAACGCAGAGGCCATCAACAGGGCAGGGAGAAATCCCCCAGCGAAAAGCGCTCCAACGGAAGTATTGGCGACACCCCCGTACACCACCATGGCAATGCACGGAGGCACCAGAATCCCCATGCCACAAGCAGCACAAACGATGGCGGTTGCCCGGGCAGGAGGGTAACCTGCTTGATTCATGGCAGGAATCA
>Ga0153916_10004096_pt1 | contig 10970 bp, 13 predicted proteins | sample Opewatmetagenome_FD_109642 | JGI IMG/M metagenome (GOLD analysis project Ga0153916, IMG submission 109642) | Freshwater wetland microbial communities from Ohio, USA - Open water 3 Core 3 Depth 4 metaG | ecosystem: Environmental > Aquatic > Freshwater > Wetlands | place: USA: Ohio, Lake Erie...
ATACGATTATATAGTAATAGGTCAGAGCTTGTCTTATGGTTGATTCAGCTAGCATCGTAGGCTTTCTCGTTGCATTGTTGGTCTCAACGATGCTAATCTACGTCGTCACCAAATTGTCGGGGGATAGGGAAGGATTCGGCAGGGAGTTCCTGGCAGCTTTGATCATCTGGCAGACGACCTCCTCGTACGACGAACCGAGCAACTTCAGGAATAGAACCGACTACATCTTCTGCTATGACAAGTCGGACAAGTTCACCTGGCACGAGCATTACTCTTTCAGGGGCTAGAGGAGAGCTACCGATGCCTTCCATCGAGGATTTTGTGCAGGACCTTTCCAAGGACAAGAAGGAGGTCTCCGTGCCGAAGGACAAGGTCACCGAACTGTCCCCAGGCTGGTATGTTTCGAAGTACAATCTGCCCCACAAGGGAAGCAAAGGGAGCTGGCGGAATGGCCTATTGCACGCTCATGACATGGGGGACTACTACTCCGTTCATCTGGACCGGGTGGATCCCAAACAGCACAGCATCGGCCATATGATTGAGGATGCCCCCTTGATGCTGTTTCTATGGACGGGGTTCAAGGATGCCTCCAAGAGCATGAAGGGAGAGAAGATTGAGAGCCGAGAAGTGCCAAGCAGCAGATGGATGCCTCATGTGGTAGTTGGGCTCGCTCTTCTCCTAATCGGGATAATCATTGCAACGAACAATGCCCTGGCTCTGAACTTGATTTATTTTGCGGCCGCTACCGCTGTGTTTGTTTTGGGGTTGGCATTCGTCTGGAAAGGGCTGGGCATCAAACAGAAAAAGATGGTATGGATAAGCATCCTCATTGGAGTGATTGCGATAATCATGGCAGTGGTCATCTTTTACTACCCAAGTATCGCGTCTTGGGTGTTGCTGCTCGCTTTGGCGGTGTGGACTCTTGGAAGTGGACTTTTTCTCATCTTTGGCCGTGGCGACAAGCTGCTATTTGACACGGGAAGCATCGCCCCGATCATCATGGGGATCGCCTCTTTGGTGCTGGCAATCATACTCGTCTTCAATCCGGCATCAGGGCTGGACGTCGTGATAACCTTGGCAGGACTTATGATCACTTTCATGGGATTCATGCAAATCGCCGCCGGTGTCATCCTTAGAAAGGCGTGGTCTTTGGTTGCCGAGAATCAGGGCTAGGAAGTGTCTCCGTTTTATCGCTTGCCCCGATGACCGATAGTCGAATTTGGCACCGACGCCTGGTTTCCCGATGGCCAGTATTTTCTGTTTTTCTTTTGATGGAAAGTGTCCAAGGACACCCATGGTCAAGAGGATGGCGTCCTTTTCTTCATCGATCCACTTTGCATAGGTCATTGAATGATTGATCGAGATTAAGGAAATTTGATGGAATTCGAGGCAGACGATTCATTTTAATAGGCGTGCCTCAAATGAGTGTTTTGACGGCGTAATCGTCTTCGGAGGTAAGGATATGGATCTAGGGCAATTGATAATCGCTGTAATTGTGCTACTGGTCGGCTGGGTAATAGTCTCAATACCCCTGTGGCTCGCAGCAAAGGTGCTTACTGAGGGAAGAGCGACACTGGGTGCGGCCATGCTTGGCATGCTCCTAGGAGGTATCGTGTTCGTGATCGTATATGCAGCCACTTACCTCGTCACGAACATCTTCACGAGTTCGATCATTGCGGTGATTGTGGCCTCAGTCTTGAGCTTTCTGGCATTTCTAGGCCTCTATAAGATGCTGTTCAATGTCGGTTGGCTCAAAGCATTGGCAATCGCGATTTTGGCCGTCATATTTGCAGTGGTCATATTGTTCATAATCGCGGCGATCTTGGTCGCCGTAGGGGTGGCAGTGTTAGCACTGTGATCGACCTCAGCCAAAGAAAGGGTTTGCCGCACAAACCCAGAGTATTTTTTCAATTTTACCCGACATCAGCAATCCTCTGGCCATTTTCAATTTGAAAAGGAGTAGTAGTGCTCCCGTCTGGAAATACTACTGAGTCAATCCAGACAGAAGGAAATCGACAAATTCAATCGTGTACGGGGATGGTCATTTCTTAAGATTGACTAATTATCCCCGCACTAAGGTTTCTCCCGTCATGTCGACAATTGACCGATAAAAAGCCAAGACTCTTCTCAATGAGAATGCCATGAAGTGGTTTGGACCTATCGCGCAGAGTTGGATCCATGAATTGCTAGGGGATCATCTTCTCAAACACATCCTTGTCGGCACCACAAATCGGACAAACCCATTCATCTGGAAGGTCCTCAAAGGCGGTACCAGGTGGTATCCCTGCGCTCTTGTCGCCAAGCTCAGGGTCATAAACGTAGTCGCATACCGTGCACTTCCATTTGTCCATCGTGTCCCTCCATCATCAAAATCACTATGGAATCCGGGGCAGGTCAGCTCTTACCCGCGGATTCCTTTTCCTTCTCAGACCTTTCCACGACAGACTTGTACCTCTCGTGGATCATCCGTCTGTCAAATTCAAAGAAATCGCTGAGCATGACATCTCTCTCCTCTTTCGTGAAGTAATCCATGCACGGGACGAAAAACCCTTTGTCCTCTTTTCTTATGTGCTCGGGATAGAGGTCTGTGAGTATCTTCAGCCTCTTGACTATCTCGGCCGTAGCAGCCATGTCTCCCTTCCGATAAGTCTGGTTTGCGTCTACAAGGGCTCCGACCGTCTGTCGGGCAAGAACATGATCCTCCAGCAGCTCATCCATTGTCCTCTTGTGCTCAGGGATCATAGGTTTTCGCGTTAGTTGCGTGAATAGGATGTCCTCTTCCTTTCCATGATGACATTTGTCCGCATAGGTCCTCAAGAAATCGACCGCCGTATCGATGAAATCGACATCGACCTTCTCAGTCTTCTCGATATTGTCCGATTCCTTTTCCATCAATCGAACCATCCGTTCGATCAACCTGTGTTCAATCATGAGTGGACCTACTGGCAACATGTTCCAGACCTCCCAAAGAGACTTGTCAGATGAGAGCACACATCAGACCATATATGTCCTTTTCGAAACTGAGACAGACTCTCATCTGGTCATTGGATTGCGTTTCCTGAGGAGTTCGGACGCTGCGACAGGGCGACTCGTCTTGCCAAGGAATATTGAACTGGTATATGCGAATCGCAACATTCTGAATAAAGTACAAATACAGACCATTTCTTACCGTTTTCTATTGGAGATGAGGGGAATCTCCATATGTCGTTCTGTCCGAGATGTGGAAACGAAGTCCGCGAAGATTGGGAGTTCTGTTCGCGTTGTGGAAAAAGCCTGAGAACGATATGTGCTGGATGCGGCAAGACAGCTATCGGAGGCGTCTTGTACTGTCCTTACTGCGGGCGCTTGCTGGAGCAGCCAGCGCAGCAGCAATTCGCCGCAACCCCACCTCCAGTCGTCAATGTGCAGAAAGACTCTTTCGGCAGCCTCTATCCCCTTCTCATGCTCGGAATAGTATTCGTTGTCGTCGGGCTTCTCTTTCCCTTGTGCATGATACTTGGAGTGATAATCCTCATACTGTGGCTGATAATCGGAGTCTTGAGCTGACCCCGATTTCCGGAGGGTGCTCGTGAAATCCAAAGCGTTTATTGGATTCTCAACGGGTCTAGAATATCAAGATACATCCCGTTGCGCCCCTATGCCATGGGGGATCCTGCGTCCAACCTTTGTTATCGTATCTGATAATTGGCTGGTAGGGAATCTTATGTTTGCTCCTCATCTGAACTCCGTCAACTCATGTTGTCTCCTACCGATACAAAGGCGAATTGGAGAATGGGCAAATGCTAGCGATCGCCCATCTTCTCGTGGTGATGCTGATCATCAGGCAGCTTGACCTTGACAGAAACGAAGCCATGGTCGGAATGCTCTTTGGAGTCTTCATCGACCTCGATCATTTCCTCGGAATCCCGAACTATGTCAATGCCCATGGTGTCAACGGTCTTACGAATACAGAGTCGCTGCTAAACTCGGGCATTCAGTGGAAGTCGACCCTTCACAGTCCGATCGCGATCATGATAGTCGCCCCAGCATCCATGGCTTTCAGATTCGCGGTTCCTCTGTCCTTCTGGGGGGTTCACATTCTCATGGACGCATTCCAAATCGAGTATCTCGGCGTCGCTTCGGTAGTAGAAATCGTATTCATCGCCTTGCTTTTCCTGGTTCTCATCTGGACTGAATTTCGCGTCTTCAAGACGCAACATCAATCCTCCGAGAATTCGGCCAAGGACTTTGCTTCCTGGGAGATGAAAAGGGTGACCTGGATTTTGAACAGTGTGAACCCGATCAGCAGAAACAAGACCTCGGGCAGTCCTGCCTAGACCTCATCGAGAAGCTTGATCAATGCTTCGGTGTATTCTGTCGTTCTATACTCACCACCAACATCCATTGTCTTGATTTCCCTCTCGAGGCCAAGGCGGATCGCCCTCTCGATTCTTGCCGCCTGTCCTTTTTCTCCGAGATATTGCAGCATCATCGCGGACGACAGCATGGTCGCGATGGGATTTGCGATATCTTTGCCAGCAATGTCCGGAGCAGAACCGTGGGAAGGCTCAAAGATCGCATATTTGTCACCGACATTTCCAGAGGGGCCGAACCCCAGACCGCCGACGAGTGCTGCAGCCTCATCCGAGATTATGTCCCCGTAGAGATTCAATGTAACGACGCAATCGAAGTCTTTCGGCTTCAGAATAAGGGCTGCGGCAGCCGCATCGACCAGCATTTCCTTGACTTCTAGTCCCTGTCCCTCGACCTCCTCGAAGAAAATCCTTCTGAACAGGCCATCGGACTTCCGCAACGCATTCGCCTTATGCACACAGGTTATTCGCTTCCTCCCTTCGCTCTTACAGAGATCGACAGCGCGTCTCACAATCCTTCTGCTTGCCCCCTCGCTCACTCTACGTTCGAGCGTGACCCCTTCGCTGTCCTCGTGTTCCACGCCCGTGTACATCCCCTCGGTGTTCTCCCTCACGATCACCATGTCCAGATCCACCAATCCTATCGATGAATGAAGGCGCTTTACCGGACGCAAGTTCGCATATAAGTCGAAGTGCTTTCTAAGATAGAGTATGCAGGATCTCTGCTTCTGGTCTAGAGGGGTGGTCACGGCTCCGAATAGGCAGGCGTCGCTTCGTTCAAGTGCCTCCATTGTCGCCTTAGGTATGAAATGGCCTGTCCTCTTTGAACACTCGAAACCCATTTGTGCCTCGGTGAACTCCAAGCTGACGTCCAGATTTTCAAGTATCCTGACAGCAGCTGACACAACCTCAGGACCAATACCATCTCCGCCAATAAGAACAACCTTCTTCAACGTCACACCTTCAAGCGTTCCAGCAAGCTAGCGACAATAATGGGCAGAGTCAGTGTAGCGTCCCCTTCTACGGTTATCTGGTTGGCGGAGGCTTTTACCTTTCCCCACGACACCGCCTCTCGAACCCTCGCACCGGAGAGACTGCCATCATACTCCTCCGCGGTCGTCAGATAGACCGCGTGATCCAGACCATTGCGGAATTGGTTCCACCAGATGACATGGTGCTTCGATATTCCCCCGCCGATGACGATCGCCCCAGTCTCACTGGCCTCAAAGACGATATCGGAAAGGTCTTGCTCGTCCTTGAAAAGGTCGATCCTGAGATCTCTGTGCGTCTGCCAGTACATCCATAATTGGCTTCCGAAGGACCCGTCCGTGATTCCCGGGACGAACACGGGGACTTCGTTCTCATGGCACCAATATAGCAATGAATTCTCATCTTCCATCCTTGATCCGATTTCGTCGATGAGATCTTTGGTAGATATCGAGTTCTTGCCTGTTAGTATCTCTTCGAACATCGGAGCGAGTCTCTTCTCTAGAATCAGGCCGTAGCTCTCATCCGGAACCAGGACGTTCCCAAGTCGGCTGATGTTGTTCTTTCTAAGTCCTGCATCATCCATGAAGAAGTCTCCATGGTAGTAGTCCTTCCAGGAGCGGGCAAGATCGTGATCAAGAGTTCCACAGGTCGTGATCACTACATCCACGAGTCTCTTCTTGACAAGTTCGACGAGGACCCCTCTGGTCCCGGTTGCCATGATACACGCGGGGAATGAGAGAAAGACAGTACAGGTCTTGTTCCTGACCATCCCTTCGATGATATCTACGGCGTCAGCGATTTTCCTCCCGGTGAAACCTCCTGATTCTTTCATCTGTCTCATTAATGAATCCACGGTCATCGATGTCCCTACCTTGAGGTCCTTGACAACCCTTCTATTTGCCATATGCTCATCTCTTGCTCAACGATTTCGACAGAGTCCAAACAGTTGCGCATAGAAAAACATTCGGATGGACCAATCGCTTTGGGGGAGAGAGTGGGTCTGCAAAGGCTGACGATATGAATCCTCCCGCACTCACACGGTCAATATCACATCAGAATGTCGTTCATCACCAGAAAAGTTGGTCAGTTAAGGATTAGTCAAGAAGAAGGTAACAAATCCACGATCTATCTCCCAAGAACGATTGCATTTCCATCAAGTGTTCAAGTTCCAGTCATAAACCTACACACAACGGGGTCTCGATGCTTCGTCTGCATTGCTTTCTTTCATTGTCCAGCCTCAACTCTATAGAAAGACCTAAGTAGGGTCATCATTTACAGAAATTGAGATCCCCTTGAAAAAAGTAAAGGCCGCAAAGTTGTCAATTGCGAGCAACTCATGCCTCGTAGCGATGAAGCTGGTAGCAGGCCTCATGATGTTCTCCGTTAGTGTGCTTTCGGAGGCCGTCCACTCGATGATGGACCTCATAGCGGCGATCGTGGCCAACTACTCCGTAGGCAAGGCCGTTCAGCCTCCAGACCAAGAGCACGCGTACGGTCACGGGAAGTACGAGAACGTGGCAGGTGTGGTAGAGGCTTTGCTTATCATCTTTGCCGCGGCGATCATAATATTCGAGTCCATCATTAAGATCGCCTCAGGCTCCGAGGTCGGATTCCTTATGGTAGGAATAGTCATCATGGGAGTATCTACGGTTGTCAATTTCTTCGTTTCCAGATACCTTTCCAAGATCGCGGAGGAGGAGGACTCGATCGCTCTCGAGGCCGACTCGATGCATCTGAAGACCGACGTGATGACATCGCTCGGGGTCTTCGTCGGTCTCGTCGTGATAAACCTCACTGGCCTGAAGATCCTAGACCCTCTGATTGCACTGGTCGTCGCTGCACTGATTCTGAAAGCAGCATACAATCTGACAAAGGAATCAAGCAAGGGGTTGGTCGACGAGAAGCTGCCTTCCGAGGAAGAAATGGTCGTCAAGAAAGTCTTGCTGGAGCATTTGCCAGAGTTCGTCGCTTATCACAAGCTTCGGACGAGAAAGGGAGGGGACCAGAGGTTTATCGATCTTCACCTTGTAATGAAGGCTGACACCAGCGTCGAAGACTCTCACAAGGTCGCCGATCATCTGGAACGCGAGATCAAGAAGAGACTACCTCATGCGAGCGTTCTCATTCACGTTGAGCCTTGCGACCCAAGCAAGTGTCCCATCAACGAACAGAACATAATAATCGACATAGAGGACATGAAGAACTGACAACTCTATCCAGATTCGATCGAGTTGCATAACGAAACCGGCTTGAATTCTAGCATTCTAGATATATATCGGTTAGTGCTTTCTGGGCTCGTTGCTTGACGCTAGGCGATTGGCCGTTTATCTGGGAGCGTTCATAGGACCCTTGTCCGGAAACGCGGTTCTTGCGCTCGTCCCGACACTGAAAGGCGAGTTCAACAGTACGGCTCCAGAGGTTTTGGTATCGATTTCGTTCTTCATGATACCCTTTGCCTTCTTCACTCTGTTCTCTGGGACCATTTCTGACTTGTACGACCGTAAGAAGACCGTAGTGGCCGGATTCGCCATCTACGCATTCGGGAGTCTGCTGTGTGCTTCTAGCACTGATCTCAACACATTTCTTCTGTCGAGAACCGTTCAAGGATTGGGATATGGTTTTGTCAATCCCGTTCTTGTTGCGATTCTCGGAGACATAGTGCCCCACGAACACCGGGGGAAGGCGATGGGCTACCTTGGAGCCGCCACGACCACCGGTATCGCCCTGGGACCCTTTGTCGCTGGATTCATAGCGATCATTGATTGGCGTCTGGTGTTCGTCATGATCGCGACTCTCACATTGCTGATAGGAGCGTTCTTCTCGCTGACTTTCAAGGGGGTAGTTTTCGAGAAAGTTGACGCGAAATCCGCTTCTCTCCTCAGGACCCTTGGTGGGGCGGCGAAACACAAGAGCGTTGCTTTGCTTTCACTCGCTGGCTTCTTGACATTCATGTGCTACGTCGCCACGCTTTCCTTCATATCAGACACACTCTCAATTTCTCCTCTATCCTTGTCAGAGAGCGATATCGGCATAGTCATGGCGACAACGGGAGTCGCCGGGATTGTGGCCGCGCCAATCGGAGGAAAGATGGTAGATCATATCGGCAGGTTTGCGACGGCAGCTCTTGGATTCACTATTATGATTCTGGCGTTTGCTCTTCTATCCCTTTCGTCGTCCGTCGGCCATCATACCGGTTCGCTGGCCGTCTTGGGAGTGGGGACGGCGATAACATGGTCAGCACTCTTGACCCTCACGGTTGAGGTCCTTCCAAAGAAGCGGGGAACAACCTCGTCGCTTTTCAACGGGGCGCGGTTCTTTGGATATGCGCTCGCTCCGCTCGTCTTTGCCCCGATGTATGCATCCTTGGGAATTCGCTCGATTTATTATTCGAGCATTATTCTGGCCACTGGCGCTTTGATTGTGACGTGGCTCGTGAAGTCGAATCATCGTGGACCTTGAGACTTGGAGTCCCAGTAAGCGAGTATCTGATGAAGCTGGATGCGCGAGTCGGCATCTGAGAATGAGTTGTCTGTGATCTTCCATGATCCGTCTGCAAGGGAAAGCACCTTCTTTCGAGTCTTGATGAGATGCGGGATATCTTCAAACATCTCCTTCTCCTCCATCCTCGCCGATATTCGCTCGAAGGCGACACCCGGATCGATGTCAACGAGGAGCAATCTGTCTGGCACCGGAAGAAGCCTGACGAAAAAGCCATAGCCTATCTTTGCCAGTCTTCCTGGAAGGTACGCGGTCGCCATGAGGTACCGCACGAAGACAACGTTGTCGTATTCACTAGAGTGTTTCTTCATATGGCGAAGCGAGCCGAAGACATCTACAATGAAGAATGTTCCTGCCAGGGCCTGCATGACGATTCCAGAGCCCTGCAACAATCTTCTCGTCAACCTTCCCATGAGTCTCGAGGAGGGATGTACATAGATCATCGTCTTCTCTCCCCGTTCTTCGTAGTAGGCTCTTATCCAGTTCGCATGGGTCGTTTTCCCGGATCCATCAATCCCATCGACTGCTAGCCATCGCATACGTCACAACCCCGCGAGGACCAGCATTCCAGCAGTCAAGAGCGGGATGACCAGGTTGTCGTACTCTCCCGGAGTCAGCAGTTCCACTATTGCCACGAATCCACCCGTGAGGACCGCTGTTCCGAACGCGGAGGCGGGGTCGAGCAGAAAAGTCCCAAATACCCCTTGGTACGCAAGGTATTGGTAGAACATGAGGACCGCGATCGTGGCAATGAAGGTCGCCGCGAGCACAGTTGCCGTCCCTTCCAGCGTTTTGTTTCTCAGAATCTTCCTCTTTCCGAACCTTTTCCCCACAAGACCTCCCAATCCATCCCCATACGACATCGCCACTATGGCTATCGACGCGATCATCCTTTGATCGAAAAGAAAGAAAGCCAGTAACGTCCATGATATCGCATAATACACTAATCCGAACCCATGACTCTCCCCGGTCGTCTCTCCAAGGAACGATGTTCGCAGTCGGCGAATCGGCGAGATTGGAGAAACCAGAAGAAGCAGAGGAATGAAGGGCGCGGCAGCAAGAAATGCCATCACATAAGGCGAATCGAACATCCACCAGAACAGGACGATGTTGCCGATCAAGATGTGGAGGACCTTGCGATGGATTTCGCCCGTCGTTCTGCTCTTGATCAATCTCGAAAATAGGACAACCAGGACCACATAACCATAGACCGAGATGAGCCCGGTCAGATCCCCACTACTCATCATTTTGGAAAGGTCAGAGTCGTACGAATATACATTGATTTCGCACCTGGCCATTCGATGCAATCGTCACAGATACTTCTCTAGTTCCGCCTCCGCAACAAGAGATCTCAGCGTGGAAGCACGTTCAGTGAATCGCTCCGACCGCGAATACCGACACCACTGCCAAAGCCACGGAGACCGCCGATACGAGCAGTGGAGCTCTGGATCTTGAGAATACTTCTCTTGACAACGCTCTGGATATGATCAGCTTGTTCAGTGAGCTTATCATACATGCGATCATTATCGTTTCCGCCGCAACCCATGGATCGACTTGCCCAGCGACAGTCAGTGTTGAGACGGAAGCCACCACCGCAGCCGACGAAATGAATCCACCTAAGGCCGTAACGTAGACCGCCTCGACTCCAATGTACTGTCGAACCAGGATTGTCACCGCTGAAACGATCACGAACATCGCCCCAAACTTAAGGGCGGGGGCGATTGCAAATGGCGATGCCACCTTCATTGGCTCCTTGCCGGTCTCGTCCACCTTCATCAGGAATCCAACTCCCATGCCAATCGCACTCACGGCCAGGAGCGGCAGCGCGACGACGCTGGCGGTTGAAAGACTCTGGTCGGCGAACATGCAGACCACAAGGTTCCTGATGAACATGGTCGCGTTTGCCAGGACTATCCCCGAGGCGGCTGCCTTGACGACTTCTTTCTTCTCGTTCGCCAGGTTGCAGATAGATGCTGTGGCAGCCTCTGAGTTCACAAGACCGCCGAGCAAGCCAGAGAATCTCAAACCGCGAGATGGTCCTTTCCATCGAACCACGAGGAATGAGACAAAGGAGATAGACGAAACGAATATGACGATGAGAATTGTCGTGCTGAGGTCCAGTGCGCCTCC
>Ga0153916_10004097_pt1 | contig 10970 bp, 7 predicted proteins | sample Opewatmetagenome_FD_109642 | JGI IMG/M metagenome (GOLD analysis project Ga0153916, IMG submission 109642) | Freshwater wetland microbial communities from Ohio, USA - Open water 3 Core 3 Depth 4 metaG | ecosystem: Environmental > Aquatic > Freshwater > Wetlands | place: USA: Ohio, Lake Erie, Old...
AAGGGAGCGATAATAATCCCCATCACTGCACTCTCCAATGAAGAGATCATGATTCTATACCGTATTCCCGTTTTTTTCCCCGCAGCTTGAGCCGATTTAGTTGGCCATAGGTCCTCGGTTGCGAGGGCATCGGATCGACGCGAAAAGGGCGAGTCAAGACTCTGCTAATCCCGTTTTTTCAGCCATGCAAAGCCATCCAGCCCCTTTTCAATCTTGCGGCTGGCCAAAAACACCCATCATCCCCTCGTCGCGCGCTCGATTTTGCTCCGATCTAAATCTTTTGTGCGCAGGCTTCGCAGTGCGGTTTGTCGAGCCGCGGTTTAGGGCGGCGATATCCAATCCTCGCTCGACCCTAGAACTCGCTCTGGAGATCGAGCGGCGGCCGGGCATAAAGTCGCCGATGCAATCACGAGACTGTCGGGATGCATGGCTGGGGGGCGTGCAAAAGGAACCGCTGTTCATCGCCGAAGGCGTAGCCGCTGCGTTGTCGGAACGCTTTTTTGCAACCAAGATGCGAGGCCTGAAGCGATACGGACGATGACTCCGTATTTACCATAGGCGCATACGGTACCTAAGATGTAGACGGCTGTGACGCCGTAAGAATAAGTGCGTTGAAATATAGGTGTCATGGTAAACTTTCAGATAGTGGCTAAACCGCGATGGCGAGATAGCCTTGGGTTTTATTTCTACATGCTCTGTGAAAAATAACCGTTGCGAATTTACCGAAAATTACCACAACGGAATCGAGATGGGGTTGTAGCTCTTGTAGTTGTCCTTGCCGTAATTTCCATTTTTGCTCCAGTAGGGCTCCGCATAGGGGGTTGGACTGACGTTGGTCTTCATCTTGCTCAAAAAATTCAATTTAAGTTCTTGAGATGACGGGGCATGGTCGGAAAAGGCGATGCCCGACGCGCTCTGAATGTTTTCCTGGGAAGGGCTCTCTTCGGCTGGAATCGGAATATTAATGGATTGCGCGTTCGCCACCGTAAGACATCCAAATAACAATGCGCTAGCGGCTAATGATATTCGTGCCATCATGTCTCCTTCGCGTGTAGTCTGGTCGCTTGATAACGCAACGCTCGTACCAGAATCCTACCGTTCCGCGAAATCAAAGAGTTAGGCTATTTGCCCATGTCGGGCGCAATGACAAATTGCGGTAGTTCTCCGCAATGCGTCATGCGAGTTCCCATCGGGGGTAATTCCGTTTGGGTGGGTTAAGGTCGCAACGCCTCATCACCGTACTCGTGAAATCGTTTATTTCCCTACTGGCAATTTTCTGCCAGGTGGAGGGACCTGGATAAAAATGAAGCGGAAAATTTGCGCTCTGAAAATGGCATGGACTGATGAAAACCGTTTTGCGGAATTTCTGAATTTTTACGGCCGAAAATTATCCACTGTCGGTACTTGTCGTCGTTGCCCAACGCGCCGATGAACAAGATGCGCTTTTTATGTGGACAAATCCCGCTTTGTCATCTATATTTTACCCATTGGGTTCGATAGGAGGCGTACATGGCGGATGCAAATAGACCAATGGGTGTCCCGGCGGGCACTGGCGCTTATTTGGGACCTGGAACCAAAATCAGCGGCAAACTCCATTTCGATGGCCCGGCGACGATTGAGGGCGAGGTTGAGGGTGAAATTATCGGCCAAGCCAATGTGACCATTGCGCAGGAGGCTATAGTTAAAGGCAAGATCAACGCCGCTTCCATTCTCGTTCAGGGAAAGGTAATGGCGGATATCTTGGCCGAAAAGAAGCTTGAGATTCAGCCGCCGGGGTCCGTAGTAGGTGATGTGAATACGCAAAGTTTAGTGATCGGCGATGGTGCTACGCTCGAGGGGCAAATCTCGATGAGAAAAGAGGTGCGGGTGCTGCCCATTCGCCAGGAAACCAAAAAGGAAGGCAGCTCCTAATCCCATCACTTGCCAACGAACGAAACGGCTGGACTCTCCTTTTCGTTGATTTACACCGCCCGCGGGCGCAAATCGCGCGGCAATTTTAAAAGCAAGCGTTCCCGGCTGCCTGATCGAAAGGCCAGGCCGATCTCGATTTCCTGATCATCGTAAAATCTCTCAAATCTATTGAGACCATTAAGCCTGACCGGATCTCATCATCCTACCGTATTCACCCTCCGGCTTTTGTCCGTGCATAAGGCCTCTCGCGTTCGGGTGCGTTGACAAGTTGAGACCACATCGGATATTGGCAAAAGAGCGATCTGCTGCACCAGCCCAACAGAGCTGGCCTGCTGAAGGCAGGACGGGATGTGAATCGTTGGCCTCAGGGCCAGCTTCGCGTCGGCTGGAACTCAAGCGGGAAGTCCGATCATTTTCATTAGAGGAGGATTTTTACCATGGTCATGCTAGGCACCGATATGAAAGTCGCCGAGACTCCCAAGGAGGGTCTTAAAGATTACAACAAAGTCGATCCCTACGGGGAATGGCTGAAGAAAGAAGGCGTGAAGGTTTATGAAGAGTATTACTTCCCGAGCTTAGCGAAAATCGAGCTGGGGCCCTGGGAGCGCAAAGGAGGGAAGGGCGCGGTCGTTCACATCAACAACCGCCATATGCCCAACGACTGTCACGTCGTCGAGATCAAGCCTGGGGGCAAGTCCGAGCCGGAGCACCATATGTACGAACTCACCTTCTATGTGGTCTCGGGCCGCGGCGCGACGACGATTTGGCACGATGACAAACGCAAGAGCAGTTTTGAGTGGACCGCCGGAAGCCTCTTTTCCATTCCACTCAACACTTGGTATCAGAACTTCAATGGCAGCGGTAATGAGCCCGCCCGCTACATCGCCGTGACCAACGCCCCGCCCATGATGCGCCTGTTTGCGGACAACGAATTCATCTTCAACTGCGATTACATGTTCCGCGGTCGTTACGCCGGCGAGGAAGATTACTTTAGCGGCAAGGGTAAGCTCTTCAACCGGCGTATTTGGGAATCCAACTTCATCGCCAATGCGCCGGACATGCTGCTCTATGGCTGGAAAGAGCGGGGCGCCGGCGGCGTCAACGCCATGTTGGAGATGGCCAACAATAACACGAAGAGCCATATCTCCGAGTTCCCCATCGGCACCTACAAGAAGGGCCATCGCCACGGTCCGGGCGCGCACCTGGTGTTGCTCAGCGGCACTGCCGGCTACTCCTTGGTCTGGACCAAGGAGGACCGCTCCGACATGGTCAAGTGCGATTGGCAGGTCGGTTCCATGGTCGTCGTGCCCAGCGACAATTGCTATCATCAGCACTTCAACTCCGGCACCACCCGGGCTCGCTATTTGGCGCTCAGGCCGGGCGATATGGGTCTCAGGACACCAAAGGGCGGTGGTGGGGAGGGTGCCGACCGGAGCCTGAAAGAGGGTGGCTGGCAGATCGAGTACGAGGACGAAGACCGCGAGATCCATTCGATCTTTGAGAAAGAGCTCAAGGCTCACGGCGCAACGTGCAAAATGAAGGCATTCGTCCCCTGGTGCACAGGCGAGACGGGACCGACAAGTGAGCGAGACACGTAGGGCCACAGCCCACGGAGCAAACGAGTCCGGGAAAGTCAGGATCGAGACCGAAGAAATCCGTGCAGCTACGTGGTTGTGAAGGTTGATAAGAGTATTATGCGCCACCCAATGTCTGACGCATAATCCTGGAGTGTCCCTTTGATGTAAACGTTATCCGCCCCTCGGCAGCTTTAGTTTGAGAAGGCGCCGCGCGTTGCCCTGGTAAATTTTTGCTTTTTCTTCGGGCGAGGTATGCATCTGGTCCAGACATCGAATGGTTTCGCGGATGAACCCCGGCCCCTTCTCCGGGTCAAACGGCATGTCGGTGCCGAAGAACAGTCGATCGGCACCAAAGAACGCAAGTCCGCATTCCGTCGCTGCTACGGCGCCAAAGAGCGCCGTGTCTGCATAAAACATGCGAAAGTAGTCGAGCGGCGGCCGTTTGAGACGACCAAGCGCCGCCGCGTCATCCGGATCGTCGGTTCGACTTCCGAGTTGCGCCAAGCCGGCGCCGATGCGCGCCTCAAAGTAAGGAATCATCGCGCCTAGGTGATGGGTGATGATCATGAGGTTCGGATGGCGGTCGAAGATACCGGAAAAAACCAGCCGCCCCATAGCGACGGTGGTCTCATAGGGCCAGCCAAACACCCACCACAAATCATAGCGGGAGCGCCTTTCACTCTGATAGTCAGTAAAACCGGATCCCCTGGCCGGGTGGAGCCAGATCGGCAGGTTCAATTCCTCCATGCGAGCGAAAAGCGGTTGGAACTCCGGCTCGTCAAGCGGTCGCCCACCGACGTTGGAGAAGATTTGGATCCCGGTGGCGCCGAGTTGAGTGATGGAGCGGTCTATCTCTTCGAGGGTCGCCTCCGGGTTGTTCATCGGCATCGAGGCGACAAATCCCGGAAACCGATCAGGATATTTTTCGACTAGCTCAGCCATTCCATCGTTAGCCAAGCGCGCCAGCTCCGGTGTAGCCTCCGGTGGCCCCACCGCTTCGATCGGCGGAGAGGCGAGCGTCAAAACCTGCGCGTACTCGGCAAAGCGGTCCATGATGCGGAAGCGAAGATCGAGGTCGCTGAGCACCGGAATCGCCTGGAATCGTTTCTTCATTTCCAGGCCCGCGCCCGACAGAGAAAACAATTTATCGGCAAAGCGCTTCGGGTAGATGTGAGGGAAGATATCAATCTTCACAACGCCTCCTCAAATCCGAATTCCGATCAAGTATCCTTCCCTGATCGCATTGTGCATCGAGCGCGGTTTGACCGCATCGCCGATGATGTAAAGCTCATCGCAGACGAATTCCAAATCGTTAAGCAGTTGCTGATGCGCCCTGCGCGGAATCGCCAGGATCACCGTATCGGCTGTGACGAGCTTCTCCGAGCCGTCGGCTTCTTCAACCAGAACTCCCCGGTCGGTGATCTCTTTTGCCCGTGTGTCCAGCAAGGCTTGAATTTGCAACTCCCGGACCCAGGCGGCATGGCGCCACTTGAAGGTAGCCATGACATCCTCGCCCAATCTCTTGCCCGCCTCGACGAGAGTTACCTGCTTGCCGCGCGAGGCGAGATACTCGGCGGCCACCAGGCCGATCCTTTCGCCCCCTATCACGACGACGCGCTCGCCGCACGGAGAACCTTCTTCCAGGACATCGTGCGCGATGACGACATGGTTTCGGTCGATACCTGGAATGGGAACATGCTCGATTTCCGAGCCGGTGGCGACCACGCCGACATCGGGAGCGATCTGCGCGCAAAATTGCGGCGTCACTTCCGTGCCGAGGCGCATCTCCACCCGCCGTTTCTTGAGCATCACCTCGTAGTAACGGACCAGATCAACAAAAATATGGCCGCCGCCGATCTCTTTGGACGCCGGGATCAACTGCCCGCCCAGCCGTTCGCTCTTTTCGCAGAGAATGACGGAATGGCCGCGTTGCGCGGCGATAAAGGCGCACTCTAGACCGCCGGGCCCGCCGCCGATGACCAGAATTTTTTTCCGCATTCGTGCTGGCCGCAGTTCGTATTCAGGCTCCACCTCGTGACCCAGGCGCGGGTTCACCGCGCAGATGTAGGGAAGATTGCGAAACATCCGGGAAAGGCAGAGCAGCCCACCCACGCAGGGACGAATCTCTTCCAAGCGGTCTTCGGCCACTTTGTGCAACAGTTCGGGGTCTGCCAGAAAAGGCCGGCAAACTTCCCACAAACCGAATGCACCCGCTGCCAACGCCCGATCCGCTTTGACCGGGTCACAGAAGCGGGGACCGAAGGCGACGGGAATTTTCAACGCTTGGGCGGCGTTTTGCGCCAAGGGCAACCATTGGTCGTCATGCACGTCGCGCCCCAAGGCTCCCCGGGTGGATTCGTGCCAGCCCACGACGATGCTGATGCAGTCGGCTCCCGCCTGCTCCGCCATGCTCATGAACTCGATGCATTCGGCCGGGCCGTTGCCGCCCCGCTCCTCCATCAACTCGTCGCCGTTCAGGCGGATGATGAGAAGCCTGTCCTTGCCGATCTGATCTCGGATGGCGGTCAGCAGCTCGACAATAAAGCGGCCGCGGTTTTCCACCGAGCCGCCGTACTTGTCGGTGCGCCGGTTGGTAAACGGCGAAAGAAAGTTCGCCAGCAGATAACCCATGAAAGCCGTGATCTCCACGCCATCAAATCCCGCTTCCAAAGCGCGCCGGCTGGCATCGCAATGGTCCTGGATACAGCGGCGGATATCCTCCCGACTCATCTGCCGCGGCGTGCGAAAGTGACGCAACGTCTGCGGCACATCGGAAGGTTGATCGCAATGGTCCAGGTCGATTCCGCCGTAGCGACCGGCGTGGAGAATCTGCTGAATAGCGACCGCGCCGGCGTTATGAAGCAAGTCGGCGATCTTGCGAAAGCCGGGGATATATTTATCGTCAGCGATGCTCAACTGGCGGTAATAGGCCTTGCCCGCTCCCTGCCTATCCGGAAAGGCTCCCTGGTTCGTGATCATCCCCGCGCCGGTACGGGCAATCACTTCCATGCGGGCGTATTCCCGATCCGTGATGAATCCGTCACGAGTGTTGAAGTTTGACACCGAACAGGCGGCATATTTCACGCGGTTGCGACAGGTGAAACTGCCGATCCGCATTGGACTGAAGATATTCGGGTATTTCGCTACTTCTGGGCCGTTCTCAACCATCATGAGAGTCCCCCGCGGTTATTTGACGGGCAAATTCCCTGCAACTGTTCAATCAAAGACCTCATCGCGGAGCCGCTGCTTACTTTCCGCCGGCGAAACAGACGCGAAAATAATTCCAACGCCTCACCCGGTCGGTTCCTTGAGGCCCCCCTTGCTTTTTTTCGCCGGTTACAACGAGCATATCAGCCACGAGCCCGGCGCTGCAAATTAAAGAAATCACGCGGCACGCAAGAGAAGAGCCGATCCACCGGCGATTGTGGTTCGAATATCTGATTAAGCCGATGGATTTGATCCCCGCGCCATCATCTGGCGCGGGGTTTTTTGTTTGTAAAGTTTACCCGTGGTTTCGTCGATCGCAGACGGCGTCGATGAGGGCGGGTTTTCCTTGCTTGACCTGTTCGATGGCGCGCTTGAGCGCGGGCTTGAGATCATCGCCTTTCTCGAAGGGGCCTTCGGAATACCAGCCCATCGACTTCGCTAAACCGGCGAAGTCGGGATCGGGGCCGTAGAGGTCCATGCCGATATGCGCGCGCGAAGGATCTGTGCCGCGGGTTTTGGCCAAAACAAGTTGATGGTTCCAGTCATTGTAATAGGCGCGGTTGTTGAACATGACGACGAGCATCGGGATTTTGTATTTCGCCGCGATCCAGAGCGCTCCGGCGTCGAACATCAGATCGCCGTCGGGCTGGAGATCGACGACCAGCCGGCCGGTTCCTTTGTTGGCGAGAGCAACTCCCAGCGACAGACCGATCTGCGTGCCGGTGCCGAGCTCGCGTCCGGCGTGGCAATAGGGCCGGTCGAAATTCCAAAGTTTGTTGCCCCAGGTGCCCAGGTCTCCCGTGGTAAGGACCCAGTCTTCGCCTTTGATCGCGTCCCACACTTCAAGCGCCAGGCGCGGCACGGTCATCGGCTTTTGATCCCAGTGCTCCTCGGCCTGCTTGCGCCATTTGGCGCGGTTTCCCGCGTGGCGTTTGCCGATCTCCTCAGCGCGCTTGGCGATCTTCTCGGCAAGGCCGGGAGTTTTCGCAATCCGCTCCTTCAGGAGTTTCGTCAGCAGCGGCACGGTAGCGACCACATCCGCGCTCATGCGTTGCTGGGCGTAGTACGGCCGGGCGTAGTCCATCGACCATTTGCTGATCTCGATGTCGGTAAAACCGATATCGATCCAGGTTGCATTCGCCTGGACCTTGCTGACGACGGTGCGCGTGGCGATGTCGCGCACGTGAGTCGGTTTTTCGTAGTCGGCAATGTCGAGAGTGAGCACGACGTCGACGTCTTTGTAGCAGCCGTCGGGGTCCATGGTCAGGTTGAGCGGATGATCGCTGGGGAAGTTGAGCCGGGAGCCCACGTCCCACACCGAGGCGCCCAACGTTTCCGCCAACTCGATGATGTGATTCCAGCCATGCGGCGGACGGGCGGCGAAATCGGCGATAATCGCGACTCGATTGGCGGCGGCTAAACTATCGGCGGCCTTTGCTAACGACGCCGGGTCCGGGGTCATCGGCGCGGGAGCGGTAACGGCGTCAGCCGGCGGCATCTCCACATCGTGATCCAGTTGAGCTTCCTGCAGGCCCGCGTCGTAGCACATATAGATCGGTCCCTGGCGCGCGCTCATCATCACTGAATAGGCGCGCGCGAACGCTCCCGGCACGCCATCGACGGTGGAGGGTTGGTAATCCCACTTGACGAAATTGCGAATCGCTTCGCCCTGGACGTTTGCGGTGTGAATCCAGTCGATGAACGGACGGCGCTTGGGCTCCGCCAATGGCCCGGTGGCGCCCATGATGAAGACCGGCGCGCGGTCAAGATAGGCGTAGTAGACGCCCATCGGCGCGTGCAGCAGTCCGACCAGGTTATGCACGATAGCGATCATCGGCTTGCCGGTGGCGCGCGCATAGCCATGGGCGATCTGTACGGCGATCTTTTCATGCTGGCAGAGAATCATCGGCGGGTCGTTTTCGCCGTAGTTGACCAGCGAGTCGTGCAGCCCGCGATAACTGGCGCCCGGGTTGAGCGAGATATACTCGAAGCCATAGCGTTTGATCATGTCGACGATGATATCGGATTGCCAGCGCCGATCGGATTTCTTGATGGTCGAATCTGCCATGCAGATGTCCTCCTTGGGTTAGTTGAAAGTTGGTAACAGTGCTGAGTGCTGAGTTCTGAGTCCTGAGTGGGGGAAGGGACTCAGTACTCGTTACTCAGGACTCAGGACTGATTATGCATTTTCCCCGCGCCGCCAGACGATGGCGTCCACCAGCGCCGGCTTGCCGGCCTTGACCTGCGCGATGGCGCGGCGCACCGCCGGGCCGACTTTGGCGGGATCTTCGATCGGCCCTTCGGCATACCAGCCCATGCCTTTGGCGATATGGGCGAAGTCCGGCGGCGGTGCTTCGAGGTCCATGCCGATGTAGGCGCGCGCCGGATCGGTGCCGCGCTGGTGCGCCATGTGGATCTGATGCGCCCAATCGTTGTAGTAGGCGCGGTTGTTGTACATCACGATCAACATCGGGATGTCGTATTTAACCGGCGTCCAGAGCGCCCCCAGGTCGAACATCAGATCGCCGTCGGGCTGGAGATCGACGACGAGCCGGCCCGTACCCTTGTGCGCTAACGCGACGCCGATCGACATGCCGATCTGCGTGCCGGTGCCGAGCTCACGTCCGACGTGGCGATAGGGCTTGTCGAAGTCCCACACCTTGTGCACCCATTCTTTGAGCGTATTGGCGGTGAGCACCCAGTCTTCGTCTTTGATGATCTGCCACACCTCGTGGGCGAGGCGCGCCTCGGTCATCGGTTGCTGATCCCATTGCTCCTTGACCTGATCCTGCCATTTTTGCCACTGGCGCGCATGTCTTGCGCCGATGGCTTTCTTGCGCTCCTCGATGCGCGCCGCGAGCGCTTTGTTGCCGTCGATGCGCTTTTTGCAAGCGGTCGTCAACGCCGGGATCGTCAGCGCGCTGTCGCCCAGCACTCGGTGATCCCAATTATGATGTTTGTTGTAATCGGTCGCCCACTTGCTGATTTCGATGTCGGCCAAGCCGATATCGATCCATTTGCAGTCCGGTGCCGTCACCACGGTGATTTCCCGTGTTTGCGTGTTGAGCTTGTGTGAGCCGCGGGTCCAATCGACGACATCGAGGGCGGTAACCAGATCGACGCCGTTGAAGGCGTCGTTGTGGAAGCTGACGCTCAGCGGATGCTTGTTGGGGAAGCCGAGCCGCTTGTTGATATCGTAAACCGAGGCGCCGACGGTCTCGGCGAGCTCCACCGTGGAGTCAAAGCCGATGGGCATGCGCGCCGCGTATTCGGTCAGCAGCAGCGGACTGCTCGCTGCCACCATCATGTCGGCGGCTTGCTCGATGGCCGCGGCCTCGGGCGCGACGCGGGATGGCACTTTGACGGTAAAATTGGGCACCGCCACGTCCTCGTTTAAGGGGGCCTCCTGCAGCGCCGAGTCGTAGACCAGATAGGTCGGACCCTGGGGTTCGCTCATCATGATCGAATAGGCGCGAGCGAACGAATCCGGCACGCCGTGAATACTGCCGGGTTGGTAGTCCCATTTGGTGAATGGCCTCACGGCGTCGCCCTGCGCGAAAGCGGTGTGAATCCAGTCGATGAACGGCCGGCGGTACTTCTCGTCCATCGGGCCGGTGGCGCCGACGATGAATACCGGACAACGGTCGATGTAGGCATAGTAGATGCCCATCGGTGCATGCAAAAGCCCAACGACGTCATGGACAATGGCCATCATCGGCTTGCCGCTCGCCTTGGCGTAGCCATGGGCGATCTGGACGGCGATCTTCTCATGGTTGCAGAGCAGCATCGGCGGCTCATTTTCGCCGTAGTTGACCAGCGAGTCGTGCAGCCCGCGAAAGCTCGCCCCCGGGTTGAGGGCGATATAAGGAAACCCGTATTGCTTGATCAGATCGACGATGATGTCCGATTGCCACCGCTGGGCGGATTTTTTGATGCCGCTATCGCTCATTGAAATTGCCTCCTCGGCTGAATTGCGCGCCGCGCTTGCCGATGAACTACTTTGTTATCTGGAAAATGATCGACCCGTCAAGGCCGGTGACTAAAGCGCGGTTCGCGCAGTAAAAGATTAAACAGAAAAATGGGCGTCAAGGTTCCGGAAATGGCGATGAGAGAGTTTGGTGGTCCCAACGGGAATCGAACCCGTGTTCCCGACGTGAGAGGCCGGTGTCCTAACCGCTAGACGATGGGACCGTGGCTGAGGAGGAAGGACTCGAACCTTCAATCGCCTGATCCAGAGTCAGGTGGCTTACCAATTAGCCGACTCCTCAATTTCCA
>Ga0153916_10004098_pt1 | contig 10970 bp, 8 predicted proteins | sample Opewatmetagenome_FD_109642 | JGI IMG/M metagenome (GOLD analysis project Ga0153916, IMG submission 109642) | Freshwater wetland microbial communities from Ohio, USA - Open water 3 Core 3 Depth 4 metaG | ecosystem: Environmental > Aquatic > Freshwater > Wetlands | place: USA: Ohio, Lake Erie, Old...
CCGGGTCTCCAGCGCGGCCTGTTCGAGCACCCGGTCCCATTGCCACGCGGCGACCGCCGCGTCTTCGTCCGGCGCCTCAGCCCCCGATCCGGTCGCCGCGGGCGGCGACTCCCCGAGGCGCTCCAGCGCGTCGAGCAGCTTCATCCGCGTGTCGCAGGACACGAGCGGCGTGCAAAGCAGGCTCTCGATCCGGCCTGCCGTGGCTTTTTGCCTGAGCAACCTGGCCGCTTCCAGCACGTCGGCGGCTTCCCGCTCCAGGCCCTCGGTCCGGAGGCGCGCCAGCGTGGCATCGACGGCATCCTTCTGCTCCGTGAGCTTCCGAAGCTGCTCCTGAAATACGGCCCCGGAGGCATTGACCGGGGCGCCCGCGCTCTCAAACGGCTCCAGCAGGGCGACCAGCTCCGGCAACTGCTTTTCCAGCAGGTTGGAAAGCGTGTCGTACGAGGGGTGCCTGCGCGGTGAGGAGAGCGACGCCCGCGCACACCAACGGACGTAGTAAGAGGCAGAGTACATCGCGCGGTTCTTGAGCCGGATCGCTTCCTCGACGGGGCGGAACTCCGCCGGCGCCTTGGCAAAATTCTCCTTGGTCTTCCCTTCCTCGAACCGGCGCTGGGCAGCCGCCAGCCGGTCCAGCACGTTCTCGCCGCCCCCAGGACGGGCGGCGGACTTGGCCGTCAGCTCGCCGAGCTCGCTGAGCTTTTTGTCCTGCCCATATCGATACCGTTGTTCATAGCCCAGCAACAGACCTTCGAACTCGCGCCAGAGGTGGGGGGCGTAATCGACCGGAGACCAGCCCCCTGCGGGGCCTTGCCCCAGTTGGCCGTCGCGGTACTGCCACGCCTGCCGCAGCAGGTCCCGGGCCCTGGCCCGTTGGTCCGGCGTCTTCGCCGCCGAGGCGGCCGGTTTTGGCTCGGCAGCCGTCCCCTTTGCCTCCGCGCCGCTTGCCTTTGCGTCCGCCACGGACGACTTTGCCTCCGCACCGCTTGAGTCGGAGGTCGCTTCCACGGCCGGGGGCTGAACGACGACGAGGGGAAGCTTCTGGGGCGTCCCTGAGGGCGTCGGTCCCCCGCACCAATACAGCCGGGGGCGCTGGTTCTCGCCCTGGTCGGCATGCTGGTCGATCCAGCCGGCCATTTGCCGGCGGACGAAGCGGAACAACTCGTCCAGGTCGATCACCCGATTGTTGTCTTCGTCGGCCGCGCCCTGCAAACCCTCCTTGACGAAGCGGGAAAAGGCCGACTCCCGGGTCGCGTAGCTCACCTGGGACCGCTCGAACTGCCGGTTGGCCGTCAGAACCCACAGCTTCTCATCCTTGACCGCCTTGATCTCCTCTTCGAGCAAGCGGGGGAACTCGTTGACGATCATCCCCAGCCGGGGGTCCGAAAGGATGTGGCCCACGTCGAGAATGAGCAGCTTTCGTTTTGCCGGGCAGCCGCGGACCTGGCGGAGCAGGTCGGCGAGCTTATAGCGACCTCCTTCGCCCGCCCGCCCCGCGGTTTCGCGGAGGAAGTCGCTGCACAGCAGGTAGGCCGTCCCGCCGTCGGAAACGCCGTGTCCGCTGACGTAGAGGATCAGCACCTCGTCCGGGTCCGTCCCAAGGCGGTTGGAAAGCCGGCTGAGGTTGGCGTAGGTCTCCTGGTCCTCGAGGGAATCCACGGAAAGGTCGCCGACGTCGGTGAACGCGGCCGGGACGGGCGGGATCAGCGGATCGTAGTCGGCGATCGGGAGCACGACGATCCGCGTTTGCGGAAAACTCGGCGGCCAGAGCAGCCAGACGAGCAGCCCGCAGAGCAGAACCACGGCCACGGTCAGAAACAGACGCCTGGGCCAGCGGGACTTGGCTGGGAAACTCTGGACCGGTGTGCGTCCCCGCCAGTCGCGCCTGGGCGAGGAAGAAGGCGTTGCTCGGGACATGGAAACCGCTCCCGCCGGCTAACACGACCTTCGAACAGTACCACGGCAATGTCATTCTATCGGCCTCCTTCAGGAATGGACAGGAAGCCCCGGTGGCGGCGCGGGCTGCGCTTGGCGGGGCAACAAGGATCCGACCGGGGCTCCCCTCTCCAGGTGGAAAGCTGGCCAAGTCACGCCAGCGCGGCGCGGCAATTCCTCGTGGTCAAAATGGGCAATGTGCACCTTGTTTAGCCGCGGCACTTGTGCCGCGTGACGCTTCCCCGATCGCAAAAGACTGGGTAAACGGCCATAACTCCACAATCCGGTACTGCACCCCCCGCTCCTCTTGCGTCTCGCCTTGGCCAAATGGTATAAGCGCGGTAGGATTCTCCGAGGTGTCCTCTCGTGGTTTTGGAAGGATCGCCGAAATGCACAATCTCCCCGTGCATTGGTCGGAGGGCTTGTTCCTCCAGCCCCATCATCTTCAGGCCGCCGATCGATACTGGGCGGAAGCCTTGCAGACCAGCGCGCAGTGGGACCACGCGTACGAGTACGGCTTGCGGCGGTTGGAATTCAGCCATGAAGCCATCGCCAATCAGCAGTTTCAGCTCAACGTCTGCCACGCCCGGATGAAAGACGGAACGCTCGTTTCGCTGGACCCCGGGCAGGAGCCGGATCGGGTGGAGCTGAAGGAGGCGTTCGCCAAGGAGGGAGTGGTGCGGGTCTTCCTGGCCGTCCCCAAGTTGAAGATGGGCCGCCCCAACGTCGCCACCGCCGCCTCCGCGGACCAGGGAAAGCTCCGCTACCTCGAGACCCGCCAGACCGTCCAGGACGAAAGCGCCGGCGGCAGCGATCAGGAAATCGCCTTCCGCGACATGAACGTCCGGCTCCTCCTCTCGACCGACGAAACGGCCGGTTACGAGCTGTTGCCGATTGCCCAGGTGCAGCGGGCGGGAGAAAAGGCGGCCGCCCCGCAGTTGGACACCGGCTACATCCCCCCGGTGCTCGCCATCGACGCCTGGCCCCCTCTGGGGCGGGACATCGTCCGGGCGATCTACGACATCCTCGGCAGAAAAATCGAAGTCCTCGGCGAGCAGGTCGTCAGTCGCGGCCTGACTATGGCCAACCTCGAGCCCGGCGACCTCGACCGCCTGCTGATGCTCGCCGAGTTGAACGCGGCCTATTCCACGCTGGGCGTGCTGGCGTTCGCCTCGGGGGTACACCCCTTCGTGGCCTACACCGAGTTGGTCCGCATCGTCGGGCAGCTCTCGATCTTCAGCCCCCAGCGCCGGCCCCCGGAGATTCCCCAGTACGACCACGACGATCTGGCCCGGATCTTCTACTGGGTGAAACGGCAGATCGAAACGCTGCTGGACTACGTCCGCGGTCCGGTGTACGAGCAGCGGTACTTTGTCGGCGAAGGGTACGGGATGCGGGTGAGCATCGAGTCCAGGTGGCTGGAGCCCGACTGGCAGTGGTACGTGGGCGTGCACCGCGGCACGCTCAGCGACCGCGATTGCCTGGTCATGCTCTCGCCCGGCAACCTGAACTGGAAACTCGGCAGCTCCCGCCAGGTGGAAGCGATGTTTCAGTACGGCCAGGTCAGCCTGGAGCTGAAGCCGTTGGGCCAGGCTCCCGGGGCCCTGCCCCGCGGCCCGTGGCTCTATTTCGAGGTGGCCCGCGGCAACGCCGCCTGGAAGGACGTCCTGGAAACGCAGACGGTGGCGATGCGGCTGCAAGACCGGCTGATCGTCAACCGGGACTCGCTCCAGGGGAGCCGCAGCCTGGTGGTGGCCCTCGGCGGGAAGCAGTTTCCCCTCCAGTTTTCCCTTTTTGCGGTGCCCAAGCAGCAGCCATGACGCCCCAATTCGCCCGAGCCGTCGATCCCGTCTTTCTCCACGTGCTCAGTCTGCTGGATCGGATCAGCCGCGACGAGCGGGTCTCGCCGGAGGACGAGCGGCTCCGCATCCGCGGCGGGTTGGACAAGGCGGAGGCCGAGCTGGGGCCGGGTCCCGAATCGCAGTTGGCCAGGTACGCCTTGATCTCCTGGATCGACGAGATGCTGGGCGTCGAGGCCCCCTGGCCCCATCGCGAGTGGTGGCAGAGCAACACGCTCGAATGGGAGGCCTTCAAGACCCAGGACCGCAGCGAGCAGTTCTACGTCAAGGCCAAGGAGGCGGCGGGCCTCCGCCAGAAGGACGCGCTGGAGGTCTTCTACGTCTGCGCGGTGCTCGGCTTTCGCGGCCTCTACCGCTACCCGGACCGCACGGCCGCGCTGGCCGGACCCCTGGAGCTCGCCCCCGACCTGGAAGCGTGGACGCGGCAGACGGTGATGGCGATCCAGCTCGGGCGAGGCCGGCCGCCGATCAGCGAAGGGCTCGTCTCGCTCGAAGGCGCCCCGCCCCTGGACGGCCCCTTCACCTTGATCTGGGCGTCGCTGGCCGGGCTGGCACTGGCCATGGGCATCGCGATGGCCATCGTTTACACGAGATTCTGATCTGTGGGAGGCCCCCCTGTGACCAGCTTCCTCCGCGAGCTGCTGTACATGCCGATCAATTTCCTCCGCACACTCGTGTCCGCGCCGGGCCGGCTGCTGTCGTCCGGGCGGCGGGTCCTGGGGCTGTCGCTGCCGGCGCGGGTGGCGATGGTGGTGGCCTTCCTGCTGGTGATCTGCGTGGTCATCGAGTTCCTCGTCTACAAGTACAACCCCCAACGCCCCTTCTTCCAGGCCTTGACCCAGCACCCGGGCTACCTGGTAGGCATCGTCGTGCTCGTCCTCCTGATCCCGATCGTGGTCTACCACGCCGTGAAGCTCTGGCTGCGGGGGGACGTCTCGCCCTACGAGGACATCGACAAGGCATGGCAGGCCGGCGTCGCCGAACTGGAGCGGCAGGGCCTCGACCTCTCCCAGATTCCCATCTTTCTGGTGATCGGCTCGGCTGGGGAAGGCCAGGAGCAGGCGATGTTCGCCGCCTCGCGGCTGAGCCTCAACGTCAGCCACGTGCCGCAGGGCCCGGCCGCGCTGCACTGGTATGCCAACCCCGAGGGGATCTACATCGTCGCCACCGGCGCCGGCAGCCTGAGCCGATTGGCCGCCCTGGGGCGCGACTCGGCCGCGGCGGACCGATCGCGTGGGCCGGCGATGCCGTCCCCGTCGGGCCAGGGCATCCGCGGCACGATCGTGGCCGGCGCCGCGGACTCCCCCCAGGAAACGTTCGGGCGCTCGCCGCCGCTGTCCTCCGAGCCGATGCCGTTTCCCACCGGCCCGGCCGAGATCCGCGGCACGCTCGTCACCCCCTCCGTCTCGCAGACCTCGGTCGGCCAATCGTTCGCCGGGGTTGCGGCGGGGGAGAGGCGTCCGGTCACGCTCCCCTCCGACGAAGCCGCCGACCAGCAGCGGCGGCTGGAATACCTCTGCCACCTGATCCGCCGTGCCCGTCAGCCCCTTTGCCCCGTCAACGGGATCCTGACCCTCCTCCCCTTCGGCCTGATCCAGCGCGGGGCCCGCGAGGGGAGTGAAATCCGCCAGTTGCTCAAGAAAGACCTCGCCGCCGTGCTCCGCGTCTGCAAGGTCCGCTGCCCGGTGACGGCGGTGGTCGTCGGCATGGAGGAAGAGCCGGGCTACCAGGAGTTGGTCCGCCGGGTGGGACGGGACCGCGTCGCCACGCAACGTTTCGGCAAAGGCTTCTCCGTGAGCAATTTCCCCCTCCCGGAACGGCTCGAAGCCCTCTGTGCCCACGCCTGCGGCGCGTTTGAAGACTGGGTCTACGCCCTGTTCCGCGAAAAGGGGGCCTTGAGCAAGCCGGGAAACACCAGGCTCTACGCCCTGTTGTGCAGCGTCCGCCACAACGTCCAGACCCGGCTGGAGAACATCCTCGTGTCCGGCTACGGCTCGGACCCCGACCAGGACCCCAACGAAGAGCCCCTGTTGTTCAGCGGCTGCTATTTCGCTGCCACCGGCGAGACCGACGACCGCCAGGCGTTCGTCAAGGGAGTATTCGACAAGCTCCCCGCGGAACAAGGGGAGCTCCAGTGGACCAAGCCGGCCCTGGAGGAAGACGCCGGCTATCAACGGCTCGCCGGGTGGATCACCTGGATCGATCTCTTGCTGCTGGTCGGCCTGGTGGCGGTCATCGTCCATCACTACTGGTGGAAATAGCGCCCGCCGCCGCGGCTTTGCCGCTCCAAGTCGAGGGCCTGGCGGCCGACCTCCGCGGGCCATGGGCATTCTGCAAGGCTCCGGTCATGACCTCCTCCGCGCCGCCAAGGGAGCACCGGGGGCTTCCCGGGGCCTCTTCCTGCCGTCATACTGTCCTGCGCAAGTGCTGCAACGCCCCTGACTTACACGTCCTCTCCAGTTTCGGGCCCGAATCGGTGAATCCTCTTTCGAGCGTCTTGGAGGATTAGTAATAGGGGACAACGTCCGTGCCGCGGCGGGAAGACGATACCGAGGAACTCCTGGCCCGTGCCGAAGCCGGCGACACCCTGGCGGCCGGCGAGCTGCTGGATCGCCATCGGGCAAGACTCCGCCGGATGGTCGCGGTGCGAATGGACCGGAGGCTGAGTCCGCGGCTGGACCCCTCCGACGTGGTCCAAGACGCTTTGGCAGAGGCGGCCCGACGGCTTTCCGACTACCTGCTCAAGCGCCCGTTGCCCTTCTATCCTTGGCTGCGACAGATTGCGTGGGAGCGGTTGGTTCACCTGCACGACCGGCACCTCAGGGCCCAGAAACGCGCCGTGGGCCGGGAAGAGCACGTGGAAATGGCCCTCTCGGAGCAATCGGCGATGCAACTGGCCGATCGACTCTTGGCGACTGGCACCAGCCCGAGCCGGCGACTGCTCCAGGCCGAGCTCCGTGCGCGGGTCCGCACCGCCTTGGATCGACTCCCGCCCCACGACCGGGAAATCCTCGTGATGTGGCACCTCGAGCAGCTTTCCGTGAGCGAGATCGCCGCCTTGCTCGGGCTGACGCTCGCGGGCGTCAAATCGCGTCACCGCCGTGCCCTGGAGCGACTGCTGGGCGTGCTGGACGACAAAGACAAACTGGTGGAGCCGTAACGATGGACAACCCTGCCCATTCCCTCGACAACGCGACAGGCACCCATCAGGTTCTCGACGACCTGCTTGCAGAAGTCTCGGAGAAGCTCCACGCGGGCGAGCCGGTGGACGTGGAGGAGTATGCTTCCCGGTACCCCGAGTTGGTGGAACCGCTGCGGCGGATGCTCCCCGCGATCCGGGCCCTGGCCGACCTCGGCGTGTCACTCTCCGGCAGTGGCGCTCTTCGCACGTCGGGCGCTCAGGACGCCGATTCGGTCCGCGGACAGCTCGGCGATTTCCGCATCCTTCGTGAGATCGGCCGGGGTGGGATGGGCGTGGTCTACGAGGCGGAGCAGATTTCCCTGGGCCGCCGGCTGGCGCTCAAGGTATTGCCGTTTGCCGCCATGCTCGACTCGCGGCAACTCCAGCGGTTCCGCAACGAGGCCCAGGCAGCCGCCGCCCTGGACCACCCAAACATCGTGAACATCCACTCGGTTGGCTGCGAGCGGGGCGTCCACTACTACGCGATGCAATACATCGAGGGCCGGACCCTCGCCCAAGTGATCGAGGAGCTGCGGAGCGGGCAACAGGTGGCGTCACCCCTTCACCCCGTCACCTTGTCACCCCCTCACCCCGTCACCCCCTCCCTCGGTTCCACCGAGACCCAGCCAGCCCCGCAGGCCGGCGTCTCGACCAAGGGGTCGCACCAGACCTCCGAGTTCTTCCGCTCCGCGGCTCAACTGGGCATCCAGGCGGCCGAGGCCCTGGAGCACGCCCACCAGATGGGCGTCGTGCACCGCGACATCAAGCCGTCGAACCTGATGGTCGAATTCGCCCTCCCCTCTCCCACCGGGAGAGGGGTCGGGGGTGAGGGTGGGTGCGCCGGGAGAGGGGCTGGGGGCGAGGGGCCTCACCTCTGGATCACCGACTTCGGCCTGGCCCAATTCACAGCCCCCTCTCCCCTCGCGGGAGAGGGTCGGGGTGAGGGGCCCAGTCTGACGATGACCGGCGACATCGTGGGCACGCTCCGCTACATGAGCCCCGAGCAGGCCCTCGGCGACCGGCGGCACATGGACCACCGCACCGACATCTATTCGCTGGGCGTGACCCTCTATGAGTTGCTCACGCTCCAGCCCGCCTTTGCCGGCGATAACCGCGAAACGCTCGTCCGGCGCCTGCGGCACCGACTTTCCTGGGCGCTCTCGGCGCCGCCCAATATCGCAACGGCCAGTGGAAGGAAGCGATCTCCACACTGACGAAACACAGCGAACTCTGCTCTGGCGACACCCCAAGCGAGTGGTTCATTCTGGCCATGGCCCAGTGGCAACTTGGTCACGCGGACGAGGCCCGGCAGTGGTACGAGAAAGCCGTCCGCTGGATGGAAGAGAGATGCCCGAAGGTCGACCCGTCGAAGGCCGCGCTGTGCGTCGTCCGGACTCGTCCCGAAACGACCGAGAATCTCGAGCGACTTCTACGCCGCCGTGGCGAAGCCGCGGCGCTGTTGGGCATTCCCGACAAACCGCCAGCAGGAAACGAGATACCCGACAAGCCGAAGTAGCTGCAAGCCCCGAAGGGGCGCTTCGTCAATAGCCAGGGGCGCAAGCCCCTGGGGGAGGGCATCAATCGTTCGTGAAGCCCCGAAGGGGCGCTTCGTCAATAGCCAGGGGCGCAAGCCCCTGGTGGATGGCGTCAATCGTTCGTGAAGCCCCGAAGGGGCGCTTCGTCAATAGCCAGGGGCGCAAGCCCCTGGTGGATGGCGTCAATCGTTCGTGAAGCCCCGAAGGGGCGACCGAAGACCGTCAATCCCAAAGATGCGATTCGTCGAACTGGAGGTTGTGCCGCCGCAAAAGGGCGACGAACTCCTCCTGGAATGTCCTGGTGCGATGATGCTCGGCTTGTTGCGCAATGTATCGTTTGACGGTGGCGACGTTCGAATAGCTCACGGCAAACGCTCCGTATCCCGTCTGCCACGCGAAGCCGTGCCGCTTGGGGAACGCCTCGTGAATCCACTTCGACGAGTTGGCTTTGATGTCCCTCAACGCCTCGGCAACGCTGATCTCTCTGCCCAGGGAGCAAAGCAGGTGAACATGGTCCGCGGTGCCGCCGGCCGCCACGAGGACGCTGCCGCGGGCGCGGACGATGCCGCCGATGTAGTCGTGAAGTCGCGGCCCGAGGTCGGCGTCGATCAGGGGCGCCCGGTCCTTCGTGCCGAAAACGATATGCACGTGCAGAGACGCGAACGATTGAGGCATGGCTGAGTTCCCTGGAATGTTGGGGTGCCGCCCCTGCGGGGCTTGAGGTTTCTTGACACCACGGGTCCAGGGGCTGACGCCCCTGGCTATTGACGGACGGCCCTTCGGGCCTTGACCGAAGGACGGACGGCCCTTCGGGCCTTGACAGAACAAGCGGCCGGTGAGCGCCGCAGCCAACGGGACGACTCACCGGCCGCCGGAAGCCCGGCCCACGCCCAACGGTCTGCGCGCGTGAGGCCAAGGCTTTTCCATTATAGCGCGGACCGCAAGCGATGAGGAGACCAGAAATGGCCGCGAAATGGGGAGTAAGGGTGTTTGTCCTTATGGTCGCCGCAGCCCTGGTATTGATCTACGGCATGACAGTGCTGGCCGCAAAACCGAAGGCCTCGCGAGCGAAACCGAAGGCCGTGGCCGCGAAATCGAAGAAGCCGCCACCGCCGCCGCCGGTTACCTACCACTGCGTCCTCTTGGGCACCTTGGGAGGCACGGACAGCTACGCCACAGACGTGAACAACTCCGGCCTCGTCGTGGGCCATGCGTATGAGGGTACAGGCCTCAGGCATGCGTTCCGTGTTATCCCCGAGGGGGACATCGATAGCGGTTTCGTCTATTGGCGGGACGAAGATGGGGACGGAATCAACGACCTGATGGAAGACCTCAACACAATCCCAGGCGTCACGTGGAGGATCGAGGGGAGCGAGGAGATCCTCCAGGGGTGGGTCGCCCAAGCTGCCCGGGGAGTCAACGAGTCAGGGCAGATCGTGGGAGAGGCCACCAATGGAACCCAGACACGGCCGTTTCGATTCGACCCTGCTACTTGCGAACTGCTCCTCTTGTGGTCTGCGGACGGCGGCTCCGATGACTATGGGGAAGGCACCGCGCGTGACATCAACGACTCGGGGACCGCCGTAGGTCGGTACTACGAGAGCAGTACGAGCACAGGTTACGCGTTCCTCAAAGCCCGTGGCGGCCCAGTGGCCCGCATCGGCCCCGACCAAGCCTATGCGGAAAGCATTAGCAACTCTGGGCACGTCGTGGGCTTCATTCTCGGGGAACAGGCGGCGGGATGGCGCTACTGGCCCAATGGAACGTGGGAGTCCCTCTCCATCCAGCACGCCTGCGGAGTGAATTCCCTTGGAACATGCGCGGGGCTTAAGCAGGTCACCGTCCAAGAGAAAAAAAAGACGATCGTAACAAACTATACGGTTCGCGTCTTCGAGGATCCGAACGCGCCGGAGATCATCGCCACGGGTGGTTCTTGGTTCACATGGATCAATGAGGCCGGGGACGTGAGCTTCGTGTCTCATCTCTATACCGACGAGCAGGGGACGCTGAGAGTGGACGATCTCATCGACCCCGCCGACTGGGGGAGGGACTGGGGGAGGAGCGGGCAATATTTCGGTGTCAATCGAATCAACGATCGCCTTCCGAACAGCAGTTTTCCGCAGCACATGTGCGGCTTCACACTTTTTCAAGGAGGCAGGTTCATATCGATTGCTTCTGTGCTGTGGATTGTGAAATAGGCGCCCCGGCAACGCTGCTGGGCAAGCCGGCAGTGCCACCAGTGCACGATAAACGCGAAAAGAAGGAGTTCACCAGGGACACACGGAGCGCTCGGCGAAGAAATGAGTGGGTGACAATGTGAGGGGGTGACAAGGCGACAACGGAACCATCACCCTGTCACCCACTCACCCGGTCACCCCCTCACGGCCCGCGTGTCCTCCGTGGTGAGGTCGGCCGGTTCCTGAACCCTAAACCCTCGATGACAAACCGCAGAGCACGCGAAGG
>Ga0153916_10004099_pt1 | contig 10968 bp, 11 predicted proteins | sample Opewatmetagenome_FD_109642 | JGI IMG/M metagenome (GOLD analysis project Ga0153916, IMG submission 109642) | Freshwater wetland microbial communities from Ohio, USA - Open water 3 Core 3 Depth 4 metaG | ecosystem: Environmental > Aquatic > Freshwater > Wetlands | place: USA: Ohio, Lake Erie...
ACCGGGCCGTGCAGCGCGCCCGCGAGCGAAACATCATCATCCCTACCTTCAAGGAGCAGCGCGACCCCGGCCTGATCCCCGCGGGCATCGCGGCCCGCCTCAAGCAGACCGGGCTTTGGGACCTCAACCCGCTCAACCTTTTCCGGATCACTTGGCATAACAAGCCGACGCCGCAGGGCGGGGGTTTCGGCCCGGTCAACGCCCTGGAATTCCCTCCGGAGCTGACCGGAGTCGAGGCCCGCATACTGGCCTTCGTGGGCAAGTGGTTCCCCACCGGAGCCCACAAGGTCGGCGCGGCCTTCGGCTGCCTGGTCCCGAGGCTTGTGACCGGCCAGTTCGACCCCACGCGTCAGAAGGCCGTCTGGCCTTCGACCGGCAATTACTGCCGGGCCGGAGCGTATGACTCGGCCCTGCTCGGCTGCGAGTCAATCGCCGTGCTGCCCGAAGGCATGAGCCGCGAGCGCTTCGACTGGCTGGCCTCGGTGGCCGGCGAAGTTATCAAGACTCCGGGTAGCGAGAGCAACGTCAAGGAGATCTTCGATAAGTGCAAGGAACTGCGCCGTTCCGGCCATGACGTCGTGGTCTTCAACCAGTTCGATGAGTTCGGCAACTATCTCTGGCATCATGGCGTCACCGGCCCGGCCGGGCTGGAACTTCTGGAGCGGGCCTTGAGGCCCAACGATACCTACCGCGGATTTGTCGCCACCACGGGCTCCGCGGGAACGCTCGCCGCGGCCGATTTTCTAAAAACACGTTTTCCCGCCGCCAAGATCGCCGCCGCCGAAGCCCTGCAGTGTCCGACTCTGCTCTATAACGGCTCCGGGGCGCACCGCATCGAGGGCATCGGCGACAAGCACGTCCCCTGGATCCACAACGTCAAGAACACCGACCTCGTGATCGGTGTCGACGATGAAGCCGCCGCGAGCCTCATCCGCCTCTTCAACGAGCCGGCCGGACGCCGCTACCTGGTCAGCCGGGGCCTTGCCACCGATTTCGTGGAAAAGCTCTCCTGGCTGGGTATTTCGAGCGCCGCCAACCTGCTTGCGGCGGTCAAGTTCGCCCGTTATTTTGAACTTGGCGCGACCGACGTCGTGCTGACCGTTCTGACCGACTCGATGGAGATGTACGGCAGCCGCCTGTGCGAACTGACCGCCGAGCGGGGCGAGTTCACGGACACGGACGCCGCCATCGCCCATCACCGCTACATGCTCGGGGCATCTACCGACTTCATGCAGGAGCTGACTTACACCGACCGCCGCCGCGTCCACAACCTGAAGTACTACACCTGGGTGGAGCAGCAGGGAAAAACGTTCGAGGAGATCCAGGCCCAGTGGTACGGCCCGGCCTACTGGAGCGATATCGCCGGCCAAACCGAGGCCATCGACTCTCTGATCGAGGAATTCAACGCCAAAACCGGCCTGCTGAGCCGCTAAGCGCGCAAAGACCGTCTCTTTATTGTTACGGGACTCTTCCCCACCTTGATATTTAGGGTTTTCTAGTAAGTGAGTGGGTAAAACTTCATGAAGATATGGCTGTCATCTAGATTATCCCCCTTTGGCAAAGGGGGGCATGGTTGTCATCATTATTATCCCCCCTTGGAAAAGGGGGCCGGTCATCTTTATGCAAATGGGAGGGACTGTCATCTTTATTTTCCCCCTTTGGCAAAGGGGGGCGAGGGGGGATTTTAAGAAAAAATGCTCTCTTATGATAAACAGTTGAAAACATTATCGCAGCATCTCAGAAATAATATGACCGATGCTGAAAAGATGTTATGGTTAAAATTGAGACGGAAACAATTAATGGGGTATCCGTTCTGCCGCCAGAAGATTATCGGGAAATATATCGTTGGTTTTTACTGTCCGAGGGCCAATCTTGTGATAGAGCTTGACGGCGGACAACACTATTCTGAGACTGGCAAGGCAAAGGACAGTAGAAGGGAGGATGCTCTTAGGGAAATGGGGATAAAGGTTATCAGGTTTTCCGACAAGGATGTTTTTGAGAATATGGGCGGAGTGATGGAAGGGATATGGAGTTGTTTATGATTTTAAAATCTCCCCTGACCCCTCTTTGCTAAAGAGGGGAACAATGGCAATTCTGCGGACACCAACCATAATTCGAGTGGTTGTCAGATGATCAGTTATGGTTAGTGTCCCCAGGATTGTTATCATTTACGATACGAAAATCGTGGGCACCGAATGAGAAGTTAGGGCCGTCCCCTTTTCCCTAAAATAAGGGCCAGCCAGATGTACCAGACGGGTCCGGCGATGACCGCCCCAAGCGCCGCCGCCGTCAACCAGATTTCACTCCGCAGGACCGTGCCCACTTCGACAAAAATATAAATACAGCCGCCGGCGATCCCCAGCAGCCCGAAGATCCGGGGAACTGCGCGGTTTCTCACCAGGATCCAACTGACGGCCAAAATCCAAACCCCGACCAGGCCGTAGCCCAGCCACATGTGGGGGTCTACGCTGATCAGATAATCGGTCTCCCTCATGATGATTTTCACGGCGGCGTCTCCGGCCATGTAGCGGGCCGCCCTGACCGGCTCGGCGGCAACGATCTTGAAGTTATCGACGGCGGTCACGGCAAACCCCAGGAATCCCAGCCCGCTCAGCCAGCGCACCCAGGCCTCGTTGAAAGACCGGGCCAAGTCATAAACGGCAAAAACGACTGCGAGCCCGAGGAGGGCGCCCAACCCAAACGCCAGGTGGTGAATGGTGATGAGGACGGGAGACTGGAACATGGAGATGAGGAACTTCTCGGAATCATGGAGCAGGGTCCCCCCCTGCTGCTCGGCAGGGAGCAGGAGGTAGGAAAGTCCGACAGCCGCATAGGAAATCCCCAGAAAAATGGCGCAGACAGATCCGAGCCGGCTCGATTTTTCGTCAGCCATTTTTTCCCTCCTGACACCAAAATCCTAAATCCCGACCTTTTGGGCATAGCCCAAGAGTTGACGGATATAGGCCTGCTGGTCAGAACCGGCTGTCGCCGACAGGTTCCGGATGAAACCCGAATCCAGCGGGACGACTCGCTCGGCCGACCTAATAAAAATGCCTTCGCCCTCGGCGACTTCGCCGATGAGAAGAGGATCCCAGCCGGCCGCCGCCGCTTCCTCGAGAAACTCCTTTTCCCTTTGGGGGTCCAGGGTAAAGCAGATCTCGAACTCTCCATGAACTCCGGCCAGCGTCAACCAGGGTGGCAAGTTTTGAGAGCGACAGATTTCCAGGGCAAGCGGATGCACCGTCTTCACCCAAGAATCGTTCAAAACAAACCGGCAATGATTCAGGCGCATCAAGGTGTCCACCGTGTGGATGACCCCATCGCTGGTGTCCATGGCACAGCCGGCAAACCGCCTAATCAGTTTCCCTTCCGCCAATCTCGCCACGGGCCGATAGGCCAACCCGGGGAGCTGCTGTCCGGACCGGGTCAAACGCAGGAAGGCGTAGACGTTTCCGATGCCGGCAGGGCCCGTGAGATAGAGTTTGTGCCCGGGTTTGGCCCCCATCCGGCTCACTGTCGAACTCTTAGGAACCAAGCCGATGGCGCATCCCGAAAGGAGAAGCTCTCTTCCTTCGTTGGTGTCCCCTCCCAGGACAAATGTTTTGAGCTTCCGGCAGGCATCGGATATCCCCTCGGCGAGCCGGCCGATGTAGGTCTCATCCTGGCGGGGAGAATAGTTCACGGTGATCAGCAGTCCTACGGGATCGGCGCCGACAGCGGCCAGGTCGGAAAAATTGACCGTGGCCAGCATCCAGCCGATGAGATAGGGATCGTCGTAAAGGCCGCTCGATACCTCCTCGACCAGCGCGTCCGTGGTGATGGCCAAATAGGTGTCCGACGCGCCGCCCAAATCAATGATCTCGGCGTCGGCTTCATGAATGCGATTGAGCCTTTGGGGAGGGGGCTCGAACGCCTTGGCGATCCTCCCGATCGTTCGATTCTCCAGGACCTCGTCCATCATGGACATGTCTTCACCGCTCCTTTCAACAAACGGATTTGGATCCGCCGGGCAAGCACCACCTCCCCGTCCATCTCGAGCGGCGTCGGGAAAGCCGGATCAAGATCGACCGCTGGAGATTCCCAAAACCGCGTTTTCGGCAGGCCTTTAAACCGGCCCTTGGTCAGCGCCGACAGGGTCCGAAAGCGCTCCACCATCCCCATTCGCTCGCACAGCGCGATGCCGAAATCGTCCCGGCGGGAAAAATCGCCGCAATCGTAGCTCAGGTTTCCGGTGAAGTGAGGGTTGATGATGATGCTCAGCGTCGTGGCCTCGGTTTCCAGAATCTCTCCGCCGACAGAGATCCGGACCGGGATGTTTTTCGTCGAGAACAAGGTTTTGAAGGTGAGATACCAGATGGTTCCCAGGACCCACCTGGGCTTCAGCCAGCGGACCACTCTTTCATCGCTGTTGAAGAGATAGTTGCCCCGGGCGATGATGCCGAGACTGCCGTTGATGATGAAGTATTTTCTCCGCCGCCCGCCGGTTTCGTCCTCATAGTCGACTTGGCCGACATTGTGGGGGACTGCGGTGGCGGAATCCAGCCTGCAGTAGACACCGGCCCCGGTGCGCTTCCCTGCTGAATACGGCTTGTGAAAGTCGTTGCTCGAACCCAGGCCGACGGCCCCCAGGATGATCTCACGGGGATTGAGGCCCTCGGTTGACATGATTGTATTGAGCAAGAAATTGACTGACCCATCACCGCCCGCAGCGACGAAAACGCGCTCTCCCCGGGCGTATTGCTCTCCGAGCTGGGAGCCTAAGTCGGTCGAATCCACGGCCAGCCCGTAGTTGCGGCCGAGGAATCTGGCCTCGAGTTCGCTCTTCGACTCTTCCCATCTCCGGAGCCCCCGGCCGTTGTTTGAATGCCCGTTCAAGATAATAAACATGGGTCAGACCTGGCTTTGTTCCGGCCTTCGCAGCAGGCTGAACTCAAAAAGGAAATAGAAGAGGATAAAGAAATAGACCCAGCCCGGCTGAAGGGTCAGAATGACGGCCCCGCAGTAGAGGATAAAGGCTCGAACGACGTCGGCGATGGGGCCGTGAGCCCGTTTTTCCTCTCTGGTCCGGTGAATCCTTACCTGGGCCGAAAGGTTGATCGACGCGGCCAGCAGAAAGAAGGCGATCCCCAGGATATTGAGACGGCGGGTTGAATAGATAGCCGCTCCGGCGCACAGGGCGGCCGCCAGGGCGACGGCGTCGCTGTAGACCGCGGCCGGTCCCCACCCGAAAACGACCGGAAAGGTCCGGTAGCGGGTTCTCTTGTCGGCCGAGATATCTTTGAAATAGCCCATGACGACAAAATTGGCATAAGCGAAAAAGACCGCGGCGACAGATAGACTAAAAGTCCGGAAATCTTCGGAACCGAAGATCCGGCCGAGGGAATATTTTTCCTCGACAAGCCGGCCCATGATCGGGAGAAGCGCCACAATCCAGGAGTTCCAGGGGGGGCCGCCCCACCAGGTTCTTTTTAATATTGTATAAGTCAGAAGGCCCAGGATGGCCAGCCCACCCAGGATGAGGATGACGGGGTTCAGGCAGGCGAGAATCAAGACTCCCGCCGCCATGCCCACAAGGCTTACAGCCAGGACTTGGGTTCGAGAAATGACGCCCCGGACCAGGGGGCGGTAGGGAGAGGACAGCGCATCGGTGTCCATCTGAAAGCAGTCGGTCAGGGCCTGGCCCAATCCATAGGAAAGGAAGAGAGGCAGAAAGGCCAGTGTAACCCGGGGATAGTCGGGCTCGGGGATAAAGGCCAGCCCGACCAGACCGGCGGCTCCTGAAATGAAAATGAGGTAGGGCCTCATGGTCGTCCAATACGCACCCCAGAACCTTTTGCTCCAAATTGTGTTTCCCATTGTTTCCTTCCAACGTCAATTTAGGTGCTTACCGTCCGCGAGTTGTTAAGAATTTGTCAAGAGTTTGCCATATTTTGCTTAAATGTTTGACAAGAGATGTCGCCGGCATTACATCATGGGCGGGAGCTATAGGGCTTCCCTTAGCAGGCTGCAGGAGGCAAGTGATGAAAAAAGTCCTGATCACCGGGGCAACCGGATTCCTGGGTTCACACCTGGTGGAAAAAAACCTGGAGGCGGGACACAAGGTGCGGGTTTTTGCCCTGCCGGGCGACGCCAAAGCCGCCGGGCTCGAGGCGCGGGGTGTCCAAGTCGTCTACGGAGACATCAGGGATTACGGGGCTGTGAAGAGAGGGGCTGAAGACGTCCAGATCGTGTTCCATCTGGCCGCAGTCGTCACAGACTGGGCGCCCAGGAAGCTTTTCTCGCAGGTGAACATCGAAGGGATGCGAAACATCTGCCGGGCCTCCCTCGAGCACGGTGTGGAGCGGTTTGTCGAAGTGAGTACGAACGATATTTTCGGGCTGAAGGAGGGAGTGGTGATGGATGAGGATTTCGCGTTTTCCTACTGGAAAGAGCCCTATGCCGACACCAAGATCGAGGCCACCAAGATCGCCTGGGAATATTTCCAGCAAGGGTTGCCGGTGACGATGGTCTATCCCTGTTGGGTCTATGGGCCGGGCGATAAGACGTTCGTCCCGGAGATCATCAAGGCCTTAAGGGACAAGTCCTTGATATTCTGGAGGAAAGGGGCCCTCGTCTGGCCGGCCTATGTCGGGAATGTCATCGACCTGCTGATGGTGATCGCGGAGAACCCGGCGGCCGTCGGCCACGGCTTTCTGGTCCACGACGGGGTTTCTGATACCTTTGAGAGTTTCGCGGCGAAAATTGCCGAATCCTTGGGAGTCCCCAAGGCGACAAGATATGTCCCTTACAGAGCGGCGTACGCGGCATCTTGGTGTTTAGAGCTCGCCTGGAAGCTTCTCGGGAAGAAATCCCGGCCCCTCCTGACGACGTATTCGGTCAAGAACCTGGGCTCAAGGCTCCAGTTTTCGATCGACAAGGCGGAAAGAGTGCTCGGCTGGAAGCCGGCCGTCAGCTATGATGAGGGCTTCAAGAAGACGATGGACTGGTTCAAAGAGCCCGCATAAAGGAAATTTGGGTCATCAAAAAGCCCGAAGAACTATCCCCGTCCAAAAAACGCATATTCGGAGTGAAAGGGACAAAAGGAGAAAGTAGAAATGAGATTGGCAAAAAAGGCAGCGGCAGCCGCGACGATGATTCTCTGGGTGAGCATGATTCTGGCCGCTCAACAGCCCCCCGCGGACCTGGCGGGGACATGGTCGGGAGAGGCGACGCTCGAAGGCATGGACGAGCCGAACACCCTGACTCTCGTGCTCGGGTTAAAGGAAGGGAAACTGGCGGGCCACATGACCGACCAGTACGGGGCGATCGACGGTGACATCAAGGATGTTGTTTTCGAACAGGGCGCTTTCAATTTTTCCGTCCCGCTGACGCCCCCGCAAGGCGGGCAGGGGACCGTCATTTTCAAGATGAAAGTCAACGGCGATGCCATGAATGGCGGGATCGAGATTCCGGAGATGGGTGCGAAAGGCGCCTGGGCGGCCTCCAAGAAGAAATAAGGCGCTTCTTATGGCTGCCGTCCGCCATCAGAGAGGCTCAGCCGGTGGACGCGGCCATAGTTGCGTCCCATAACCATCCGGACGTCCCGGGCGCTGAGGTCGTAGAGACACGACCAGATCGTCGGATGCTCTCCGGTCTGGGAGACACTCCGCAGCAGGTCCATCCCTTTTTCAGGTGACAATTCTCCTTTGGCCCGGGAGAGTGTTTCGAAAACCTGGTTGTACCGCCAGCAGGTTGTCCGGCTGTTCCGGGGTGGTTTCGGTGAGAGGAGGAAATTCGTCGAGACCAGGAAACTCTTGTCGCCGCGCAGCACCCGCATCTCGTCGTCGAGAAATTCAATGACCGCCGAATCGCCGGAAGCATCGGCGACGAGGTAATGGATGGGCGGGCCGCCGTCGAAATCCACGTTGTAATCCCTGAGAAGCTCGACGGCCTTGTCGACGGTGCCGGCGTAATCCAGCATCAGGCGGATGACGGCGAGGCTGCCGATCGTGACTTTCCTAGGATCCCGGCCTCCTTCCGAGTGCGACACGGCCATCATGGTAACCGCGAGGCCGCGCTCGTTCAGGCCATCAAACGGCAGAAAAGGAGCCTGCAGCAATTGTCTCATATTCTTTTCGGCGGGAGCGCCCCGGTCGAAGCCGAGGTAGGAAATATCGACCATTGATGCCGAGGCGAACCCCCCAGACGGCGCAGTGAATAGAAGAAGCGCCGGATGTTCAAACCAGTCGAAGTTGCGGCCGGCGAGAACCCGGCCGTCCCGCGTGCGCACGGAAAAGCAGCTGCACGCCCACGACCCGACCTCGGCCGGACCGGACCGCTCGGGCTCCGGGATCGCCCCGACTCCCCTTTTCAAGTACTTCCCGAACCCGTAGTCGCCGTAGTAGTGCATAACGTAGAGGGGATAGTCGTCTAGCTTTTTGAAAGAAGCCAGCGTTTTTTCGGCGTTAGATTGGGTTTCGAACGGCGGCGCCGCTAAGACGAAACCAAAGATCAAGAGGCAACCGATCGGCACGCCGGCTTTATGTTGGTTCATCATGAGATGCCATCTTTATTATAAATACACCGCCTATTTCTGCAAATTTTAAAATGACGGCGATAGACCGAAGAGACCGCTTGACAAAACTAGTCAATTTGACGATACTCCCGCTTCGAGGCGGACCTTCAGATCTCCGCCGGCGCCATCTCCAACAACCTCACCTTGGTATCGGGTAACAGCCGGCACTGCAGCGGCATTCCCGGACTTCGAGTCGAGAACTGGCTGGTATGACCGGATAATTAGAAGTGGCCGGTGGAGCCGAAGCCGCCGGCGCCGCGCGAGGTCTCGTCGAGATCGCCCTCTCCGACATCCACTACCTCGACCGCCTGCACGGGCTGGATAAGCATCTGGGCGACCTTCTGCCCCCGCTTAAAGACGTACGGCCCCTTGCCCAGGTTGACCATGACGACCTTGACCTCGCCCCGGTACCCGGCATCAACGACGCCCGCCAGCCTGTGGACACTCTGGAGCGATATCCCGCTCTTGTCCCAGATCAGCCCTACGTATCCCTCGGGGATGGCCATCTTGATCCCAGTCGGGACAGCTTTCACATCGCCCGCTCCAAGCGAGACCTCCTCGGCCGCGAACAAATCCATCCCGGCGTCGCCCGGATGCTGGTAGACCGGGAGCTTGGCCTCAGCGCTAATTCTTTTGACTCTGATTTTCATCGCTCTTCCTGCGTCCCAATTAACCTGATGAATTAGGGGGACACCAAACTCAATTCAAACTCCCTCGACCCGGACCTCATCGAAATACGGCTTAATGAGCTCGGCCAGCCGGTTGATCTCTTCCTCCGGATAGGGATCGATCTGAGCGAAAAGTTTGTCCACCGGGTTCCGCCTCGAAAACTGCTGGACCTGGAAGCGCTTGGCCCGGTGGAGCATCTGGGCGATCTCGAGCAAGTCCTTCTCTCCCACGAGCCCCGGCACGAGCGTCGTCCGGAAGGTGTAGGGAAGCCCCGATGTCCGGACGAACTCGATGCTCCGGACGATGTCGTCCTCGGACACTTCAGATCGCGTCACCTGCTTGTACCGGTGCAGGGGCGCCTTGACATCCATGGCGATATAGTCCACGAGCTTGGCCCCGACAAGGTCGGCCAGCCGCTCCGGCCGTGACCCGTTGGTGTCGAGCTTGACCAGCATGTTACGGTCCTTGATGACCCGGAGCAGCACTTCCAGATCGTCCTCGAGCAGGGGCTCGCCGCCGCTCACGCAGACGGCCTCCAGCCAGTCCTTCCGCGAATCGAGGAAGGTGATGAAATAGTCGAGAGGCATGGTGTCGAGCGCCTGCGGCCTCAGGACGAGGTCGGCATTGTGGCAGAACGGACAGCGGAAATTGCATCCCCCCAGGAAGACCGTCGCCGAGATATACCCCGGGAAATCGAGGGGTGCGAACTTCTCTAGGCCCTTGATCTCAACCAACGGTCGAGCTCCGCGTGGTCGGTGAAGATCCCGCGCACTTGGCCCTCCTCCCGCAGCACGAAGACCGGAAGAATGATGGCGCCCTTTTCATCGCGCTTAATCTGCCCGAGGTACTCCCGGACCCGCATCTTCCCGGCCTTCTCCACTAGGCTCAGCTCCTCGCCCTGGAGAGGCCTCTCCTTGAGATACGCCTTGAAGGCGTCGCACTTGTCGCAGTTCGGGTAGGTGAAAAGCAGATAATCCATAGCCGGCTACTGGATCTTCTCGTAGGGCGTACGGTCTTTAAACTCCTGCTGCTTGCCGTCGTTCCAGGTCCGGATCGGCCGGAGGTAGCCGACGATCCGCGAGAACACCTCGGTGTCGGTCCCGCACTTCGGGCACTTCGGATGATCGCCCCTGACGTAGCCGTGGTTGTAGCAAACCGAGAAGGTCGGGGTGATGCTGAAGTACGGGATCTTGGTCTGGGCAATCTTCTTCACCAGCTTCCGGCAGGTCTCGCGGTCGATCGACTCGGGCAGGAAGGTGTGGAAGATCGTGCCGCCCGTGTAGAGCGGCTGGATGTCCTGCTGGTGCTGAAGCGCCTCGAAGACGTCCCGCGTGGCATCGACGTTGAGCTGGGTGGAGTTGGTGAGGTAGGGGTACTTCTCCGTCCCCGAGGTGATGATGTTCTTGTACTTGGCCCTGTCCTTCCGGGCGAGCCGGTAAGACGTTGACTCGGCCGGCGTAGCCTCGAGGATGTAGAGGTTTCCTGTCTCCTCCTGGAACTTCTTGAGGACGCCGCGCATGAAGCCCAGCGTCTCCAGGGCGAACTCTTTGCCTTCCGGAGTGCCGATCCCCTTGCCTAAGAAGTTCATACAGGCCTCGTGCATCCCGCATATCCCGATGGTCGAGAAGTGGTTGTCGAAGTGGCCGAGATAGACGAGGGTGTAAGGCATCAGTCCCTTCTTGAGCATGCTGTTGACGACTTCGCGCTTGGTTTCGAGTGACTCCTTGGCCAGGACCATGAGCTCT
>Ga0153916_10004100_pt1 | contig 10966 bp, 5 predicted proteins | sample Opewatmetagenome_FD_109642 | JGI IMG/M metagenome (GOLD analysis project Ga0153916, IMG submission 109642) | Freshwater wetland microbial communities from Ohio, USA - Open water 3 Core 3 Depth 4 metaG | ecosystem: Environmental > Aquatic > Freshwater > Wetlands | place: USA: Ohio, Lake Erie, Old...
GAGGATGTCGCCCACCTGCAGATAGAGTGTCCCTTTAGCGGGTAGACGTTCCTCTTCCCCATCCCGGATCAGGATATTCTCGCCACTCTGTCCAGCGGAGCCTCCCGTCAACCCGTAGGGTTGACTCTCCCGTCGTTCACTGATCAACGTCACCTGGGCGTCACATAGCAGCTGGATGTCGCGCCGGATACCATCCCCTCCCCGGTATCTGCCCGCCCCTCCCGAGTTCCGTCGAACCTCGTAACGTAAAATCCTCAACGGGTAGGCATACTCGAGCGCCTCGATGGGCGTATTCAGGGTATTCGTCATATGGCTGTGCACCGCGGATAAACCGTCTTGGGTGGGGCGCGCCCCCATCCCACCACCGATCGTCTCGTAATAGGCAAATGACTCGGCTTCACCATCCTTACCCTTCTTTATACCCCCGATGGTAATGTTGTTCATCGTGCCCTGGCTGGCAGCCGGGATGCGATCGGGGCAAGCCTGTGCCAACGCTCCCAGCAACACATCCACGATCCGCTGGGAAGTTTCCACATTCCCCCCTGCTACTGCGGCTGGAGGCAAGGCATTCACCACGCTTCCCAGGGGCGCAATTACTTCGATAGGCGCCAGACATCCGGAATTATTAGGCACGTCCAATCCGACCAAACACCGAAACACGTAATTGACTGCCGAGAGGGTGATGGCGTAGACTGCATTAATACTCCCTTTTTGCTGAGGCGCTGAGCCAGAGAAGTCCACTATAGCCCGGTCGTCTGAAATCCGGATCTCCACCTGGATAGGTATAGGACCAGAGTCTATCCCATCGTCATCTAAAACATCCCGAAATGCATAATTCCCTTTCGGCAGGTCGGCGATCAACCGGCGAGTCATCCGCTCGGTATAAGCCAGCAGCTCCCTCATGTAGAACATCACTTCCTTATCACCATAGCGTGCAACCAGCTCTTGCAGTCGGTCGACTCCCCGTTGGTTGGCGGCAATCTGCGCCCACAGGTCACCCGCGCGTTCCTGAGGCGTGCGCACATTCGCCAGGATCAAGTTGTAGATCCCCTGGTCGAGCACACCAGCCTCGCACAGCTTTACGGGAGGGATAATGAGACCCTCCTGGTAAATCTCCCTCCCCACCGGCATAGAACCCGCTGTCATCCCACCTACATCTGAGTGGTGGGCGCGGCTGGCAACAAAACCGATCAGCTCCGCGCTGTAAAAGACGGGGGTCACCATGGTAATATCGGGCAGATGCGTACCTCCGCGAAAGGGATCATTCAGGATGAGCACATCCCCCGGGTTAAGCATACTCTGGGCACTTTCGGGATGGTAAGGAAAAGCCTCCCGGACAGCCTTCACCGAAAGCGGCATCGATCCCAAATGGACTGGGATATGAGCCGCCTGGGAGATCATCTCCCCCTGGGCGTTAAATAAAGCGCAAGAGAAGTCCCGTCGTTCCTTGATGTTTGGAGAGTAACTCCCTTTCCTCAGGATCACTCCCATTTCCTCGGCGATCGAGGCAAATAAATGTTTAAACACCTCTAAACGGATATTTAACAGCGCGGTTGAGTTAGCTGGAGCCATCATCATGACTCCTCCCTTCCCTCGTCCCCAGCATGAGTCAGCGAGGGGGAAGGTGCTACCTTTACGATTAAATTTTGATACCGGTCCACCTCAGCCTGGTCCCCCTCCCCCAGCAAGACCGTCGTATCCGTCCGAATCACGACCGCTGGTCCTTCCAGACAATTACCCGGCTGGAGGCGCTCGAACCGGTAGAGAGGAACATCAACAGCACTCAAGATGCCATCAGCCATCCAAAATACCACCGACCGTCTTCCCATAAAAGCTAAGGATGGATCGCGGTTAGACATTGGCTGCGGGAATAATTCCGGAGGGATTACTTTTCCAGTCACGCGCACGCGCGCATTAACAATCTCTAAGACAGCTCCTAAGCTGGAATAGCTATATGCTCGTTGGTGAGTAGCGTGAAACAGGGTGGCAATATCACCGCCGTCCTCAGACCACGGCACCGTCAACTCATAAGATTGACCAGCATAACGGATATCCAACATTCTTTCTACCAGGATGTCTTCCGTACGAAAACCATTCTCATGTAACTCCTGGCAGCCACGCTCCACCAGAGGCTCCAAGGTTTTTTTGACCTGGGCAGATGGAGAATCCCCTGGGAGCATGATGGTCTGCGAATAATCCTTAACCATATGGGCTGACAGCATTCCGAAAGCTGACAGGGTGGAAGCCAAGGGTGAAATCAAGAGGCGCGGAATCCCCAACCGGCGCGCCAGGTCCACAGCGTGCAGACCACCTGCTCCCCCGAAGGAGACCAGAGTAAAATCCGCGGGATCATAACCGCGTTCCACAGAGATTACTCGCAAGGCACGCTCCATATGGGCATTCACCACTTCGATCACGCCATAAGCAGCGTGAAGCAGATCGGTCCCCAGATCCTTTCCAATCCGTCTCAACGCCGTCTGAGCGCGTTCGGGATCGAGAGGCATCTCACCACCCATGAAATATTCGGTTGCCAACCTTCCTAACACCACGTTAGCATCTGTCACAGTTGCCGGGCTGGTTAGAGGATCGCCCCGCCCATAACAGGCTGGGCCCGGATCTGCACCAGCACTACCTGGTCCTACCCGTAACACACCACCCAGATCTACATCTGCTATGGAGCCACCCCCTGCCCCAATCGTATGGATATCGAGCACCGGGATGCCAATCGGGCAACCTCCCACGACGGACTCGGTTGTTACCCTCGGAAGGCCATCCACTAAAGCCACATCCGTGGAAGTCCCACCCATATCAAAAGTGATAATCTTATCGATGTGCGCCAGCTTAGCCACTGCCAATGCCCCGATTACCCCACCTGCTGGACCCGATAAAATGCAGCGTACCCCATTCCGACGGGCATCCTCGAGGCTGATGTGCCCACCATTCGACTGCATCACCCTTAAACGACCCTCAGATCCCAGTAATTTAGGAAGTCCTTCTTCTAAATACCCCAGGTAGTTTTCCAGTACCGGTGAAACGTAGGCATTGACAGCGGTCGTACTGGTACGTTCATATTCTCGAAATTCCGGCAAAATCTCACTAGACAATGATACCGAAAAGCCAGCTTCGCTCAATTTATTACCAATGACTCGTTCATGCTGTGGATGTAAAAATGAGAAAAGTAAACAGACTGCTACTGAAGTAACCTTTTGAGATGAGAGAGTAGTAATTAGAGAATCAATAGCAACGCTATCGAGTGGCGTGAGTACATTGCCAAGATTATCCACGCGTTCCTCGATTTCAAATCGTAAATCCTCTGGAACCAATGCGGGAGGAGGGTTTGCAAAGAAATCATATAAGGATGGCCGGTTTTGCCGTCCGATCTGCAGAACGTCCCGAAAACCGTGCGTTGCTATTTGAGCCGTCCGAGCACCTTTACGCTCTAAAATAGCGTTCGTCGCTACGGTAGAGCCATGGACGATGGTAAAAGTAGCCGGTTGTTGAGCATTAATCAATGAATGGTATCGTTCTGAGATCTTCTTTATACCCCGTATGACCACTTCAGCAGGATTCCAAGGAGTAGAGAGCAGCTTAAACGTATTAATGCTACCGGTCTGTGAATCAATCACGACAAAGTCGGTAAATGTACCGCCGATATCGATCCCAATCCGGATTTCCTCAGGCATCTAAGCTTAATCGCTTTCGCCCCATTACCTTACCGCATTATATGTTCCGCTTTACACTACTGGCCTGGATGAACTCTAACCATCAATCGCTTCTCAACCTCTCGAGCCAGGTCTTCAGGGGCAGGCTTCCCCTCATCCATGCGGACTTCGAAATACTTGGCAAGGTAAGTCTGTTTTTGGATGTATAACCCCAGGTCATGAGCAGCTTTTTCTTTATCCTCTATCGCTTCCCCAATCCCAGGAATCCACTTCCCCCTCACGCGCAATCTAACTGGCACTCCTCCTCTCAGATTACGCCACCAGGTCCGTCTTCGTAAACTGAGTATCAAGTAGTCTGCTTCGTGTGCAACGTCCCTCGAGTCACTTTCACCACCTTTATTTTTTTCATTATTTTCACCACTCTCAACAGCACCCGTAGCCAATTCCTCGCGAATATAGGATAATGGCACAATGATCTTTTTACCACTCCGACGCCCGGTGTATTCAAGCAGTAATATATCTTTGCTTGCGAAGCCATGTAAGGGTGAAAGTAATAAGAATTTGATGATTGAGTTATACCACATGAGTGCCTCCTGATTAAATAAAGAGAATTTTATCATTATAATGCAGACACACTTCCCAAAACTCGTACTCTCTGATAAGATAAAAGATTGAAGTGTGTGGCAAGTCCAACGACCTCGTCCGCTCATGGCCGAGGTCGTTAGTTGTCCCACATAACATTATAATGACTGAACAATATGATTATTGAACGGACCGATTTACGAAATATTGCGATTATAGCCCATGTCGACCATGGGAAGACAACCCTGGTCGATGGGTTGCTAAGACAAGCGCGTGTTTTCCGCGATAACCAACAGGTGATCGAACGCATCATGGATTCAAATGAGCTGGAACGCGAACGGGGTATCACCATTCTGGCGAAAAATACCGCAATTACCATTTGGGATGCAGAGGCAGGGGAGCAAGTAAAGATAAATATCGTTGATACACCTGGTCATGCTGATTTCGGTGGGGAAGTCGAACGCGTAATGAATATGGTAGATGGGGTTTTGCTTCTTGTGGATGCCGCAGAAGGGCCAATGCCACAAACGCGTTTTGTACTCAAAAAAGCTCTTGAGATGGGTCACCAGGCTATTGTAGTCATTAATAAAGTCGACCGGAAAGACGCCGATCCCTCCGATACCCTCAACAAGACTTTTGATTTGTTTATCGAATTAGGAGCCACAGATGAGCAAGCCGATTTTCCGGTCATTTACACAAATGCCATTACAGGGCGCGCCGGCTTAGAGCCGGTTTTAGGACCCGATTTACAACCTCTCTTCCGTGCAATCCTGCACCATATCCCGCCACCCCGGGTTGATGTAGATGCTCCCCTTCAGATTCTGGTAACGACCCTGGGTTACGATGATTACCGAGGTGTTACGGCGGTTGGGCGTGTTTTCGCTGGAACTGTAAATGTTGGGCAGACAATTGCACGAATTACCCGGAAGGGAGAAGTTTTACCCGACCGGGCTCGTTATCTGTATGTCCACCAGGGATTGGAAAGGATCGAAGTTGATCAAGTTAAGGCGGGTGAGATCGTTGTCATTGCAGGTCTTGAAGGGATCGGGATTGGGGAAACGATTGCCGATCCTGAAAACCCAATATCTCTACCCACTATCAACGTTGAAGAACCAACGGTGAGGATGTCATTCGGTGTAAATACTTCTCCATTTTCCGGGAAAGAAGGTCGTTGGGGGACTTCCCGAAAACTGCGTGAGCGGTTGTTTAACGAAATCCGTAATAACGTTTCCTTGCGAGTTGAGGAAGGCGAATCTCCGGATTTATTTATCGTATCAGGAAGGGGCGAGTTACACCTGGCGATCTTGATCGAAACCATGCGCCGAGAGGGGTATGAATTCCAGGTCTCGCGCCCCGAGGTCATCAACCGTATTGATGAGAATGGTGAAACCTTAGAACCCTTTGAAGATGTCCATATCGAGACCAGCTCTGAGACGTTAGGGGTAGTTGTGGAAATGTTAGGTGCTCGTCGCGGGCATATGCTGGATATGCATGATATGCGTGATGGGAGTGTCAGACTCGTTTTCCTGGCGCCCACCCGCGGCTTATTAGGTTTCCGTTACCAATTCCTGACTGCCACCCGAGGCGAAGGTGTAGTCCACACACTCTTTCACGACTATATGCGTATGACAGGCCCGATTGCTACCCGATCGTCGGGTTCTTTGGTAGCCTGGGAACCCGGCACAACGGTCACTTATGGTCTGAAGAATGCTGAGGAACGCGGGACCCTTTTTTATGGTCCTGGCGTAGAAGTCTACGAAGGCATGGTTGTCGGCGAGCACCAACGTCCTGGAGATTTGACTCTCAACGTTTGTAAAAAGAGACATCTAACCAACGTAAGATCATCGAACCGAGAGATTGATGTCCGTATGACTCCCCCTCGCCAAATGAGCCTGGACGAGTGCATCGAATACCTGGCAGAGGATGAATTATTAGAAGTCACGCCGTTAAATTACCGTATCCGTAAGCGCATTCTGGATACGCATGAGCGTGGTCGAATAAGCAAGCTAGCGAAAATCGCTTCCATCGAATAAACCACTCTTTACTTTTCACTTGATCTAAATATATTAAGGAGTTTTAACATTATGGCAAATACCATCTACGTTCCCGAGAGAGTCCTGGCTATAGTCGCCCATCCTGATGATATTGAGTTTACATGTGTTGGCACACTGGCGCGCTGGGTAAAAGCCGGCGCACAAGCCTGTTACGTCTTATGTACCAGTGGTGATGTTGGAATCGATGAGCCAGGAATGACCCGTGAAAAAGCCGCTGAAATCCGCGAGGCAGAGGAACGTAAGGCAGCTGAGATAGCTGGTGCTTCAGAGGTGGTGTTTCTACGGGAGCCGGATGGATTATTGGTCGCCAACCTGGATTTACGAAAAAAACTGGTCCGAGAGATCCGTCGGTACAAACCCGAAGTCGTCATATGCGCCGATCCAACTGTCGTCTTAAGCGGGGATAGCTACATTAACCATCCCGATCACCGTGCGGCTGCATTAGCAGCCCTGGATGCCGTCTTCCCTGCTGCTGGTCAGCCCAACTTGTTCGAGGAACTGGCTCAAGAGGGATTATCAGCCCATAAAACGCGAAAAGTTTATATCACAAGCTGGGATAAGGCTGATCAATTTATAAATATCGAAGAGACCATTGATATCAAAATAGAAGCTTTACGCGCTCATAAAAGCCAGATGAAGGATTGGGACCCTGCCGATTCCATCAAGCGTTGGGCTTCTGAACGAGCTAAAGGTAAGGAGATGGCTTTTGCTGAAGCCTTCAAGGTCGTTACTTTGGTAAGTGATGAAGATTGGGAAAAACGGAAATCTGCTGGATAATCAACCAACAAGCATTGGTTGTACGCTCATTCTACCAAAACAAAATCCAATTTTAATACCCTCACCCACAGCCCTTTCGTCCGGCAGATCTCCTGAACTTTTTGGGCCGACTCGGTCGAGAGCAACCCGGGGGAAGTAAAGATTAACCCATCAATGTGCTTATCATCCATAATTGATTCGATAAGCTCTACACCACCCAGGATAGTTATCCCATGGATCCGCTTGCCCCAGTTGAACCGGTCATCGTCGAGAAATCCAACAGGCTGGTAACCCAGATCGGGGTTTTGCAGAAGCCAGCGTAAGGCAATCTCCCCAGCATCTTCGGCTCCATATAGCAAGACATTCATGGATTTAGCATTGGCCCGTTGCCTGTCGTAAATTCGATCAAGAATACGGAACGAGCCCCTGGACATCGCTAATCCCATTATCATAAAGACGGCGAATAAAAAGAATATGACCGGGGAATATTGGGCAGTTGAATAAAAAATCAATAATGGTAATGCCGTTAGTAAAACTGCCCCAATCGTTGCCCTTCCGAAAAGCATCAGATCATCCACCCCGATATACCGCCATACACCTCTGTAGATACCAAAAGCGAAAAATGATATATAAGATCCAGCTAAAGACAACGGCAACGAATGTATAAATAAATTTAAATCATTAGAATCAAGACGAAATCCATGAGATGTCCAGAACGCCAGATAATAACATACCCCGATCAAGAAGAAGTCCAGGATAATCTCAAGCAAACGGCGTTTATAAGCCAGATCCGCCATTAACCGGCTTATATTTGTGGGGGTTGGTGTATATGATGTAACCACCTTTAACCGACCCAAATACGCTGTCAGTAAAGAGAATGCGATTAATAATATGGGTATAAGGACCAGGCTGAGATCATAATCCAGTGCCTCTAGTGTTAACCCCGCGACCCCCGAGAGTAAAGCAACCAGATACATAAACAAAACCGCCTGGCGTTCTGAAAGGCCAAAGGCGATCAGACGGTGAGAAGTATGATCCGTACCACCCTGTGACGGGGATTGTCCACGTAAGAGGCGTGTAATGGTAACTAATGACGTATCGAAAATGGGCAATAAAAACAACAAAAGTGGAACCCCCATGACCGAGAATACATCGGAGGCGCGCGGTCTGTGTGCTACCGCCAGAGATGCCAGCGTAAAGCCCAAGAACAAGCTGCCGGCATCTCCCATAAATATCTTCGCAGGTGGGAAATTGAAGAACAAAAAGCCTAAAATGCTCCCTCCTAAAGAGAGAGCAACAAACAAGAGTGGTAAATCATTCCCCCTCAAGAAGAAATAACCCAAGAACATCGTTGCGATCAACGATATACCACTCGCTAATCCATCCATATTATCGAGCAGGTTGATGGCATTCGTAATACCTACGAGCCAAAAAAAAGTCAGTATGTAATTGGCGATATCCCAGGGGAAGAAATCGATCACTCGACCAAAGAAAATCACTATAGCAGCAGCTAAAAATTGCACCACCAACTTTGTAGGTGGGGTAAGTCGGCGGAGATCATCTAGCAATCCCAGACCAAACATCAAAGCGGATCCAGCCAGCAAGCTCCAATTAAAACTGTTCCATCCCCCTTCCACCCCATATGAAACCAACAGGCTAATTAGAAAAGCCAGGAACATGCCGATCCCACCCAGGGTGGGTGTGGGACGGGAATGCCAGCGGTCACTGCGTGGCTGATAAACTTTACCTAAACGGAATCCCAACCAACGTACCGCCGGAACCAATGCCAGGCTTATAGCAAATGACAATAAAAAAGGTAGGGCTAGCATAAACTACGGTAAAGAGTTTAACTGATCGATATATTTCTTTATTCGGTCCAGTTGGTCTTGTTGATCTTGAGGAGCCGTAGAAAGAGCCAGGTTCCCGTATATCAGCGCATTAGACTTATCACCTTTTTGAGCATATAAGCGGGAAATTTGTTCGTAAATACGCCACAAGTCGCTCGAATTTTTACCAATATCGGCTGCCTGGATAAAAGTTTGGATCGAATCATCTAACCTGTCTAATTGGATATAAGTGTTTCCAATTGCGAACAGGTAGGTTAACCTGGATGTAATTTCAGTTTCTAACGACAATTGGTAAGCGAGTTGATAATGGACAAGGGCTTCGTTTAAATCCTGGTTAATCTCCTGAGTATCCGTTATTAACCGGCTAATCCTGCTGAAATAATCACCCATTAATCCCTGCGTCCAGTTATATTCCTGGTCTAATTCCAAGGCACGTGTCAGACATCGATGAGCTTCGGTTGGTTGGCGTATGACCTCCATAAATAAGACTGCCCATTCACCCCAGAGAGTGGAGTTGTTCGGGCTTAGTTTCAAGGCTGTTGCATAATAATCCGAGGCAGTTTCTGCCCTGGTAGCACGGATTGCCGAGTCAGTGGAACGTCCTGCCCACCAACTATAAAGGCGCGCTAAGTTGGCGGTATGGTCGGTATTTAGTGGGTTAATTTTCTGAGCCACCTTCAGGTCAGCTTCCGATTGCTTAACAAGTTTATCTTGATCTGCGGTATTGGTAGTCTCTTTGGCTGTTTCAAGATAGCTACGCCCCAAGAACAGGTAATAATGGTCTTCATCAGGGGCAAGTTGGTGAGCATATTGATAGATTTTCGTAGCAACTCCCCATTGTTGAGGTTCGTTAAATGGCTCAGCCATTTTAAAAGCGATATCGGCATGGATGATGCGCAAATTCGTCATAGAGATAAGAAAAATCACCCCGATCCCTAATGCGAAACTTGCCACAACTGCCAGAGGATTCGTCGCTTTACTCCGTTGAGACAATTCTTCCCGTATGAAATAAGCTGCTCCAATCAAAACCAGAAAATTTACAAAATAAAACTTCGTCAGTAAACCCCCTACACGGTTTATCTGTATTATTACGTCATTGAAATTTGCGGGGGCAAAAACAGCCAGATTTACCAGAGTCCCGGCATGGATCAGCCAGTAGAACAATGATAATAGTAGACTCACCCCAAGAATGGTAAGTAAACTTAATTTCCTGTCAATTCCTTCCAGATGTGTCTCCGCGACCCATATAACTCCAAACGCTAACCAGGAAGTCAGGATCATGGCTAAAATTCCTAAGGAAGTTGCATAATCGCGGTTAGGCAGTTGGGTTAATGAAGTCCATACTACACCCACGACTGAGGTGAGGTGCTTAGCATTTGCTATATAATCATATCCAAAAGTAAACATCATAACGGTTAATAACGCGGCTCCGACCATGGACTCCCGGAACCAGGCCTGGTTAATCAAGGATGCACGCAAAGCTGCTTCCTTACGACGCCGACGGGCGCTGATCGCCTGGGTTTTACGCACATATTGGGCCTGGTTCTCGTTCTTTTGTACCCCTCCCTGATTAATATTGCCATATTCTCCGTGCATAGGCAGGATATAACCCACGATCAATAGTAAGCCTGTGTATACCCAAAAATAGGTGCGGGTAGAAGCAATCGCAATCCCAAAGTTAATTTCGACAAAGTGAGACATGATCGCCGCGAGGAGGATGATCAACGTTATCATGCGTGCTCGTTCGCCGGGTGTCTCAGGAGGTTTATAAGAACCAAATATCGCCACCAGGGTAAGGTACCCTAATAATCCCAGGATAGTACCAAAAGGCAGCCCAACCCCAAAAAATGCAATCCCCCTCCACGCAACCATCCCAACAGCGCCAGCTACTCCACCAACCAGGTAAAATCCCAAATACAGGTTACGTTGCCGTTGACCTGTGATTAAACCTATCCACTTAAGAGCGTAATAGAATATTGCTCCAAATAAAATAAAATAGACTAATAACCCAAGTAAACCAGTGATGACTAACGAGTCCCAGGTTTCATTGTGTGAACGATCAGGC
>Ga0153916_10004101_pt1 | contig 10966 bp, 9 predicted proteins | sample Opewatmetagenome_FD_109642 | JGI IMG/M metagenome (GOLD analysis project Ga0153916, IMG submission 109642) | Freshwater wetland microbial communities from Ohio, USA - Open water 3 Core 3 Depth 4 metaG | ecosystem: Environmental > Aquatic > Freshwater > Wetlands | place: USA: Ohio, Lake Erie, Old...
ACCCCGATTGTCCTTGCCGCGACGGGCGGCGCGCTGTGCAACAAGGCCGGCGTCCTCAACCTGGCGCTTGAAGGGAAGATGCTCCTGGGCGCGTTCGTCGGCATCCTCTCCGCGTTTTTCCTTCACAGCTCCTGGCTCGGACTCCTGGCGGCGATGTGCGCCGGAGGGCTCCTGGGCGCGCTTTTCGCGTTCCTGTACCTGCGATACGACGTGAACCTCGTGATTCTGGCAATTGCCATCAACATGTTCATCGCGGAGATGACGGTGTTCACGATGCGCGTTTCCTTCGGAGACGTGGGGACCTGGTCGGACCCCAGCATCAAGCAGCTTCCCGACATTTCCGTTCCCCTGGTGCGCGACGTGCCGGGGTTGAACGTCCTGAGCGGGCACAACGCCATCGTCTACCTTTCCTGGGCAGCGGCCATCGGCATCTATCTCCTGCTTTTTCGCACGCGGTTCGGCCGGCACCTGCGTGCCGTGGGCGAGAACAAGGACGCCGCCGAAAGCGCGGGGATCAACGTTGACAGAGTGCGGGTGTTCGCACTAGTGGCCAGCGGCATGCTGGCCGCGGCGGGCGGTGCGTTTCTCTCCATCGGACACCTCACGCTGTTCACGCGCGAGATGAGCAACGGCCGCGGGTGGGTTGCCGTCGCGGCCGCGCTCTTCGGATTCAATCACCCCATCGCGGTGCTCTTCACCGGCACCTTCTTCGGGTTTGCGGACGCGTTCACCGTGCGCCTGCAGACCACGACGAGAATCCCGCCCATCCTGGTGCAATTCCTGCCGCAGCTTCTCACCCTGCTGGCACTGGTGATCGTAGCGGCCCGTTCTCCCACGGCACAGGCCCTTGCCCGGCGTGCGTTCAAGACCTGGGCGCGCAGGGGGATGGGAGCGGGTGCCGGGCCGGAAGGCAAGAAGGGCGTCGAGTGAGCGAGGTTGTCTGCTACGGCGAGCTCGGGGTGGACAACATCATTATCGTGCCCCACGTCCCCACCCCGGAAAAGGCCGCGTTTCCCACCGCGGAGATCTATCGCGTCGGGGGAGCCGCGGCAAACACTGCCATCTGGCTTGCCGGATGGGGGGTGCGGGTCACGCTTTCGGGCAATGTCATTGGGGGGGACGATCTCGGCCGTCAGCTTCTTTCGTGGCTTCGCCTCTTCCCGACTCTCGACCTGGACGCCGTCGAACGACGCGCGGGCGTCGCGACGCCCTTCTGCCGCATCCTGGTCACCCCGGATGCGGAACGCTCCATCCTCGTCTACTGGTATCCAAAGACGCCGAGAACTCCCCTTTGTCGGCAGCTCCTGGACGGAGCGCGCTTCCTGGCGCTGGACCTCTACGGCGGAGAGGAGCGGCTCGCGGCCGCCCGAATGGCCCGAGAAGCGGGCGTGACCACCGTTGTGAGTGACGTCGTCTTTGCGGACCACCCTGTGCTGCCGTTCACCGGCATTGCGGCCAATTCCGCCGCGTACGTGCGCGAGTGTTTTCCCGGCGTGGACGTTCGGCATCACGCCCTGAGCCTGCACGCGGTGAACGGCGCAATCATCGTGACCACGGACGGCCCCAACCCCGTGCGCGTCGTCAGTCGTGACGGGAAGGAGTTCGCGGTGAGGCCTCCCGTGATCTCGGCCGTTGACGCCACCGGCGCGGGAGACGTCTTCCGCGCGGGTCTCCTGTACGGGCTCCTGCAGGGCTGGCCGCTTCCGCGCTGCGTCTGCTGGGCCACGGCGGCCGGAGCGATGAAGGCGCAGCGGCTGGAGGGGCACGCCGTGCCCTCGCCCGACGAGGTGGAGGCACTGGCCTCGACGCTTGAGCCGGAATGAAAAGGAGGGGCTGATGGAGCACCACATCAGATGCGATGCAGAAGACATCAGCCGCTACGTCTTCTGTCCAGGTGACCAGGCGCGGGCGAGGAAGATCGCCGACCATTTCGAGAATGGGCGCGTCGTCACGGAGAGCAGGGGCTACGTGGTGCTCTCTGGAGAGTACGACGGAATCTTCATGACCGTGTGCGGTACGGGCATGGGCGGTCCCGCGGTGGCAATCGCGGTGGAGGAGCTTGGCCGGATGGGTGCGCGCACCTTCATCCGGGTCGGCTCCTGCGGCGTCTTTCAGGAAGGCCAGAAAACCGGAGACGTGATCATTGCAAGCGGGACCGTCCGGGCCGGCGGCACTGCCAACGCCTTCCTGCCCATAGGCTTTCCCGCGGTGCCGACCTTCTCCGTTCTCAGGAGCCTCGCCGAAGCCGCGGAAGCTCTGGCCATCCCCCACTCCGTCGGCGTTGGCGTTGCAGGTGACGCCTTCTATGCTCCCCGGGACCCGGCCTTCTTTCAACTTGCGCTGCAGGCAGGGCTTCGGTTCGTTGAGATGGAGAGTGACACGCTTTTCATCGTGTGCCAGTACAGGGGCTGGCGGTCGGGCGCCCTTTTCACCTCCGATGGGACTGCCGCGGAAGTGAAGCCCGAGCGCGACGAGCCTGCCTTCCGAAAGGGCGAGCAGGACGCGATCCGCGTCGCCCTTCAGGCAATGCGCGCCCTGGCAAAGACGGACAGTCCGTGAGCTCGGGAGTGCCGCCAGTCTTCACGGTATCAGGAAATGCGGGAGGTTGCGTCTCTCCGCCTCGGCCACTCCGGAGCAGCCCCGTTTCCTATTGAGATCTCTGCAGCTTTTCCAGCATGTCGGCGACGCCGAGATTCTTGATGCCCATCCGCTGAGCCCGGCCGAGCACCTCCAGGGCCTTGTCCCGCTTGTCCAGCGAGACCCAGCACTGCGCGATCTCCAGGTACAGCCGTGGGTTCTTCGCGTCGTTCACGAGCAGCCCCGAGAGGCTCTCGATCGCCTCCAGGTAGTTGCCCTTCTCCTTGTTGATCAGGGCGAGCCCCAGCACCGCGTAGCTGTCGAACTCGATGTTCAGTGCCTTGCTGTAGAACTCCCGGGCGGTGTCCAGCTGGTTCATGGCGCGGTAGGAATCCCCGATGCGCGTGAGGATCACCTTGTTGTCGGGATCCGCGTCCAGGATTTTCTGCCAGTAGAACAGCGATTCCTGGGGATCATTCATTCCCCGGTAGCAGTCGGCCAGGCCGAAGAGCGCGTAGAAATTGTTCGACTGGATGTCCAGCGCCTTCTTGAAGTACGGGATGCCCTTCTCGTAGGTCTTGAGCTTGCGGTAGCAGTTGCCGATGGACGTGAGGACCCAGATGTTCTTCGGGTCCTTCTCGTGCATGCGCTCCCAGTAGGTCAGCGCCTCGCGGTACTCCTTGAGGTCGAAATGCAGGTAGCCCAGGCCGGTGAGGGCATAGGGATTGCCCGGGTCGATCTCCAGGATCCTGTGGTAGATCTCCTTGGAACGGTTGAAATCCAGCACCTTGCGGTACGCGTCCGCGATGCGGGTGAGCACCGTCACGTCGCTGTCCCCCTGGGCGAGGTACTTCTCCCAGATCTCGATGGCCCGGTGGAACTGCTTCAGGGACCGGTAGCTGTCCGCCAGCCCGACGAGGGCGTACTTGTTGCCCACGTGGTAACCGAGGCACTCCTCGTAGTAGCGGATGGCCTCATGGTAGCTCTTGCGCTTGCGGGCCGCGTCCCCCATGCCCACCAGGGCGTAGTTGTTCTGCGGTTCGATCTCCAGGATGCGGCGGAAGTTCTGCTCGGCTTCCGCGATGTGGTCTTCCTTGAGGAGCTGGTAGCCCCTCTTGGAAAGCTCGGATATGGACACCGGAACGGCCTCCGGCACTTTCTCTTCACTGCTCATGAACTTCCGTTTTCCCTTCCGCAAGCCAATGGTGCATAACCTGCGCGATCTGCCCGATGACCGCCGCGGCCTTGTCCGGGGCAGGCGCAAGCCAGTACATCTTCAACGCCTCCAGGGGCTTCCCCCCCTTGAGGTATCGGTCTCCGATCCGTATCAGGCCGTCGGAGTAGCGGGTAGTGACGAAGATTCTCTGCGCGAGCGCGACTTCACCCTTGTTGAACAGCTCGTTGCCCTTGCGGATGAGCGCTGCCCTCTTCTCCCGCGCCAGGGGGGTCGTACGTTCCGCGGTGGTCTTCAGAAACCCGCCCGAAGGCAACTTTTTCAGGATGTCCTGCGTGCTCATCCCGTCCTACCAGACCAAGATAATTGATTCATCCGACAGAGTAAACACCTGAGAGACCGGGACAATGGCGCGTGGCCGGGGAGTGATTACCCGATCCTGCCTTTCGTCGACATTTCCTCGCTGCCGGGCGCGTAGGCCTGCTTCAACGCGCGCCCGAGCGCCTTGAACGCGCATTCCGCCATGTGGTGGGCGTTCTCTCCGCGGCGCACGTCCACGTGGAGGCTGATCCGGGCCTCGGAGGCAAGGCCGGAGAAGAACTCCCGCAACAGCGAGAGATCGAAGGCGCCCGCGCGGGGCTGGGGGAAGGAGGCGTTCAGCACGAGCGTCGGCCGGCCGCAGACGTCGATGGTGACCTCGGAGAGCGCCTCGTCCATCGGCACCACGGCATGACCGAACCGGTAGACCGGGCCGCCCTTTTGCAGCACCGCGGAGAACGCCTGGCCCAGCACGAGGCCCACGTCTTCCACGAGGTGGTGGGGATCGACGTCCAGGTCTCCCTTTCCCTTCACGGAGAGGGAAAAACGGCCGTGAAACGACATGCTAAACAGCATGTGGTCGAAGAACGGGATGCCCGTTCGAACGGCGGGCTCCGCCGCGGAGTCCGGGTCCAGCGTGAGGGAGATGTCCGTCTCACGCGTCGTGCGGTCGATGGTGACTTTTCGCTCCACACGACAGATTGTATGCGGGGAAAGACGAAATGCAAGGCGATGACGTCAAACCAGCATCGCGCCGAAGCCTCTCGCCGTCTCGCTGCGCGAGCCGGCTGCCGGCCAAGGGGGGCGATATCCACGGAACAAGGTTGCCCGAAAGGGAAGCCCAGCCTGCGGTGGATGAACGGCCGCTGCCCACATCGCCCCGAAGCCTCACGCCGCCTCGCTTCGCGAGCCGGCTGCCGGCCGAGGGGGCAGCCCCTTCCTACTCCCGCTCGTGCAGCAGCACCTTCAGCTGCTTGATCTCGCTCACCAGCTTGTCCCGGCTCATGTCCTGGAAGCGCCGCGGAACCATCTCGCGGCTGGTGCATTCCAGGACGGCGACGAGGTTCTGCAGCTCGATCTCGTGGGGATAGGCGGGCGGCATGAAGTCCAGGATGGTCTCCTCCAGGTCGCCCTTGGTCACGAACACGTGGTTGTTCATGGCCGAGAGGAACTTGGCGCGGATGAGGACCGCCTCCAGGTCGGCGCCGGAGAACTCGTACTTGTAGCGGCGGAACAGCTCCGCCACGTTGGTCTTCTGCATGCGCAGCTCGAGCTTCTTCACCAGCGTGGAGAACAGGTCCTCCTTCTCCTCGATGGTCTCGGGGTAGAACAGGGCAAGGTGCTCCTCCGCGCGGCCCTGGCGCTTGAGGTCGATGGGAAGCAGGTCGGGCCGGCAGGTGATGAGGAACCAGATGATCTTGCCCCGGTACTCCGTGTTGCCCATGAAGGAGGCGATCTGCGCGAAGATCCGGTTGCTCGTACCGGAGTCCCCCTCCTGGTTGCGGTCACCGAGGAACGCGTCCGCCTCGTCGATCATCACCCCCACCGGCGCCATGGCCTTCAGGATGGCGAGGATCTTTTCCAGGTTGCTCTCCGTCACCCCCTGCCACTTGGAGCGGAAGTTGCGGAACTTCACGATGGGGATGCCGATCTCGCCGGTGAACGCGGTAACCATGAAGCTCTTGCCGGTCCCGACCGGTCCCGAGATGAGGTAGCCCATGGGCAGGACGTCGAAGCGGCTCTCGCGGATGGCCTTGGCCGCGCTGCGGAAGCGCTTCTTCACGAAGTCGTGGCCGGACACGGCCGTGAGGTCATGCTCGCTTTCCAGGAACTCCAGCAGACCCACGGCCTCCGCCTCGATGATCTGCTTCTTCTTCTGCTTGAGATAGTCGAGGCTGACGGCCCGGTCCTCCTGGTAGCTCTCCGCGGCGAGCTGGTTGAGGTTGACGAGGTTCAGGCCGCTGGTGATGGAGGCGAACTCGGGGATGGTGAGGGATTCCTCGAGCAGCAGCTTGCCGCTCCGGTCCAGGTAGTGCAGGAAGCTTTCCCGCACCTTCTCGTCCGGAATGGGGATGTTCACCTTGATCGCGCTGGGAGAGCGCACGATGGTCGGGTTGAGGTCCGACAGGTTCTCCGTGAGCAGGATGATGGACACGTCCCCCTGGGTGAAGATGGGGTCGTTGGCCCACCGGTTGAGCGTGACCAGGCAGTAGCGATCCTCGTCGGTGTAGCGCGAGATGTCGGTGTTCGGCACCACGGTCTCAGAGTAGTCCACGATGAGGACGATGCGCTTGTTGTGCCGGATGTTGGCGTAGAAGTATTTCTCCAGATTGGCGAGCGCGCGGACAGGGTTGCGCGAGAGCAGGCTGCCCGGCGTGGCCTTGGGCGAGAGGTGCTTCATCGCGGCGAGGTAGTCCCGCTTCATCTCGGGCTTGCAGAAGCTCACGCCCGAGGAACGGTCGTAGAAGACGATGATGTCGCGGTTTCCGAAAAGCACCTCGGAGACGTAGTCCTGGATCTTGGCGAAATTGAACTCCCCCTCCTTCATCTTGTGCGGCAGGAAATCGCGGATGTTTCCCGTCAGGAGATAGAGGTTCGCCGTCTTGGAGCAGTACTTGTAGGACAGTTCCTGTGCCCAGGCAGGAAGGACCTTGATAAAGGGCAAATTCTTGACAATGAGCTGTTCGGCCATCGTTCCCCTCCCAAGGCAACGTCGAACGGGCTGGATGAAGTATAGGCCCAAACAATGCCGGACGTCAATCCAAGCCTAGACGAGCTTCCTCTCGCGGGCTTCTTCCATGATCATGCGGTTCCAGCGGTTTCGCCAGAGGAACGAGCTGCGGTCCGCGGGGGCATCGATGCGGCTGGCCCTCTCCTGCAGCGTCTTCAAGCTCTTGCTGAGGACGGTCACCTTGTCGTCGACCTCCTCCGACCCGGCCTCGGGCAGCACCTGGGAGTACAAGTAGTTGAACCACGGGGCGCGCGGGTCCTCATCCAGCGCCTTGTGGCCTCGAGTGAGCTCCCGCAGCTCCCGGATTCCTTCCTCGCGGAAGCCGCGTATACCCAGCAGGTACGCGCGCATCCCCAGCAGGCTGCGTTGCAGCAGCCCGCCGCTCCGGGCGAGGCGGAAGCTGCGTCCTTCCACGGGGATGAAGCCGTCCCGCCAGGTGATGCCTTCCGGGGCGGGGACCGCGGATTCCTGCGGGAGGGCGAGGGCTCTCTCGAGGTAGAGGCTCGCGTTCTCCAGGCCGCCCGAGAAAAGGCTGCCCTCGGCGAGGAAGAGCAGGACCTCGCGCGTCTGGCGGCCGAGGCTTTCCAGCAGACGCACGCCGGTGGAGTTCTCGTCGTTATGGACGAACGTCCTGCCCAGCCATGCGCGCAGCACGGGCAGAGCGTCGGTCATGGAGTACAGCGTGGCCAGGCACAGGCAGGTCTGCAGGTCCGTCGCGCACGGCTCGTACGCCCCGATCTGGAAGCGCGTCCTCGCCCTCAGGAAGAGCAGGAACAGCTCCACCTCGCGGCGGAAGAGCTTCCGGGCGGAGGCCAGGCCTTCTTCGATGGCGGCCAGGCATTGGGTGAACCGCCCGCCGAGAAAGAGGCTCGCCCCGAGGTAGACCAGCGTCCAGAGCGTGCCGGTGGCGTCCGCCGCCTCGTGGCAGAGACGCTGGGACAGGGCGAGGTACTCCACGGCCTCCCCGACCCGTCCCTCGGCCAGCATGGCCGCGCCGAGCCAGCGGTAGCAGGACCGCTCGCCGCGCTCGGGCGTGCGCTCCGGCTCCCCGCCGCCGTTCTCCTGGTACAGCAGCAGCGCTCTCTTCAGCTCATCCAGGGCCGATTGGGCATTCCCGATGGAGAGGAAGTACTTCCCTCTCTCAATGAGGACCTCGCCGCGCAGGGACGCGGAGAGATCCGAGGCGGCGAGCCTCCGGATCTCCGACTGGGCGCTCTCGGCAGCCTCCCCGTTGCGCTCCAGCAGCGCGGTCCGCAGCCGTCCGAGCGCGGTTACCGCGGCGAGCTCGCGGGCCTGCCCGGCATCCGGCGCCGCCGCGAACTCCAGGGTGCGCGGGTCGCAGAACGCCGCGGCGCCGGCGGGATCGCACTCGTCGAGCTTGCGCCGGATGATCTCGGGCAGGATCCGCAGCGCGAGCTCGGTCTTCCCGCTGCGGGCGAGGAAGCTGAAGAGGAGCACGGGATGCCGGTACTTGCCGGATTCCCACAGGGCCGCCATGTGGGCGACGAACCGATCCCGCAGCGCGACGCCCTCCCGGCCGAGGAGATCCTCCAGCTTGCGCCGGAGGGTCGGAAACCGCGGGATGAGATCCTGCTCGTCCGCCATCAGGCCCGAGGCCATGAGGTCCGCGAGGGACCTGCCCACCGTGGCCGCGTCGAATCCCGCTTCGCCGAGGAACGAGAGGAAGCCCTGCCGGTCGAGCAGGCCGCCGGCCAGGAAAAGGGCGTAGAGAAGAAGGAACGTGTCATCCCGCAGCGTCCGGATGAGAAACCAGGACACGGACAGGGGGTTGGCCGGCAGCGACGGCTCGCTCTCGTCTCCCCCGGCCCACGCGTGGCCCGCCGGCGTCTGCTGGATGCGCCCGGTCCGGGCGAGGTACTGGAGGTAGGAAACGACGGAGACGTACAGCCCGCCGGACCGCCGCCGAAGCCGCCGCGTCAGCGATTCCGGCAGGGCGAGACCCGGGAAAAGGCTCTGGGCCAAAGACCGGATCTCCCTCTTGCCCAGGGGATGGACGAACAGCGGGTGCACGTCCAGCCCCGGCAGCTCTTCGGGAACCGGCCGGGCCGTGCTGGTGACCACTGGCACGAACCCCGGGTACGCCAGGAGGTCGTCGAGGAGGCGCGCGATGATCCTGCGCGATTCGGGGTGGTACCCGTCCATTCCGTCGCAGAAGAACAGGGCCGGGCCGAGGTGCTCCCCCGCCATGCGGATCCAGGCCAGGAGGTAGAGGCGGTAGCCGAGGTAGAAATCCTCCAGGATATGATCGGGCAGGGGGTGGCCCTCGTCCCGCGCCTCCTGCCGGGACGGGTCCTGCAGCCACTGCAGCAGCGGGCCGACGTCGTCCCAGACGGCGAGCTCGGGTCCCTTCAGCGCGGGCACGATCCGGGCCAGGATGGCCGGGTTGAGGCTGTGGAGGAACGGGTGCAGCGGCGATCGCCGCCGGAAGATCGTGCGCGTTCGGAGCGCCGGCACGGACCCGCCACGCTGCAGCCGGGCGGCTACCTCGCGCAACAGCGCGGTCTTGCCCACCCCTGGTGGACCGTGCACCCACACCACGTCCCTTCCCTCGCCGAGGTTCAACCGGGGGGCGATGAGGTCCAGGGCCCTCGTCACGAGGGCCTCGCGCGTCCATCCACGAGGGGCGGGAATCGCCCCGTCCTCCGCCGGCACCTCGGTCTGCCGCGGACCGACAACCCGGTAGAGGGGGCCGGAAGCCTCGAAGACCAGCGAGTCGCTGAACAGCGCGGCGCAATCGGAGCTGATCCACAGGCGTCCGTCGTCCTCCGCCTGCTCGAGGAGCCGCTGCACGCGGGACACCCGCTGCGGTTCCGACGCCCCGCCAGGGATCGAGGCGATGAGGACCGCGAAGCCGAAGAGCTCGGCGGAGCGCGCGGCCAGGAGCGCCTGCGCGCGCCACGCGGCGGCGGCCACGGCACCGGCCTCCAGCTCGCCTTCGGAGCCGGCCTCGGTGATCCAGAGTCCCGGTCCCGAGGAACGCGGCGGGGAGGCCAGGGAGCCGAGGGCGGTGGCGAGTGACTGCTCCACGGCAGGGAGGCCATCCGCCCGCAGGCGCACGAGCTGCCTGTAATTGCGCAGCTCGGCGATAACATATACCATGCGGTCATTATCCACGAATGGCCGGGAGAGGGAAAGGGACGAGTGAAGATGGCGCCGACGGAATCCCTGCAGATGGACGGAAAGCAGAGCCGAACGATCCGGCTTTCCGTCGATCCGCACGCGGATTTCCGCGCCGTCATCCAGAAGCTCGAGTCGATCGTCATCCCGCCGGTCAAGGTCAACCAGGAGCACATCCGCTTCGCGGTCCTCGAGCTCCTGAACAACTCCATCCGCGCGCACCGCGAGAAGCAGGAGCCGAGAGACATCCTGCTGGACCTCACGATCTCGGACGGGAAGCTCGTGGTATCCATCCGCGATTTCGGCGGGGGGTTCGATACCGGGTCCCTGCCGTATGACCTGGACGCGGACCTCTCGCGGCTGGACCTGCACTCCGCCGAGTTCGAGGACTACCAGAGGCGCAACGGGTTCAAGCGTTTCGGGATGGGGATCTACGTCGCGAAGAAGACCTTCGACGAGTTCCGCCTGGTGTTCCTGGACGAGACAGACCGGCCCATGCGGTGGACCGCGGGCAGGACCGTGGGGACGCTGATCACCCTCTCGGTGGGCACGCGGACGGGCTCCGAGCCCGTGGAGGCCGACGGTGAAAGCTGAGAAGCGCAAGGACGCCCGGGTGCCAAGCTACGCGAAAGCGGTCCTCGTGGACGGCCAGGTTCCGGGGTACATCCGCGACCTGAGCCTCTCGGGGTGCCAGGTCGCGTTCCTCCAGCCTCCCCGGGTCGGCGTGGGGGACGTGCTGACCGTCCAGGTCATTGCCGAGCACGACCCGTCGATCCTCCCGTTCCACATCCGCCTCCGAGTCCGGCGCCTCATCGAGGATCCGCCCTGGCACTCGGTGGGGGCGCAGATCGAGAGGCACGTCGACGCGGCGGAAGAGCAGGCCTTCGAGAAGCTGGTCAGCTACTACAGCGGGGCAGGTCAGTAGGGCGACGTTCGGGGCGATGCGGGCAGCGCTGCTCTTCTACTCCATGCGGGGCGTCTGTTTCCTGGCCGCGCTGTTCCGTGGATATCGCCCCTTCGGGGCGATG
>Ga0153916_10004102_pt1 | contig 10966 bp, 11 predicted proteins | sample Opewatmetagenome_FD_109642 | JGI IMG/M metagenome (GOLD analysis project Ga0153916, IMG submission 109642) | Freshwater wetland microbial communities from Ohio, USA - Open water 3 Core 3 Depth 4 metaG | ecosystem: Environmental > Aquatic > Freshwater > Wetlands | place: USA: Ohio, Lake Erie...
GTGAGGAAGTCCGTGGACGACTGAGCGGGCACGGTTTCTCGACTGAAAGGAGAGAAGAGCGAAGGAGGATGCGAAGCGAGTTTCCTCGCTGGGGAAACGAGCGGGCTGACGAATCCCATACCCAAGCCTTGGCGGAGTTCCGCAGCGCCGAGAAAAATGTCGAGGGAACGGCGTGAAAAACCTGAGCGGGAGCGCAGACCTTCCCAATGGCTGGCCAATATGATGGAGAAATGAATTCGTGCTCAGAACTCTTTGGATTTTGACCCGTATTATACTATGATATTGGGTGAGCAATCATGAAATATCGTATCATCTGGCGTAGAAAAAAAGAAGACCTGGAAACCCAGGCGCCCGGGGGGCCGCGGCCCAAGCCCAAACGGAAGAAGGTCATCATCATCTCGGTCATCTGCCTCCTGATCGCCGTCATCGTCATCGCCAACCTCACTTCCCAGAGGGAGAAATCGGTTAAGGTCACGGTCGAGAAGGTCTCCCCCCATGACCTGACTGCGATCATCTCGGCTTCTGGAGAGGTCAAGCCGAAGAAGAGCATTAATATCAGCGCCAATGTCCCCGGGCGGATTACCACGATCGCCGTCCTCGAGGGCCAGACGGTCGAGGCCGGCGATTTCCTCCTCAAGCTCGATTCCACCCAATACGAGGCCAACGCCGAGAGGGACAAAGCGTTCATCCAATCCTACAGGTCTCAGCTCATCCAGTCCGAAGCCCGGATGAAAAGGGAGCAGAACAACTACGGCCGGCAGAAGCAGCTCTACGACAGCCAGCTTATATCCCAAGAACAGCTGGAGACGGCTAAGGTCCAGCTCGATATCGCCCAGGCTGAAGTCCAGGCCATTCGGCATCAGATCCAGCAGGCTGAGGCCTCTCTCAAGAGCACTCTCGACAGCCTAAGCAAGACCTTTTACAATTCCCCAATCGACGGGGTCATCACCAGCCTCCGGGTGGAGGAGGGAGAGGTGGCCGTCATCGGCACGATGAATAATCCCGGGACCGTCCTCATGACTATCGCCGACCTTTCCGAGATGGAGGTGGAGGTCGAGGTGGACGAGACCGACGTGGTCGGAGTCAAGCTCGACCAGTCGGCGGATGTGAAGGTCGATGCCCTCCCCAACCAAGTCCTCAAGGGAACGGTCACCGAGATCGGAAGCTCGGCCATCGCCAAGCTGACTGCATCCCAGCAGGAATCCCGGGATTTCCTGGTTACGATCACCTTGATCAATCCTCCCAAAACGCTCAAGCCGGGCCTCTCCGCGTCTGCGGATATCTTCACGGCTGAGAAGAAAGGTGTGCTGGCCGTCCCGATTTCCGCCCTCGTCATCAGGGAGAAAGCGGGCGATAGCCCGTCGAAGAAAGAGAAGGTCGAAGAAGAAGAAGGGGTCTATGTCGTCGAGGGCGGGCGCGCCAAGTTCCTTCCCGTCAGCAAGGGGATCATGGGCGGACTTCTGATCGAAATTTCCACCGGCCTCAAGGAGGGCCAGGAGGTCATCGTCGGCCCCTACAATTCCCTCCGCGAGCTCAAGGACGGCGTCCTCATTAGGACCGAGGTGAAGACGACAGAATCAGAATGAACCTCCAAGACGGCAGCCTGATCAGGGCGGAAAACCTCTGGAAAGTCTACGAGCTTGAAAAACAGGAGGTCAGGGCTCTCCAGGGGGTTTCTTTTGCTGTCATGCCCAACGAATTCATGGCCATCATGGGACCTTCCGGAGGCGGTAAGTCAACCCTGATGAATATCCTGGGCTGCCTGGATACGCCTACGGACGGGAATTATCACCTCAACGGCCGGCTGGTCAGCGCCCTGACAGAAAATGAGCTGGCCCATATCCGGAACCGGGAGATCGGGTTTGTCTTCCAGGTTTTCAACCTTCTCCCCCGAGCCACCGCCTTTCGCAACGTCGAGTTGCCTCTGATCTATAAAGGAACCAGGAAAAGCGACCGGGAAGCCAAGGTCAGGCGGGCCTTGGAGATGGTCGAAATGTCGGCTCGAATGAGCCACCGTCCCTCCGAACTCTCCGGAGGAGAGAGGCAACGGGTGGCTATCGCCCGGGCCCTGGTCAACGAGCCTTCGATCATCCTGGCCGACGAGCCGACCGGTAACCTTGACTCCAGGACGGGTGCGGAGATCATCAACCTATTCCGGAAGCTGCACGACCAAGGGAACACAATCATCATCGTCAGCCACGACAAGGAGATTGCCGACCAGACGCAACGGATCATCTTTTTGCGCGACGGAAAGATCGAGTGGGACAGGCGGAGAGAGAGAGAGGCATGAGCTTCGGCGGCCGCCTGATCGGGACTTTTTTTGACCCGGGACCGACCTTCAAGGCCATCGCTGCGCGCCCTATCTGGGTTGACATCCTCATCGTTCTCCTCATCCTGATCTCGCTCTACACCTACCTCATTTTCCCGTTCGGACAAAAGGACACCCTCCGGTCATTGGAGGACAATGCGGCCAAACTCAAGGCCAAGTGGGGCGAGTCTCAGTATGCGCGTTACCTCGAGAGGATAAGGGGCCAGGACCGCTCTCTCGCGGCTTTTTTGGTTACTCCGCTAACTTATCTTATCGGTTTCCTTTTTTCGGGACTCATCGTCATGGGGATGGGGCGGTTGGTTTCGACCCAGGGCAGCTATCTCCAGGTCTTCTCCTCACTCCTCCACGCCAATCTCGTGGACAAGCTCCTTGGCAATGGCCTGCGGCAGTTCCTCATCTCCGGCCGGAAGTCGGTCGTCCAAACATCGACCGGTCTGCCCGTCCTCTTCCCCAAGATGGATGTCATGTCCACCGCCTACGCGCTCCTGGGCCAGGTAGACTTGTTCCAGATCTGGACCTTCTGCCTGTTCGGGATCGGTCTGGCTGCGGCTTTTAAGATCAGCTTGAAGAAAGGACTTGTCATCTCCTTCGCCTTCTGGCTCCTCAAGAGCGGGCTCACCGTGGCCCTCATCATGCTGCGGACCCGTATGATACAGTAGGCTCGAATAATGGGGACGGTTCTATTTTTTGCTACCTGGTTTATTTTAGCGGAGAGCGATCAACCCCTAAAAAATAGAACCGTCCCCATTTTGTTGACAGAAAAGGGCGCACATCATAAATTATCAGCATGGCCGCAGAGAGCTGGCGAGGCAACCTGACCACGACTTCCTTCCCCCAGGTTATTTTCCGGATATGGGAGAAACGCGATTCCGGCCGGCTGATGGTCCAGAACGAAGAAGCGGAGAAGTCGCTCTGTTTCATCAACGGGGATCTCGCCCTAGCCGAAGGTTACTTCTCCGGCGAAGGGTTCTTGAAAAAGCTCCTATCCATCCGCGTCCTGACCGCCCTTCAGGCCGAGGAGTGCGCCGGTTTTGCCCGCGAGAACAACATCTCCTATCCGCGAGCGCTCATCGAGCGGGAGATGATTCCCCCGTCCCGAGCCTGGGAATCGTTGGCCGAGTTCTGGATGGAGGATCTATTCTCGGTTTTCGACTGGACACGGGCTGACCTCACCTTCGACCCCGGCTCGACCGTCTCTGACGCCCAGGTCTATGCTCTGGTCCCGACCCCCGCCATCGTCCTCAGAGGGATCCGCCGGATGAAGAAACCCGAACTGATCGGGGCTTTCCTTCCAGCAGAGACCGAGGCCCTTCAACTCCTTTCGCCCGCGCACGCCGACCAACTCCATCTCGCGCCCCACGAAAAGCACGTGCTCGGCATCTTGCAGGTGACTCCTCGGCTGAGCGACCTCTATGCTCAGAGCCAGGCCGGGAAATGGGAAACTCAAAAAGCCGTCTTCGCCTTCCTTACCTTGGGGTTGGCCGGACTCTCCCCGACACCCAACCTGGTCAAGCCAGCGCCGGAGTTGTCATCGGCCGGTCTGGAAAGGATCTGGACCGAGTTCAACGACAAGTGCGCTTATGTTTATAGATATATTTCCAAAGAGATCGGCCCGGTGGGTTTGAGCGTTCTGGAAAAATCGCTGGAGGACGTCCGGGCGCGCCTGGCTCCTCCGTTCCAGGGGCTCGAACTGCGGGCCGACGGACGGGTCGAGTTCAGCCCTTTTCCCCTTATGAGCCTAACCATGTTCACGGAGGAGACCAGGAAACACTTCATCCGTGTGCTCAACGAGATCCTGACGGCGGAAGTCCTAGCCGTTAAGAAGACCCTGGGCAATGCCCACGAAGCCGGGGTCATCAAGAGTCTGGAGAGAATCGGAGAGTCGAGTTGACGCGGAAACAGACCCTGGCCATCCTCCTTCTCCTGACCCTGATCGCCATCTGGCTCTTGATCAAAATTGGAACCTAAAAAGCGACGCCTGGTGATCATCCTGGGGCCCACGGGAGTGGGCAAGAGCGCGGCCGGGATTTATCTGGCCCGGAGATACGGGGGGGAGATCATCAATTGCGACTCGATGCAGGTCTACCGCGGCTTCGACATCGGCACCGACAAACCGACACCAGAGATGCGAAAGCTGGTACCTCACCATCTCCTCGATATCGCCGAGGCATCGGACCAGTTCACGGCCGCCGACTTCGTCCGGCAGGCGATCGCCGCGGTGTGGCGGATCGAGGAGCGGGGCCGTCTGCCCTTCGTCGTCGGTGGCACCGGGCTTTACCTCAAGGCCCTGCTCGAGGGGCTGTTCCCGGGTCCGGGCCGGGATGCGCAATTGCGCCGGACGCTCGAGCAGGAGGCCGACGAGAAAGGCCTGCACAGCCTGCGCCAGAAGCTAGAGGAGGCCGATCCCGGGTATGCCCGACTCATCGGGGAAAAGGACAAGGTCCGGATCATCCGGGCCCTGGAGGTTTTTTACCTCACCCGGAAACCCATCTCGGAACATTTCGAGGGAACCCGATCCGAAGTGGCCGATTTCCATATCCTCAAAATTGGATTACAATTAGAGAGGAAGGAGCTTTATCGGGTGATCGAAGAGCGAGTGGACAGGATGTTCCAGGGCGGGATCGTCGGAGAGGTCCGGAGCCTTTTGGCGGCGGGTGTGGAGGAGAGCGCGCCTCCGTTTCGGGCCCTGGGGTACAAACATGTCCGCGCCCATCTGAAAGGGGCGATCTCTCTGGAAGAGGCCGGGCGGCTGACCAAACAGGATACCCGCCATTATGCCAAAAGACAGATCTCCTGGTTCCGGAAGATGGCGGGAGTGACCTGGTTTCCGGCCGGAGATCACGCCTCTCTGGCCGCATTCCTGGAGGCTCAATTCGCGGCTTAGCCATGGAAAAAGCGATCCTGGTACACCTGGCGACTAGCCGGAAAGAAAAGGCGGCAGCCGAGGAATCGATCGAGGAACTGGCCCACCTGGCGGCGGCGGCGGGCGCCCGAGTCGTGGATAAAGTCTTCCAGTACCGGCCGCGGATCAGTCCGAAGTACTTCATCGGACAGGGAAAGGCCGAAGAGCTGGCCCGCCTCAAAGAGGAACGTCAGGCCGACCTCGTCATCTTTGATCACAACCTCAACCCCATCCAGCAGAGGAGTCTGGAGGACAGAATCGAATCCAAGGTCGTCGACCGGACGCAGCTCATCCTCGACATCTTCGCCCGGCGGGCCCGAAGCAACGAAGGCAAGCTCCAGGTCGAGCTGGCCCGGCTGACCTACCTCTTGCCACGCCTGAGCGGAAAAGGGACCACCCTCTCCCGGCTGGGGGCCGGGATCCGCACCCGAGGCCCTGGCGAGATGAAGCTGGAGGAAGACAGGCGGAGGATCACCGATCGGATTTCCCGGATCAAGAATGAGATTTTGGGCATTCAGAGGAGGCGGGAAAACCAGAGGGAGAGCCGGAGAAAAAGCCCCGTGCCGACCGTTTCTCTCGTCGGCTACACTAGCTCCGGCAAATCGACCCTCTTCAATGCGCTCTGCCGCGAGACGGTGTTCACCTCGCCGGCCCTCTTCGCCACACTGGACCCAGTTTTGCGCCGCGTGGAGTATGCAGACGGAGTCTTTTTCTTCCTGAGCGACACCGTCGGGTTCATCAAGAAACTCCCCGTTGAACTGATCTCGTCCTTCCGGGCCACCCTGGAAGAGATCCGCGAGGCCGACTGCCTGTGCCATGTCATCGACCTCACTTCGCCGTCCGCGGACGAGCGGGTCCGGGCCGTCGAGAACATCCTCGCCGAGATCGGAACAGGGGATATCCCCGTCATCAAGGTCTTCAACAAGGTCGACCTTCTCCCTTCGAAGGAGGAGCTCCTGGCCCGGAATGAATCGGCCGGAGAGCGGACCGTCTTTATCTCCGCCAAGACGGGGGAAGGGATATCGAGCCTCAAAGACAAGATCCGGCGCATCCTGTTTAAGGACTTTCGCCTCTATTACCTCCGCATCCCCAAGGAGCAGAAAGAGCTGATCCCCTCATTCGACCGGTGGTCGCTTGTCCTGAAGAAGCGGGAGGACGGAGACTTCTCCGAGATCAAGATTATGGCCAACCCCAAATTCATGGTAAACTATCTTCCCTATCTTGTCCGAGGAGAAGAGAATTGGTGAAAAAAGCCTGTCCGCTCGGGGCTCTTTCCATCCTCCTTGCCTCCTGCGTCACCGTTGCACCTCCTCCGCCGAACATGTACATCGAAAACCTGCCCCAGTCTCTGGTCACTCCATTGACACTCGAGGAACGCCTCCAGATGGAAGAGGCCTGGGACTACTTGAGACAGGGTCGGCTGGACAGGGCCGAAAAAGCCCTTCTGCGGCTGGGCCCGTCGAGCCCGCTGTACGCCATCGGACTGGGGTATGTATCTTTTCTCCAGGATAACTTCCCGGCCGCCGAAGAAAACTTCAAGCTGGCGCTTGAAGAAACCCCTGGCTCATTGCTCGCCAACCTAGGTCTCGTCCAGCTCTATCAAAAAACAGGCGAAGAGGACAAGGCATTCAACGCGCTTCGAGAGGTCTTGAAGATCGAGCCCCTGAACTCCTGGGCGAAGGCAGGATACGAGAGCCTCAAAGTGCAGAAGACAGAACAGTCCGTGGCCTCGGCCCGGGAAGCGGCCGCCAAAGGGGACGTCGAAACGGCCAAAGAATCTTACCTCAGGGCTCTTCATTACTCGCCGGATTCGGTTGAGATCCATCTGGCCCTGGCCGGTCTCTATAAAAGCGAGAACAGGATTCCGAGCGCTCTCGTCCATTTGAAGGCGGCGGCCGCCGGCGCCCCGGACAATATCGAAGCTCTGCACATGTATGCCGCGGCGCTGGCCGAGGCCAAGCAATACGACCGGAGCCTGGATGTGTACCAGAAAGTGCTGGAGCTCGACGGTGGAAATCAGGAGGCCCAGCAGCAGGTTGATGTCTTGAAGAACAAGCTCGGCATCGTTGAGCTTCCCAGCCGGTATCATGAGATTCCTCTCTCCGCGGCCGTAACCCGGGAAGACTTCGCCGCCCTGCTGGCCGTCAAGCTCAAGGATGTCCTGGAGGAAAGCGCGGCTCAGCCGCCTATCATGATCGATATCTCCGCTTCCTGGGCATCTAAGTTCATCCTTAAAGTCACATCGCTGGGCCTTCTCGAGGTTCATTCCAATCATGCCTTTCAGCCGAAGCGGACGATGACCAGGGCGGAGCTCGCCGAGACGCTCATCCGGGTCATCCAATATCTCGAAGGAAAAGGCCACAGGTTTATTCGCCAGGTCCCGCCGGGCAGGATTCAGGTTCAGGACGTCACGCCGGACCATTTTTATTACCAACCGATCAGCCAGATCCTCTCCTACCAAGTCATGGAGCTCTACCCGGATAAAACCTTCCGGCCCGACCAGCCCGTCCCGGGGCCCGAGGCCGTCAAGACCATCGATATCCTGCTGGCGCTGACGCGCTGATAATCCGTCGGGGGAAAGGAGCCGCAAGGACGTGAGGGACAGCAGAGCCGAAGATAAATTCTGGAATGTGCCCAACCTGATCACCTTGGCCAGGATCGCCTTGGTCCCAGTCTTCGCCCTGATGCTCTTCCAGAGACGGGCCTTCGGGGCGCTGCTCATCTTTTTCCTGGCCGGCCTGAGTGACGTCTTGGACGGATTCGCGGCCCGGAGATGGCACCAGCGGACGAAAATCGGGACACTTATCGACCCCCTGGCCGATAAGATCCTCCTTTCGACGGCCTTCATCCTGCTGGCCGTCCGGAGCCTGGGTTTCACCTATGTCATCCCGCTGTGGCTGATGGCGGTCGTCGTCGCCCGCGATTTCATCATCCTCGCCGGCGGGATCGTAATCTTCCTGATCCGGGGCCGGAGGGAATTCCCGCCGTCGGTTTTCGGAAAAGCGAGCACGATCTTGCAGGTGGCCACGGTCTTCTGGGTCATCCTCTCCAACTATGTCCGGGTTTCGGCTCTGGGCCGGTCAACCTTCCTGGCGGCGATGACTGCGCCGTCCGTCCTGGAGGCTTTCTACATCTCGACCCTGATCTTGACTCTGATCTCCGGGGCTCATTATATATATAAGGGGGTCCGGATGACCTTTTTCTCAGCAGTGTAAAGGGCCGATGCTCACTTTTTCCTACAGAAACAGCATCCGCATAATGAAATACCTTCCGGTCTGCCCCAAGCCTAAGGCGGTCGGACTATCCAACATCCCCAAAGACGAACCGACAATCTATGTGTACAATCATGTCACCAAGCGCGTTGAGCCGCTTTTCTTAGCGCTGGCCGCGCCTCCCGACCCACCGATCCGGTTTTTCGTGGATATCAAGGTGGCCCAGCCGGAAATATTTGCCGAAACCCATGCCGACGTCAAAGACTCAGTCTTCTCCCCCGGCCTCCAGGAGAAATGGAGCCGTCATGCTCTGAGGAGAAAAATCCTGGAGAAGGCCAGCCGATTGCTGACACGGTTTCTGATTGCCAATATCAGCGGGTACAATTTTATACCCGTTTTCGTCCACGAGCCTCGCTCAGCGGAGGAGGAGGCCAGAAGGCGCCGCATCAACAGGATGGCTTTCGAAGACTGCATTCAGTCCCTGGAATGCGAGGTTCCGGTCGCCATCGCACCGAGTGGCGGATACACCCATCAGGATGCGACAAAGTCCAGCGTTCCGACCACCCTGCCCTCCTTGGCCGAGATCCTTAAGAAGCGAGGGAAAACCCTGAAGATCGTCCCGAGTGTCGTCAAAGAAAGACCCCAGGTCTGCCACGGGACATACAAGAAATATATCGCCGACAGGATTTTCCCTTATCGGCTGTGCCGCCTTCTGCTTGACCGTCTGAAGATCAAGCGATACGAGCGGCCCCGCGTGACTGTCGAGTTCCTGCCGCCGGTGACCTTTCCTTTCCTCGATTCGACCAAGGAGGACAAGGTCCGGTTCGTCCAAAACCTCCAGCAGATTATGTACGAGGTCCTGAACCGGGATTGAGCGGGAAGGCGGCCGCCTGACTGCTGCGGTCGAAAGGCCCTTTGCTCAGGGCTATCCAGACGATCTTGAGGTCAGGTGGCGCTGAGAAAATTCTTGTTCTATTTGCTCTATTTTGCTTTTTTTAGCTTGGCAGCGGCTTCGGACTTGCTCCCGCGCTTGATATCCATGGCATGAGCGCGCTTGTAGGTCTGGATGTCTTTGAAACGTCCCTTGCTATCGCGCACGGCATAAAGCTTGGTGCCCTTGGAGCTGCGATGGGTAGTTCTCCTAATCGGCATAGTTATCCTCCTTCATCCTAGAATTTTTCATCCCCAAACGGGATTCATTTTTCGCTCATCTCCATCTTGCCCTGGTTGCTCTTGCCGTCCATCCGCCCCCGATTGTCTCTCACGCCGGCTGCAAACCGACGGCCTCTTTAATGCGCTGAGTGACCTCTGGATGGAGGCCCAGCCCGGCGGCCAGCTGGTCAAGATAACTTTTCTCGGCCGGCGTATCGACTTCGATGGCCAGCAGCGAGGCCCCGTACATCTCCGCCGCGAGTTCGGGTTGCCCCAGGACCGCCGCCACCAGCTTCTCGGTCTCCATCGGTTTTTGCATTTCTATCATCACATATTGCTGGGCCTCGGCGTCCACTCCGGTTTCCTGGAGTTTCCCGACAATGCGCCGGATTTCGCCCTCGTCGATCCGGCCGTCTGCTTTGGCCGCATTGATCATGGCCTTCAGGATGAGTTCCGAATGGCTCTCCAATTCCTTCTGCTCAGCCTCTGTTTGCGGCACTTGGAGCCCAAGCGGGACCCGAGGCTTCTGATCGGCTCTGCCTTTGAGAGCCTGGAAAGCTATGGCCCCGAGCAGGGCCATCACGCCGCCGCCCATGGCACCGCCCATTGATCTCCTGCCGCCGCCCAGGAGAGCGCCGGCGAGCGCCCCGAGCCCTCCAAGCGCCAGGTTCTGTTTGCCTCCGACCGCATGTTCGGCTTCGCCCAGAATATTTCCGAGCAGTCCGCCCGATCCGCCAGCGCTCCCGCCGCCCCCCAGGCTCGAAAGCGGGCCCTCGGAGCGTCCGCTCGAAGCCCCTCCGAACATGCCGGCAAGACCCTCCAGCACGCCGCCGCCTATTGAGTTCCGCATCCGGTCGTTAGAGGACGGGCTCATTCCGGACTGCACCATCGCTCCTAAGAGATCACTGATTTTCATTGTGTTATTTCTCCTTTTTGGGATACTGAGTTTTTATTGCGCGCCGGCGTTATCTCGCCATCAGACTCTGAACAAGCGCCTCATCTAGCAGGACGATGTTAAAGCCAGTCGAAGATGGATGTCAAGAACAAAACGGCGGATCGGTACGCGGGCCATGGAAGACGAAGAATTCTCCAAGGCGAGTGACCGAAATCAACTAGCGGATGCTCGCGCCGAACGGATCGCCCTGACCAATATCCCCGGTCTCTAACCCCTTCTTGAACCACCGGACGCGCTGTTCGGACGTGCCATTTGCTGAAAAATCATCTCATCTAACTGGCCGTGTTTACGCCCAGGTTTAGGTAACATGATAGCGAAACGCACCTCCCTGACGGGTAATACTATGATAGATTACTCGTTGGAAAAAAATCTCTTAAGGAGGTGCGCGGTTGTATTTTATCGGTGTGGACCATCAC
>Ga0153916_10004103_pt1 | contig 10962 bp, 9 predicted proteins | sample Opewatmetagenome_FD_109642 | JGI IMG/M metagenome (GOLD analysis project Ga0153916, IMG submission 109642) | Freshwater wetland microbial communities from Ohio, USA - Open water 3 Core 3 Depth 4 metaG | ecosystem: Environmental > Aquatic > Freshwater > Wetlands | place: USA: Ohio, Lake Erie, Old...
AGAGACGAGGCGGATAGATCCGCGACTTTTCCCTCAGGTGGGGGCCCTTCGACTCGCCTCAAGGCTCACTCAGGGCAGGCAGACCCGTGCGGACCGGTCAGGTACCGCCTCTCTTCCACGTAGGCGCCGGCCTTTAGGCCGGTGCGGCCAACGCCCGCAATGCGCTACCATCGTGCCTGGCTGTATTTCGAGGAGGTTCCGATGCGAGCGCTCGTCCGCCTGCTCTTCACGCTGATCCTGCTCGCCATCGCCGCCGGCGTTGGCTACTACTACGGCTACCGCGCGGCAACGGGTCGCGGCGTCATTCCCGCTCGCTCCCCGATCGACACGAGCGGGTCGAAGCTGGCCGGCGAGGCCCCCGCGGAAGCGACCGGCATCGGGAAGAAGCTCGCCGAGGCGGGCAGCGAGGCGAGGGAGTTCCTCTCGGATGCCGCGCTGACGACGAAGATCAAGTCCAAGATGGGCCTCGACGATCACGTCGAGGCGCGCAACATCCACGTGTCGACGACGAGCGGGGTGGTCACGCTGACGGGCACCGTCCAGTCGCAGGTCGAACACGCGCGCGCCGTCGCGCTCGCGCGTGACACGAAGGGCGTCAAGTCGGTGGTCGATCGCCTCCAGCTCCGCAAGTAGGGCCTGCTCCCCGCGTGGTACCTGTCGCCGCGGCACCGCGCCGGCTCGATCAATCCCGGGCGCCCCTGATCCCTGACCCCCGACCCCCGACCCCTGATCCCTGACCCCTGACCCCTGACCCCTGATCCCTGATCCCTATGCTCCTGGTCCCGGCCTCCCAGGCCCATAGATCACTCGTCCCGGCCGCGCCCCGGTGTGCTCTCCCTTGTCCACCACGAGCTGGCCGTTCACCAGCACGTACGGGATGCCTTTCGGGTACCGGTGCGGCGCGTCGTAGGTCGCCGTGTCCTCGATGTGCTCGTAGTCGAAGATCACGATGTCTGCGAAGGCGCCCTCGGTCAGCACGCCGCGTCCCCCGAGGTTCAGCTTCGTGGCCGGCAGCGAGGTCATCCGGCGGATCGCGTTCTCGAGTGTCAGCACCTTTGCCTCGCGCACGTAACGCGCGATGATGCGCGGGAACGTGCCGTACGCGCGCGGGTGCGGGCGGCCCTGCGCGTCCTCGACGCTCAGCGCGCCCGCGTCGCTGCCGACGCTGACCCAGGGGTACGCCATCGCCGTCCGCACGTCCTGCTCGTCCATCATGAAGTAGATCGCGCTGATGCGCCCGGTGAACTGGCACACCAGGTCCATCACCGTATCTTCGGGCGGCTGCCTGCGTTCGCGCGCGATGTCCGCGACGGTCATCCCGACGTAGCGCTGCTCGCCCCCCTGCGGCATCGACGAGATGACGACGTTCTTCCAGCTGCCGAACCCTTCGACGCGCGAGCTGTGCTTCATCTCGTCCTTGATGCGCCTGCGCAAGGAAGCGTCCTTCAGCCGCTTGTTGCGCTCGGCCACTCCGCCCTCGGCGACCCAGGCCGGCAGGCAGGCTTCGAGGCCGGTTCCGCTGGCCGTGTACGGATATTGATCCGCGGTAACGTCCACACCCCGCGCGCGCGCCTCGCGCACCAGCGCATCGATCTTCGGCATCGTCTTCCGCCATCCCTTCCGGTTGGCGACCTTCAGATGGAAGATCTCGACCGGCAGGCCCGCCTTCTCGCCGATCTCGATGGCCTCACCGATCGCGCTGAGGACGTCCGGGCCCTCGTCGCGAACATGGGTGGCATAGATGCCGCCATAGCGCGCCGCCACTTTTGCCAGTTCGATCAGCTCGGGCGTCTTCGCGTAGGAGCCCGGCTGGTAGATGAGCGCGCTCGTCAAGCCGAGCGCCCCGCGGCGCATCGCGTCATCGACGATCGCGTTCATCCGCTCGAGTTCCTCGGGGCTGGGCTCGCGGTCGATCGCCTCCAGTACGGCGGTGCGCGCCTGCGCGGCGCTCACGAGCGTGCCGAAGTTCAGGCTGATGCCCTGCTTCTCGAGCGTCGCGAAGTACTCATCCAGCTGCGCGGGCGGAACCGGCGTGCCGCCTTCGCCGGCGATGGCCGTTGTCACGCCTTGCCGCACCTTGCTCTGCGCCGTGCCGTCGCGGCGGAGCGCGCCGCCCGACTGGTCCATCATGTCGATGAAGCCGGGCGCAACGTACTGGCCGGTGGCGTCGATGACGCGCGTGGCCGGCGCCGTGAACCGGCCGATTCGCGCGATGCGGTCGCCCTTGATCGCGATGTTCGCCGCGACCCACGGATTGCCCGCGCCGTCGAGCACGCGCCCGCCGGTGATCAGGATGTCGTAGCCAGCCTGCGGCGCGGCGGCGAGAGCGATCGCGAGTACGCCGACCGCGGACAGGACCAGTGCGCGTCGCATCATAGATGTCCCCCGTTGTGCAGCGAGTGCTGCGCGCCGCCTAGGAGCCTGTCTGAGTAATCGTCAAGTCAGAGTTGACACCGATCAGTAATTGCATAAATTAGGCGGCATGGCGAAAACGTTCCGCCCGTACGTGCCCGAGCAGGAGTTGCTGCTGCCGCCGAGCGTCAACGACTGGTTGCCGGAGCATCACCTGGCGTACTTCGTGAGCGACCTCGTCGAGGAGTTGGATCTGTCCGCGATCGTGACGCCGTACGAGGACGAGGAGCGGGGCTACCCGCCCTACCATCCGGTGATGCTCACGAAGGTCCTGCTGTATGCCTACTGCGTGGGCGTCTTCTCGTCGCGCAAGATCGAGCGGCGCCTGATCGAAGACGTGGCGTTTCGCGTGCTGGCGGCCGGCAACGCACCGGACTTCCGCACGATCTCGGAGTTCCGGCGTCGGCACCTTGATGCGCTGCAGGGACTGTTCACGCAGGTGCTGCGGTTGGCGCGTCAGGCTGGGGCGTTGCAGGTTGGGCGCGTGGCGATCGACGGGAGCAAGGTCCAGGCGAACGCGTCGAAGCACAAGGCGATGAGTTACGGCCGGATGCGCGAGCGGGAGGCGGAGTTGGAGCAGGAGGTGCATCACCTCCTGACCCAGGCCGAAGCGACCGACGCGCAGGAGGATGCGCAGCACGGGCGCACCCGGCGCGGGGACGAGTTGCCCGCGGAATTGCAGCGGCGCACGACGCGACTCACACGAATTCGCGAGGCCAAGCGCGTCCTGGAGGCGCGCGCGACGGCGGACGCGGAGGCAAAGCATCAGCCGACCGACGACGCGAAACCCGACGGCAAGGCGCAGTACAACTTCACGGATCCCGAGTCGCGGATCATGAAGGGACCGGATGGCTTCGTCCAAGCGTACAACGCGCAGATCGCCGTCGAGCCCACGTGCCAGTTGATCGTCGGGCAAGCGGTTACGCAGGAGGTCAACGACAAACGGCAACTGGTGCCGATGATCGAAACGGTGGCGGTCCAGAGTGGAGACGGCCCGCAGGAGGTCCTCGCAGACAACGGGTACTGCTCGGAAGCGAATCTGGAGTACACGGCGGCACACGAGATCGAGGCCTACATTGCGACCGATCGATTGAAGCACGATGAGCCGGTGCCGCCGTGCCGAGGGCCGCTGCCGAAGGGTGCGACGATCACCGATCGCATGCGCCGGAAGCTGCGGACCACGCGAGGCGCCGATGTCTATCGGTGGCGCAAAGCGATCGTCGAACCGGTGTTCGGGCAGATCAAACATGGGCGCGGCTTCCGTCAATTCCTGCTGCGCGGCGTGGCGAAGGTCCGAGCCGAATGGGCCTTGGTGTGCCTGACGCACAACATCCTCAAGTGCTACGGCCTGATGTGCGCGTGATCGCACGTCGGACCAGTCTCGAATCGCGCATCCCGAGGTCGCGAGGTGCTAAAACGGCGTTTTCGCCGCCTCTTGGGCGGATGCCCCACTGGCGCCGCCCGAGCTGAGCACTCAGACAGGCTCCTACTAGGAGCCCGTTCAGTTACTCAGACGGGCTCCTAGCTTAACGCCGAACGCACCGAGTTCTGTACGGCTCGCCGCGCCGGCTGGCCGAGCTGAAGATGTACGCCTACAAGCGCTACCAGGATCATCGCCGCTATCTCGCCCTCGAACGCGCCTACGTCGCCCGCACGCTTCAGAGGTAGGAATCAGGAATCAGGAATCAGGAATCGGGAGTCAGGAGTCGGGAATCAGGAGCCGAGATTTGCGACGAACCTCTGAATCCTGACTCCCCAATCCTGAACCCTTGTGTAGCATATGGTGAATGACGCGCAACGAGGAGGGCATGGGTCGCGACATCTGTCCGTGGTGGCTCGGCTACCTGCTCGCGAGTCCGGTCCGGCGGCTCTACCAGGACCCGCGCGCGATTCTCGCCCCGCACCTCCGTCCCGGCATGACCGTCGTCGAAACCGGTCCGGGCATGGGATTCTTCACGCTGGAGATTGCCCGGCTCATCGGCGCGACGGGAAGAGTCGTTGCCATCGACGTGCAGCCGAGGATGATCAACGCCTTGAGACGCCGTGCGCAGCGCGCGGGCCTGCTCGATCGCGTGGACACCAGGCTCGTCGCGCCGAACGCAACGGGCCTCGACGACCTCGAGCGCCGAGCGGACTTCGTGCTGGCGTTCGCCGTCGTCCACGAACTGCCCGACGTGGACCGCTTCTTCGCCGCCGCCGCCGCCGCGTTGAAACCCGGATGCCGCCTGCTGCTCGCCGAACCGAAGGGCCACGTCACCGACGAGGAGTTCGCCAAGACGCTGGCTGCCGCGGCGCGCGCGGGACTGCACGCCGTCGGCAATCCGCCCATCCGGGGCAGCCGGACAGCGGTGCTGGAGAAGGTGTGAAAGCGGCGCGCTACCGCTCGAGGAACAACCAGACAGACACGACCAGTCCCACCGCGATCACGAAACGGCCCACCCAGCGCGGATCGACGCGCATCGCCGTCCGGGCGCCCAGGTAGCCGCCGGCAATCGCGCCAGCGGCCATCAAGACCGCGAGCGGCCAGACGACGAGTCCCTTCACCGCGAAGAACACGAACGCGATGACGTTGATGAGCGCGCCGAGGATCGTCTTGAGCGCGTTCATGCGGTGGATGTCGCGAAGCCCTTTCAGGCTGAGCGAGGCGAGCATCAGAATGCCGATGCCCGCGCCGAAGTAGCCGCCGTAGGTGGCGACCAGCAGCTGAAACAGGAATTCCCAGACGCGGCCTGCGGTCGTGACGTGTTCTTCAGCGCGTGTCCCCTCGCTGCTCTTTGTCTCGCTGAAGCTTCGCAGATGCCCACCGTTCGCCGAAGCGGAGGCGGACCAGCGCGAGATCCGGCGGCGGAACGCGAAGAGCAGCGTCGCAAAGAGCACGAGAAACGGCACCACGCGATCGAAGAGATCCGGCGGAGTGGACACGAGCACGAACGCTCCGAACAGGCCCCCGGCGACACTGGGAACCAGGAGCGCCGGCAGCAGGTTGCGATGCAGAGACGTCTGCCGGCGATACGCCACGGCGCTTGCGACCGAGCCGGGCCAGAGCGCCGCCGTGTTGGTAGCGTTGGCGAGGATGGCAGGTTGCCCGAACGCGACGAGCGACGGAAAGGAAATGAGGCTTCCGCCGCCGGCAACGGAGTTCACCGCGTCGGCAACCATGGCGGCGAGAAACAATCCGAGGGAACCGAGAAGCGAGTGCGTGAGCACGACCCGAGCATGCTAGCACCGGGGGTGACTGACGGCCACGAAGTTGTTCATGAGCGGGGAATGTTGGATTGAGAATGTCCGGTATACTCACCCCATGTCCTTTCTCGCATGCCGTGTGTTCCAGGAAGGTGGCGCGATCGCTGCGCGTCTCGAGCCGTTGGATGTGGACGCGCTCACGCCGGGCAATGTTGTCATTCGCGCCGAATGGTCGGGCGTCAACTTCAAGGATGCGCTCGCGGTCACGGGACGCGGGAAGATCCTCAAGCGGTTCCCGCTGAACGCAGGCATCGACGTCGCCGGCCGCGTCGAATCAGCGTCCGACCCTCGCTTCAAGCCGGGAGACGCGGTGCTCGTCAACGGCATGGGTCTCGGCGAAACGAACGACGGCGGCTTCGCCGGCGTGGTGCGGGTGCCGGGCGATTGGATCGTGCCGCTGCCGCCGGGCCTCAGCGGGTTCGACGCGATGACGCTCGGCACCGCGGGATTCACCGCCGGGCTCGGGCTCCATCGGATGGAAGTGAACGGGCAGACGCCGGATCTCGGTCCGATCGTCGTCACCGGTGCGACGGGCGGCGTGGGATCGGCGGCGGTGTCGATGCTCGCGGCCCGCGGCTATCGCGTAGTCGCGGTGTCCGGCCGCCCGGAGCACGAAGGCTACCTGCAGGCGCTCGGCGCCCACGAAGTGACGACGCCGGAGGGCCTGCAGCTGGGGGCGCGGCCGCTCGAAGGCGCGCGCTTCGGCGGTGTGATCGACAACGTCGGCGGCTCGTTGCTCGCGGGGTTGCTGCGACACGTGCATCCGTGGGGCAATGTCGCCGCCATCGGCATGGCGGGCGGAGCGGACTTCGACGCAACCGTATTCCCGTTCATCCTCCGCGGCGTCAGCCTGCTCGGCGCGAGCTCGACGAACTGTCCGATGGGACTTCGCGCAGAGATCTGGAATCGCCTCGGCGGCGATTTGAAGCCGCCGCACCTCGCGCAGATCGCGGGCGAGGTAGTGCCGCTTCGAGAGGTGATCCGGGCGTGCGAGAAGGTGATGGATCGAAAGGCGCGGGGGCGGATCCTGGTGGATTGCAGATAGGGACAGTAGGCGGCAGTCAGTACACAGTAGGCAGTAGAACGAATTGCTGCCGATCTTCCGCCAGCTACTGACTACTGACTACTTCCGAGCGCCTTCCGCATCATTTCCCGGAACTGCTGCCTGGTCGCCTGGCCCGCATGACGGTGCACAATCCTGCCCGTCGCGTCGATCGCGATGGTCGCCGGCACCGGGCCGGGAAGCCCGAAGCGCTGGTTGATCGCGTCGTAGTCGGGCGCGTCGTAGATGAAAACGGGCGCGTCGATCTTGTGCTCCGCGACGAACGCCCGCATCTTCTTCAGCACTTCGTCTCTCGTGACGTCGGGGATCATCAGGTCGTAGGAAACGGTCAGCACCACCGCGTTGCGGCCGCGGTACTCCCGCCCGGTTTCCAGGAACTCCGGCAGCTCCGCCACGCACGGCTCGCACCAGATCGCCCAGAAGTTGACCAGCACGGCCTTGCCGCGGTTCGCGGCGACCGCAGCTTCGAGACCTTTCAGGTCGACCACCCGAACGTCCGATTGCGAACGGTTGGCGCGTGGCGACGGCGGACGGCCAGCGCCGCGCGACTGCGCGAAGAGCGGGCGATCGGACAGCGCGAGCAGCACGCAGAAGACGAGTGCCGTGAAGATCGCGGCACCGAGGACGAGTCTTTTCATCGGGAGCTCTGAAAACGGATGAGGGCGGACATGAGCGCCCGCCCTCGCAGTCTCAACGGAAGCCGGAATCCGAAGCGCAAAGCCCTGGAGCCCGAGCACGCCGAAAGCCCGGAGCCTGAAGCCGGAAGCCTTGATGGTGAAGCCCTCTACCCGAGAGAGCTATCCGCGCTTGATCGTTCAACCGTAGGGCTTGGTCGTGGGCGTCGCAACCGGCTTGCCAGCCAGCACCGCGTCGATGGCGTCGCGCACGTAGGCAATCGCCTGCGCGCCCTTGGTCCCCTTGGGATCGTCATCGAGCGCGCCCGTATACCGCAGCGTGCCGTCCTTGTCGATCACGAAGCAGTGCGGGGTGTTGGTGCCGCCGAACAGATCCGTCAGCTTGTTGCCCGGATCGACCATCACCAGGAAGTTGACGCCAGCCTGCTGGACGTGGTCGCGCAGGTTGGCGTACGACCCCGTGGCGTCGGCCTTCAGCTCTCCCTGGTTCGCGTTGATCGCGATCTCGACGAGCTTGTCCCCGAACTGCTTCTGCAGTTCGATGCACTTCGGCTCGGCGACCTTCTCGTACGGGCACACGATCGACCAGAAGTGGATGAAAACCACTTTGCCGCGGTACTCGCCGAGCGTGTGGTCCTTGCCGTACATGTCTTTCAGCGTGACGTCTGCCGGCACGGTTGCGCCGATCTGGTAGGGGGTCGATGCCTGGCCCTGGATCCTGGCGGGCGCCGCGCAAACGACAGCGGCCACAACGAGCAGCAATGCCGCGATTCTCATCCTGCCTCTCCTTGCTGGACCGGACGATTGCCGGCAGCCGCGATTATACCTCTGGTCGCCCGTGATCGGCACGCTCGACCCGCCGGGGGGGGTCTGGGGGAGAATTCGTGAGGAGGGAGGATAAGCGGCTGCTGCGACACACAGGCGGCCCGGAAGCGTGCGTCCCGGTAGCAGTCAGGAGTCGGTGGCCACCAGCCAGCAGGCGCGCCTTCCGCAGCCTACTGTCCTCTTTCGGCTGACTGCTGGCCACTTCCGGTCGTCTACTGCACGCTCACGACCGTGATGACCGGCGACATCTTGTAGCTGTCGTTTCCTGTCTGGCTGATCGACTTGTCGCCGTCGAAGTCGAGCAGCATGATCGCGGCGTTGCCGGTGCTGATGTCGAACTCGCGATTCAAGATGATCTTCCCCGGCGGGATGTCGATCGACGCGCTTCGACCGGCTGGCGCGGTGATGCTCGTTGCGCAGGGACCGGACGTTGCCGGGTTGTCGAAGTACAGCACCGCGCTCGTTACCGTCAGCCGGACCTGGGTATAGTGACCCGCCGGCAGCGGTCCCGTCCCCAGCACGTCCTGCGCGTTCCTCAGTTGTTTCAAATCGCACGTGCGCGTCGTCGCGCCGCCGCTGAACGGGAGCGTCGTCCAGCCTCCGCCGCTGCTGTGCGCGCTCACCTCGGAGAAGGTGACGAGCAACGCCTTCGCGTCACCGAACGGGCCGTCCTTCAACATCACCGACAGCGAACCGGTCTGCGTCGCGCTCGTTGGGCTGCCGCCGCACCCGACTGCCAGGGCGACCAGCACCGCGACCGCGCTCGCCCACAGGAGACGGAACTTCATCGTCGGCTCCTTTGAGAATGTCTCTGCCTTGCCGCCTGCCGATCACCGTCGAATGAAGACGCCGGCCGCGATTGACACGATGGGGTTGGCCCCAGCGAAGTTCGTCTCGCCGCGAGATCACTCCGCTGATCACTTGGCAAAGACCATACCAGGCCGATGAGGTGAGCACCGATGCCGGAAAGCCTGTGCTGAGGCGACCTGTTCCATTGGGCGGAAGGTGAAATGGCTCCGCAATCGTAACTGGTCGGACAGTATTTGTACTTTCTTGTCTCCTGGCGCAGCCTTCCGTTCGCGCGCCTGGCCTGCTCAGGTACAATCCCCCCGCGGGAATGAGGCGGTCGTGATCTCGGCCGGGACGGAGGGCGTTGAAGTGAAACGAGATTCGGGCGCGTGCTGCTGAATGTCGAATGTGGGACATCGGTTCGCTGCGCGATATTCGACATCCGACATTCCGCATTCAACGTGAGAATCACGGCGAGGAGGACGGGGATGAGATCAGCACGTTGGATCTCGACAGCGCTGATCGTGTGCGGCATCGCGGCCATGCCGCATGTGATCGCGGCGCAGGTCAAGCAGGGCAAGGCCGCCACACGGGTCAGGCAGACTACGCCGGCCGCGACGGGCGCGCAGGTTGCGCAAGCCGACTACGAGCGCGCCACAGGCCTGCGCGAGAAGTACCAGGCCGCGATCGTGGATGTCGCCGAGCCCGCGAGCTGGATCGAGAACACCGACCGCTTCTGGTACCGGAAATCGGTCAAGGGCGGCCGCCAGTTCGTGCTGGTCGATGCAGAGACGCAGCAGAAGCGTCCGGCGTTCGACCACGAGAAGCTGGCCGCGACGTTGTCGAAGATGACCGGCCGCAAGTACACCGACGTGACGCTGCCATTCAACAGCATCACGTTCCGCGACAAGGAGCAGATGCTCGAGCTGCGTTTCGATGGCTCCCAGTGGCGCTGCAAGCTTGCCGACTACACCTGCACGAAGTCGGATCTCGTCGGTGCCTTCGAACGGCGCCAGCCGCCGCCGCCGTGCACGCCGCCCTCGGCTGACGAACGGCCGCGCGTGTCCCCGGACGGCAAATGGGAAGCGTTCATCAGCAACTACAACATCACCTTGCGTCCCGTGGGATCGAACGAGAAGGCGGCTTTCCTCAGCACCGACGGCTCCGAGGGGGACTGCTATCAGCTCGCCTCGGTGGCCTGGTCGCCCGATTCGAAGAAGCTCGCCGCGTACCGCCTCAAGCCCGGCTATCAGCGCTACGTCTACTACGTCGAATCGTCGCCCGAGGACCAGCTGCAGCCGAAGCACTCGATGCGGCTCTACGCGAAACCGGGTGACGTGCTCGATCTCGACCAGCCGGTCCTCTTCAACATCGATACCAGGACGCAGGCGAACATCGACAACGCGCTCTTCCCGAACCCGTACGACCTCTCGCGCCTCGAGTGGCGCAAGGACAGTTCCGCGCTGACGTTCGAGTACAACCAGCGCGGCCACCAGGTGTACCGCATCATCGAGGTGAACGCGGCAACCGCGAAGCCGCGCGCGGTCATCAGCGAGGAGCCGAAGACCTTCTTCACCTACTCGAGCAAGAAGTACCGGTACGACGTGCAGGACGGCAGGGAAGTGGTCTGGATGTCCGAGCGCGACGGGTGGAACCACCTGTACCTCTACGACGGCGTCACCGGTCAGGTGAAGAACCAGATCACGAAAGGCAACTGGGTGGTACGCGGCGTGTCGAAGGTAGACGAAGCGAACCGGCAGATCTGGTTCAGCGCAAGCGGGATGTATCCCGGCCAGGATCCGTACTTCGTCTACTACTACCACATCAACTTCGACGGCTCGGACCTGACGAAGCTGACGGAGGCGGAAGCGAACCACAACGTCAGCTTCTCGCCCGACATGAAATACTACGTGGACCTCTACTCGCGCGTCGACATGGGATCCGTCTCAGAGTTGCACCGCGCGAGCGATGCATCGCTGCTCGTGGTCCTCGAGC
>Ga0153916_10004104_pt1 | contig 10962 bp, 6 predicted proteins | sample Opewatmetagenome_FD_109642 | JGI IMG/M metagenome (GOLD analysis project Ga0153916, IMG submission 109642) | Freshwater wetland microbial communities from Ohio, USA - Open water 3 Core 3 Depth 4 metaG | ecosystem: Environmental > Aquatic > Freshwater > Wetlands | place: USA: Ohio, Lake Erie, Old...
ATAGTCCCGCCGTCCGCCGCCTTGAAATACCCTTCCTTGTCCATGGTCGCCCCCGTGAAGGCGCCCCGCCTGTGGCCGAACAGTTCGCTTTCGAACAAGTTCTCAACGATCGCCCCGCAGTTGACGGGGATGAACGGCTTCGCCGTGCGCTTGCTGCTGAAGTGAATCGCCCGGGCGACGAGTTCCTTCCCCGTGCCGCTTTTGCCGTTGACCAGGACGGTCCCGTCGGTCGACGCCACTTTCTTGATCGTCTCAAAGACCCGCTGCATCGCCACGCTCTGTCCAATGATGTTGGAAAAGTCGTACTCTCGATGCAGTTCTCCACGGAGGAGTTTGTTCTCCAGCTTCAGCTCACGAGTTGTCAGGAGCCGACGCACTTTGATCAGGAGCTCGTCAAACTCTACCGGCTTCAGGATATAGTCCACAGCCCCCTGCCGCAGGGCCGCGATCGCGGTCTCAATCGAACCGTACGCGGTGATGATCACCACCAGCGTTTCCGGACTGAAGCGGCTGACATTCTCCAGGAGTTCGATCCCCTTCATCTCCGGCATTTCCAGGTCTGTAAGGACAAGGTCGAAGGACTCCTCTTTGATGCGATCGAGAGCAACGCGACCGTTCGCCGCGTCACGGACCCTGTATCCCTCTTTCGAGAGGACAAAGGAAAGCGATTCCCGGATAATGTCCTCGTCATCGACGATGAGGATCGAGCTAGACATCCCTGTACTCCTTCGGATTCAACGGCAGTATGATGCAAAACGATGTTCCTTGTCCCGGCGTGCTCTCGACGGCAATGTCGCCCCGGAAGCTCTTCACAATGCCGTAACTCACCCAGAGGCCCAGCCCCGTTCCCTGGCCGACCGGTTTTGTCGTGAAGAACGGCTCAAAGATTTTCGACTGGTGTTCGGAGAGGATGCCATGGCCGTCGTCCGTGATGCGGACACGGACCACCCGCTCGTCACGCTCGAAGTCCGTCGTGATCGTTCCCCTCCTCCCTTCGAGAGCATCAACGGCATTCAGGAGTATGTTGATGAACACCTGTGCGATCTGGTCCGGCACAAGAGACAAAAGCGGGATCGGGGTACGGACGTGTGTGACGAACGTGACCTCCTTCGCCTTTTTCCCCATTTTCACAATCTCGACCGCGTCAGCAAGGTTCTTGACGATGTCCGTGGGCTGCACCTGGTAGTTCGACGGGCGCGAGAAGTCGACGAGGTCCCTGATGATCTTGGTGATCCGGTGAACCTGGCTTTGTACCAGACCGAGCCGATCCTTTGCCTCATCGTCGGCAATCGTGCGGAGCAACACCTGAACGACCGACGAAATCGACGCAAGGGGGTTCCCCACCTCGTGCGCAATTCCGGCGGCCAGCGTCCCGATGCTTTCCATTTTCTGCGAATGCATCAGCTGCTGCTCCAGTGCCTTCTGTTCCGTGATATCCCTGTGTGAGCCGAGGTACCCGATGACCCGGCCGTCACCATCAATGATGGGGGAGATGAGGAGCTGCGTGTAGATTGGCTTGCCGTCTTTCCGCCGGTTCTCCACTTCACCGTTCCAGACGTTGCCGGCGCTGATCGTTGTCCAGACATTCCCCCAGAATTCCGGGGCGTACTTCTTGCTGGAGATGATGCTGGGGTTGTGCCCAATCAGCTCCTCCTTCACATAGCCGGTCACCCGTTCGAACGCCGGGTTCACATAGATCATATTCCCGCGCGCGTCGGTAATCTGAATGGGATTGACGGTGTAGTGCACGACATTGGAGAAGCGGAGGAGATCGAGCTCTTTTTCCTTCGTTGCGGAAATATCCCGCGCCACGATATAGTAGAGGGACCGGCTACGGTCCGGCACTCTCGTGATAAACAGCAGCGCCTCGATCGGTTTACCCCAGGGCTTCTTGAACCGCGCTTCGGCCTCAAGCGTGCTGCTGTCCGCAGGCAGCGCCTTCGCCTGCAGCCGGGGGGAGTCTTCGGTGAGGAGTGTGGAAAAAGGAATGGCGCCGTCGAGAGTCGACGGAAGCCCCGTCACCTCGCGCGCCTTCTTGTTGCACTCGAGAACTCTCAGCTCCTCCGACACGACAAAGCACATGTCGGGGACGATGTCAATGAAACTGTTCGGCCGTGGCACCTTGGGGTTCTTCCCTGCGGGAACCTATGATACCAATTTACGACCCGAATTTCAACCGGTTATTCCGCGCGAAAAAAGGGGGAGAACGGGACCACCAAACGGGGGAGGAAGTCTGAGAACCGCAAGAAGAGTGTGAAAATGTGGGCAGGAACGAACACAAGAACTCACGGCGGCAGCCGCACAGGGGGGACAGTTGTGCAGTCCGCCCCCCTCAGCGCGACATGTCAATTTTCCATTCGTTGTTCTCTTTGCAGAGGAGAACGACCTCGTAATCCTTTGATCCGTTGCCGTACGTCATGTTCACCTCGACGGCTGCAACGTCCGTGTCTCCCCACTCGTTGAGAACCTCAACTTCACGAATACCTCCCCGCTTCCGCACCTCATCCGTGTTCAACGCGAAGATTGTCTCCAGCTTCCGGGCGCCAACCTGTGACACAAGGATGTGCGGAAGGAACTGGAGGATCTTGGTGGAATCGCCGTTCTCGACCTCGCGGAAAAAACGTTCAACGACGATTGAAGGATGAGTGGGATTCGATGAGAGCCACCCGTTCGACAGATATGTTTCCAGAAAAACATCCATGGGCACCCCCGCTCGATCTCTTCGTACACCACAATGCTCTATGAAGAATATACGACAATTGACATGCATTTCAGGTTAAGCCCACATTAATTTTCCGTTAAAAGAATATTAACAATTCCTATATTGCCGCCGTCGAGGTATGCGACTCTACTGGTACCCTCCGCCGGGGGAGAGTCACCCCCGCACGCGGAAGGGACGGAGGACCACCCATGACCCCATTCGACGAACTGCTCCGGAAGGAGGTCCGGGATGCCCGGCTCCCGTTGCGACCGCTCATGCGGGGGGAGTGTCAGACCTCAGCCGGCAAGAAATGCACGATCTGCATGGCCGGCGGGCTCACCTATGAGGATGAGGCACGGGTCAAGGAACGGGCACTGAGGAAGTTCTGGAACGAGGCCCTCCCCGCCACGCCGCTTGAACACCTCGTCCTCTCGGTCAAGGGACGGCATTACAGGACCGTCAGCAAAAGGAAGGTGTTTCAGGGACGCGGCGGGCCGGAACTGGGGCTCATTGATCCGTCCGAGCGCTCTTCGGGGGGGAATATCCCGGTGGCAGAGTGCGCAATCGAGCCGCCGGGCCACGCCGCGATATATTCATCGGTGAGCCGGTTCATCGCGGCCGGACGGGGAAGGGAGCTCGCGAGAGACCTCCGGTATGTCATCATCAAGGGGTCCTACGTCCAGCACAGTGTCATCCTCAGTGCGAGCCGCCTGAGTCCCAGCGTGACCAAGGGGGCAAACGCCCTCTCCCGGGCAGTAACGGCCTCCTGCCCGACCGTAACGGGGGTCTTCCTGCTGGAGGACAGATCCCGGAACGACCGGTATTACATGGGGCTAACCGGCAAGACGCAGGTTAATGCCAGAAGGATTTTCGGCTCTTCCACTGTATCCCAGAGCGTGGGAGGGCGTTCCTTCCTTTTCCCTCCCTATAGCTTCTCACAGGTAAACGAGTCGATTCTTGAGGAACTGGTGCGGGGGGCATCCCTCCTCCTCCGGCCCGATTCCCGGCAGACACTCTTCGATTTCTACTGCGGGTATGGATTTTTCGGGCTTTGCCTGGCTTCCCGGGTGGCACAGGTGGTAGGGGTCGAGGTCTCGCACGACTCCGTCCGCTCGGCAATCGCCAATGCTGCCCGCCAGAAGATCAGGAATGCCCGGTTCGTCCGAGCCGAGATCACGGGGGAGTCCGTAGCCCGGATCATGCATCGGCCCCGGGGAGGCTTCGCCGTCCTGCTGGACCCCCCACGTGGCGGGACCGCCCGAGGGGTTATCGAGGCTGTGGCCGCCAGAAGGCCGGAGCGGGCGGTCCACATCTTCTGCAACATCGAGCTGATGAGTGCCGAGGTACGCCGATGGGAAAGTATGGGATACAGGGGGGTCAACGCCATTCCGTTTGACCTTTTCCCCGGCACATCCTCGGTGGAGATCATGATCTTGTTTCAGCCGCAGGATGCGATGGGCGGAGCGCCCGGAGGAAGAGAGGGTTAGTCGCCGATTGCCGGTCGGGGTGCGAGCTGCTCAAAAGGGATGTCCAAGACGGGGTAGTTCCGCCAGCCTCGAAAGTTGAAATGCCACCATTCGTCAGGGTTTACCGTGAAGCCTACCCTCCGCATTGCGCGGATAAGGAGGTCCCTCATGCGCCGCTCCCTTTGTGTCCCCCCCCTGTAGGACGCCGATGCGCTGGGCACGAAGGCATCATACGCGCTCGGCATGACCACCTCCTCCCCCGTGTGACGATCGTAGAGCGTGAGATCCACCGCGCAGCCCCTGTTGTGGACCGACCCCTTTGACGGGTTTGCGACGTACCTCCTTTTGTCGGGCGGCGTTTCATCCCAGAAGAGCTTCGTCACGGCCCACGGCCGGTACCCGTCGAAAATGACGAGGCCATATCCCTGCCGCCGCAGCCAGCGATGAACGCGGAGCAGCGCCTCCGCTGCGGGGCGCCGGAGGAATGCGCGTGGCTGGGCATAGACTGGCCGGCCCAGGAAATTCCGGGGGGTCGCGTATCGAATGTCAAGCCGGAACGTGCTGTCGAGGCGCACCAGTTCAACAAGGTCGGCCGCGCGGAGCCCGGCAGAGGAGTCGGCATGCTGGCAGAAAGCGTTTCCGCCAAGCAGGAGGAGTGGAATCAGGAAGAAAGGGGGAAGGTACCGTTTCACTTCTTGCGCTTCGTCCACCTCTTGAAGGCAAACTCGAGCTGGTGGAAAAACTCCTTGGGGTCCCCTGGAACGAGGCTCAGGTCGCGGCTCTTGAGTGGGGTGTTGATACACGGAAAGAAGAGGCGGAGAACCTGATATCCCTTGTAGAGGCGCACATGGATTTCCGCTCTGCCGGCCCCAAATCCGAACGAATAGGGGGGCAGGATGTTGAGGACCACTTCCCGCATCCAGCTGCCAAAAGAAACCGTATCGTAGCGCATCAGCCGGCCGAAGGGATCGATGAGTTTCTGCGCAAAAGGCCTCTTTGCCCGGGATTTCGCGTCAACGTACCGCATGCTCTGAATCTCCCCGAAGTCGATCGCCAGCGTCTTCCCGTCCCAGTAGATCATCCGGACATGGTCTTCCATGATGTCGTAGAGCTTCGGACGCCCGCGGAGGAACGGTACCACGCCGAGGAACCAGAGGGCTCCGGCATACCAGATACACAGGATGCAGACGATCGCGCCGATGACGATCTGGGTCACGAGGTCTCCCAGATGCGCCGTTCCGATAAGACGCACATAGGCGAACACCGGGAGAATCGGGATGAGCATGGCGACCAGAGGCGGGCCGATGGCCTTCAGTGTGGCCCCCAGACTCGGTTTGGCGCTTGCGGCTTCGTAGAGTTTCTTGACAGCTACTTCGCGGCGTTCAAAGAAGGCCCGGGACTCTTCGCCCGAATACATCTGTCCCGCCTTGTGGCCTGACTTGCTCAGGTACTCAGCGGCTTTGTCCCACATCTCAGCCTTCTCGTAATGGAATGCAAGCAACTCATAGAACTCCATCAGGCGATCCGGAAACAGCTGCTCCACCGCCCGTGCGATCGTCGCATGGAGCTCCTTCCGCTTGTTGACGAGGATCGTGTTGTAGGCCACTTCCTGGATCAGGAAGTGTTTGAAGAGGAAGTCGTACTCACGCGCCTCATCCTTCTGGAGAATCAACTCCAGTGAGCGCAGCTCTTCCAGGGTCGGAGCGAGCTCTCCTTTCCGCTCTACGACCTTCTCGAGCAGAGACGTGGAGAATTCCCGCCCGATCACGGACGCCCGCAGCAGAACCTCCTTGATGCTGTCCTGGATCCTATCGATGCGGGCCATGATGATGCCCTGGATTGTTCCGGGGATCCCCGCCTCGATATCTTCCGAGACGATCTCCACCTTCCGGCGACGCACCGCGATCTTCTTCTTGTCCACGAGCGTCTTGATGATCTCCTGGATGAAGAAGGGATTCCCTTCCGAGCGCTGGAGGACGAGCTCCTCAACTTCGGGGGGCACGACATCGGCCCCGAGCCGCAGTTTGATCAGTTTCAGGGCTTCTGGCTTCACGAGGCGGTTCAGATCGACCAGTTCCCCCTCTTCGATGAGATCTTTCGCCCCCACGTATTCGTCCCGGAAGATCAGGACAAACAGGGCAAGCACCACGGACGTTGTGCGGGAGAACATGTATTCCAGGAGTTCCTGGGAAAACCGGTCGATCCAGTGAAGATCCTCCAGGACAAACGCTACCCGCCTGCGCAGCGCATAGGCGCTCAGAAAGACCCGGGTCGCCTGGAAGATCCTCTGCTTGCGCACGGCGTCTTCCACCTCGCCGATCTCCTCGTAGCGAAGGGAGAGGAGGGCCCCGAGGTAGGGCTCGTGCTCGGAGATGCCGAGAGCCTGTGTGGCCTGGTGCAGGCGTCTGCGAGCTTCGGCCTCGCTCATATCGGTCGTTACCTTGAGGATATTCCGGAAGAGCGAGGTCCAGAGGTAATACGGAGTGTTCGTTTCGAAGCTCGAGCAACTCCCTTCAAACACAGCGATGGCCTGCTGGTACGCGTATTTCACCAGCTCAGCCTTGAGGCGGGACTTCCCGACGCCCGCTTCGCCCCGGATGAAAAGCCGGGACTGTGCTTTCCGTGTCACGAGGCTCAATGCCTCCTTGGCAATCTCGATCTCCTTCTCCCGGCCGACAAACTGATCCTGCGTGAGCTGCTGTCGTTTTGCCTCCTCGTCCGACTTGAGGCCCTTGAGACGGTAGATATTGACTGGCTCTGTCTTCCCGCGGAAGAGCTTCGGCGTGGGTCCTTCCGCCGCGCAGGTCTCCGAAACAAGCTTGAAGGTCTCTTCCGTGAGGTAGATCTCCCCCCGGGGGGCAATTTCCACCAGCCTCGACGCCAGGTTGACCGTGTCCCCGATAACCGAGTAGTCCATGCGCAGGTCGTTCCCGACATTGCCGGCGATCACCCATCCTGAATGGAGGCCCACGTGCAGTCCGAGCGGCGTGGGCACGTTGATCGTGCTTCGCATATTGAACTGATCGATCTCCGTCAGCATGTCGAGCGCACAACGCACCGCCCGTTCGGGGTCGTTCTCATGGGCAAGAGGCGCCCCGAAGATGGCCATGATCCCATCCCCGATGAACTTGTCAATGGTCCCCTCGTACTTCAGGATCACAGAAATCAAGCCCCCGAAGCAGTCGTTCAGGATCATCGACACGTCTTCAAGGTCCATTTTCTCGGAGAGCGCCGTAAAGCCTGTCACATCGGCGAACAGTACGGTGACCAGCCGGCGTTCACTCTCGATCTTCTTGCCGGCATCGAGGATCTTTCTGGCGAGGTCCCGGGGGATGTAGTTCTGGATGAGGGCAAAACCGTCAACGGATGGGCGTGCGGGCGCGGTCGCTGTGTCAACCAGCGGCGTGCCGCACTTCAGACAGAAGCGGGAGTTCTCGGGGATCTCTGCTGAACACGATTTGCACCGCATAGGTCTTCGACTCTGGAAAGTGCCGCACCGCGTGCGGCACCATACACTTCGAGCGATGTTCTGAAGTAAGAGAACAAAGAATCGCCCCAATATATTCGCTAATTTGATGAGAAGCAAGCGAGCGGGGCATTCGGTGTGTCCCCGGTTACACCAAGTCTTGCCGGAGGCGGTGTATCTTGCATGATCGCCAGCTTGTTTTTCTCCCCAAAGTTGTTCTAAGTACGTAGGTCACTGAATTTCCCCCGACAACGTCATGGTGCCAGGAAACGAGCCCCGCAGAACCGGGGCTTCCGCTTCAAGAGAGAGCCACTCCGCAATCCGCCGGGGGCCGCGAAAGCGCTCCCGGGCCGCAGGGGATACGACCGTCCGCCGGTCATCCGGTAGGGACCGGCAGTCCTCCGCCAAGCACACACTCGATCCTTCACTGTACATCAATAGGGAGCTCAGCTGGCTCGAATTCAACCAGCGGGTCCTTGACGAGGCCGGAGACCCCCGCCACCCCCTGCTTGAGAGGGTGAAGTTTCTCTCGATTGTCAGCACGAACCTTGACGAGTTCTTCATGATCAGGGTGGCAGCAATCAAGGAACAGATCCTCGCGGATATCGCGGAGTACTCCCCCGACGGCCGAACGCCGCTTGAGCAGATGAAGGCAATCCATGACCGTGTTGAGGCAATGGTCCAGGAAATGAGCGCCTGTTTCTGGGAACATCTGCACCCACAGCTCGCGGCCGAGGGGATCCACCTGATGAAAATGGGGGAACTGCCCCAGGAGGAACGGCAGGCCCTGGCAGACTATTTCGCGCGGGAGATCTTCCCGGTTCTGACACCGCTCGCATTCGACCCGGGTCACCCCTTCCCTTACATTTCCAACCTCAGCCTCAGCCTGGCCGTGGTCGTGCGCACGCCAAAGGGGGAAGAGCGGTTTGCCAGGGTGAAAGTCCCGGATGTCCTGCCCCGGTTGATCCCGTTGCCCGGCGGCCTCTCTGATCCCCAGAATGTCCGGTTCGTCTGGCTCGAAGATCTCATCACGAATAACCTCGGCATGCTGTTCCCCGGCATGGAAATCAGCGAAGCGCACCCCTTCCGGGTTACGCGCAACGCGGACATCGAAATCCAGGAAGATGAAGCGGAAGATCTCATCCGCTCCATCGAGGAGTCGATTCGGATGCGCCGCTTCGGCTCCGTTGTCCGTGTTGCGGTGGAGAAGGCGATGCCGCAGCGGATCCGGGACATCATCATCGAAAATCTCGAGGTACGTCCTGAGGAAGTGTACACCATCACCCCCCCGATGGGAATGGGCCATTTGATGACGCTCCTGAAGATCCCCCGACCCGATCTGAAGGACTCACCGCACCACCCCGCGACCATGGGAACAGACGAAGAGATGGAAGACCTCTTCGGCCTCATACGCCGCGGCGATCTCGTTCTCCACCACCCTTACGACTCGTTCACTCCGGTGGTCCAGTTTCTCAAGGCCGCCGCGCGCGATCCCGCCGTCCTCGCCATCAAACAGACACTCTACAGGATCGGCAAGGAGTCACCCCTTATCCCGTTGTTCATCGAGGCCGCGGAGAACGGAAAGCAGGTGGCAGTGCTGGTGGAACTCAAGGCACGCTTCGATGAAGAAAACAACATCATCTGGGCGAAGCAGCTCGAACGGGCCGGCGTGCACGTTGTCTACGGGCTGGTGGGCCTAAAGACCCACGCGAAAATCGCGCTCGTCGTCCGCAAGGAGGGGGAGGGGCTGAGGCGATACATCCACCTGGGCACGGGGAACTACAACCCGGTCACCGCGCGCATCTACACGGACCTGAGCCTCTTCACCTGTCGTGAAGAGATTGCCAATGACGTGACGGAAGTGTTCAATTTCCTCACCGGGTATTCGAAGCGGGAGAACTACAGCAAACTCGCAGTCGCTCCCATCAGCCTGCGAGGCCGCATCACCGCGTTGATCGATCGGGAGATCACCCACGCGCGCGAGGGAAGGGAGGCGCAGCTCGTCTTCAAAATGAATTCCCTCACGGACACCGATATCATGCAGAAGCTGTACGAGGCGTCACGCGCGGGTGTCAGGGTTGACCTGATTGTCCGCGGCGTCTGCTGTCTCCGACCGGGGGTTCCAGGGGTCAGCGAGAACATCCGGGTACTGAGCATCGTGGGGCGGTTCCTGGAACACACACGCGTCTACTACTGCCTCAACGGCGGCTCCTCCGAGCTCTATCTCAGCAGTGCTGATCTCATGGGACGGAATCTCGACCGGCGCATCGAGCTCCTCTTCCCGGTCGAGAGCCCCCCGCTCTCTGCAATCATCAAAGAGGAGGTCCTCGACACCGCACTTTGCGATACTGCACGGGCACGACGCCTCACTTCGGACGGATCGTACGTCCGCCTCTCGCCGGAGGAGGGGAAGGAGCCCCTCGACAGCCAGCTCGTTCCGATCCTCACTCGAACGGCGCGTGCCAAGGCACCGCGCCCGGTTCCGCGGGAAGCGCCCCCGCCCCCACAGACTTAACCCCTTCGAGTTGGTCCCGGCAGCCGCCAGAGACACCTGTTGCAAATTTCCGCAGTTACTACTTGTGTCATCCCCTTTATTTCGCTATTATGAGGCATTAGCCTGTTCACTCCAGATGCATTTGTGCGGGCAAGGGTTTCGCGGCTCGGGTCCAGCCACCCTGACTCCGGGGCCCGCCCCCTGCCCGACCAGCCTGGAAAGAAACCCGATCATACCTCACCCAATTCAAGGAGTATCTCTATGGCCGGCAAAGATACGTTGAGCATCGTTGACAACCGGACGGGGAAACAGTACGAAATCCCGATCGAGCACGACACCGTGAAGGCGACCGATCTCCGCCAGATCAAGGTTAATGCGGACGACTTCGGCATGATGGCCTATGACCCGGCGTTCATGAACACCGCAGCCACGAAAAGCACGATAACGTTCATCGATGGCGACAAAGGCATTCTGCGTTACCGCGGCTATCCCATAGAGCAGCTCGCGGAGAAATGCGGCTACCTCGAGGTCGCGTACCTGCTCATCAACGGCGAGCTGCCGAACAAGGCCCAGCTTGACGCCTGGTCCAAGCATATCACCACCCACACGTTTGTCCATGAAAACATCAAGAAGTTCATGGACGGGTTCCATTACGATGCGCACCCGATGGGGATGCTCGTCAGCGCACTGGCTGCGCTCTCCACGTTCTACCCTTCCGCAAAGAAGATCAGCGATCCGGAAGAGAGGAAGTTGACTTTCTACCGGCTCATCGGCAAGGTTCCTACTCTTGCGGCCTTTGCGTACCGCCACAGCGTCGGAATGCCCTACGTCCATC
>Ga0153916_10004105_pt1 | contig 10961 bp, 8 predicted proteins | sample Opewatmetagenome_FD_109642 | JGI IMG/M metagenome (GOLD analysis project Ga0153916, IMG submission 109642) | Freshwater wetland microbial communities from Ohio, USA - Open water 3 Core 3 Depth 4 metaG | ecosystem: Environmental > Aquatic > Freshwater > Wetlands | place: USA: Ohio, Lake Erie, Old...
ATTGTCGAATGTCTTTTGGTTTGGTAGAGTCTCGTATGAGCGCGCTTTACAGCTTAGTTACGACGCGGATGTTTTAATTGCTACTTATGATCCAGCAATACCCAACCATCGTTTTTCCAGTCCTAATAAGCTATTCGAAGCGATGATGCTCGGTAAACCCATTATTGTTGCACAAGGGACCAATATGGATTCTATCGTGGAACAGTTGGATTGTGGGGTGGTTGTGGAATATGGCGATGTACGGGCGCTTGAGGAAACATTAGAACGGATGCAGTTCAATCCCCAATTTAGCAAGCAGCTCGGGTTGAATGCGCGTCATGCTTATGAACAAATATTTAATTGGACCAGGATGGAAGAGCGGTTAATAAAGTTATACCAAAACATTTCTCCGATAGTAAATGACTAAGATCATCCTGGTTGCAAATACCGATTGGTATTTGTTTAATTTCCGGCTTTCATTGGCACGTTATCTACGGAATCAAGGCTGGGAGGTGTCCTTCGTTTCACCTGCTGGCCGATTTGTCGAAAAGATAGAACAGCAGGGATTTCGTTGGATTTCCTGGAATCTGGGGCGAAAGACGATCGCCCCCTGGCGAGAACTCCCTTCACTTTTTGAATTGGGGCGCATTTATCGTAATGAAAAGGCTGATATTATTCACCACCATACAATCAAACCGGTCATCTACGGGTCTCTGGCAGCACGTTCGGCTGGAAAGCCAGTGCTGGTTAATTCTATTACCGGGCGCGGTTATGTCTTTATAGGGGATGATGAGCGCGCTGCTTTATTAAGATGGATGGTGAAACCGCTCTATAAATTAGCCCTTTCCTTACCTAATTGTGCCCTGGTTTTTGAGAATGAAAACGATCGCCGGTATTTTATACAACAGGGCCTAGTTCCTGCACAACAAACCTGGTTGATAGAAGGGGTGGGGGTGGATGAAGACGTTTTTTTCCCTTTACCTGAGCCTGTCAGCGAGCCAGTGGTACTAATGGCAGCGCGCCTGTTATGGGATAAGGGGGTGGGAGTCCTGGTGGAAGCAGCCCGGCTTCTACATCAAAGAGTGCGAGTGCGCATTGTTTTAGTCGGTTCGCCTGATCCAGGTAACCCGAAATCGGTGGATGAAGATATTTTACGCGGCTGGCATGAAGAGGGAGTGATCGAAAATTGGGGTTGGCAGGATGATATGCAACAGGTATATAGCCGCTGCCATATCGTTACCCTACCAACGATGTATGGTGAAGGTGTACCAACTACGTTGTTAGAAGCAGCTGCATGCGCGCGTCCGTTGGTAGCAACCGATATCCCGGGTTGTCGAGCGATTGTAGAAGATGGGAAAAATGGTTTTCTGGTTCAACCAAATGACCCACAAGGTTTAGCTGATGCTATTGAACGATTGGTTATAGATCCCCAGCTACGGGTTAAAATGGGCATGGCTGGACGGCAACTCGTTGTGGAAAAATATACCCAACTTAAGATAAATTCAGCAACTTTCTCTGTGTATCAAACTCTCTTGAATAGTGGATAATGACGATATGAGTGTAAAAGAGTTTTCACCGTTGGAGGAATTTTCCAGGATATACAGGCGTTTATGGCTGGTTGTGCTTCTAATTGTGATAGGAGGGTTGGTCGGTTGGGTTTTTCATTTGTTCAAACCCCCGTTATACGAAGCAAGAGCTATCGTTGTTGTGGATATAGATTTTGCCCAGACAGGAAAATTAGAGGAAATCGAACAGGATCAAGCAATTGGCGCGGCTTTTGCTTTATTGGGGTCATCACCCGTACTCGAACAGACGATGACAGATGTACGCGACCAGGGGGTAGCTTTTCCGGGATTTCTATATAACCAAAATATGTTTTTGGAGCGCCGGCAAAGTCAGTTATTTTTACGCGTCAGGGTGGAAAATCCCCAGGTGGCTGAAAAAGTAACCAATCTTTGGGTAAACCGGGCATATGCTGCTTTAATTGACGCTCACGAGCATGCCATGAAAGCTCAGGTTTTGCGAAATTACCTGGCTGCCATGAAAGAATGCCCTTCTATCCCGAATGGTGAACCTTCCACGCCGAGTCTTTGTGGCTCAGCTTCCTTAGAAGAGGTTCAGAAGAATATCCTCGCAGTAGAGACTGAATTGGAGAAAGAGACGATTGCAAGCCTGGGGATTATTCCAGCTCTTTCGATAGCATTATCGAAGAATTCAACCCTGCCGAATTCCCCGGTAAGTTTTGGTGTAGGACTGTTAATCCTTGCGGGGGCGTTGATCGGTTTTTTCCTCGCTTTGATAATAATTTCGTATAATATACGCGTTTAACCTGTTATGAGGCAGGAAATTTTCTCTTGGTTGAAAACTAAAGCTTATCTCTATCTTTGCCAGCTTCTTTGGGCGGGTGCAATTCTCTTGTTGCCAATCACGAGTCTGCCTGTTATTAAGAAAATAAGCGGGGCTGCAACAGTTGCTCCTCCCACGGCTGCGATCCTCTTGTTGTTATTAGTTATCTGGCTTTTTCCCTATCTCATAAAAAAGGGAAAAATGCCAGTGGAGGGAATTCCATTATTATTGTTGCTTGGAGTAGCAGTTGTGTCTTGGGCACTTGCATGTTTTACAACAATTCCTTCGTTGCGCAGTAAAAGCGTCCTTACCGAAGGGTCGGGGGCGTTTTTAACCTTACTTTTAGGGATGGGAGTTTATTTTATTACCTCTGTTTGGCCTGCTTCAAATCACAATCGATTGAGTATCGCAATACGATTAATCAATATCAGCGGTATTCTCCTGTTGACCTGGTCCCTTGTGCAGGGATTTTATATATTTTTTCTAGGAAGTCATTATCCCCGGCTACTGGTGGTTTTCCAACATGCAGTTTCATCGCGCCGTGATGTGCTTACCCTAGGGAGAGTGTCAGGCTTTGCGTATGAGCCATCCTGGTTGGCTCATATGCTTAATATTGTATATCTTCCTGTGTGGTTATCAGCTACCTTGCATGGATATACTGCCCACAAAGCTAAACTATGGCGTTTTTCATTGGAAAACTTGTTGTTAATGGGGGGAGTTATTGTGCTTTTTATATCGTTTTCACGCGTGGGTGTAGTATCGTTTTCTGTTGTTATTATAGTAATCTTGATGAATCTCACCATCCGCCTGGCGCGCTGGCTAAGTGAGCGTTGGTTGGGGTGGATATCTACTTTACGTAAGACAGTTATTACACCCAGGATCGCGGGTGTATTGAGGGTGATATTTTCTATTATTTTATTAGCCGTGTTGTTCAGTATATATCTGGCCTCAGCCGTAGGAATGGTATATGCAGGTGCTCGTTTTGATAAGAGGTTGGCAAAACTGATCGAAAATAATCCATTTGAAGCAGGTGGATTCTATGAAACCATGAATGCCTTGGCTATTGCCGAGAGGATCGTCTACTGGCAGACAGGTTTAGAAATCTTCGCGGATCATCCTTTATTCGGAGTGGGATTAGGTAATGTTGGTTTTTATTTCCCCGAGAAGATGCCTGGATATGCATGGTATTTACCAGAAGTTACGAATATTCTTTATTACCGTCCTTTTCTCTCGAATACGAAGAGTTTATGGATCCGGATATTATCTGAGACGGGACTGGTCGGTTTTGGCATTTTCCTGGCTTGGTTATCATTGCTTTGGAAATCAAGCCGGTTAGCACATAGTTCAAATGAGCCTGTTGTCAAGGTGCTAGGATTGGCGGGGCAGTTTGTGTTGATAAGTTTCATTCTAGAAGGTTTTAGCATCGATTCATTTGCTCTACCTTATTTATGGTTTGCAATGGGTTTAGTGTCTGCAGCAGCCTTTTTCACCAGGCAGTCTTTATCGAGACCTGGATAGATAAAGCCCATGAAGCTATTGAAAATCTCACAACGCTTTATTGTTAATTGGAGAATATTATGAGCCGTTCTATCGTCATTCCTTGTGCCGTTATTTTCTTGGTTCTAGGATGTATTGCCTGCTTATGTATTGTTCTCGCTGGTAGCCTCGGTTGGCTAATGTGGCAGGATTTCCCCTTGATTTATACGCCCATGCCTATCGAAGTGAGAGAACCGACCGGAACTCCAGTAGTCATCCGTCCGACTGCCCAGGAGACGCCGCATGCCACTGCTACGGAGGGCAAAAAGCAAGAAACGCCAGTTAATACTACTCCTCCCACCAGTACGCCGACAGCCTCGGCAACGCTTGTCCTTGCTGAGATTCCAACCGATACACTAAATACTTTAGAAAATTCTGAAATTCCGATTAATAATTTGATTGATCTTTCTGCTCGGTTGGAGGATAAACACAATATACCGGTTACATTGGAACCCCCGGCAGCCCCATTCCAGGTCGGTAATCAACACACTTTTTGGGTGACCAATGTCGATACAAATGAAACCTCCCAAATAAATGCCACTTTGCGTTATATTACCCCTCACCTGTGCTTTTGGATTGAGAATGGGGTCGATTATGATCCGAATGCACTTAAAAAGCTGTCGAACACTTTTGAAGATAAAATCTACCCTACTGATCGAGAGTTTTTTGGCAGTGAATGGACCCCGGGAGTAGATGGAGATGTGCATATATATGTCCTGTATGCCGGAAATTTAGGGTCGTTTCTGGCGGGATATTTTTCATCTGGGGATGAATACTCTCCCCTGGCGCACATATATTCCAACGCTCATGAAATGATTTTTATAAATTCCGATAATCAAGATCTTGGCTCACAAGAGATTTATGGCACGCTGACCCATGAGTTCCAGCATATGATCCACTGGTATCGTGATCGTAATGAAGATATATGGATGAATGAAGGTTTCTCAGTCCTCGCAGAATTCCTGAATAATTATTCTGTCTATTTTGATTACGATTATGTAGCTGACCCGGATCTCCAAATAACGGATTGGGAGCCGGAAGTGGGCAGCAACGGTCCACATTATGGGGGTAGTTTCCTCTTTGTAGATTATTTTCTCGATCGTTTTGGGGATACAGCGACCAAGGTCCTGATCGCTGAGCCAGAAAATGGCATGAAAAGCATTGACAAGGTATTAAGGGATTTAAATATTGTGGATCCTCTTACCGGGCAGACTATCGGCGCCGATGATGTTTTCATGGATTGGGTGACAGCCTCTTATTTACAAGATGGGTCGGTTGGCGATGGGCGTTATACGTATAATAATTACCCGGGCGCTCCTCGTCCGTCTGAAACCGAACGCTTTCGTAATTGTCCAGTCAGTACCCAGGCGCGGGATGTACACCAATATGGTGTGGACTATATCCGGATTTCATGCCCCGGAGATTACACCTTACATTTTGCAGGTTCAACGATGGCAAGGGTCGTTCCTGATGATCCCCACTCCGGAACTTACGCTTTTTGGTCTAATAAAGGCGACGAGTCCGATATGACCCTGACAAAATCCTTTGATTTTACGGATCAGTCAGGTCCTTTGACCTTCTCATATTGGACCTGGTATGACCTGGAAAAAGATTACGATTACCTTTACCTTGAAGCCTCTTTAGATGGGGAAAATTGGCAAATTCTGACAACTCCCTCTGGCACTGGTAAGAACCCATCCGGGAATAGCTATGGATGGGGATATAACGGGTATTCGGGTGAAAAATCGGACCCTCGCTGGATATTGGAAAAGGTTGATATTTCGCAGTTTGCGGGGAAGGAGATCCAACTCCGTTTTGAATATGTCACAGATGAAGCCGTAAATGGTGAGGGTTTTATGTTGGATGATGTTTCTATTGCGGAAACAGGTTATACAACCGACTTTGAAACAGATGATGGCGGTTGGGAAGGACTTGGTTTTGTACGGATTGAGAATATCCTCCCGCAGAAGTATGGCTTGATGTTGATTACGTTCGGGAATACTACCACAGTTGAAAAGATCACGCTTAATTCTGATCAGACGGCTGATATTCCTTTACATATCGGTGGAAATATAGATGAAGTAGTTCTGGTGGTCAGTGGCTTAACCCGTTTCATCCGCCTGCACACAGCTTACCAGTTCAGTATCTTACCGTAACAACTCGTCTTTTTTATTGCTCTGGGTTACGTGGAGCGCGCAAAGCAGCTAGTTGTCGTTCCAGCTCAATACGTCGGGAGGCAGCCGCTGATTTTAGTTCTCCCTGAATAAAACGGACGCGTTCCTGTACCTGAATTCGTAATTCATTACCAGATGTGGGTGCCATCAAAAGCGCTATAACTGCACCAATCATTGCTCCGATGATCGATCCATAAATAAAAGCTAATGTGCGTCGCATTTCGACCTCCTCTTAAATCTTCTGTTATTATAATGTTGAAACCCTATTCAGTGTAAGGTGTTAATAAGCTTTGATTGATCAAGCTTTACCTTTGATTGACCTCCATCGTCATCTAGATGGGAACATTCGCCTCGAGACAGTCCTGGACCTGGGTCGTAGACACAATATACCTTTACCTGCATGGAATATTGATGAGTTAAGACCTTTTATTCAAATCACTGTACCCAAACCGGAGGTCATGGCATTTATTGCGATGTTCAAATGGACGGTCAGCATATTAGTTGATTATGAGGCCTGCCAGCGGGTGGCATATGAAAATGTAGAAGATGCCTTTCATGAGGGGATCGATTATATAGAATTACGGTTCAGCCCCTGGTTTATGTCAGAGCCTAACCATCTGGAACCAGCTGGGGTAGTCAGTGCTGTTATCGAAGGAGTAACCCAGGCAGCTCGCGATACTGGGATAAAAGTGAACCTGATCGGTGTCATGAGCCGCACTTATGGTCCCGAGTCTGCCATGGAAGAATTGGGGGCGTTATTAACTCACTCCGCATCTCTGGTTGCTTTAGATTTAGCAGGGGACGAGGTTAATTACCCGGCGGAATTATTTATTAACCACTTTAAAAAAGCCTGGGACGTGGGCTGGCAGGTGACAGTACATGCTGGCGAATCGGCTGGCCCGGAAAGTGTTTGGAGTGCCATTCGTAATTTAAAAGCCACCCGGATCGGGCACGCGGTGCATTCCCGGGAAGATCCTGTTCTATTGGATTATATGAGAGATCATCAGATTGGGATCGAGACGAGTTTAACGAGTAATCTGCAGACCAGCACCGTGCCTGATTATGCCAGCCATCCATTAAAGAGTTTCCTGGAGAAAGGCTTATTAGCGACTATCAACACCGATGATCCGGGCATCAGCGGGATCACGCTCCCATATGAATATAATGTTGCTGCTCCCGCAGCTGGGTTGAGCCCTGATCAAATCCGAAAAGCCCAGCGCAATGCCCTGGATATAGCTTTTCTCTCCGGTGAGGAGAAAAAGGAGTTACTGCTTAAAAAAAGTGTGAAGTAGTCATTACGCAATACAGAACACGTGCACTTCTTTTGGCCCATGCATACCGATTGTCAGGGTCATCTCGATATCGGCTGTGCGGGATGGGCCACTGATTAATGCAAGAGCAGAAGCATTTCGAACCTCGTCAAGGTTTACCACCTTGGCGAGGTTTTCGTATATGTCACTGGCACGCAAGATGGCAATGTGCAGGGCGGGCAATAATGACGCAGTCAAAGGACGCCCAGGGCCTGCTGCCAGGAGGATCGTCCCGCTCTCTGAGCAAGCCGCCACTGCCCCGGTCAACCCAACCTGAATATTAGCCTGGGGTTGGTGGGCGACCTGGATGCCGGCCGATATTATTGTTTCCAATAGACCGGAGGGTAAATTGGCTGCTTCCCACGCCAGGATTGAGCTTATTTCGCGTTCCAGGAGGAAATTGATTAATTGGTCCGGTAGATTATCTTCACCACAAACAGTTACTGTACCACCCAAGGTGATGAGCTCCTCTTTAAAGCGTGCGATCAGGGATTCAGTATTTTTGTGCGGTACTTCTTTTCCAGTATCGACAGAGCTTACTTGCTCTTTAGCTCCGGGTTCTATTGGTTGATAATTGGATTGATCAGTCGCTTTATTACTTGATTGCCTTTTCTTCCACCGGTCTTGAAATGACTGCCTGGCTGGGCGCGGCAGGTCTTTACTATATCCCCAACCCGTGAAAGCTGGCAGGCGTAACCAGTTGTCGAATGGTGAGATAATTCGAGATCCAAGCGCAGCCAACTTCTGTGCCAGGGAAAAGTATCCAGGATGAGTTGCCGCCCAGGTGAATAGACTCAAGCCCAGCTTAAGGGATCGGGACGCCTGAACATGTTTGTCTGAAGTTGGATTCATGCCGCCTGCCCGTACTTGTAATAATAGCTTTGGCAGATCGATATCCACCGGGCAGGAGTCTTTACAAGCTCCGCAAAGACTGGAGGCGCGTGCCAGATGACCGAACTTATCCTGTCCCCATAAAGCAGGAGACAGCACTGAGCCGATCGGTCCAGCATAGACGCCGGATGCACCGTGTTGACCGGTGTAATATGCATGCCCCCCGATCTCCCGGAACACCGGGCAGGTATTTAAACAGGCGCCGCAACGGACGCAGAAGAGAGCTTCAGCTAATGGCGATTTTTGAATGAGTCGGCGTCCATTATCGATCAGGATCAGGTGACGTTCGGATGAGCCATCTGTTTCATCGGGACGGCGAGGGTGATTGATCAAGCTGACATATACAGTCAATTTTTGACCGGTAGAGGCGCGCGGGAGTACCTCTAGAATTACAGCCAGATCGTCCAGGGTTGGCACCAGGCGTTCAAGACCCATCAAGGCAATGTGAACGGGTGGAAGGGTATATACCATTCGTCCATTGCCCTCATTCGTTAGCACGCATAATGAACCGGTTTCTACCACGCCCAGGTTAACCCCCGAGATACCAATATCTGCGTTAAGAAAGACTTCCCTTAGTATTTGGCGCGCGGCTGAGGTCATCGTAGGCACGTCTTCTGTTAGAGGTAATCCCAATTTCTCGTGGAATGTCTGCCCAACTTCTTGGCGTCGCAGGTGGACTGCCGGAGTGATTAGATGACCTGGTCGTTCACCCCGTAACTGGACGATGTATTCACCCAAGTCCGTCTCGACCACCTTAATCCCGGCTCTTTCTAAAGCGGGATTTAAATTAATCTCCTCACTCATCATTGATTTCGACTTGGCGATTAGCCGGGCCTGTTTTTGGAGTGCAATGTCCACCACAATCTGGACTGCCTGGGTAGCATCTTTAGCCTGGTGGACAACGATGCCATTGGCTTGGACATTGCTTATAAACTTGTTTAGATAGTGGTCGAGATTAGCGATAACTTCCGCCCGGATGGCATGAGCACGCTCTCGGAGCTCATTAGCATCAGGAAGAGCTGCAAATGCCTGTTCCCGCGCCTCCAGGCGCTTTTCATAATTACCGTCCAGGGCAGCTTGGAGGATAGGGTTAGCCAGGGCAGATAGGATGTTCTTCCGGAAGAGGTCAAAAGTCATACATGATCCAATATTTGGGCAATATGCATCGCACGTTGGGTTTTCCCCTGGCGGTGAAGACCACCGTTTATATGGGTGATACAACCCGCATCACAGGCTACTACGACCGGGGCCTGGGTGGCTTCGATATTTCCGATCTTGCGGTCCAGCATGGCTGCTGAAATTTCAGGATGTTCTACCGAAAAAACTCCTCCAAAACCACAACATTCCTCGCGATTAGGAAGCTCGGTTATGTGAGCCTGGCGCACTGCACCCAGGAGCTGCCTGGGTTGGCGATCCACTCCGAGACCGCGCAACAGGTGACAGGAGGGATGGTAGGTTATGCTGCCAGGGAAACTGGCTCCCAGATCAGTAATGCCCAGGACATCTACCAGGAATTCGGTGAGTTCGTACGTTCGGGTTGCCAAAGCCTGAGCACGCGGCAACCAATCAGGATCGTTGGCAAATAAGTCCGGGTAATTATGGCGTATCATTACCGCGCATGATCCTGACGGGATGACAACCGGTCCCGGTGTGGTCTCAAAGGTCTGGATCATGTGGATAGCCGTCTTGCGCGCTTGTTCCCGTAATCCGGCGTTGTAGGATGGTTGACCGCAGCATGTCTGTCCCGTTGGGACGTTTACTTCCACCCCGGCGCGTTCCAGGACATTAACTACAGCCTCACCGATTTCAGGATAGAGTGTGTCGATAATACAGGTGATAAAGAGTTGTGCTTTCATACTCTGAGTCTTAATGTCTTCACCTCAAAAGGTCTAAAGTCAAGGTTAATTTTCCCATAGGCATACGCTAAGGTCATCGATCCGTTTTCTAACATATCCGTTTGAATGACACTCTTTACAGGTAGGGAGGTCGATAATGTGCAATGAGTGGCGGCGCGTTTCGACTCATATAGACGTAAAATGACATCCCTGGAACCATCTTCGGCTGGTTTAACGGTCTCCAGGACGATGTTGGGAGCGCCCAGGTTAAATAAGGAATTTACTCCCGCTGCGCCTGGAACTACCAGCACCGGACAATTGAGGTCATAGGCCTCCTGGACAATGCCACTCTCCGCCAGGCTGCCATTCCAGGCATAAAGGGCATAGGTGAACCTTTGGAGGCCTTTATCGGCAGTCATATCAGGCGCCAGCGCTGATTTAAGGAGAGTTAAGTTAATGCTGTTGCCAGTCACACTCAGACCATATTTACAATCGTTAAGGATCGCGACACCGCGATCTTCTTCTGCCAAAGCTGACCATTTGTGATTGCACACCTCGAAGCGGTCAGCATCATAAGGGCGGGAGCGGTGATTGGGACGGCGCAAGTGCCCAAATTGGATTTCGTGGATAGCCTCATTAGCATGGATATTAACCGGAAAGGCTACCTTGAGTAGTTTATGACTCTCCTGCCAATCAATGCTGGTGATGAAATCGATTCGCCGGCTGCCGCGCCGCAGGCTGATGACTTGGGTAAGTATCGAATTACCCAACTTGCGAGATAGTTGGATCTTGCCGACTAATGGACCCCGATCGATCACCGTTAAAGTTACAGGCTCGTTAATGGATACCGGTTGCTGCTCTGCCATGCTGTCGATGTCCCAGGCGTCCCA
>Ga0153916_10004106_pt1 | contig 10961 bp, 9 predicted proteins | sample Opewatmetagenome_FD_109642 | JGI IMG/M metagenome (GOLD analysis project Ga0153916, IMG submission 109642) | Freshwater wetland microbial communities from Ohio, USA - Open water 3 Core 3 Depth 4 metaG | ecosystem: Environmental > Aquatic > Freshwater > Wetlands | place: USA: Ohio, Lake Erie, Old...
CTCGGCAATAGCTCGGACCGCTGCTGAACGCAGCTCCGGCTCGGCGTTGAGAAAAAAGCGGAAGGCCGTTATCAAATTGAACTTTCTTGGCTTGAGAATATTCTGTGCAGTTATGTCGGCTTCGATGATCTGCGTCCGCTCGAGCTTCTTCCTGGCGACGGCCAGCATGGAGCCGGATACATCGACGCCCGTCGAGGTCTTTACGCGATTTTCCAGCAGCGCTGTTATCCGCCCCGTTCCGCACGCAAAGTCGAGCAGATGAACATCTTTGCCCGCCAGATATTTCGCCAGAATTTTCAGGATGATTTCCTGCTCGCGGGACCAAAGGAATCTTTGCCAGGGGCGAGTTTCGTAGTACTGCTCGTATTCGGCCCCTTTGCCCGCGTATGTGTGAGATTCTTTGTAGCTAATCGTGGCCACGGTCCTCTTTTCGCAGAGCGATATGGACAAATCGTTTTCGCTCGATGTCGGTCAGACTGAAGCACCAGCCGCCCACGCCCGTCAGGGCCATTGCGGCGGCAACGACACCGGCTATTTCCAGCCACGACCCAGGCGGGGCCAGATACTTCCAAAGGCAGATACAGATGACCGCTGGCACCGAACCCAGCAAGGCTGGCTGCCACACCTCGCGCACGCTTTCCTGTGTCGAAACACGCATCTTCCAGTTAAAGTATATTGGCAGAATCACGCCGGATATCAGCACCAGCGGCAGGAAGCTCGACCAGGCCACGCCGCGCAGGCCCCACTGGAGCACTTTCACCGAGACGATGGACGCCGAGACGCAAAGCAGCGCCATCAAGGCGGTAAAGACACCAAAGATCCTGTGTTCCCCGCGGCCCACCAGCACAAGAAAGTTGCTGTGCTGCGCCAGCATGAAGCAGTGCGCGACGGTGAGGATCGCCAGAATGACGGCCATTTCATTGATGACCGCGGGGTCCTGGAATTGATCGCCCACCCAGATCGTCAGGAACTCCCGGCCCATCGCAACCAGAAAACACCCGCTGGGAATGATCAGCAGAAGACTGTATTTCTGCGTCAGGAAGGCTATTTCTCTTACCCGTGCCTGGTCGTTTCGTGCGTCGAGGTCGCTGACCGCCGGCTTTATCGCCGCCGTGAAGGCAGTGAGCAGTTGTGACAATAGAAAAACTCCGGCGCCCGCAATGGCGAATTGACTGATCTGGGCCGTGCCGATGAAAATGGCGATGACCAGGTTGCTGGCGTTATAGACTATGATTGCCCCGGCGGCGTAAAGAAAGGTATTTATTCCGTAAGCAAGCATCTCCCGCAAAAGTCCCAGATCGATCTTCCCCAGAGATCGTGACGGTGTGGGCAGCAGTCTCCTGACAAAAATGAGATGCAGCGCTCGCAGGATAATTTCGCTCAGACCGAACACGAGCCCCGCCGTGAGCAGCCCGCACCCTCGCAGCAGCAGGATGACGACTAAGACCGTTCGCAGAAACAGTACGGCCAGTGCGAGTGAATTGGTGATGTCGTAGCGCTGCAGTCCGCTCAGTATTGCCGTGGATGGCTGCAAGGGCATCGCGAGGGCAAAGCAGAATCCGACTATGAGCACGAGTTTGCCGGCGGCCTGCACCAGCTCGGGTTCGATTGCAAACCAGGAGCCGACATTGCGATAAACGACCAGGCTTATAATGACAAGAACAACGGCCAGGGCCACGAAGAAGAACAATGAAGTGCTGATGACCCGCCGGACTCCCTCGTCGTCGTGTTTGGCCAGATACACGGGTATGTATCTGTTTATAGAGCTGCTCAAGCCCAAGCTCAGAAAAGGCGCGTATTTGAAAATCGAGCCGCCGATAAGCAGCCATACGCCGTACCGAGCCTGGCCGAGCTGACTGAGGAAAAAACGTATCAGAAGAAAAGCGACAACAGCGTGACTGACCAACGTTGCGACGTTGAAAAACGTGTTGTAAACCAATCTCTTCGGGGTTGTGACCGGTTGCTCACTCATAGATTCGCCGGTGCCTCATTTTCCTGCCAATCCGTCCGCTGCTTTCAGCGTTTAACCACTCGCCACAGAACGCCGGCGTGGACCAGGTCATAGTTCTTGAGCACGAATTCAGGGCAATAGCCGGGTCTTGACGAGACAACGTACACGGTTCCATCATCGAGCAGTTGCTCAATAGTCTGCTCGTTAAGCGGGGGCGCATCTTTGCTATTCATAGTGCCCGAGACGATCTTCACGTCGGGACGTTTTCCATCGACTTGCTGGGCAAGCAGGAGAGGAGCGACAGTGGTCGCGTCGGCATAGATGGCCGCACGATCGGCGGCGAAGTCCAAGGCTTCATCGGCGAAGCGCTCGGCTCCCTTATATCCGGTTTTCCAGGGCTGCAGGAAATATTGGTAATCATTGCGGTGGGGGACATCACCTCTTGTGCCGATGCGAAGCTGCATCTTTGCGGCTAACGTGGGCGCAGCGGCGTAAACGCCAATCGGCAGCAAGCTGAAAAACAAAGCGAAAGATGCGAGGGCCTTGCCGTCTATCCGCTCCTGCAGAAGGTGCGCTCCAAGACCTATAAGGATCGAAGCCCCACAGTAGAACGGTATGAAGAACGCGTACCTGTCTGGCACGGTATAACGAAAGGCGAAAACAAAGAACAGTGCGAACGAACCCAACAAGACGTTTCCAAAGCCTCGGCGCGGAGATAACTTGGTTAGTCCAAAGCAGCCCGCCAAGAACAGCAGGATGTTCGGCGTCGGGAAGTTATACAAGATATACAGGAAGCTCTCCCCCGCCATTTCCATGGACAGAGACGTGTTAAGAACGGCTCCCTGCCAGCGCTTGCCAAAGGCGGCGGAGGCCAGTGTGCCCGCAACGTCGCCGGTCCGCATCAGCGTCTTGACGATCAAATACTCATAAGGCAGAGCACCGACAATCCAGAGCAAAACGATGGCCGCCAGGTCTCTGGCGCGGATTTCTTTCTTCGCCAGAAGAGCAACGATGAACGCGGCGTAGCACAAGAGCGGTATTGCGGCGAGTATATGAACGCTGATTGAGAGGCCGTTCAGCAGGCCCAGCCAGTACAAGTAGTGCGCTCGGCCGGTCCTGGTATATTGCAGGAGCATTATCAATTCGGCGGTGAACAAGGCCGCCCAAAGTGTGTAGGTCTCAGCGATGCTCGCATGGAGCCAAAATGTATGAGACACAGCGAGGGTGACAACGGCAATGACCGCCGGAAAGCTCCTGCCGAGCCACAGCCGCATAAGTAAGAACATATTCGCCACGGCCACCGCTGCTGCGACCGCCGAGACCAGATTGACCCTGTGAGCAAAATCGCCCAGCGGGATGTGCTTGGCGGCGATCGCAACTATATAGAAGAGCGGATGAGAAAGCGCAAGAGCCAGAGAGCCTTCGATGTCGTTGTGCCAGACGCGATACTGAATCAGCCCGCTGTCCTGCCACAACACGCCGGGCGCGCAACTGACGATGTAGAGCGCCAGCGCAGCGCAAAGGACTGCCATGTAGTGCTGAGCCAAATTCTGTTTTGTGGGTTTCACGCTTATGCAGCGTCAGCGCTTGAGCGGAGGCTGCCTGAGACTCTTGGCAATCGCTTGCAGCGCCTCATCAAGGCTTGTTTTCGGCTCCCAGCCGACCGTTTGTTTGATTCGCTCCAGGCTTGGCACGCGCCGCATCATGTCCTCTATCGGCCTGCCGTAGGCGGTCTCGTAGGGCACGAACTGTTTGGTACTCTTGCTGCCGGTCATTTTGATGATCTTGTCAGCCAGGCCCTCGATGCTGATTTCCTGGCCTGTGCCGATATTATAGACTTGACCGGCGGCCTGTTTGCAGGCCATCAGGCGGATAATCGCCTCGACGAGGTCGGCGACGTAGCAGAAGCAGCGAGTCTGCTTACCCGTCCCATATATCAGGACAGGTTCGTTGTTGAGCGCCCTTTGGACGAATCGGGGCACCACCATCCCGTATTGGCCCGTCTGCCTTGGCCCGATGGTGTTGAAGAACCTGCCGATGACGACGTCCAGCCCGTATTGCTGATAGAAGGCCAGACCCAGGAACTCGTCTATCGCCTTGCTGCACGCATACGACCACCGCGACAGACGGGTGCTGCCGAGCACGATATCGTCGTCCTCACGAAACGGAACCGCTTCGCTCTTGCCATAGACCTCGCTGCTTGACGCGATCAGGATTTTCTTGCGGAATTTGTTGGCTACGTCCAGCACGACTTCCGTGCCGCCGATATTGGTTTGTATCGTATGGACCGGGTCCTCGGCGATCAGCTTGACGCCAACCGCCGCAGCTAAATGGAAAATGACGTCGCAGCGCTTGGCCAGAGGTTCGATGAGCTTGGCGTTACGGATGTCACCCGCAACGAACTCAAAGCCGGGATGCTCTGCGAAACTCTCGATATTCTTCAGGCTGCCGGTGCTGAGATTGTCGATGACGGATACTTGGTTGCCGTCTTTGAGCAGCCGTTCCGTCAGATGAGACCCGATAAAACCCGCGCCGCCTGTTACTAATGCTCTCATTCAAGCCCCGTCGAATAGATTTCCATCCGCACAGAATAATGATCTTCAGGCAATTATCAACCTCGAATATCCGCCTGCCGCCAAACGCATCTGCTTGGACTCCGTCCCCGTCGGCTGCGCAGAAAGCGGATGCAGCCTCGCTGTGACACCAAATTCTCCACGGGGTAATTCTTTTGTAGGGTGGGGCTTGCCCCGCCATGATTAATCGGTGTGCCAAAGCCCGCCCCACGCAGCTACAGCATAAGTATCGGCGAATAAAGAACATAGCTTTAGCAAGGGCCGGAGACCGAATCCGCCTTTTGGCTTTGCACGATGGCGAGTCAAGTTATCGACGGCGGTCAGTTTTGTCCTGGAGCGGCATGCGCCAGAGAGGTCCGATAACGTCTCAGGGCCGGCGCTGATGGTACTGTCACCCGTAATAGGAGCAGTATGTCTTGTCGGTTTCCCAAACGGTCACGTGGTGCAGCGCCGCTTTGCCGAATTTGCCGGCGAGCCGGTTCCATGCGAAAACGGCGATATTCTCGACAGTGGGATTAGTCGCGGCGAACTGGTCAAGATCGGCATTGAGATTTTTGTGGTCGAGAAGCTCAATCAGCTCATTATCCACGATTCTTTCAAAATCGCCGATGCGAAAGTCGTGTCCCGCCACCGGCATCATTATCGCAATCTCCGCGATATAGTTGTGCCCGTGACCGGTGGGGTTTGCACATTTTCCGAAAATCTCGAAGTTTCGCTCCTGCGAAAAGTCATCGTTCCAGAGTTTGTGCGTCGCTGCAAATTCGAACTTCTCACAAAAATACACCATATCCAAATCCTTTGAATCGACGGCTACTATCCTGAAGGGATTGAGCTTCAGACTCAGCTTGCTGAGGCGGGCCGTCCCGAATTTGTCCGCTAATCGGCCTGCGGCCGATCCCAAAAGCTCGGCGATGGCGGAAAACCCGATCGGTTTGGCCCGCCGGAAATCCCGCGTTATCCGCTCGGTAAAAAGCGGCACGACGAATTCTCGAACGTTCCTGTCGATGTCGGTGACATTCACGACGAATCCCGTGGCCGGATCCACGGCGCCGGTCAGCTCGACGGATAACTCGAAGAAGAGGGACAACCCTTCGCCCGCCGGCTCAGAAACAAACGAATTGGAACCTTTGTCTTGCTCCGGCAGGAAAGGATTAATCGAAAAGCGCACGTGCCTGGCCAGCTCGTGCATAAGCGAAATCCTTCTTGTTTCTACTTGTGCATCAGGCTCAAGACTTCGCTGCGGCTCCTGGGGTCCTTCCTAAAGATCCCACGCAGCGCTGATGTCACCATTACCGAGCCGGGTTTCCTTATGCCTCGAATCGTCATGCAGCTATGGGACGCCTCCAGCACCACGGCGGCGCCATGCGGCTTGAGGCTGTTCATGATAAAATCGGCGATCTGGTACGTCAGCCTTTCCTGGGTCTGGAGCCGGCGGGCAAAACAATCCACGATCCGCGCCAATTTGCTGACCCCTAACACCATTCCGGACGGCAGATACGCAACGTGAGCCGAGCCAATAAACGGCATTAAATGATGTTCACAGATGCTGTAAAAAGGGATGTTTCGCAGCAGAACGACTTCGTCGTAGTTTTCCGTGAAGACGCCGCGAAGGTGCATGTTCGGGTCCTCGTGCATCCCGCCTAAAAGCTCAGCGTACATTCTTGCGACCCGTTCCGGCGTTCGCTTAAGCCCCTCCCGCTCGGTGTCCTCACCCACGGCAATCAGTATTTCCTTGACGGCCTTTTCAATCCTGTCGGTATCCACGCTCTTGTTCTGCTTGTTCATGGCTCGAATACTTATTCAAGAGATCATTTGCTTTTGGGGTTTGTCAGATTGGTAAGATAGGCCGTCAACAGCCTCACTCCGAACCCGCTTGCACCCTCGGCCGCGAACTCCGTGGGCTTGTCGAAGCTCCAGACGCCGGCAATGTCCAGGTGCGCCCACTTCTTGTCGCCCACAAACTGCCCCAGGAACGCCGCCGCGGTACACGCCCCGCCCCATTTGCTGCCGATGTTTTTGAGGTCCGCTATCTTGCTTTTCATCTCTTTGGCGTACTCCTCGCCGCTGGGCATGGGCCAGACTTTCTCGCCGCTGCTCTCGGCGGCTTTCTGCAGTTGTCTGGCCAGCCCATCATCATTGCCCATCAGCCCGGCCATGTATTTGCCGAGGGCCACCACGCACGCGCCGGTCAATGTGGCGATATCGATGATGACGTCGCAGTCCTGCTTGACGGCATAGCTGAGGGCGTCGCACAATATCATTCGGCCTTCGGCATCGGTGTTCTGCACCTCGACGGATTTTCCACTGAAGGTGTTCAGAATGTCCCCGGGCCGGTAGCTTGTCCCACTCGGCATGTTTTCCGCCGCCGGTACGATTCCCAGGACGTTCACGGGCAGGCCCAGCTCCGCCACGGCTTTCATGGTTGCCAGCACGGTGGTGCCTCCCGATTTATCCAATTTCATTTCCTCCATGTTGGCGGCCGGCTTGATGCTGATCCCGCCGGAGTCGAACGTGATCGCCTTGCCCACCAGCGCGACTTTCGGCCGGGTGGCCGGGACCTTCGCCGGGGGATTATATTTCAAGACGATGAATCTCGGCTTGCTCTGTGAACCTGAGCCGACGGCGAGCACCCCGCCCATCCCCTTTGCGGCCATCTGCCCTTCGTCGAGAACCGTGCAGCTTAACCGCTTTGATCCCCGGGCTAATTCTTTCGCGGCAGCGGCCAATTCGGCCGGATGCACGACATTAGCCGGCCGGTTTGCCAGCGTGCGGGCGTAACTTTGTGCCTTGCCGATGATGATTCCGCTCGAAAGCCCGTGTTTGAGCTTCTGGGTTTTTGCCGGGTCCGGATCGATCAGCTCAACATCGAGCGCGCCTAACCGGCCATCTTCATTCTCGGTGACGAATTCGTCATAGCGATAGCTGCCGAAATACGTCCCCTCGCCGCACGCCTGTCCCATTGCGGACAGATCGAAGCGGGCCCCGAATGCCTTGTGCAGGGCCAGGCTGAGCGTCTGCGCTTTGCTCTCTACGGACTTCTTTGCGGCGCTGGCCGCCGCCCTGCGAACGGTGTCAAGTGTTGCCTTTTTCTTTTCACCCAGCCCGATGAGCAGGACCCTCTTGGCGCGGATCCGCTCGTTGCCATAGACCACGGCGCTGGTCCCATCTTTTCCGTTAAAATCGCCCAGCTTAATCAGCCGGCTGATGGCACCGTCGAGCTTATCGTCAAGCTCTCTGCTCAGCTTGTCCGGCTCTTTCGCGTCGCAAAACGCCCCCACGGCAAGTACGTCGGTTTTGCACGTGCTGAGATCGACGGTTCTCGTTTTCAGCTCGACGTTGATGATCTCTTTCATGTTCCTGGCCTTCCTTCGACTTCACTTTTAGGACGGTGAGCCTGTGGCTTAGCCGCCTGTGCTGCTTGCCTTACTTGCTTTCTGCTCTTCGGCTTGCCTTGTTTTGGCTCTGTGATGCAGGTAGCTCTCGATAAATCCATCGAGCTGCCCGTTCAGCACGGCGTCCACGTTGCCGGTCTGAAAATCGGTGCGGTGGTCCTTGACCAGTTGGTACGGCTGCAGGACGTAGCTTCGTATCTGATTTCCCCAGGCGATTTCGCCTTTGACGCCGTGCAGTTTCGCCAGCTCTGCGTCGCGTTTTTGGCTCTCCAGCATGTAGAGTCTGGCCTTAAGCACTTTCATGGCCTGGGCGCGGTTCTTGTGCTGGCTTCGTTCGTTCTGGCACTGCACCACGATACCGGTCGGCTGGTGCGTAATCCGCACCGCCGAGCTGGTCTTGTTCACGTGCTGTCCCCCGGCACCGCTGGCGCGGAAAAAGTCGATCCGCAGATCGTCTTCGTCGATCTGGACGTCGATATCCTCCTCGAATTCCGGAACGCAGTCCACGGCGGCAAAGCTGGTGTGCCGCCGCTTGTTCGCGTCGAAGGGGCTGATCCGAACCAGGCGATGCACGCCCATCTCGCAGGAGAGCTTGCCGAACGCAAAAGGCCCGGCCACCCGCAGCGTGATCGACCGGATTCCTGCTTCTTCGCCCGGCGTGATGTCAAGCTCCCCGAACTGGTATTTGTTGGCTTCGAAATAGCGTGTGTACATCCTCAGGAGCATACTGGCCCAGTCGCAGCTTTCGGTTCCTCCGGCGCCGGCGTGAATGCTGAAGAAGCAGTTTTTTACGTCTTCGGGCCGCGACAGCAGCCCCGCCAGCTCAATCTGCTCGCACCTCTTGACCAGCACCTCGAGGTCCTCTTCCAGCTCTTTGAGCTCTTCCTGGTCCGCCTCGGCGGCCGCCAGTTCGAACAGCTCCCGGATATCACCCACTTCACGCTGCACTTCCTCCACCGGGTCAATGACCGCCTTCAGGGCACTCAATTGGGATACGACAGACTGGGCCGAGTCGGGGCTGTCCCAGAAACCCGCCTTGGACATCCGCGCCTCCAGCTCCTGCAACTGGGACCGTTTGCTCGGCAGGTCAAAGCCAGTCCCGGATTTTCTCAACCCGGGCCGACAGCTCTGATATGGCCGATTTTAGCTCTGTTGTTTCCATTTTTCACCGGGGCTTTTATATCACATCGCAGAGCAACGTGCAACCTTATATTGTCGTGGGCGGCCGGGCCGGGCGGGAAATCGCGTTTGACGGCGGATCATGGGGCAGGTATAGTACGGCCATCGTGAACAGGCCCTGTTTCCATTGGCTTTGAAGGAGAGTCGTCATGAGATCCGCAGCAGCACTTCTAACACTGATTATTCTTACGGCCGGTTGCCATCAGGCGGGGGGCGCTCCGGCGGAAAGCCGAAATGAATCCCAGAGCAAAAAGGTGCTGATCGTCACGGGAATAGACTATCCGGGGCACAAGTGGCAGCTCACGGCACCGGTCCTGGCTAAGGCCATAGCAGCGGACAAGAGGCTCGCCGTCACGGTCACCGAGGACCCGAACGACTTGGCGAGCGATAAGATTGGTGACTACGACGTCATTGTGCTGCACTTTATGAATTGGGAGGTTCCCGATCCCGGCCCCAAGGCCCGCGCCAACCTGCAAAGCGCCGTTCGCAGCGGCAAGGGTCTGGTGCTGGTTCATTTCGCTTGCGGAGCGTTTCAAGAGTGGCCGCAATTCGTTGAGCTCGTCGGGCGCGTGTGGGACCCCAAGCTAAGGGGTCACGACCCGTACGGCAAGTTCAACGTCAAGATCGCAGATGATCAGCACCCCGTCACGAAAGAGATGAAGGATTTTGAGACGACCGATGAGCTGTACACGTGCTTAGCCGGCAAGACGCCGATCAAAGTGCTGGCAACGGCGCGTTCAAGCGTAGATAGCAAAGATTATCCAATAGCCTTTGTACTGAACTACGGCAAGGGACGCGTCTTCCAGTGTGTGCTCGGACATGATGTTCAGGCATTGGCCGGTCCTGATGTTGCCCGGCTCTTTCGCAGCGCTTGTGCGTGGGGCGCCGGGCTGAAGCCTTTGGATTAATTGAGTAGAAGGAGAAACTGCGATGAAAGTTGGATTCAATATGTTGTTATGGACCACCCACGTCACAGAGGATGATTTTCCGCTGTTAGAAGCGATCAAGAAGGCCGGCTACGACGGGGTCGAGATTCCGCTCTTCGAGGGCAAGCCCGCCCACTTCGAGAAGGTCGGCCGGGCGATTAAGGACAACGGGCTGGGCTGCACATCCGTGGCGGTCATTCCGGACGAGGAGCACAATCCCATCAGTGCCGACGCCGGGCATCGCCGGGGGGCGGTGGAGCATCTCAAGTGGGCGATCGAGTGCTCGAAGGTGTTAGGCTCCGGCATTTTGTGCGGCCCGCTCTATCAGCCGTTGGGTCTGTTCTCAGGGCAGGCGCCGACGGAAGAGGAAAAACAGCGTGCGGCCGAAGTCCATCGCCAGGCGGCGGAACTTGCCGCCAAAGCGAAGGTCACTCTGGCTCTGGAGTTTCTCAACCGCTTCGAGTGCTATTTCCTCAACACGATGGCTGACGCGGCCGCCTACGTCAAGCGCGTCAACCACCCCAACTGCGGCGTGATGTTTGACACGTTCCACGCCAACATCGAAGAAAAGGACCCTGTAGGCTGCATCCGTCAGCATATCGACGTGATCAAGCATGTCCATATCAGCGAGAACGACCGCGGCACGCCCGGCAAGGGGCACATCGACTGGCCCGGCACGTTCAAAGCGCTGCGGTCGGGCGGCTACGACCAGTGGCTGGTGATCGAGGCCTTCGGGCGGGCGCTGCCGGGCTTGGCGGCCGCCACCCGCGTCTGGCGCGATTTCTTCCCCAGCCGGGACGGCGTCTATACCGAGGGTCTGAAGTTCATCAAGAAGCAGTGGAAAGCTGCAGGAAGTTCATAGTTGGTAGTTCGTAGTTCATCGACGAACAATGAACCATGAACTATGAACGATATACGAGGGACCTATGCGTTCATCTTA
>Ga0153916_10004107_pt1 | contig 10959 bp, 8 predicted proteins | sample Opewatmetagenome_FD_109642 | JGI IMG/M metagenome (GOLD analysis project Ga0153916, IMG submission 109642) | Freshwater wetland microbial communities from Ohio, USA - Open water 3 Core 3 Depth 4 metaG | ecosystem: Environmental > Aquatic > Freshwater > Wetlands | place: USA: Ohio, Lake Erie, Old...
CGGACTGACAGATCGCGCGGAAACGCCAGCATCGTTATCTTGGCGTTGTCGAAATCCACGCGCACAACGCGCGTCACGTCTGCCAGGCCGCGGATGTAGCCAGCTGAGTTGTCGGCGCCCACTGCCAGGATGATGAGCGTGTCGTTCGAAGGGGCAGTTGCTGTGGCAGAAGGCTCGGATTGCACTGCCCCGGTGACCTCCGGCGCGGCTGTCTGCACGGGCTCGACCGGACCGTTAAGTGTGTCCGTCGGCAACACCAATTCCAGGCTGGGGCCGAGCGGGGTGGACCAGCGAGCGGCGAGCCGCACACCAAAGTAGATGCCGGTTGCCAGGACAGCCAGCAACCCAAAACCCAGGACGAACCTAACCCAAGTTCGCATGTGAAGTCCGTCAATGCTTTGAATGGGGGATCGCGCGCGCAGAGTATATCACGGGGTCAGCGCGATTCGATGGACTACAGCGCGTGAAGCGAGTCGCACCCGCCCTGTTCGACGCTTGACCCGCCCTGGACCGCAGAGTATTATCCTCGCGATGCGCGCCCACCTGTTAATCCGCCCGGACTTCCCGTTGCCGCTCATGCAAGCGGTGCGTGCAGCGCAACTGAAGCTGCGCCGGCAAAGGAAAGTTTCGTGATGTCCGATGCGATGCGGCTGGTCTTCGCCTTTGCCGGCCCGGCGATTGTGGCCTTCCTCCTGCCTCGTCTGGGTGCGCCCACGAAGGAGGCCGCGGAAAAGGTCCGCTATCGCCTGGGCGTATTGGCCGGCCTGCTGTTTCTCGTTACGCTCTACCTCGTTGCAATCCTTCTCGGAATCCCGACCAACCCGAAAGGGTCGGCGCTCCTGGCCGCAGCTGCGGCCGTCGGAATCGCCGGCTCGCTCCTGGGCGCCGCGGCGGCCAGCATTGCGGAATTCGGCTGGGCTGAGAACAATTCGCCACCGCCGCCGGAAATCGAACGGGACGTGCTTGAGCGTCACCGTGCACGCTTCGGCGATGCGCCCCCCTTGCGCAAGATGAAGCGATCCTTCGACCTTCTCCTGGCGCTGCTGGGGCTCGTCGTGACTACGCCCCTGTGGATTGTGTTTTCCCTTCTCATTTGGCTTGAAGACCCTGGGCCGGTCGTGTTTGTCAAGAATTCCGTCGGGCGAGGCGGCCGCAATTTCGCCCAACTCAAGTTCCGCACGATGGTCCGCAACGCAGAGGGCCCGACCGGACCGATCCCCGCCCGGGAGAAGGACGACCGCGTCCTCCGCAGCGGGCGCTTCTTGCGCAAGACGGCCCTGGATGAATTGCCGCAGCTCGTGAACATCCTCCTGGGCGAGATGAGCTTCGTCGGGCCGCGCCCGCTACGCACGGTCGTGGTGCGCGACTACCTCATTCGGCTGCCCGAATTCGCGGATCGCCATCGTGTGCAGCCGGGTCTGGCCGGCCTGGCCCAAGTTGTCGGCGACTACTACGTGCCGCTGCGCAGCCGATTGCGGCTGGACCGTCTGTACGCCGAACATGCCGGACTGCTGCTCGATTTGCAGCTCGTGTGGCTGGCCATGCTGATTGTCTTCTGGTATCGCTGGAAGAAGGGTTGGAGCGGCCGCCTGCCGCGCCGCTGGCTGCACCCGCGATCTGGCTAACCCTCAAGCCACCGTTTCATTCACTCGCCCGGGCGCCCGCATCCAAGCCACCCACAAGATCACGCCAATGAACAGGCTGTTGAGCGCCTGCCCCCCAATCGCACCTGCCAACCCGAAGGCTCGAATCGCCAGCACGCCGAGGATGAAGATGGAGAGCGTGGCCAGCACGTTGGCCAGGAAGACCGGACGAGTCCACGGGATCGCTTTGAAGCAGGCTTGCAGCGGTGCGTAGGCGAACCACAGCGCGTAGGCCAGGGCGAGCAACGGGAGCATGCCCGCGTAGCCTGCGTATTTCTCCCCATAGAGCAGGCGCATGAGCGGCGCCGGGAAAACCGCGACGACGACCAACAGCCCGACGGAGGGAAGCACCGACAGCCAGTAGACCCGTGCAAGCATCGCGCGCAATCCGCTCCACCCTCCAAGCTTGAAGCGGCGCGCTGCGCGTGGCGTCAGGTAGGTCTCGATCGTCCGCAGCAGCACATGAATGGGCGCCACCAGGTTCTGCATGGCGCGGAAGGCGCCTGCGGCGGCAAAGCTGATCATGCCGGCCGAGAGAATCGGGTAGATCTCGAGCGCCGCCCAGTTCGCGATGCTGCCGCCCGACACCCACCGTCCGAAAGACCAGTTCCTCCGCAAGACCCCGCGCAGGTCGAGCCCGTGGCGAGTCCACGACTCACGGGATTGAAGGATGCCGACCACGGAGGCGGCGATCGAGCCAAACGCGATGGCGTCCAGGCCCACCCGGGCGGAGAGAGCGCCCGCACGCGCAACCAAGCCAAGCACCGCAAGCCGGGTGACGCTCGCGAGGATTGTGTTCAAGGCTGCGGAACCGACACGCCCTCGCGCATAGAAGCCGCGGCGAAGGAACTCCTGTATCTGCCACGCACCACCCACAAAGGCCAGCGCCGTCACCGTTGGCCCGGCCACATCGTTTCCGGCGGCGGTCAGCTCCCAGCCCAGGATCAGTGCCCCGACCGTTGTGGCGGCGGAAAGGGCGAGCTGCAGAAGGGCCGTGCTGCTCGCGTATCGCCGGAACTCGTCCCCCTCCAAGGTCGGCCCTAGCGCGTTGAGAGGTTGGACGGTGAGTCCCTCTTGGACTGCTCGCAGCAAGAGAAGCAGCAGGAAGCCCACGCCGTACATGCCGAACTCCGTGGGGCTGACGGCGCGTGCCAGGATGATCGAGGCGGCGAAATTCGTGAGGCTGATCGTGCCCTGGTCGATGGCCGCCAGGTACCCCTGAAAGGCCGAGTCGCTCGACAGCAGCGCAGCCGCCGGTCGAAGGGAATCGGGGACTGGCGCGCGCGATACCGCAGAGCGCAGGTAGTAAGACGGCCGTCGAGATGGGGGGGGGTTCGTCATGGAGCCAATTGCTCCCGCAGTGTCTCAACGGATTCTGCCGGCAGCTTGCACGTCATGCCCATACAGACGTAGGCTCGAGGGGGAAGATCGAGCGTTACGCGCTCCGCAAGCAGCGGCACGTCGGTCGAGACTCCTGGGCGACCCCACGCAGCGACAACCTCCGGCCAGGACGCGCGCGCAACTTCGGCCCGCAGTGTCTCGAGGCCGCGGTCTCCTGCCTGCCCCACGAGCGCAACTGCTTTCACGCCAGCGATTCGGTCGTCCGCAGCAAGCAACCATTGAGCGTAGGCAGTAGGGTTTTGGGCGGCTTGCGGCAGCACGCCGCTCAGCCCTGCCTCAATGGACTCGATCCAACGCGGGTTGCCGTCCATTGCGTATAGTCGCAGCATCACAGCGCACGCCAAAGCCGATGCACTGGGTGTGGGCGCATCGTGGAGAGTGAGAGGCCGCGCCACCAGGCGTTCGTGCCGCGCGCCCGTGTCAAAGAAGCCGCCTTCCAGCCTTTGGAACTCGCGAAGGAGCGAATCGCACAATGCCACGGCGGCAGTGAAGTAACGTTCATCGAACGTGGTCTGGTAGTGCTCAAGCAAGCCGAAAGCAAGGCCAGCGTGATCCTCGGCAAAGCCGGAATCAACCATGCGGCCGGCGCGCCACGCTCGCCGAGCGCTTCCGTCGCGCACGAGGTTGACCATCAGGAACTGCGCGCAACGATCCGCCGCCTCGGCGAGGTCGCCTCGTCCGAGCATGCGTGCGCCGAGTGTCAGTGCAGCCAACATCAGACCGTTCCAGGCGGCAACAACCTTGTCGTCGAGCGCAGGCCGTTCGCGGCTCGCGCGCGCAGCCAGCAAGCGGGTGTTGACGGCCTGCAGGCGTGCAACTTCGGCGGGGCTCAATGGCTGCGGACCCGTCGCCTGCTCGACGGTGTGGGAGAGGCGCAGAATGGATCCGCCCTCGAAGATCGGCCGATCGCCCACGCCGTAGAGCTCCATGGCCCACTCGCCCTCGCCGCCGAGTTCGCGCAGCAGTGCATCCTTCGACCACAGATAGTAGCGCCCCTCGCCACCTCCCGAGTCGGCATCCAGAGAAGATGCCATGCCCCCATCCGGCAGCATGAGATCGCGCACGACGAAGTCGAGTGTGGCTTCGGCCGTGCGACGGAACTCGTCATCGCCCGATTCCTGCCAGGCCCGCAGGTACGCACGAACCAGAAGCGCCTGGTCGTAGAGCATCTTCTCAAAATGCGGCACGTGCCACGCCCGGTCGGTGGCATAGCGGTGAAAGCCGCCTCCCGCCTGATCGAACATGCCTCCGCGCGACATCGCCCGCAGCGCACGCGCGGCCAGGTCAAGTGCCAGTCGGTCGCCGGTCCGGCGGTGACGGCGAAGCAGAAACTCAATCGCTAGGGGCTGAGGGAACTTTGGCGGGCCGCCCCACCCTCCCCACTCCAGGTCGAATCCCTTGAGAAGATTCTCAAGTGCCGACGACATGAGCGCAGGGTCCAGTGGTGACCCACGGGGAAGGCCGGCGGCCACGGACTTGCCGAGCGCCGTGCGAAGAGCCTCTCCGCTTTGGAGGACCTGCGCGCGGCGCGTCCGCCACGCCTCGACAACTGCCGCGAGCACCTGGCGGAATGAAGGCAGACCATGGCGTGGCTGGGGCGGGAAGTAGGTGCCGCCGTGGAAAGGATCGCCGTCAGGCGTGAGGAAGACGGACAGCGGCCATCCGCCCTGTCCTGTCAGCGCCACCACGGCGTCCATGTAAATGGCATCCAGATCCGGACGTTCTTCGCGGTCCACCTTGACCGGAACGAAGTGCCGGTTGAGCACTTCTGCAACGGCCGGGTCCTCAAAGGACTCGTGCGCCATGACATGGCACCAGTGACACGCCGCGTACCCGATCGAGAGAAAGATCGGCCGCTGCTCGTCCCGCGCTTTGCGCAGCGCGGCTTCACCCCACGGCATCCATTCGATGGGATTGTGGGCGTGCTGCAACAGATATGGCGAAGCGCTGTCGATCAGGGCATTGGGCATATCAGCGGCACCATTCGGCGAAGTGTGCCACATTCCGTTCGATTTGGCCAGACTCCGGGCACTGAAGTGCGGTGGATTGCATCTCCCACCTCCGCGCTGCCTGGCGTATACTCGCTCAATCCTCGGCCGGCTGCAGGCGCTATGACGCATTCGACCCCAACGGTCACTACCCTGCTCTTCGATTTGGACGATACGCTCTACCCTCCCTCCAGTGGAGTCTGGCAGGCGATCGGCGAACGCATCAACCGATTCATGACCGAGCGCGTGGGAGTGCCCGTCGAACGCGTGGCCGCGATGCGCGAAGAATACTTCCGCACCTTCGGCACGACTCTCAACGGGCTGCGGGCCAACCACGGCGTCGACCCGGATGAATACCTCCTCTTTGTTCACGACCTCCCCCTCGACCAAATGCTGAAGGACGACCCTGCCCTGCGTGCCATGCTGGCCACATTGTCGCAGCGCAAGGTCATCTTCAGCAACGCCAGCCGCGCCCACGCACAGCGCGTCTTGCAGCGACTCGGCATCGATAGATTCTTTGAACAAATCATCGACATCCATGCCACCGACCTGGTCAACAAGCCCGACCCCGATTCCTACCGGCGGGCGATGGCCTTGCTCGGCGAAGTGCACTCACGCCGCTGCATGATCATTGACGATCAGTTGCGCAATCTCATGCCGGCCAAGACCATGGGCATGCAGACCGTCTGGGTTCATCCTCAGGGCGGCGAACACAGCGTCGATCACCACATCGCGTCGATCCTGGATCTGCCCACATGCCTCGCGTAGCGCGAGGCGCGTCTTATCTTCTTCTAACCGACCTGTGGTAGTCTGAACCGCGAGAGTACTCGCCGGCGTACCGATTCTGTTTTGCTGCGGGCTGCCTCACGCTGGCACACAGAGGGACCCTTTCCTATGCGCCGTTCAGCTGTGACCATCGGGGTGTGTGTGGTTTTTGCCGTCGGGCTGGTGGCCTCGGCCACTGGGGCCGGATTTGTTGCCGGCCGCACATCGGTCGAGTGGCTTCCGAATCTGCCCGGGTTGCCTCTGGCGACCTCGCTGTCGCGCGTGCCCATCGGCACGGCCGGATCTTCGACTTCTCTGGGAACGTTGTTCGCACCCTTCTGGGAGGCGTGGGACATCGTCAACAAGCAGTATGTCGATCAGCCGCTCGATCCCGAGATGTTGATGCACGGCGCGATCCGCGGGATGATCGACGCGATCGGCGACATTCACTCATCCTACATGGACCCCGACGAATACCGGCGTGCAAACGCCCCATTGCAGGGAGGCTACGAAGGCATCGGAGCCGAAGTTGACCTCACCGGCGATTATGTGGAGGTCATCTCGACCTTCCCGGACTCGCCGGCCGAAACTGCAGGCCTGCGGCCGGGCGATGCCTTCATCCGAGTTGACGGCGAGGACATGACCGGGATTGACGGCAACGAGGTGGTGCGCAAGATCCTGGGCCCGGCGGGCACGACCGTGCGGCTGAGCGTGCTGCGCGAAGGGGAAGCCAACCTGCTTGAATTCGAACTGGAGCGAGCGCGAATCGTCATTCCAAGTATTGAGGCGCGCATGCTCCCAGATGGCCTGGCCTATGTGCGCCTGTACGCCTTTGCCGACGAGAGCGGCAGCGATCTGCGTCAGGCCCTGCAAGGTCTCTTAGCCGTTGAGCCGAAGGGTCTCATCCTCGACCTGCGCGGCAATGCGGGCGGCTCGCTGCAGGCCTCCATTGAAGTTGCCTCCCAATTCCTCCCCCAAGGCGAGACGGTTCTCACCGAGCAATACGGCGACGGATCGCGCGAGACGATTACCAGCCTGCGCGGCGGCCTGGCCACCGACCTCCCACTCGTCGTGCTCGTCGACGGCGGGTCGGCTTCCGCCTCGGAGGTTGTGGCCGGCGCCATTCAAGATCTCGGGCGAGGCCAGTTGGTGGGCGAGGTGACCTACGGAAAAGGCTCGGTCCAGAATTGGATACCGCTCAAGAACGACCAGGGCGCCGTGCGCATCACCATTGCACGTTGGTTGACGCCCAGCGGTCGCCAGATAGCCGAGGTAGGATTGACTCCCGACGTGCTGGTGCCGCTCACGGAGGAAGACCATGCGGCCGGGCGCGATCCTCAACTCGACAAGGCTATCGAACTCCTCGTGACGCACTCCTCTTGAGTGCAGGAGACGTGCGATGTTCTACGACCCTTCCTATCTTCTCTTCATGGTTCCCGCATTCCTGCTCCTGTTCATCGCTCAGGTACGGGTCAGCCGTGCCTATTCCAAGTGGGGGCGCATTCGCAATAGCCACGGACTGACGGGTGCCGACGCGGCGACGCGTCTGCTGGCCTACGGAGGCCTGGGCGATGTGCGCCTGGAAGGCATACGGGGGCAGCTGACCGACCACTACGATCCGCGATCCAACACCCTGCGACTTTCAGCCGGCGTGGCGCAGGCACCGTCGGTGGCTGCGCTCGCCATCTCCGCCCACGAGATCGGGCATGCGCTGCAGGATCGCGAGGGATACGGACCGCTTCGTTTGCGTGCAGCACTTGTCCCAGCCGCCAACATAGGTTCCACCCTCGGCTGGATCCTGATCATGATCGGGCTCTTCCTGCAAATGGTGCCCGTTGCCTGGCTGGGCGTTGGGGCCTTCGGCCTGGGCGCCGTGTTCGCCTTGGCAACTCTGCCGGTTGAATTCAATGCATCCTTTCGCGCGCGTCGGCTGCTCGCAGATAGCGGGATGCTCGCCAGCGAAGAAGAGACGCGTGGCGTGAACTCTGTCTTGGATGCGGCGGCCCTCACGTACGTTGCCGCACTGGCCACCGCGGTGCTTCAGCTCCTGTACTACGTACTCATGATCGCAGGGATCGGTCGCCGCCGCAGCTGAACCGCTGCGCGATGCGTTACGAGCACGGCTGGCCGGCGCGGACGAAATCTTGTGAGGACACCCAGCGGACCCGGACGATCGGGTCCGCTTTTCCTTTTCTATGCCGCCGTTTTGGTTTCGACTACTCCCACCCGCGCGGGAGGGATTACGCGAACATGTCGTTGACCTTACCCGCAGCCTCGAAGCACGGGCGGCATGGGGCATTCACCCCATCATCGTAGAGGCTCATCTGCGCCGCAGTGCATGCAGACTAGTGACGCATCCAGCATCTGCAAGCGGTCGCTGACTGCGTGGCGGCAGTTCTAGCTGGGTATCCGGGCACAACCTCGAGGTGCCTCCTCTTCCTTCGCTCGGGCTTTTTCCGTGGTGACATACCACGACAGCGCTTGTGACCTTTGTCACTCCAATTAGGCAAGGTGTGGTGCGACCATCAATCTGGGTAGGTTTGGCCTGGGAAACCCGGCCAAACCCGATGTTGTTGCCTGGGAATCGTCGGCTTGCTTCGTTGCCAACTTCACGAATTACCCTACGGGGTAATTCGAGATGTTCGTAACAAGCCCTCGAGATTCCCTCACCAAGTCCTGATGGAGGTGTGCCTTGACTGCTGCGACCGCAGAGGCCTCCCAAGCCCACGCGAGTTCGGCGACTGCATTCATGCAGGAGGTCGTTGCCAAGACGCCGGGCGGGGAGACGCTCATCAAGTGCATTCAGTGCGCGACCTGCGGCGGATCGTGCCCGTCCGGCCCAGACATGCAGCACACCCCGCGGGAGATCATCGCACTCATCCGGGCCGGTGAGCGCGAGCGCGTGCTGCGCAGCAACACGCCCTGGTACTGTGTTTCCTGCTACTACTGCACCGTCCGCTGCCCTCAGGAAATCCACATCACCGATCTCATGTACACACTCAAACGGATGGCGGTACAAGCCAAGCTTTACGATGACTCGACGGCCCCGGACTTCTCGAAGACCTTCATCATGTGGGTGGAGGACTTTGGCCGGGCGTTCGAGCTCGGGCTGATGGGCGTGCACATGCTGAAGCACAACCCCTTCGGTGCCTTCAAGATGGGCGACATGGGTTTCGGCATGGTCAGCAAGGGGCGCATGGCATTCACGCCGACGCGCATCAAGGGCCTGCAGGGGCTGAAGCGCATCCTGGCGAAGGCCAAGGAACTGGAGGTGTCGGCATGAGGTACAGCTACTTCCCCGGCTGCTCGCTTGAGAAGAACGCCCATGCCTATCACCAGTCGACCCTCGCGATCGCCAAGCCTCTCGGTTTGGAACTGGTGGAAATCGAAGACTGGAATTGCTGCGGGGCCACCGAGTACATCTCGCTCAACCTGATGGCCGCCTACGCTCTCGTGGCACGCAACCTCGCCATTGCCGCACGCACCGACGGCCTCAAGACGCTCGTGGCACCGTGCAGCGCGTGCTACCTCAACCTGACCAAGGTGGACAAGACCATGGGCGAGTACCCCGCCCTGGCCAAGCGCGTCAACACGGCCTTGGCGGAGGCGGAGTTGGCCTACACGCCGGGCAGCGTCAAACCGCGCCACCTGCTGGATGTGATCTACAACGACGTGGGCTGCGAGGCGCTGGCCGCCAAGGTGACGCGCCCGCTCTCCGGGCTGCGCATCGCACCCTACTACGGGTGCTTCATCGCGCGACCGGGGTACGTCAAAGTCGACGACACGGAGTTCCCGACAACCCTCGACCACCTCCTCAAGGCGCTGGGGGCGGAGGTTGTCGACTATCCGATGAAAGCAACCTGCTGCGGCGGCCACATGACGCAGATCAGCGAAGCCACTGGCTTCGACATGATCCGCCGGCTCGTCAAAGGCGCGGCCGACCGTGAGGCCGACTTGATCGTCACCATCTGCCCGATGTTCCAGCTCAACCTGGACGCCTTCCAGGGCGCCATGAACCGTCACTTTAGCACGGCGTACCACATCCCCGTGCTCTACTTCACGCAGATGATCGGGTTGGCGTTGGGCCTATCGATGCGCGAACTGGGGATCGGCGAGGAACTGGTTGACTCGCGCCCGGCCCTTTCGCGGATTGGATCCGAGATGGCGGCTGCCGCGGCGGCCGAACCCCGTCGGGCGCGCAAGGACGATAAGACCTTGCCCATGCCTGCCCCACTGAAGCAAGCGTAGGAGAGCGTGCCATGAGCGAAGAGGTCCGCATAGGCGTCTACATCTGTCACTGCGGCAGCAACATCGCCGGCACGGTCGACGTCGAGGAAGTGGCGCGCTGGGCGGCGAACTTGCCCAAAGTGGTCGTCTCACGCGACTACAAGTTCATGTGCTCGAGCCTTGGGCAGGAGATGATCGAGAAAGACATCAAAGAAAGGGGAGTCAACCGCGTGGTGGTGGCCTCCTGCACACCCCACCTGCACGAGCCCACCTATCGCAATGCGCTGGCGCGGGCCGGGTTAAACCCTTACTTCTTCGAGATGGCCAATATCCGCGAGCAGGTCTCGTGGGTGACAACGGACCGGAAAGAGGCCACCCTCAAAGCCGAAGCGCTGGTGGCTGCGGCCGTGGGACGCGTGGCCTGGCACCAGGCGCTTGAACCGCTCTTTGTTCCGATCGACTCGAATGTCCTCGTGGTCGGCGGAGGCGTCACGGGTATTCAATCCGCGCTCGAGATCGCCGATGCCGGCTACCACGTTTACATGGTCGAGCGCGAGCCGTCTATCGGCGGCCACATGGCTCAGCTCGACAAGACCTTCCCCACGCTCGACTGCTCGGCCTGCATCCTCACGCCCAAGATGTTCAGCGTGGGCAACCACAAGAACGTCACCCTGCTCACCTGGAGCGAGGTGGAAAAGGTCGACGGATACATCGGCAACTTCACCGTCACCATCCGCAAGCGTGCCCGTTTCATCGACGAAGGGCTTTGCACCGGGTGTGGGGTATGCCAGGAGAAGTGCCCCAAGAAGGTCGTCGACGACGTGTTCGAGGCCGGGGTCGGATACCGCAAGGTGGTCTACCGCCCGTTCCCTCAGGCGGTGCCCAACTACCCGGTGATTGACCGGCCCAACTGCACGTTCTTCCAGAAGGGGACC
>Ga0153916_10004108_pt1 | contig 10959 bp, 15 predicted proteins | sample Opewatmetagenome_FD_109642 | JGI IMG/M metagenome (GOLD analysis project Ga0153916, IMG submission 109642) | Freshwater wetland microbial communities from Ohio, USA - Open water 3 Core 3 Depth 4 metaG | ecosystem: Environmental > Aquatic > Freshwater > Wetlands | place: USA: Ohio, Lake Erie...
CGTTGAATGCTCTGTGCGACAGCGCACCCGGGCGTGCCGCTGTCTGCGTTTATGTGCGCCAACGCACAGCGCGCCGCGCATGGATGGCGATAATCGAAGCACTGCGCGCGACAACGGCCGGCGGGCGCCGGTGCTTTCCCGTCGCTCGGCAACGCTGAACGAGGTCGTCTTCGATGTGCAGGTTGCTGGTCGTGGGTCTCGCGGCGCGCTATGTCCACGCCCTGATCGGGTGGCGGTTGCCCGGCGCGAAGGCGCCAGCATGTCGGCCCGAGGATACGCAGCGTGACGCGGAGCAGCGGTGGGAGGAAGAAGGCGGGAACTTGTCCAGGTGACGAAGTGCACCGGGCCCGGAACGGCGATCCCGTTCCGGGCCTTTTTCTTTGTGCGCGACGGCGCTCGTGCCGCTGCCTGCAGGCCCGTATGTCTAGGCGTGTGCGCTACCGAACAGACTGCCCCGGGCGAACAATCCGAGAATGATAAATTGGGTTGTGGTTGTTTTTTTGAGCGAGGCAGAGGGCTTGTCACGAACACGATGAATTGATTCGGACCGGCGCTCGGTAGTCAGGATACGACGTGGTGCAATCGATCGACGTCGTGAAGGAAGACAGCGGTGGCATCGGCGGCAGCGGCGTCGGCGCGGGCACCAGATGGAGAAACAGTCACAACAGACCCCGGTTGCGTACAGGTTCACTGCCCGCATGGAGAATGGCTCTTACCAGACGCTGATGCTGGACACTAACGCCGATTTCAGGGTCGGCGACCGCGTGCGGATCGACAACGGCGTGATGCGGCGCTACTGAGGAGAAACGACATGACATTGGGAACGATACTTCTGGTTATCTTGGTTCTGGCGCTGCTTGGTGTGATTCCCACCTGGTCGCACAGCAGGCAATGGGGTTATGCGCCCAGCGGCGTTATCGGGGTGGTGCTGCTGGTGGTTCTGATCCTGTTCCTGCTCGGCAGGATTTAGAGAGCCGCAAGGCGCTCGTCGAATACCTAGCGCGCCACTCGAGGTCATCGGCAAGCAGTTCATGCCGCCGCGAAGCTCCGCGCGTCGCGCGTTGCAGGTCCGGCCCGCGCGCCGTCGTGCATGTCCTTCACGACTTCATAGCATGCGCATGCCGCTGCTTCGAGGCCTGCGCGATCGAGGACCGTATTGTCGCCGCGGCTGTAGCTGATCAGTCTGCGCTGCTGCAGCGCCTCGGCGGCTTGGGTGACGCCCAGCCGCCACACGCCCAGCATGTGGCCGAGGAATTCGTGCGTCACGCGAAATCGACAGGTCGTGCCCCACCACTAGCGGAAACGCCGACCTTCCCGTCGCGGCCGATCAGGCCGACCTCGAGGGCCAGGTGGCGGTCCGCCAGCGTGAGCAACGACAACAGGGAAGTACCGGGAAAGAACACGTGGCGGATCGTCTCGCCCGGCTCGTAGAGCACCTCGCCGAAGATCAAGACGACTGGCTTCAACTCCGTGAGCAGCCGCAGGTACCCGCTCCGCGGCAGGGCGGCGTGCAGGCTGTTTGGAGCGTGCGGTGGGAGCATGCCCGCAAGGCTAGTTTGAAAGTCATGCACCGTATATGTACGCCAACTATGTACGCCAACGCACAGATTGTCGAATTCAGAGGGAACACCATTCGTGCATTGAACGACGACGCGGAAGGGGGTCGAAATGAACTGGGAGCGTGTTCACGGCGTCTGGAAGCAGTTCGAGGGGAGCGTGAAGGAACAGTGGGGCACGTTGAGCGGTGATCCGCGCATGGTAGCCGCCGGCAAGCGCGATCGGATTGCGGGCAGGATCGAGGAGCAGCGCGGAATCTCGAAACAGCAGGCCGAGCGGCAACTCGAGGATTTCATGAGCCGCAACCGCAACTGGCAGGACCTCTCGCAGCACTAAGAGGCTCGAGGTCACATTCTTTAGGAGAATTCAAGCATGCAACAACTTAAGCGTCTTTCCACTCTTTTTCTCGCCATCCTGCTGCTGTCGATGCTGGGTTGCGCGTCCACGGCGCAACGGGAGGGAACGGGCGAATACGTCGACGACTCCGTCATCACGACGAAGGTGAAGGCGGCGATCTTCGACGAGCCTTCGCTGAAAGTCGCCGAAATCAACGTCGAGACCTTCAAGGGTGTCGTGCAATTGAGCGGTTTCGTGAATTCTTCTGCCGACATTAGTAAGGCGGTTGAGGTTGCGCGCGGCGTAAAGGGCGTGAAGTCCGTTAAGAATGACATGCGCCTGAAGTGATTGCGGCCGCGGCGCGCAGCTCCCCGGGCACCTGCCTCGATGACGCCGAAATTCACGGACCAGTACCGGTACGCGCGGGGCTACGTGCGCTCTGATCTCACCGACGTCGCGAAAACCTGGGCCGCGGCGCGCAAGAAACTCGAGCAGGACAAGAATCTACCAAAGGAAAACGTACGCAAGCTGAAACAGGTCGGAGGCGCGAGAACGTGAATCTGCCCGCGAAGCGCCGCTGCATCAAAGATCGACTGATTGTTTTCTTATATCTCACCACACGGAGCACACCATCATGCGAATCGATCGTAAACGTCTCGTCCTGGGTGTAACACTTGCGGGCGCACTGTCCGTCCTGATCGCCGGTTGCGGCCGCCAAGAGGAGCAGGTCGCGCAACCCGCAACCCAACCCGCAACCCAACCCGCAACCACCGGCCAGGCCGCGACCTCGCCCGAACCTGCGACCACCAGCCAAGCTGCAACCGCCACGCCACCCGCAACCACCACCGTAGGAACGGAAATCGACGACGGCGTCATCACCACCAAGGTGAAGGCGGCGCTGCTTGCTGACCCGGACATCAAGAGCTTCGATATCGCGGTCGAAACGCATAAAGGCGAAGTCCAGCTCAGCGGCTTCGTCGACAACCAGGCGCAGATCGACCAGGCGATCGCCATCGCCAAGAAGGTGGATGGCGTGACGAACGTCGGCAACCAAATGAGCATCAAAAAGTAGCAATACGGCGCGACCTGCCGGCAACCCGGAGAGCCGGCGACAATGGATCGGGCGGTGGACGAGTGCGATCGGACCGGAGGCAGGTTGACCGGCGACTTCAGGGCCATGATCACCGACAGCTAGGAACTGCTGGAGGTCGCGGGCGAACTGCTCGGGCGCTAGCTCGGATATCGAGATGGCGGCGCGGGCTGCATGATCGCCGAGGGCTTTCCCGTGCCCGCAGGATTGCCGCCCGGCGACCCGCGTGGCTTTGTGCGCTATCGCACTTAGGGCGCCGCAGGCCGAGAACGGAATTGCCGTGCGGGCAAATGATGCCCGGCGTTGTGCAGACATGGCCCCGGAAACCGAAAACCCAGATGCCGTGAAGGATCGACGTGCGGGCAGCGCGCCGCAGCGCGCGCGAGCGCTCTGGCTTCGGTTCGGCCGCCTGCCGCTCGTTCTTGTCGCGTGCGCGCTGCTTGCCGCAGGCGGCTACTATGCATGGCGGACGTGGTTTGGCCAGGGCACTGCGGCCGTTGGCTTCATCACGGCGGTGGCCGAGCGCGGGAACCTGGAAGATACAATCACTGCGACCGGGACCCTCCAGCCCAAGGACTTCGTCGATGTAGGCACGCAAGTCTCCGGACAACTGAAGAAACTGCTCGTGGACGTCGGCGCAGTCGTCAAGGCCGGGCAGCTTCTTGCCGAGATCGACCCTTCGGTCTACCAGGCCAAAGTCGACGGCGATCGGGCGCAGCTGCTCAACCAGCGGGCGCAGCTCGCCGACAAGCAGGCGCAGCTCGTGCTCGCCGAGCTGCAATTCACGCGCCAGCAGAACCTCACGCGCGAGGATGCGACCACGACCGACGCGCTGCAGAGTGCCGAGGCGGCGCGGCAGTCGGCCCGTGCCCAGGTGAATTCGCTCAAGGCGCAGCTGCAGCAGACGGAGTCCGCGCTGCGCGGGGACGAGGCGAACCTGGGCTACACCAAGATCTACGCGCCGATTGCGGGGACCGTGGTCTCGCAGACGGCAAAGCAGGGCCAGACCCTGAACGCTAATCAGCAGGCGCCCATCGTCATGCGCATCGCGGACCTGTCGACGATGACGGTGCAGGCCCAGGTCTCGGAGGCCGACGTCCCCAAGCTGCACGTTGGGATGGATGTCTACTTCACCACGCTGGGCGGCGACAACCGCCGCTACTACGGAAAGCTGCGCCAGATCCCCCCCACGCCGACCGTGGTGAACAACGTCGTGCTCTACGACGCTTTGTTTGACGTGGCGAACCCGAACCAGGCGCTGATGACCCAGATGACGGCCCAGGTGTTTTTCGTCGTCTCCAGCTCGAAAGACGCGGTGCTGGTTCCGCTCGCCGCGCTGCGTCCGGTGGCGTCCGAAGCTGGCTCGCGCGGCTCCCGTGGCGCAGGCGTCGATCCGCGCACCCAGTTCGCCAAGGGAGACGCGCGGTTGAGCGTGGTGGGCGCCGACGGCAAGGCTGTGGACCGTGTGGTGAAAATCGGGGTGATGAACCGCATCTCCGCGCAGATCGTCTCCGGCCTCGAGCCCGGCGAAAAGGTGGTGATCGGAGCCACGGCGTCTGCGCCGGCTGCGCCAGCGCAGACCGGCAGTGCGCTGGTACCGAATGCGGCGAGTGGCAGAGGCCGCCCTTGAAGTCGGAGCTCGCTACGCCGCTGATCGAGCTGGTGGACGTGACCAAGACCTTCCGCAGCGGGGAGATCGACGTCCAAGTGCTGCACGGGATCACCCTGCAGGTCTATGCGGGCGAATACCTTGCGATCATGGGCGCCTCGGGGTCGGGCAAGACCACGCTGATGAACATCCTCGGCTGCCTCGACCGCCCGACCACCGGTAGCTACCGATTCATGGGCGAGGATGTCTCGGCCTTCGAGCGCGACGAGCTGGCACGATTACGGCGCGAGGCGTTCGGGTTCGTGTTCCAGAGCTACAACCTCATCGGCACCGTTTCCGCGCTCGAAAACGTGGAAGTGCCGGCCGTCTATTCGGGGATGCCGCCCGCGGAGCGAGATGCGCGCGCCAAGGAACTGCTCGGCTCGCTTGGGTTGGGCGACCGGCTTGCGCACCGGCCCAGCCAGCTTTCCGGGGGACAGCAGCAGCGCGTCTCGATCGCGCGCGCGCTGATGAACGGTGGGCGCATCGTGCTGGCCGACGAGCCCACAGGAGCGCTCGACAGCAAGAGCGGCACCGAAGTGATGGCGCTGCTGCAGGACCTGTCCCGCCGCGGGCACACGGTGATCCTGATCACGCACGCGCAGGAGATCGCCGCGCAGGCGCAGCGCATCATCGAGATCAGAGACGGAACGATCGTCAGCGATTCCGGCCCCCGGTTGTCAGCCGGTCCGGCGGCGCCGGATAGTGCGCGGCCGAGGGATGAAGGCGGCGCCTCCCTCCTCGGCGGCGCGCTCGAGGCGGCGAAGACTGCGGTACGGGCATTGCGCGCCAATCTTTTCCGCACGGTGCTCACGCTGCTCGGCATCGTGATCGGCGTGGCCTCCGTGATCGCGATGCTCGCCATCGGCGACGGGGCCAAGCAGATGGTGCTCGACCGCATCAGCGCCATGGGCACGAACCTGCTGCTTATCCGCCCGGGGCCGCCGGAACGCCGAGGCGTCGGCGGCACCGTCGCCTCACTGGTGCCGGAAGACGCGGACATGATCGCCGCGCTGCCCAACGTGCTGGCGGCTGTGCCCGAGCTGGGCGGGAGCGTCACCGCACGCTTCGGCAATTCCGACTACCAGACCCAGGCGACGGGAACCTCCGCGACGTTTCCGGTGGCGCGCAACTGGCCGGTGAGCAGGGGAATATTTTTTTCGACCTCGGACGTGAAGGGCTACGTCTCCGTGGTGGTGCTCGGCCAGACCGTCGCGGACAATCTTTTTCCGCAGGGCGTCGATCCCGTCGGGCAGTACATCGTGCTCAACAACGTTCTGTTCCAGGTCATCGGCCTGATGACGGTGCGTGGCGCCTCGCCGCAAGGCCAGGACCAGGACGACGTCGTGCTGGTGCCTTTCACGACCGGCGGCCTGCGCCTGTTCGGCCAGAGCTTCCTGCGCACCATCACGGTGGCGGTGGACGACGTTACTCTCATCGACGCAACGCAGTATGAAGTCACGGCACTCCTGCAATCGCGGCACCAGAGCGCGGACTTCCGGATCCGCAACATGGCCTCGATCCTCGAGACGGCCACGGATACGCAGAACACGCTCACGGTCCTTCTGGGATCGATCGCGGCGATCTCCCTTCTGGTGGGCGGCATCGGCGTGATGAACATCATGCTGGTGAGCGTGACCGAGCGCACGCGCGAGATCGGCATCCGCATGGCCACCGGCGCGCGCATGAGGAACATCCTGCAGCAGTTCCTCACCGAGGCGTTGGTGGTGTCGATGCTCGGAGGAGCGATCGGCGTGGCGGTCGGCCTTGCCGTGGCGGCGATCATCGGCGCATTCGGCACGCCGGTCCGGTACTCGATCGGCCCGGTGCTGCTCGCCTTCGGTTGCGCGCTCGCGACCGGGCTCGTGTTCGGCTACATGCCGGCGCGAAAGGCCGCGCGGGTGGATCCCATCGTGGCACTTGCGACATGATGAGGGCTCTCGCATCGCTGACGGCTGCGCTCGTACTCGGCGCCTGCGCGACCACGAGCAGCCCTCCGGTACCGTCGCCCGCCATGCCGTCTGCCTGGACCGAGCCGCCCTCCCCGGATGCGGTTGCGCTCACGCGCGACTGGTGGCGCGGTTTCGGCTCCGCGGAACTTTCGGAACTGATCGACGCCGCCCTGGTCGAGAGCCCCGACATGGGGATCGCCGCGGAGCGCGTCCACCAGGCCGAGGCACAGGTGCGTATCGCGGGAGCGACGCTGTTTCCGGAGTTGAATTTCAGCGCCGCCACCGGGCGCCGCGAAACGCGCCCGGATGGGGGCAGCTGGAGCGGCGAGAATTCTTCGAGCGCCGCCCTCAGCGCGAGCTACGAAGTCGACCTATGGGGACGGATCGCCTCCGAAGTGCGCTCAGCCGAATCATCGCTGCGCGCCACCCGCTTCGATGAGGAAACGGTTCGGCTCACGCTGGTGGCGGGCGTCGCAAACGGCTATTTCCAGCTGCTGTCGCTGCGCGGACGCCTTGCGCTCGCGCGCCAGAACCTGTTGATTGCGGAACGCGTGTTCAATCTGGTCGACGCGCGGGCGCGCAATGGCGCCGCCTCCACGCTCGACGTCGCGCGGCAGCAGGCAGCGGTGCTGACGCTGCGCGCCGCCATTTCGGCGCTGGAACTGCAGGAGCGCCAGACGTTGTACGCGCTCGCGATACTGGCCGGCAGGCCGCCCGAGGGCTTCGAAGTTGCCGGCTCGACCGTGACCACTCTCGCCGTGCCGCGCGTCGGCCCCGGACTTCCCGCAGACCTGCTCGTCCGCCGGCCCGACCTCGCAAGCGCCGAGGCGCAACTGGCCTCGGCCAACGCCAACGTCGCCGCGGCGCGCGCGGCACTGCTGCCCAGCATCGCGCTCACCGGATCGGCGGGACTCGCGAGCAACGTGCTGATCAATTTCCTCAACACGCCCACCGCGGGATTGGCGCTGGGCGCGTCGCTACTGCAGCCGATTTTCGATGGCGGCCGTCTGCGCGGGCAGGTCGACGTGGCGGCATCGCGCGAGCGCGAACTGGTGGAGGACTACCGCAAATTTATCCTCGCCGCGCTGGCCGACGTCGAAGGCGCGCTGGCCGCCGGCGGCAGCACGGCGAACCAGGAAATCCTGCTGGCACAAGTCGTGGAGCGGCAGCAAACTGCGCTGCGGCTTGCGGAAATTCGCTACCGCGAAGGCATTGACGATCTGCTCACCCTGCTCGACGCGCAGCGGACGCTGTTTCAGGCCGAGGATCAGCTTGTGCAGGTCAGGCTCTCGCGGCTGCAAGCCTCGATCGGCCTGTTCAAGGCTCTCGGCGGTGGATGGGGGTGAAGACCGACGGCGATGGTCATGCCGTCGGGCGTTGCAGGTGACATTTCCGTCATTCGGATCGGTTGGGTAGTGGCATGCGACCCGGACGATGAGCCTGTTCGGCCGCGAATTCAGTGCGCTGGCGCACGCCGAGGCGCCGGATGCCGTCAGCTTCGGGCAACGCACATCACAAACTTTGTCTTGCGGCGCGTTATATGTTCGGTATCGAACGGACCCCGGACAGCGCGCGGGGGATCATCGTTCCACACACAACTCCTGCCTGGTGCGCCATGCGCCAACATCCCGCGCACGCCGCTGGACCCGCTGCCACGGTTGGCCTTCCGTTTTACGGCAGCGGCACGACGAACTGCGCAGACCGCATAAGGTCGCTCGCGAGCTGCCGCGACGCTTCCAGCCTCAAGTCCGCGGTGCAGGAGCTTTGCACCGAATTCGGCAAAGTTACGCATATTGACGTGCTCACCATGGCGGAGGCCGAGAGACGGCGCGCGCTGTGTTTTCTACGCATGGAGTCCACGGCGCAGGAGCAGCAACTGATGAGGACTCTCGGCGCGCCGCGCTTCGGCGACGATGTGCTGATCGTGGTCGATCTTTCGCGCGGCTCGCCTCGCTCCGCTCCTTAGGCCATCGCGACGCGATCGCTTGTTCATGACCGCCCTGGACGAGCTTTGCGTCAATGCGCTGCGCTTCCTATCGGTCGACGCCGTGCAAAAAGCGGACAGCGGGCATCCGGGGCTGCCGCTGGGCGCCGCGGTGGGCGCGTCGACGCAGACGGTCTACAGGCAGGTCGATGCCGCGGGACGCGTCACGTTCACCGATCGACTGCACACGCGATCGTCATCGCGAACGGATACGGTCTCGGCGTCCGACGTTTCGAGAGCGCTGACCAGCCACTCCGTAATCTCCTCGCGACTGTCTTTGTCGTCGACGCGAACGAAGCGGCGCGCAGACTCGGACAGGCGCAACTGTGGCGCGAGCAACGCGCCGAACCGCGGCCCGGAGAACAGGCCCGAGGTACCGGCGCGGGCGTGGTGAATCATCGCTACTGGCGGCGCCACGAGAGGCTGCGGCATGTGGTCGAGCAGGCGCTGCACAGGCCGAACGAAACGCGACAGCCGCGCCGCGCGCGCCGCTGAGCACTCTAGCGTCGTTCGGGGCCCCGAGTTGCGGCACGCTGGCGCAGGTCGGCAATGACGCCGGCAACGGCGCGCTTGCGTGCTGCCGCGGTATCGTGGGGATCGAGCGCCGGCCCATCCGCTCGGGGCTCCAGCTGCGCGAGCTTGTCGAATAACCCCAGGGCCCGTTGCGGGTCGTAGCCGGTCACGAACAGTATGGCCGCCCCGATGGTGTCCGCCTCGCGCTCCTGCATTTGCGCCCTGGGCTTGAACGCCGCCGCGTAGGAGTCCTGGGCCAGAAACTCGAGCAGGGCTGCGCGCGCGGTGGGAAGCCTGTCCTTGCCCAGAAATTCGGCCATGAACGAGAGCTTGTCGGATGCGTGGCCGGCAAGCAGATGCGCGGCCTCGTGGCACAGCATCAGGGCAAGCTCGTCGTCGCTAAGCGCGAGCTTGCGCACGAACTTAGCGTCGATGAGTATCGTTTGCCCGGGAAACGCCGCTGCGCCGTGGCCGAAGTCGTCGATCAGAATAGCCTTCCAGGACGCCGCGGCGAAACGCGGATCGACGGCCGCCGCTGCAGCGCCGACGGCGGCCATCACCCTGTCCACGCGCGCGTTCAATACCGGATCCTGGTCCAGCGCGTGATCCTTGAGCGCCTTGCGCACGTAGCTCGCTGCGAGCCCGCGCCATGCCGCGGCGGCTTCGGATTCCGGATACGCCGCGGCAGTCCGGGGGTTGCCCGCCGACACTTGGGGAAGGCAAACCCCGCACACAAGCATCAGCACGGCTGCGAAGCACGCTTTGATGGCTTCCCTCCAATTCGCCCCAGGCTCCCGGGTTGTCCCCTCGGGATGCCATTCCGAAGCAAGTATGCCGCTTCGGCCCTGTTGTCACAACAAAGGGTCTGAGTCTGTGCATAAATGCACATAGCGCCGCGCCATGTTGCAAAAGCCGCCCGCACCGGCCTCGCGAGCAATGTGCGCGACTAGCGAAACGCACATGAAAGGCCTCGCAAACGGATGGCTGCAGAATCTCGCGCTTACCCTGGCATCGTGCGGATGCGGCGCCGTCGAGCGGCGGCCCGAATCCGTGTTTCCCGGCTTGGTCATCAGGACGGGACCGCCTCCGCCGGCGCGAACGCGGAACCCGGAGGCGAGGTCCGGCGCAGTCCGCGGTTCGTCGAACCGGGGTTTTAACCAGTTTGCCGTGTTCGGCCCTTACTGCAGCATGCCCCTCGGGAAGTGAGCGCTGCGGCTTGGCTCACCTCAGGTGGACGCCGCCGAACAGTCCCAGCAATCCGACGACGATCAGATATGCCGCGACGATGTAGTTCAGCAGCCGGGGCACGACCAGTATGAGCACGCCTGCGATCAGCGATATTAGGGCGCCAGACTCAAGGTGATATTCATGACGGTTTCCTTTGTTCGTGGAAGGCGAACTTTCACCCACGATATCCCTTCGCCGTCGAATGCTCTGTGCGACAGCGCACCCGGGCGTGCCGCTCTCTGCGTTTATGTGCGCCAACGCACAGCGCGCCGCGCATGGATGGCGATAATCGAAGCACCGCGCGACAACGGCCGGCGGGCGCCGCTGCTTTCCCGTCGCTCGGCAACGCTGAACGAGGTCGTCTTCGATGTGCAGGTTGCTGGTCGCGGGTCTCGCGGCATTCGCCGGACTGGGTGGGCAAGTCCGGCGGCGTGGGTGGGGGAGTTTTTCCGCCACTGGCGCTGTCATCGCGATCCTCGCCGGCAAATGAAGCCACAGCCAGCGCAGCTTTCTGCATGCGATGCCGCGGAGCTCGCGGCGCGCTATGTCCACGCCCTGATCGGGTGGTGGTTGCCCGGCGCGAAGGCGCCAGCATGTCGGCCCGAGGATACGCAGCGTGACGCGGAGCAGCGGTGGGAGGAAGAAGGCGGGA
>Ga0153916_10004109_pt1 | contig 10955 bp, 9 predicted proteins | sample Opewatmetagenome_FD_109642 | JGI IMG/M metagenome (GOLD analysis project Ga0153916, IMG submission 109642) | Freshwater wetland microbial communities from Ohio, USA - Open water 3 Core 3 Depth 4 metaG | ecosystem: Environmental > Aquatic > Freshwater > Wetlands | place: USA: Ohio, Lake Erie, Old...
AGGCTCAACGGTTGAGTCTCTTTACCAAGCCACAGATCTGTCGCTGCCTCTCTTGCCCACAATCACTTCGTCCTGCCAAAATCTAAGGCCGCTCTTTACGTCGCTCAATTTAAGCTGGAAGTAGTATTCAACCTGCTGGCGGTTTCGTTCATAACGGATGTTCCTCTGAAAGATTTTGCCCGACATACTGAGCTCCGGGGCGATGAGCGTCCGCCTTGCAGCCACCGTATTCGGATCAAACTCTTCAGAGTCTCTGAGCTGTCTGGCTTCCTGAACCAGCTTATCCGAGCCACTTCCGACCGCCGAGGTCATCACGGCCTGTCCGCTATTCAACAGTTCCGTCTCGACTTTGGCCATGAGCTGGTCGGTATCTATCCTCTGCATGGTGTCGTTGACGATCCGGCCGGTGGCGACGACGTATCTGCCACCGTCTTGTTTCTTCAGAGCACCCGAGCCAAGCATGGACTGGACCAGCTCACTGGCAGCGCGGTCGAAGTCCCTGTAGTCCAGGGCCATAACGGCTTTCCCCTCGTCGTGCATCGTGTCGATGGTGGTTGTTTCCTGGGAACAGCCCGCTGCCAAAATACCAACTACTGTTATGAGATGTAACCCTGTCGTTTTCATATTTTACTCCCACTTTCTTGTATCCAATCTGAAATTGACGGCTTGCGGTCTCGGCGCAACGGCTTTGAAACTGAAGGGGGATTTCCCCATGGCCGACATCGGCAGCCACACGCTCGTTTTTGTTCCAATCAGAAGTCCTTCTTCGTCCAGCCATTCAACGCGGTATCTAAAGCGTTTGGTATTGTAGGATTGATTGAACCCGTTCACATAAAGCTCAAGGAATCCAGCCTCGTTTCTCCGGGTTACTGCATCGGTGATTTCGATCCCTTCACCGATCAAGGCGCTGAAGGCATGGGCCACCGGCCGGGTAACGATATTGCTCCCGAGGGTGTCACTTCCGACTTCCTCTCTCACGTGGATTCTTGAGTCATGCGGCTTAGAACAGCCGGAGGCGATGATGATTAACGCGATCAATGCGAATCCCAGCTTTTTCATAATGATTCTCCATCAACACTCATGGTCATGACTTAATAGGTTATTACGTCACATACGTTTCTTGCCTGCTTGAAGGGTATTCTAACGTAGATGAGTGCATTGTTGCAAGGGGGAATTTCCACCTGAAAAGACCCGCCGCCGGCCGGTTCGATGATGACCAGCCTGCCCGGGGGCATCGGAAACCTGGCCACCTGAAAATCCTTCGGAAGCGAAGTCCAGATTCTCACGTCGGCGGCAGTTGTGGCATATGAGTAGGCAGCGACCAGAACAGAGGCAAGGGCCGTTGAGGAGTCCCCTTGTTTGTGAAGGGCGTACTGGGCCACGGCTTTGGCCGTGGCTGATATAATGGCCCTGGTAAGAATGCCTTTGAAGTCTTTATCGAACTCCGTTTGGACAACTCGATCCATATCCGCGACAAGCTGGGTCGCGTAGGTCTGGTCCCCGGCCTTGACCGACAGGTGGGAGTAGGCCTGCTCTCGGAATTCAAGCATGGGCAAAGCGATCCCGACATATTTGACCTTGTCCGTGGCCACAAACAGGGGCAAATCGATTCGAGATTCCGCCTTAACAGGTCCCATTCCATTTTCGAATATCAACCACACGGTGTCTTTCAATTCCGCCTGGCCGTCAAGAATCTTCTCGGTGGTTGCCAGATCCTCGGCGATATACGTGTTGGCGTTGACCATTCCGTGGGATTCCTTGAGGAACGTGACGGCTTTTGAGGGGTCACCAACGAGGTTGAAGAAGACACCGGCAATGTACGTGGTGAAAGGATTGACGAAATCGGGATAGGCCTCGAACTCGTGCAGTCCGGGATATCTGCTGGTTATGAGCTCCTGTATCTCGGGATTCTCGACGTTCTGTTTCGCCCGTGAGTTCTCTTTGCCTTCCTCCTTCGCCAATTCATCTTTGAGCTCGGCTATTTCCTTGGCAAAGTCTTCCTTGGCCCGTCTCTGCCGGTCGAGGGCCCGGTTAAACTCTACTCGCGCCAGGTCGTTTTCGCCCAGCGCCATACAGTTCAGGGCTTTGTACGTATTGATCATAATTCCGTCGTATTCTTCACCCAAGTAGGGGACGATGTTTTCGTTGACGGCGATCGCCGCGGCAGAATCGACGGCTTCGTTTTGGTAATCGAAATAGTTCAGTATCTCCTCTGATTTGTCAAAGTACTGTGTGCTTTCCCGATAATTTTTTCTGAGCCTCTCGACGGTCGCAAGTTGCAGTGTCCACAGCAAATCCTCACCTCCAGGCTTGTCTCTTTTACTGATCTTGGACTGAGCGAACTGGGCCGATCCTTCCAAGTCCCAATTTCCGAAGTATTTATTGAACGTGTCGAGATGGCTTTTAGGGGCGTTGCATCCAGAGCACAGAAATAACACAAGAACGGCCAGGCAAAATGTAAACCAAACCCGGCCTTTGTTCATAAGGCCCTCCGTGTCTTGTTTACTCTTGTGCATTGCAGGAAGTTCAGCCAGACTGAGCGCATACCGAGAGTTAGACAGAGGGTTCGATCCACTATTCGTCATGTCTCTGCCGAGCATTATCGTTTTGCCGGAGGCGTCAACGCCTTCCGTCTTTTCTTGCCGTATTGAGATCATTCAACAAGTGTTAGTCAAGCATACGCTCGAAAATGAGTCAAGGATTATTTGGCGTTTCTTCGAAAGAAGACGCTTGTGCGCTTTTCTTCAAACAAGCTGACTTCTTGATCGAAACACTAATCAAACCACAGGGCCTTTGCCGAGTGGCTCGGTACGGGCGCCAGACGGATGCTAATCGTGACGACCTGCAGCATCCACTGGGTTACGGCCGTAGTTCTGGTTCAGGTCGCGGAGCGTAAAGCCGGATGTCGTCGAAGTACATTTTGCCCTTGCCGCCAAAAGTGATCGAGCCGGAAGAGGCTCGGCGGACTTGAGACGCGGATACTTACCGGGCGAGACTCCGCCGGGCTGAGCATCGCAGAAGATCGTCTGCATATTTGCCAAACCTGAGATTGACACAAAATCACGCCATGAGCACCGTTGGCGTGGGCCCCGAAACACGTACGGCACGAGCAAAAACAGGGCAAATAGAGATTGACAGCAGGATATGAATCAGTTAAATACACCGAGTGTGAATTTGCATTTTATTGTTCGAAGTTGTTTTGCGGGAGGTATTAGACTATGAGAATGGTATGTGTTTGTACCTTATTAGCGGGCGTGGTCGTCGGGGGTTGCGCTACGGGCAAAGGTGAAAGCTACTCCAGGGCCGGCTTCAATTTCGCCACGCTCGATAAGGTCGCTGTCCTTGAAGTTTCCGGCGCGGTGCGCGGGGACCCGGTCAAGAACCAGATCAGTGACTTCTTTGTCATGGAGCTGCTCAAGAGAGGGTACACGCCCGTCGAGCGAGCGAAGGTCCAGGCGTTGCTCAAGGAGCAGGAATTTCAGGCATCTGACGTCACCAGCGACGAGGACGCCGCCAAGGCGGGACGCGTCCTGAACGTGCCGGCCGTGATGCTCGTCAACATACCGACTTATAAAGAAGAAATCAATATGACGGCGAAGATCGTCAGTGTCGAAGATGGCGGCATCTTATGGGCCGGCAGCGCCTCGGGCAGTACGGGAAAGACCTTCTCTACGATTCTGGGAGCGGCCGCGGGCGCCGCCGCCGGTGCCGTTGTTGCCGGCGGTGATACACGCGACCGGGTCGCGGGCGGCATCATCGGCGGCGTGTTGGGCGGCGTCGCAGGCCAGGCGTTGTCCCCTCAGCAGGCCGAGCAGGTCCAGAAGATCATCAAGAAACTATGCGAGAGTATGCCGCCTCGAATACCGGCGCAACGTTGAAGTGCGCGATACTCTCCAGCCGCTCGTTGCGCAGAGCGTGCCTTGGCTGAACCGCAAACGAGAAAGCATCCGGGGCCTGTACTGAGGAAACAGTATAAGCCCCAGATTCACGTAACAAACCTGTCAACTTGGCGTGAGAAGGCCAATATCAGTGCCAAAATTGGCACCTTTTCCTGGGGCAGCGCCCGGCTTTGCTTGCCGTGAATCTGATTTTTGTGTTGCATAATCACTTGTCAATACGGTATTTATTGTAGCTCAGCCAAAATAGCGTTTTTGGCGCGCAGAAGCTGGTATAATCTTTGCTGCGTGAACACAATTGCGTAAGAAGACTACGCCGAACAGACAAGTGAAATGCGAAACTATTGTAAGTGCTGAATTACCAAAGGATTAACAATTGAATTCTTTATCAGGCAGTCAATTTATGGAGGCAAGCAATTATGGCAGTTAAAGAATTGGCGTTTGAATCCGAGGCTCGTACGAAGCTTTTGGCCGGCGTGGAGAAGCTGGCAGCAGCGGTGAGGGCGACGCTCGGTCCTAAAGGGCGCAACGCCGTCATCGACAAGAGCTGGGGCGGCCCGACCGTAACCAAAGACGGCGTCACCGTCGCCGAGGAAATTGACCTTCTCGACAAGAGCGAAAACCTCGGTGCAAAACTCGTTAGAGAAGCCGCAAGCAAGACCTCGAAGATCGCCGGCGACGGCACGACAACCGCTACCGTCCTGACCGAGGCGCTTTTCAAAGAAGCCTATAAGAACCTCGCGGCAGGTGCTGATGCCATGGCGCTGAGCCGGGGAATGCAGAAGGCCGCTCAGGCGGTCACCGACAAGCTTGCTTCGCTGGCCAAGCCGATCAACATCAGCAAGGCCAATGACATCATTAGCATCGCTTCAGTGTCGGCCAACAACGACGCGGAAATCGGCAAGATCATGGCCGATGCTTTCCAACGCGTCGGCAAGGACGGCGTCATCACCGTCGAAGAGGGCAAGAGTTTCGAGACGACGGTGGAGTTCGTGGAGGGCATGCAATTCGACCGGGGCTATCTTTCGCCTCACTTTGTGACCGACCCGGATCACATGGTCTGTGAGCTGGAAAAGCCGCTTATCCTCGTTTACGAGGAGAAAATCAGCAATGTGGCCAAGCTGGTGCCGCTGCTTGAGAAAGTTGCCAAAGCCAGGAAGCCCTTGCTGATCATCGCCGAAGACGTTGAGAGCGAGGCATTGGCGACTTTGGTGGTCAACAAGCTCAGAGGCATCCTGCAGGTTGCCGCCGTAAAGGCTCCCGGCTACGGCGACCGAAGGAAAGCCATGCTGCAAGATGTAGCGGTACTGACGGGGGCCGAGCCGATTTTCAAGGATTTGGGAATCGAGATGGAAAACATCGGCATCAAGCAGCTCGGCCAGGCCAAGAAAGTGACTATTGACAATGATGATACGATCATCATCGAGGGAGCGGGCAGCCGGGAAGCCATCAGCGGTAGAATCAAACAGATAAGAGATGAGATAGAAGTTACAACCAGCGATTATGACCGGGAAAAGCTCCAGGAACGGTTAGCCAAACTGACCGGCGGTGTGGCGCAAATCAACGTTGGGGCGGCTGGGGAAGTGGCCATGAAGGAAAAGAAGGCCCGCATCGAAGACGCGCTCCATGCCACCCGGGCGGCAATCGAAGAAGGGATCGTGCCGGGCGGCGGGGTGGCGCTGATTCGATGCATCGATGCCGTCAAGAAATTGCAGCTCGAAGGCGACGAAAAAACCGGCGCCAATATCCTGGTCAAGGCCCTTTCAATGCCGTGCTACTATATCGCGTACAATGCAGGAGCTACGGCCAATCTCGTGGTTAACAAAGTGACCGAAGGCAAAGACGGCTTCGGCTACAATGCCGCCACCGACACGTATGAAGACCTGCTGGCCGCCGGCGTTATCGACCCCGCCAAGGTCACCCGAATCGCGCTGCAGAACGCCGTGAGCATCGCCGGCCTGCTGCTGACAACGGATTGCCTGGTTACTGAGAAGCCAAAAGAGAAAGAGGCAGGGCGGCCCGGCGGCGGCCCCGGCGGACCGGGCGGCGGGTACGGCGAAGATATGGATATGATGTAGAACACGGAGGCACAAACATGAACCAGAACATGGTCCCGCGGTGTGAGCACGAAGGCAGGATCGGACGCCGAACGTACCTGGCGATCATCAGCGCTGCCTTCTGCGTGTTGTGGGTCGCAGGCTACGGGCAAGAAACCGCTAAGCCGGCCTCCGCCGATTCGCCCGGCGGCAAGCAGGCCCTGAGCAAGGACGAGCGGATGAAATGGTGGCGTGAGGCCCGCTTCGGCATGTTTATCCACTGGGGGCTCTACGCCGTACCGGCAGGGCAGTGGAAAGGCAAAGAGATCTCGGGCATCGGCGAATGGATTATGGAGCGGGCCCACATCCCGGTTGCAGAGTACGAGCAATTAGCCAAGCAGTTCAATCCGGTCAAGTTCGACGCGGATGAGTGGGTGCGTATCGCCAAGAACGCCGGGATGAAATACATCGTCATTACCAGCAAGCATCACGATGGGTTCTGCCTGTGGGATTCGAAGGTGACCGACTACGACATCGTCGATGCGACGCCGTTCAAACGCGACGTGCTGAGGGAATTGTCCAGGGCCTGTAAGAAGCAGGGCATCAGGCTCTGTTTCTACCATTCGATTATGGACTGGCACCATCCGGACGCCCAGGCTCCTTTCTACCCGAACTACAACGACACCAAGCAATCGAATCCCAATTTCGCGCGGTACGCCGAGAACTACATGAAGCCGCAGCTCAAGGAGCTTGTCGCCAACTACGGCCCTCTCGGGGTGTTGTGGTTCGACGGCGAATGGATCGGAGACTGGACCGAGCGGCAGGGCAAGGACCTGTACAATTATGTCCTGGGCCTTCAGCCGAATATCATCGTCAACAACCGCGTCGGCAAGGGCCGCAAGGGAATGGAAGGCCTGAGCAAAGGCGACCAGGAATACGCCGGCGACTTCGGCACTCCCGAGCAGCAGATTCCCGCCAAGGGGCTGCCCGGCGTGGACTGGGAATCCTGCATGACGATGAACGACACCTGGGGCTACAAGGCCTCTGATCAGAATTGGAAGTCGAGCGAGGACCTGATTCGCAAGCTGGCTGACATCGCAAGCAAGGGCGGCAATTTCCTCTTGAACGTTGGACCTACCGGCGAAGGTCTGATTCCCGGCCCCAGCGTCGAGCGATTGGCCGCTATGGGGCAGTGGATGAAGGTCAATGGCGAAAGCATTCATGGCACGACGGCCAGCCCGCTCGGCGAGGTCCCGTGGGGCCGGTGTACCGCGAAGCCCGGCAAGCTGTACCTTCACGTATTCGATTGGCCGGCAAGCGGCAAGCTCGAAGTCCCTGGCGTCCAAGACCAGGTCACAAGGGCCTACTTGCTGGCCGACAAGAAGCACGCCAAGCTCGTTGTTGCGCGCCGTGATGAGGATGGGGTGGTTGTTACTGTGCCGCAGGAGGCGCCGGATAAAATCAACACAGTTGTTGTGCTGGAAATCAAAAACAAGTGAGTTCAATCAGTGGAGACCAAATAGATAAGGAGTGAGTTATGAAACTGAGACCTCTGGATGATAGAATTGTCATTAAACAATCGGAAGCTGAAGAAAAGACCGCCGGCGGGATTATTCTGCCCGACACGGCAAAGGAAAAACCGCAGATCGGCACGGTCGTCGCCATCGGGCCCGGCAAGGTGCTGGACGACGGCACGCGCGCCAAGATGTCCGTCAAGAACAAGGACGAAGTGCTCTACGCCAAATACATCGGAAGCGACGTTGAAATCGACGGCGAAAAGTACGTCATTCTCAAGGAAAGCGACGTTCTCGGAATCGTCGAGAAATGAAAGGCGGCGCGGGACTCAAACGCACGCAGAAAAGAGCAAACAGACAATAGGGGTCATTGAAAAGAGGAAATGAAAATGGCGAAACAATTAATGTTTGACGATGCGGCGCGAGCACAGCTCAAAGACGGCCTGTCGCAATTGGCCAAAGCAGTGAAGGTCACGCTCGGGCCGACCGGCAGAAACGTTATTCTGCACAAGAGCTGGGGCTCTCCGAAGGTGACAAAAGACGGTGTTTCGGTCAGCAAGGAAATCGAGCTGCCCCAGCCGTTCCAGAACATGGGGGCGAAGATGGTCAATGAGGTCGCCAGCAAGACATCCGACGTTGTCGGCGACGGGACGACCACGTCCACGGTGCTGGCGGAGGCGATCTACACGGAGGGCCTGCGACACGTGACCGCCGGCGCCAACCCGATGGCCATTCAGCGGGGCATCAGCAAAGCGGCGGAAGCGGCCGCGAAGTATATCCTTTCGGCCAGCGTCCCGGTCAAAGGCCATGATGACATGGCAAAAGTGGCGACGATCAGCGCCAACAACAACTCGTCGGTCGGCGAGATTCTGGCTGATGCGATGGACAAGGTCGGCCGGGAGGGCGTCATCGAGGTTGAAGAAGGCAAAGGCATGGAAAACGAGCTGACCGTCGTCGAAGGGATGCAGTTCGACAAAGGGTATATCTCCCCGTACTTCATGACCAACCCTGATACGCTCGAGGCGGTTCTTGAGGATGTCTATATCCTGCTCAACGAGAAGAAGATATCGAACATTCGCGAGCTGATCCCGCTGCTTGAGAGAGTCGCTCAAGTGGGCCGGCCGCTGCTGATTATCGCCGAAGACGTCGAGGGCGAGGCCTTGGCCGCCTTGGTCATCAATCGGCTTCAGGGCGTGCTGAAGACCTGCGCGGTCAAAGCTCCGGGGTTCGGCGACCGCAGGAAGGCGATGCTGGCCGATATAGGCATCGCAACCGGCGGACAGGTCATCACCGAAGATTTGGGCATCAAGCTCGAAAGCATCGAGCTGTCGCAATTAGGCCAGGCGAAGAAAGTCGTCGTGGACAAAGAGCGGACGACGATCATCGAAGGGGCCGGCAAGAAGAAGGACGTGACCGCCCGCTGCGAACAAATCCGCAATCAAATCGAAAAGACAACCAGCGACTACGACCGCGAGAAGCTGCAGGAGCGTTTGGCCAAGCTGACCGGCGGCGTGGCCGTCATCAAGGCCGGCGCCGCAACGGAAACGGAAATGAAGGAGCGCAAGGACCTGCTGGAGGACGCGCTTCACGCGACACGGGCTGCGGCCGAGGAAGGCGTCGTCGCCGGCGGTGGTGTCGTCTTCCTGCGTGCGATCCCGGAGGTCGAGAAGGCCAGAGCCAAGGCCAAAGGCGACGAGAAGACCGGCTTTGACATCGTCATCAACGCACTCAAAGCGCCGACGTCGCAAATTGCCGAAAACTCGGGGGAAAAGGGCGACGTGGTCGTTGCTCAGCTTCTCGAGAAGGGCAAGAACATCGGCTACGACGCCAATACGGGCCAGTTCGTCGATATGTTTAAGGCCGGAATTATTGACCCGGCAAAGGTCGCCCGGACCGCCCTGGAAATGGCCGCCTCGGTGGCGGGCTTGATGCTGACGACGAGCGTATTTGTGACCGAGCTGAAAGATAAGGACAAGGACGAAGAGCCGATAGCGGGATCTGTACGATAATGTGCTGCGTGCCGTGTTCGGCGTTCTGCGATTATTAACGGTAAGATATTATGGCGCAAAGTGTTATGGCCAAAGGTGTAAACAATTTCAAAGACCTTAAAATCTGGAAGGCTGCAATCAAGCTGGTAAAAAAAGTATACATGGTCAGCTCGAAGTTGCCCAAAGAGGAAATGTACGGCCTGACATCACAAATGAGACGCTCCGCGATTTCCATACCGTCGAATGTCGCAGAGGGGTTTCGTCGCCAGCATAATAACGAGTTCAAGCAATTTCTTTATATATCTCTTGGCAGTTGCGCAGAACTCGAAACCCAGATGATTATTGCAGAAGAATTGGGGTACATCGATAAAGGCCAAACATCTCAGCTATTTGAAGAGTTGGATTACATCTGCAGGATGACGTCAAATCTCATAAAAACGCTTTAATGCAGAACACGGCACGGGGCACGCAGAACGCAGCACAGAGCACGCAAATGAGATTATGGCCAAACGGGATTACTATGAAGTCTTGGGCGTAGGCAAGAATGCCTCCGCCGATGAGATTAAGCGCGCCTATCGGCGCATGGCGATGAAGTATCATCCGGACAAGAACCCGAATGATAAGGACGCTGAAAGCAAGTTCAAGGAATGTGCCGAGGCGTACGAGGTTCTGAGCGACCAGGACAAGCGGCAGCGGTACGACCAGTTCGGCCATGAAGGTCTGCGCGGGGCCGGCATGCACGACTTCTCCCGGATGCGATGGCAGGACATCGGCAGTATCTTCGAGGACATGTTCGGGATGGAGGACTTTCTGGGTGACATTTTCGGCACGCGCAGCCGAAGGTCACGATATGCCGGGCCGGCGCGCGGGTACGATCTGGAAACGGCGGTCGAGCTGACCCTCAACGACATCGCCAAAGGCGCTGAAAAGACCATCGAGTTCACCCGCCAGGATACGTGCAGCGAGTGCAACGGCAGCGGCAGCGCCAAAGGAAGCACGCCGGGGCCGTGTCCGGCCTGCGGCGGGACGGGGCAGGTCGCACGAGGGGGCGGCTTCTTCCAGATGGTCTCGACGTGTGGGCAGTGCGGCGGCAGCGGGCAGGTCATTACCAACCCCTGCAAAAAGTGCAGAGGCACCGGCAGAATCCCGAGGAAAAGGACCGTCAGTATCAAGATACCGCCCGGTGTTCACGAGGGACAGGGTATCAGAGTGGCCAGCGAGGGCGAGCCCGGCCGCGGCGGGGGACCGAGAGGCGACCTCTACTGTTACGTCAGAGTCAAGCCGCACGAGTTCCTCCACCGGGACGGCAATGACCTAATTGCGGTCGTTCCGATCAGCTTCACGCAGGCGGCCCTGGGGGCGACGATTGACGTGCCGAGCATTAATGGGACCCAGGGGCTGAGAGTTCCGCCCGGGACCCAGTATGGCAGCATCTTCAGGATAAAGGGCCAGGGCCTGCCCGACGTGCGGACGCACCGGACCGGCGACCAGCTCGTGCAAATCACGATTGAAACGCCGACC